>WNGE01006487.1_pt1 | contig 13666 bp, 13 predicted proteins | sample 5400651 | NCBI WGS metagenome assembly WNGE01 (sample SAMN13153370, study PRJNA577476) | soil metagenome | isolation source: 60 cm soil or saprolite under grassland replicate 2 | place: USA:California | collected 2016-06-15 | reverse complement strand
GCGCTTGTACTCCTTGAGCAGATAAGGCCCGGTGCCGACCGGATGTGCGCCGGCGTCGTTGCCGTAAGCATCAATGACTTCCCGCGCGACCGCCGCGCTGGCCGGCATCGCCAGCACATACAAAAATGTGTAGTCGGGCTGCTTCAGACGTATGCGCAGCGTGTAACGATCGATTATCTCGAGCCCGGCGATGGGCGCGTCGTAGTCGAGCTTGCCGGTCTTTTTTGCCGCCGCCTGCAGCTCGTCGCCGCCGATGAGCTTGCCTTCGACGACCCATGTCCACGGCGAGCGCAAGGCCGGATCGAGCAGCCGCTTGAGCGAATACGCGTAATCGGCTGCGACGAGCTCGCGCGGCTTGCCTTTGAACGCGGGATCGGCCGCAAAGAAGATGCCCTTGCGTACGCGGCAGAGGTACGTCGCACCGCGATCGGAGACTTCGGGCAAGCGCTCGAGCGTGAGCGGCGCGAGCTTCACCGGCCGCGCCAGATATTCGTATTCGAGCATCGATTCGGAGATTTCCTCCACCACCGAGTTCGACGCCGCGTCATAGGCGAGAACGGGATCGAAGCTCGACTCGGCGATGGAAAATGCGGTCCGCAGCACCTTGCCCGAGTCGGCGGCGGCGGCGGAAAAGCTCGAGGCGAACAGCACGACGGCAAAGGTGCGCGCGAATCAGAAGGTCACGGCGTCCCGATGGGACGACCACGTTATAATCGTAACATTCGAAAACTCTTCGACGGAGACGAGACATGGGCAAAGGCGACGTTCGAACGCGCCGTGGCAAGATCTTCAACGGCAGCTACGGCAAAAAACGGCCACATAAGCCCAAACAGCGGAAAAAGCGCTGAACCCATCGCACGGATACGCGCGTTCTGATCGCGCGCTGACGAAGGTGCGGCGGTGGAGATGAAGAGGCTTTCCGGGGGCAACCTGCGCGCGGCGGGTTACGACGAGCGCAATCGCCTGCTGCGGGTCGAGCTTACCAGCGGGACCTTTGAGTATTCCGGCGTCGCGCTCGACACCTGGCGCCGCTTCGCCGGCGCGTCCTCGCCATGGAGCTTTTTCCGCGACAACATCGAGGAAGATTACCCCGCGAAGCGCGTCCGGTAGCGGCGCGAGCCCGCGGCGTCGCCGGTCGCCCCGCGCACGGAGTGCGCGGGGATCGCGCGAGGCGAGTCGACGCAGGCGGCCGACACGATACCGTTACAGCATGCGCAGCGCGTCCAAGGAGGCCGTAGCGCGGGCTATGAACCACGATTACTGCACGTTGAGCCGCTTGCCTGCGGACGCCGCTTTCTTGGCGAGCTCGAGCACACCCTTGTCGTAGCGCGCTGCGCTCTGCGCTTCGTCAAGCTCGGTCGGCAGGGTGATGCTGCGAAACGCGTCGCCGTAAAAGCGCTCGCTGCGCAGCACGCGCTGCCCGTCCTTCACTTCCTTTTCGCGCCTGACCTCGGCGCCCAGCGTCACCTGATTGCCATCGATGGTGACCTGGATGTCGTCCTTGCTTACGCCTGGAATTTCGGCGTGAACGGTGTAAGACTTGTCGTCTTCGGTGACATCTATCTTGATGGTCAGCGGGGCCGTCCTGCCCTCCATGCGAATCGGCTGGAAGAAGCCGCGGAACAGCTCGTCGATGCTGGTGTCCACCAAGGGATCGTAGGGAATGAGACTTGCAATGGCACTCTCCTTTCGTGTCGTCGGTTGGTCGGCCCGGCAGCCCCTCGCTTCCGCCCGGAGCGGCCGTGCCTGCACGGCGAATTTGAGCGCGGCGTCGCTTGCGTTCAAGTCCCCCGGAACTCCGAAAAGCGTGCGATCCTTGATACCGGTCAAACCGGCCGCGCCAGTCGGTCGGATCGAAACAGCGCACTGTGGAGATTGCCGATGACGAACCTCACCGACAGCCAACGCGACGAGCTCGCCGGCAGGCTGGCCGCACGGCGGCAGATACTGCGCGCCGAGGTACAGCGCGAGCTCGCCAACAGCGACGACCCGCGCATCGTCGGCTTCAAGAACGAGCTTGCCGCTACCGAGGATTGGGTGCTGGCGGACATCCTGGCGGATCTCGATATTGCGATGGTCACGCGCGACATCGCCGAGCTCGCCGAGGTCGAGGCGGCACTTGCCCGAATCGACGATGGGAGCTATGGAACCTGCAGCGATTGCGGTCAGCCGATCGGCTGGCCGCGCCTGAATGCCCAGCCGACGGCAGAGCGCTGCATCGCCTGCCAGGAAAAACGCGAGGTCCGCTCCGGCCGCCCCGGACATCCTACGTTGTAGCCCGAGCTGAGCCCGAAGGGCGATACCCGGGAGAAACTCCGCAATGAGACGTGGCCCCGGGCTACGTGCTGCGCGCTCAGCCCGGGCTACGTCCGCCGCGCCGGCCCGCCGGGCGCGTAGCGCTTGATCCAGGCGAAGAATTCGCGGTACCAGAGCCGCGAGTTCTGCGGCTTCAGGATCCAGTGGTTCTCGTCGGGAAAATAGACCAGCCGCGCGGCGACACCGCGCGCCTTGAGCGTGTCGTAGTACTGCAGAGCCTGCGTTGCGGGCACGCGGTAATCGAGCTCGCCATGAATCACCAGTGTGGGCGTCTTGAATCTGCGCGCGTAGTGGTGCGGCGACTGTTTCATCACCCGTGCCGGGTTGTCCCAGTGAAATGCACCGAGCTCCTTGGCGAAAAACATGTAGGCGTCGGTCGCCATCATGCTGACCCAGTCGTAGCAACCGGCGTGGCACACGAAGGTCCGGTAGCGGTCGGTGTGGCCGTTCATGTACGCGACCATGTAGCCGCCGTAGCTGCCACCGGTCGCGACCAGCCGCCCGCGGTCGATGTAGCGCTGGCGCAACATGAAATCGGTCGCCGCCTCGACATCGGCGTACTCTTTCGTCCCGTAATCGCCCGTGATGGTCTCTAGCCATCGCTGGCCGAAGCCCGACGAGCCGTGGTAATTCACGCCGACGACGACGTAGCCGTAGCCGGCGAAAACTTGCGTATTCCAGCGGAAGTGCCAGCCGTCGACATGCGCCGCATGCGGGCCCCCATGAATCGAATGCAACAACGGCCACTTTTTGCGCGGGTCGAAATTCGGCGGGTACGTGACCCAGACCTGGATGGGCTCTCCACCCCATCCCCTGACCGTCAGCTCACGCGTCGTTCCGAGTCGGACCCCGGCGAAGAGCGCGCGGTTCAGGCTTTCGATTGGCCGTTCCCCGCGACCGTCGGCGGCGAGCGCGAACAGCGCCGGCGGATGCGAGAGCATCGAGCGATCCAACGCGATGCGGCTGCCGTCGCGCGACAGCGCAAAGCCGGTGATCATTCCGCCGCGCGCTACCAACGTCGGCAGGGGATCGCCAAGCCCCACCCGGTAGATTCCCTGCCGGCCGTGATCTTCGATGAGCATGTAGAGCGTCGCGCCGTCGGGTGCCCAGGCGTGCCGGCTCGTGGCGCGATCGAGCCGTGAGGCAAGGCGCCGCGTCCGGCCGCGATGCCGCTCGTACAGCGTCAGCCGTCCCTGGTCGTTGAACGCGCGCTTGAGGTTGTACGAATTCCAGACAATGTACCGGCCGTCGGGCGAATAGCGCGGATTCGCATCGCCGAAGCCGCTGTCCGCGGTGAGCGTGCGTTGGCGGCCGGTGGCAATGTTGACGACGACGATGTCGGTCTCGTTCATCATCCCGGGCTCGGGGTTGAGATCGACGGTCAGCGCAAGCTCGCCGCCGTCTGGATGCACATCGTAGAGCTCGGCCGACGGTTCCCAGGGTTGCAGCGCGAGCCCGCAGCCCGCGAAGAGATCGCGCGAGCGTCCGCTTGGTACGTCCGCGGCGAACACGTGCGGTTCCCGCCCGTCGGTCAGCCAGTGGTCCCAGAAGCGGAACTCCCTGCGCTCGGAAAGATGCGCCTTGACCTTGGCTTCCTTGCGCTCCTTCCTGCGTTTGGCCTGCTCCTTGTCGGTCTTGAGATCGGGCCATACCCACGAGATGAACGCGATCCGCTTGCTGTCGGCGAACCAGCGCAGGCCCGACGCGCCGCTCGCGACCGACGCCAGTCGTCGCGCCTCGCCGCCGTCAGGCGCGATCACGTAGACCTGCGGCTCCTCGTCGTCCTTACGCTTGGCCGCGAACGCGATCCATCGGCCGTCCGGCGACCAGCAAGGCTCGCTGTCCTTGTCACCGGCGGTCAGCCGGCGCGCCCGTGCGCCGTCGGTCGGGAAAAGCCAGAGCTCGGTGCTCCCCTCGTTCTTGTCCATGTCAGAAGAAGTGACCGCGGCACACGCGGTGCGTCCATCGGGCGAGAGCGTCGGAGCGCCGATACGTTTGATCGCCCACAAATCTTCGACACGCAAGGGGCGTTGGCTTCGAGGCATGAGCTGGGTTCCGGGAAAGATATTGTTGTGGCAACGGCGGGCGCGCCCGCGCGCGAAGCGCGCAATTGTACGCTCGCTCGCGGCGAATCGCGTGTTGCAATGCGGTAGAATTGTTCCTTGCCTACTTGGTGCATTGGCGCAGACGTTGAACCGGCGCGCGGAACGCGTTCTATTCGTTCATCGAACTGTCTCGCCCGCGCGCCGGTTAACGTTTCTTGCCACGATGGTTGCGCGGCGCGCCGGTTAACGCTTCTTGTTACGACGTCGCGCAGCGCCGGTTATCTTGCAATGCTATCTCGCAGCGCGCCGCTACTGCTTCTCGCCGCGATCTACTTCGATGCGCCGGTTAGCGTTTTCGGTTACGAAAGACAATCGCAATGAACTATCGCCGCCTAGGCACTTCCGGGCTCAAAGTCAGCGAACTGTCGTTCGGCTCCTGGATCACCTACGGGAACCAGATGGGAGACGATCTCGCACGGGACTGCATGGCGGCCGCGTACGCCGCCGGGGTCAACTTTTTCGATAACGCGGAGGTTTATGCCAAGGGTCGATCCGAGACGATCATGGGCAACGTCCTGAAGAAGCAGGGCTGGCGGCGCAGCTCGTACATCGTGTCGACCAAGTTCTTCTGGGGTCTGAACGACGGGCCGAACGAGAAGAACACCCTCAATCGCAAATACCTCATGGAAGCGGTCGATGGTTCACTCGAGCGCCTGCAGCTCGACTACGTCGACTTGGTCTTCTGCCATCGTCCCGATGCTGAAACGCCAATCGAGGAAACCGTCTGGGCGATGCACGACATGATTCGCGCGGGCAAGGCGCATTATTGGGGCACCTCGGAATGGAGCGCCGCGGAGATCATGGCGGCGTGGCAGATCGCCGAGCGGCATCATCTGGCCAAGCCGGTGATGGAGCAGGCGCAGTACAACCTTTTTCACCGCGACCGCGTCGAAAACGAGTACGCCCGGCTCTATGACGACATCGGCTTTGGCCTGACCACTTGGAGCCCACTTGCATCGGGATTGCTCACCGGCAAGTACAACGACGGCATCCCGATGGGCTCACGCGCCGCGCTCAAGGGCTACGAATGGCTGGCCGAGAGCATCGTCGATCCAGCAAAGATTGCCAAGGTCCGGCAACTGATTCCGATCGCGAGGGATCTCGACTGCACGCTCGCGCAGCTCGCCCTTGCATGGTGCATCAAGAATCCGCACGTGAGCACGGTGATCACCGGCGCGACCCGGCCGGAACAGGTGACCGAGAACATGAAGGCGCAGGATGTCGCTCCCAGGCTCACTGCAGAAGTGCTCTCGCGCATCGATGCGGCCGCGGGCGCTGCCGGCTGAAGCGCGTCGAGCCATGAGCAATCCGCTCGAAAGCTGGATCGAGGAGCAGCGTTCCGCGTATCTCTACCGCGTGTGCGCGGACGCCGAGGCGGGAACGGCGCGCGCTGATCGTTTCACGCGGCTGGCCGGCGAGGCGGAAGCGCAGGCGGCGATCTGGCGCGCCCAGCTGACCGCGAGCGGCAAACCCGCGCCGCCGCCGTTCGTGCCGGATCTGCGCACGCGGCTCGTCGCCAGGCTGGTGCAGCTCTTCGGTCCGCGGCGGCTGCGCGCCGTGCTGGCGGCGATGAAGGTCCGCGGAATGGCGATCTACAGCCGGCGCGAGCCCGGCGGACATAGCGCGCCGATCGCCGGCAACATCGAGCACCGGCACCGGGGCTTGGGCGGTGGCGGCAACCTGCGCGCGGCGGTTTTCGGCATCAACGACGGGCTCGTGTCGAACGCGAGTCTGATCTTCGGCGTCGCCGGTGCGAGCTCCGATCCCGCCGTCGTGCTGCTGACCGGCGTCGCGGGATTGACCGCCGGCGCGTTCGCGATGGCCACCGGCGAATTCGTCTCCGTACGCTCGCAGCGCGAGCTCTTCGAGTACCAGATCGCCCTCGAGCGCGACGAGCTCAAGGAGTATCCCGACGCGGAGGCGCAGGAGCTCGCGCTCATCTACAAGGCCAAGGGATTGTCGGGCAGCGAAGCCGAGCGTGTCGCCAAGCAGCTCGTCGCGGATCCCGAGCACGCGCTCGACACGCTTGCGCGCGAAGAACTGGGCCTCAATCCGGACGAGCTCGGCTCGCCCTGGGGTGCGGCGATTTCCTCCTTGCTCTCGTTCGCGCTTGGCGCTGCGGTGCCGCTGTTGCCCTTCGCGATGGGCGCCGGAGCGCGCGCGCTGCCGATCGCCGGGCTGTTGACCGCGATCGCGCTGTTCGCAGTCGGCGCGACGCTGTCGCTGTTCACCGGCCGCGCGGCCGTATTCTCGGGTGCGCGGATGCTGTTGCTGGGCAGCCTCGCCGCCGCCGTCACCTTCGCCGTCGGCAAGCTGTTCGGCGTCAGCGTAACCTGAACGCCAGTCCGCTCCTCGACGGAGCCATAAAGTGCGTAGCCCGGGATGACTCCGGACTCGATCCGGGGGAATCCCGGAGCAGCGCCTTGTTGCCGCGCCGCCCCGGGCATCGCGCTTCGCGCTCAACCCGGGCTACGGGTTCAAGCCTTCTTGGACAGACAGGTCTTCATGAACGCCTTGCGCTCGGCGCCTTTCTTGCCGGTCGCTTGTTTGGCACACAGTCGCATCTTGTCCTGCTGCGAAAGCTTGACCGGCGCCGCCGCCGGTGTGGTGGCGCTGGTCGCGGTGGGTTGCAACTTGGCGGCACGGGGCTTGACGTTTGATGCATCGTCCGCATAGGCAGTCGATGCGGCAAGGCCGATGAGGCTGGCGAGCGTAAGTACGTAGAGCGTCTTCATGGCGATCTCCTTTGACGTTTGGGTGAGTGCTCAAAGTGCGGCTGGACGGAATCGTCTGCAGCACATGCGCATTAACGGCGCTGGAGACTGGAAGTGCGTCAGACCTTCGGCTGATGCCGACGGGTGCCCCGGAGGCGCTCTCGGGCATGCCGGCGAACGGCGGACAAAACAAGGCGGCGACCGGATCGCTCCGGCGCCGCCTTGTCAGTGCGGCCGGGTGGACAGGAGGTCACCCAGCCGTATTCATGAACCCAGTGTCAGCCCTTCATGCACTCGCTCTGGGCTTTCGCTCGCTCGTCGCCTTTCATGCCAGCGGTCTTCTTGTTGCACATCGCCATCTTGCTTTCCTTCTTCGCCGGCTTCGCCGAAAGACAAGTCTTCATGAACGCCTTCCGCTCGTCGCCTTTCTTGTCGCCAGCCTGATCGTTGCAGTCTTTCATTTTGGTCTGTTGCGGATTCATCGCGTCCGTCTTCTTCATATCGGTCTTGGTATCGGCGGCATAGGCGCTGCCGCAGGTGAACAGACCGGCCAACATCACTACAAGCAGTTTTCTCATCGAGGCCTCCCTGGCCTTTGGTTTGACAGCGCGATTTGCGGCGAGTCTACGGCAAGCGCAACAAACGAGGCAACGATTTCGAATCACTGGCTGCCGATGGTGTCGCAAAAACTCATCGTGCAGTGCAACATCGGTTGTGTCAAAATTGTGTACCCACCTACCCCTTCACCAGTAAAATGATGTTTTTGCATCGAAAAATCTCCTAGGCCCCAAGGAAGCTCGCTGTGCCCGCCCCCGCCGCCCATCGCAGCAAGGCAGCCGCCGCGCCCGGCTCCGGCGCCCGGCTGCCGATCGACGACACGCGCATCCGCGAGATCATGGAGCTCGCGCCGCCGGCGCATCTCTTGCGCGAATTTCCGCCCTCCGATGCTGCCGCGACGACAACCTACGAGGCAAGAGCCGCGATCCATCGCGTGCTGCACGGCGCGGACGATCGCCTGCTGGTCGTCGTCGGCCCATGCTCCATCCACGACTATGATGCGGCGATCGATTATGCGACGCGCCTGTCGGCGCTGAAGCGCGAGCTGGCAGACAACCTCATCGTCGTCATGCGGGTGTACTTCGAAAAGCCCCGAACGACCGTCGGCTGGAAGGGTCTTATCAACGACCCGCGGCTCGACGACAGCTTTCGCATCAACGAAGGCCTCCGGCTGGCTCGGCGCATCCTGCTCGAGATCAACGAGCTCGAGCTGCCCGCAGGCACCGAGTACCTCGATATGATCACGCCGCAGTACATCGCCGATCTGATCGCGTGGGGGGCGATCGGGGCCCGCACCACCGAAAGCCAGGTTCACCGGCAACTGGCGTCGGGGTTGTCGTGTCCGGTCGGGTTCAAGAACGGCACCGATGGCGGAGTGAAGGTCGCGGTTGACGCGGTCAAAGCGGCCTCCGCGCCGCATCACTTCCTGTCGGTAACCAAAGGCGGTCACTCCGCCATCGTGCATACCTCGGGTAACGAGGATTGCCATATCATTCTGCGCGGCGGCCGGGCGCCCAACTACGATGCTGCAAGCGTCGACAAGGTCTGCAGCGAGCTCGGACATGCCGGGCTCGCGGCGCGGGTGATGATCGATTGCTCGCATGCCAACAGTCAGAAGCAGTTCGAGCGTCAGATCGAGGTCGCGCGCGATGTGGCCGGCCAGATCGCGCGCGGCGACGATCGCATCATCGGCGTGATGTTCGAGAGCCACATCAATCCCGGGCGGCAGGACCTGCTTCCCGGCCAGTCCCTGGAATACGGCGTCAGCATCACCGATGCGTGCATCGGCTGGGACGCGAGCGTCGGCGTGCTGCGCGAGCTTGCCGACGCCGTGCGCCGGCGCCGCGTACTCTTGACCGACGCGTCCTAAAGCGGCGCGTCCCGCGCCGCCGCGAATAAAGGACCGACCGGTGGCCGAAGAGATCGAGCTCAAGCTGATCGCACCTGCGGAGGCGCTGGCCGCTGTTCGGGCGCACCCCGCAGTCGCGGCTGCCGCCCGCGGCCGCGTGCGCACGAGACAGCTCGTCAGCACCTATTACGACACGCCCGGGCGAGATCTCGCCGCCGCCGGCGTCGCACTGAGGTTGCGCCGCGCAGGAGCGCGCTGGCTGCAGACCGTCAAAGGCGAAGGCGCCGCCGCCGCGGGAGTACATCGTCGCACCGAGTTCGAGTGGCGTCTTTCAGCGCCGAAGCTCGACACCACCAAGCTTATCCGGACACCGTGGCGAAAGCTCTTCGCGAGCACCAACGGCCGCTACCGGCCTGTGTTTGCCACTGCCGTGCGGAGGAGCGAGCTGCCGCTCGCGTTCGCCGACGGCACGCGGGCGACCCTTTGTCTGGACATCGGCGAGATCCGCGCCGGCCGCCGTCGGGCCCCGCTGACCGAAATCGAAGTCGAGCTGGAGCACGGCGATCCTTCGCGTTTGTTCGAGCTCGCTTCGGCGCTGGCCGCCGACCTGCCCGTCCGTGTCACCCACAGCAGCAAGGCCGAGCGCGGCTACGCGCTCGCGCGCGGCGCGGCGCCCAGCCCGCGCAAAGCGCGCCCGGTCGAGTTGCCGGCGGAGGCAACGCGGGAGGCGGCGCTTGCGGCGATCGCCACCGAGTGCATCGCCCAGATCGAGGCCAACGCCGAGGCGATGCTCGCGCACGACAATCCCGAGTACCTGCATCAGCTGCGCGTCGGCTGGCGCCGCCTGCGCTCGCTCCTCAAGCTGGCCACACCGTTCGCCGCCGTCGAATCCCTTGCGCCGCTCGAAGAGGAGCTCCGCTGGCTCGGCTCGGTTCTCGGCCCGGCGCGCGACTGCGACGTCTTCGGGCTGGAAACGTTGCCGAAGGTCGCCGCGGAGTTTCGTGGCCGGCGCGAGATCGCGCGCTTGCGCGCGCGTGTGACGCGGCGCCGGCGACAACTTTCCGGCATCGCGCGCGAGGCTGTCGCGACGCCGCGCTTCCAGCAGTTGCTGCTCGCGCTGGGTGCGTTTTTCGCGACGCTTGCCCGCGCGCCCGGCTCTGCGCCGGCCCCCACGCTCGCGCGCGATTGGATTGGGCCCGTGCTGCAGCAACGCCATGACAAGCTCTCCAGGCGTGCACGGCGTATCCACCGCGTCGGCGCCGCGGACCGGCATCGCGCGCGCGTCGCCGCGAAAAAGCTGCGCTATGCGGCGGAATTCTTTGCGCCGCTATTTTCCGCCAAGCGCACCGAAGCGTACATCGCCGCACTGTCCAAGCTGCAATCCGTGCTCGGTCGTCTCAACGACTTCGAAATCGCGGGCAAGCTGCTCGACGAGATCGCGCCTGCCGACGATGGTGCGCCCGGCGTCGCGCACGCGATCGGCATCGTGCGCGGCTGGCTTGCCGCCAGCGTTGCGCCCAAGCTCAAGGGGCTGCGAAAGGCATCGCGCGCGCTTGCCAAATGCGAACCTTTCTGGAGCGCCTGAAGGACTCGGCATGCTTGAATCCGCCGAAATCGGCCACAAGGTTCCCAAGCGGGTTTATGCGCGCGAGGAGCCAAAGCTCCGCGAGCTGCTGCTCAACGCCCAGTTCGATCTGTCGCAATCCGGCCGCGGTCCGCTGCTCCTGGTCATCTCCGGCGTCGAGGGCGGGGGTCGCGGAGAAACGGCCAACAAGCTGACCGAATGGATGGACCCGCGGCACATTCACGTGGTCGCGTTCGGCCCGCGCGCTCCCGAAGAGGCCGCGCGACCGCCCGCATGGCGCTATTGGCGCTCGCTGCCGCCGAAGGGCAAGATCGGCATCTTGATGAACGCCTGGTACAACGAAGCGATGCTCGCTCATGTCCAAGGCAAAATCGACGCGGATCAAGTGAACACGCGCGTGCAGGCGATCCGCGAGCACGAGCAGATGCTCACCGACGAAGGCTTCGTGCTGCTCAAGTTCTGGATCCATCTGTCCAAAGCGGCGCAGAAGCAAAGACTGCAGGAGCTCGAGCACGATCCCACCACCGCCTGGCGCGTCACCCGCGAGGACTGGAATGCGTATCGTATCTACAACAAGGCGCACGAGCTGTGGGAGAGCCTCCTGCGCGAGACGTCGACCGGCGCGGCTCCCTGGCACGTCGTCGAAGGCACGGATGGGCGCTATCGCTACCTCACGGTCGGCAAGATCCTGCTCGACACGCTACGAACGATGCTCGCGCCCAGACCGGCAACGCCGAAGCACGCGATCACGCCGCCGGCACCTTCGGTCATCGACAATGTCAAGCTCATCCGCGATCTCGACCTGTCGAAGAAGCTGCCGGTCAAAGACTACGACCGCGGGCTCGAAAAGCATCAGGGCAAGCTTGCCACGCTTACGCGGCACAAACGATTCGCCAAGCGCTCGTTGATCCTGGTCTTCGAGGGGGTCGACGCCGCGGGCAAGGGCGGCGCGATCCGGCGAGTCACCGGGGCGCTCGACGCGCGGCAGTATGTGACGGTACCGGTTGCGGCCCCGACCGAAGAAGAACGCGCGTTTCCCTATCTGTGGCGTTTCTGGAGAAACGTGCCGCGGTATGGCGGCATCACGATCTTCGACCGTTCGTGGTACGGCCGCGTGCTCGTCGAGCGCGTCGAGGGTTATTGCAGCGTCTACGACTGGATGCGCGCGTACGACGAGATCAATCAGTTCGAGGAGCAGCTTACTCGGGGCGACGCGGTCGTCGTCAAGTTCTGGCTGCAGATCAGCAAGGCCGAGCAGCTGCGCCGTTTCAAGGCGCGCGAACGCTCGCCGTTCAAGCGCTTCAAGATCACCGCCGACGACTGGCGCAACCGCAAGAAATGGAACGCGTACGAACAAGCGGTGTGTGACATGGTCGATCGCACCAGCACCGAAATCGCGCCGTGGACGCTGGTCGAGGCCGAGGACAAGTACTACGCGCGCATCAAGGTGCTGCAGACCATCAACGACAGTCTACGGAGCCTCTGAATGAGCCGCACACGGATTGCGTTGCTGGCAAAATGCGGATGAATGCGAGACGCGCGACGAAGGTCGTAGCTTGGGCTACGAAGCCGAGGAGCGCGGCGAAGCAAGCGCCGCATTTTGCCGCAACCCGCACGGGACATGGGCTTTCCAGGCGATCTGCTTTGTCGCTCGGCTCGCGAAGGGGGTCAGGCCATTCGCTTCGCCTCGCTTCGCGCATCTCATCCCGGAAAGCCCATGTCGCAACCGCGCGCGGCCCATTCAGAGGCTCCAAGGCGCTCGACCGATGATGCGGGCGAATGGCAGCTACGGCGCGCCCGGATGGTTGCCCGGAGGGCACGCGCAGACGATTTATCCGGTGCTGATCCGCCGGCCGGAGATTGCTTATCGCCGGCAGCGCATCGAGACGCCCGATGGCGATTTCATCGACTTCGACTGGCTCGATTCGCCTACAGCAAACGCGGCGACACCGCTGGTCGCGCTGTTTCATGGCCTCGAAGGTAATTCGCGATCGCATTACGCGCTGGCGCTGATGACGCATCTGCGCTCGATCGGCTGGCGCGGCGTCGTGCCGCATTTCCGCGGCTGCAGCGGCGAGCCGAATCGTCGCCCGCGCGCCTACCACTCCGGTGACTACACCGAGGTTGCCTGGATGCTCGAGACAATCCGGGGAATCGTGCCGGACACACCGCTGTTTGCCGTGGGCGTTTCGCTGGGAGGCAGCGCGCTCCTCAACTGGCTTGGCCGGGAAGAGCATCGCGCCGCAAGGATTGTCGCTGCCGCTGCTGCCGTGTCGGCGCCGCTCGACCTCACGGCCGCCGGGATCGCGATCGAGCAAGGCTTGAACCGCATCTACTCCAGGCACTTCCGCTCGACACTCGTGCCAAAGGCCATGGCAATGGCGAGGCAGTTTCCCGGGACGCTCGACGCCGCCGCGATCGCCCGCGTCGATACGATGTATCACTTCGACGATGTCGTCACCGCGCCGCTTCATGGCTTCACCGGCACGGACGATTACTGGCACCGGGCCAGCAGCAAGCCCTGGCTCAAGGCGGTCGCGGTACCCACGCTCGTGCTCAACGCCCGCAACGATCCGTTCATTCCGGCAAGCTCGCTTCCCACGCGCGCGGAAGCCGGCGCCGCGACAACGCTCGAGCAGCCCGATGACGGCGGACACGCCGGATTCCCCGAACAGCGGTTTCCCGGCCGCCCCGATTGGCTGCCGCAGCGCCTGGTAACGTACTTCAGTGAGGTTCGCCGTGCCTGAGCTTCCCGCCGAGATCTTCAAGGCCTACGACATCCGCGGCATCGTCGGCAAGACGTTGACACCGCCGGTCGTGCGCAGCATCGGCCAGGCGCTGGGATCGCTCGCGCTCGATCGCGGTCGCGACACGATCGTTGTCGCCCGCGACGGCAGGCTTTCAGGACCGGAGCTTTGTCGCGCTCTGGCCGAAGGGATTCAGTCGAGCGGGACGAACGTCATCGATATCGGTGCGGTGACCACACCGATGAGCTATTTCGCCGCGGACGAGCTCAGCACGCAATGCAGCGTCGTGGTCA
>WNGE01005958.1_pt1 | contig 13666 bp, 10 predicted proteins | sample 5400651 | NCBI WGS metagenome assembly WNGE01 (sample SAMN13153370, study PRJNA577476) | soil metagenome | isolation source: 60 cm soil or saprolite under grassland replicate 2 | place: USA:California | collected 2016-06-15 | reverse complement strand
CTCGGGCTCTCGCCCGGCGGCAACTCGCTGGTGCGCAAGGCGCGCGAGAAGGGGTTCACGCAGGCCGAGCTGTCCGAGGCCGGGCTCGTGAGCCGTCGCGGCGGCGACTACTTCGCGAACAGGCTGATGTTCCCGCTCGCAGATGCACGCGGGCGCGTCGTCGGTTTCCAGGCACGAAAGCTGCGCGAGGACGATCCGCTGCGCGGCAAGTACGTCAACTCGCCCGAGGGCGAGCTCTTTCACAAGTCGGCGATCCTCTACGGGCTGCACCTCGGACGTGCTGCGATCGCGAAGCAGGACCGCGCGCTCGTCGTCGAGGGCAACACCGACGTCATCGCGCTTCGCCAGGCGGGGCTCGAGCCTGTCGTCGCGTCGATGGGAACGGCGTTGACCGAGCGGCAGCTCAAGGAGCTCGTGCGCCTCACGCAACGGCTGTTTCTCTGCTTCGACTCCGACGCAGCCGGCGAGGAGGCAACGCTGCGCGGAATGGAGCTCGCGCTGCAACGGGGCTTCGAGGTGAAGGTCGTGTCGCTCCCGAAGGGGAAGGACCCCGCCGATGACCCGGCGGGCTTCGAGGCCCGGCTCGCGCACGCCGAGGCGTACGCGATCCATCGCGTTCGCCTGGAGCTCGACCGGGCGCGCGACAAGCAGCACGCGTACCTGCGCGTTCAGGACGTCCTCAACACGGTGCCGGAGTCACCCGAGCGGCACGAGGCGTGGCGGCTCGCGAACGACCGGCTCGGCCTGACGGTGCAGCTGCGCGCGGCCGGCGGCGGGACGATGAGCGGTCGAGCCGTCTCCCCGAAGCTGCTCGAGGCGAGCGATCGACTGGAGCTGAGCGCACTCGCCGGCGTGCGCCGGCATCCGAAGCTCGCGCGGATTCTCGCCGAGCTGGGGCCGCAGCATTTCGACGATGCGCTGCACCGGCGAGCCGTTCCCGTGCTGATCGGACTCGAGGACGCCGACAAGGAGATCGCGCAGTTGCTCGCGGCGCTCGACGCGCGCGCGGACAACGAGGGGATCGACGAGCAGACGGCAGAACAACTCCTGCTACGGCTGCGCGAGCGGAAGCTCCAGCGCGAGCTCGCGGAGGCTGCCGACGAGCGGCTGCCCGACCTGCAGCAGGCGCTGGCCAAAGTGCGCGACCGGATCCGGGAGTTCGCCTAGAGCGCGGCTACAATGCTCGCCGGCTGAGCAGCCGTTCCCCGGTAGCTCAATTGGCAGAGCATCCGGCTGTTAACCGGAGGGTTGTTGGTTCGAGTCCAACCCGGGGAGCTCACGAAATCCTGCACGGGAGGGGCTTCGCCTACTACGCAGGAGCGTCCGCGGCGAACAGATTCTGCTGAGCTGCGACCGACCTCGGGAAGCGGCGGCTGACCATAGATCCTCGAATGGATCTTTGACTTATCGCTGACGCCGGGTAGCTTGCGAGACCACTCCGCCGCCAGTGACACGCTCGCCGGGAGCGCACGAGGCAAACGCTGAGTCGTTTTGCCCGGGAGCGAGCGAGACGATTGTCTTTCGGACCGTCGCCGGTGTCACCCTTGGCGCCCGGTAGTCCGGCGGGGAGCTGCCCGGCCTTGAACTTGGCGGCGGTGAGCGTGCCGTTCTTGACCTTGGCTGCCGTCACCGCGGCGGTCTGGAGCTGGGCGGTGCCGACGGACCTGCTGGGCAGGATCATCCGCTCGGCTGCCTGGCCGATCGAGGTCGTGCCGAGAAGCGCGACGAGCAGGGCCGTCGCGAGAGTGCGGTTGCGAGCTTTGCGCGCATGGCTGGATCTCGTTGTTGGTGTTCGAGCAGGGAGATCCAAGCCTGTCCGCGGGGCAGTGCCGCGCGAAGGTCGTCGCCCGCCCAACCTCGTGGCGGTTTCCCGCCTGCTCCATCGCGCTGCACCATGGCTTGCAACGGTCGGGCTTGCAACGGTCGCCCGATGCTGTAAAGATCTCGCGACTCACGACTGCAGAGAGGGGGCAGCGTCGTGGACTGGATGGAGAGATGGCTCCAGGTCTCGCCTGACAACGGGAGCGGCACCTTCGAGTTTGCGTTCTTTATCGTCGTTCTGACGCTGATCGCCCTTCCGGCGCTGCGCGCGTGGCGGGCGCGGCGGGAACGGGCGAGGAGCGGAGGAGCCCGCGGCCCCCGTCGGCGAGCTCTCTTCAGGAGGTAGGCGATGGCCGGGGACGCGATGGACGAGACGCAAGAGCACGCGGAGTTCGTTTTCCGGGGCACGGTCGAGAAGGTCGGCGCCTCCGCGATGGCCGAGGTGAAGCACTCCGACAGGACGGCCGTGGTCGTCGTCGACGAAGTCGTGCACGCACCCGAGCAGTTCGCGAATCTCCAGGGGGACAAGGTGACGCTGCTTCTCGCGCAGCCGAACAGCGTGAAGGAAGGCGAGCAGTGGGTCTTCTTCACGACCGGCTGGCTGTTCGGCGCCACGCTCGCGCTGCGCGAGCTCGAGCACCGGCCTGTCGAGGACGCGGACGAGCACCGGGCGGCGCTCACCGCCGCCGTCGAATCGCGCGACACGGCGCGGATTCAGCAGCGCATCGAGGCCGCGGACGTCGTGATCGCCGGGCGCGTCACAGCCGTGCGCCCGCCCGAGCAGACCGCCGCGGCGGCGCTTTCGCCGACCGAGCCGTCCGGGCCGGTTACCGAGCACGACCCGCAATGGTGGGAGGCGGTCGTCGATGTCTACGACGTCCTCAAGGGCGACGCCGCGGCAGAGCCTACGGTCGTCCTCTTCCCCGGGAGCACGGACGTGATGTGGCACGACGCACCGAAGTTCCGCCCCGGCCAGGAAGGCGTCTGGTTCTTGCACGGCGAGCGCGTCCCGGCGGCCGCCGCGCAACTGTTCCCACAGGTCTACACCGTTCTCGACAAAGCCGACTTCCAACACAACGACCGACTCGACGAAGTTCGGCGGCTTGTCGGCGAAGGCGAGTCCTAGATGCTCCGGGTCGTCAACATGATCCCGAACTCCGTGAGCGGGGAGACGAACCAGGACAGCGAGCCGAACCTCGCCGTCAACCCGCTCTTCCCGCGGCAGATCGCCGGCTCGGCTTTCACTCCGAACCCGTTCGGCGGCGCGAACGCGCCGATCTTCGTCTCCTCCGACTGGGGCAGCACCTGGCTGTTGAATGCGATCGTCCCGAGCTCGGGCGGCGCGGCGACGGGCGACATCACGCTCCGCTTCGCACCGCGCAGCAGCAACCTCTACATCGGGATCCTGCGCCGGCCCGGCTCGCTGCGCCTCAACATCCTGCGCACGAGCAACTTCCTCGGCGGGGCGCTCGCCACCGTCCTGATCGACCGCAGCTCGGTCGACCAGCCGTACGTCCAAGCCGCGCCAATCCCCGGCCCCGACCGCATCTACGTTGGAGACAACGATTTCGCTGCCGGTCCGCAGACGGGGACGATCGACCGCTCGCCGAACGCGGCGGGCGCCGCTCCCGCGGGGTTCACCCCGGCTCGGCTCGAGAGGCGGACGACGTCGGGGCAGGACGGGCCGCCGATCCGCACGGCGGCGCACTGGGACGGCACGGTCTACGCAGCCTTCTACCGCTGGACGGCCTTCACCGGCTCGCTCGCAACCGCCGACGTGATCGTGGTGCGCGACGACTCGTTCGCCTCCGGCGGGAGCCCGTTCGGGGCGCTGACCGACCCGAGCGACGGGTTGGCGGGCCGCCTTGTCGTCACCGCGCGCTCGGTCCCGTGGGCGAACTTCAGCCAGCCGACGTTCGGCCAGGAGCGCTTCGTAGGCTCGAACATCTCGATCGCCGTCGACCCATGGAACAGCTCGAGGGTCTACGTCGCGTGGGCCGACCGGGTCGGGACGACCGACTACACGCTCCACGTCCGGCGCTCGACGGACCGCGGCGTCAACTGGTCCGGTGACCTGCGCACGATCACGAACGCGACGAACCCCGCGTTGGCGGTGAACGAGGACGGCGCGATCGGCTTCATGTACCAGCAGCTCGCGGGCACGGGAACGAGCCGGCGCTGGGTCACCCATCTCGAGCGCACCGCGAACGAGTTCGCGACGATCGACGACCGCATCCTCGCGAACGTGCCCGCGAACACGCCGGCGCAGCAGTTCATCCCCTACCTCGGCGACTACATCCACCTGATGACGCTCGGCAAGGACTTCTACGGCATCTTCTCCGCGAACAACACCCCGGACAACTCCAACTTCCCGAGCGGCGTCACCTACCGGCGGAACGCGAACTTCACCGCGCACACGCTGCAGGACGCGAGCGGAGGCACGGTCGCCGCGTCGATCGATCCCTTCTTCGTCAGCGAGACGGGTCAGATGGGAGTTGCCTCGACCGCGTGGAGCGCGAAACGCCTCGACCTGTTCGTGATCGGCACGAATCAGGCGACGTTCCACAAGTGGTGGAACGGCTCGGCGTGGGGGCCTTCCGTGCTCGGGTGGGAGAGCCTCGGCGGCAACTGCGTCGGCCCGCCCGTCGTGGAGTCGTGGGCCAAGAACCGGCTCGACGTCTTCGTGATCGGCACGAATCAGGCCGTCTTTCACAAGTGGTGGGACGGCTCTGCGTGGGGACCGTCTGCGACCGGCTGGCAGTCGCTGGGCGGCGTTGTCCAGCCGGCGCCGATGCGGACCCCGTCGGTCGTCGCGTGGGGGCCGAACCGTCTGGACGTCTTCGTCGTCGGAACGAACGGGGCGCTTCACCACAAGTGGTGGAACGGCTCGGCCTGGGGCCCGTCGGCGTCGGGCTGGGAGTTCATGGGCGGGATCTGCGCCAGCGCTCCTGTCGCCGTGTCCTGGGCCGCCAGTCGCCTGGACGTCTTCGTCATCGGCACCGACGGAGCGCTCTACCACAAGTGGTGGAACGGCTCGGCCTGGGGCCCGTCGGTCACGGGCTGGGAGTCTCTCGGCGGCGTCTGCCTCGGCACGCCTGCGGCTGTCGCCTGGGGGCCGAATCGCCTCGACCTCTTCGTGGTCGGCACCAACGGCGCCCTCTTCCACAAGTGGTGGAACGGCTCGGCGTGGGGTCCTTCGGTCGGCGGCTGGGAATCGCTCGGCGGCAAGTGCGCCAGCAGCCCGACCGTCGCCGCCTGGGGGCCTAACCGCCTAGACGTGTTCGTTCGGGGGCTCGATCAGGCGCTCTACCACAAATGGTGGAACGGCTCGGCGTGGGGCCCGTCCGTGACCGGCTGGGAGCCGCTGGGCGGCGTGATCAAGGGCGCGCCCAACGTGACGTCGTGGGCGGCGAACCGGCTCGACGTGTTCGCGGTCGGGACCGGCCGGGCGCTCCACCACAAATGGTGGAACGGCTCGGCGTGGGGCCCCTCCGTCACGGGCTGGGAATCGCTCGGCGGGATCGTCGACTTCTAGCGCCGAGTAACACGAGGGCCCCCGGCTCGAGGGCCCTCGCGCGCGTTCGGCTAGTGGCAGGTCACCCCGACGCACTGGAGTGGATTGCCGTTGTGGTGGGCCTTGTTCCCGCCTCCGTCGACGTTGCCTGCGACGGCAGCGATGCCGAGGTCGGTGTTCTTGTCGGCGTGGTTCTTGGTGATCGTGTTGCCGGGGTCGGCGACGTCGATGCCGTCGTCGCCGTTCTTGTCGGCATGGTTCTTCTGTAGGAGGTTCCCGGTCGAGCCGGTGCCCGTGTGGATGCCGTCGAGCGTGTTCGACTTGACCTTGTTCTTCGTCAGGAAGCTGGCGTCCGTGTTGAAGAAGTCGATCCCGATGTGGTTGTGCGAGACGTCGTTGTGCTCGAAGCGAAGGTTCGTCGAGTTGAACGGCTGGAAGCCCGCCGTGCTGTTCATGTAGATCTTGTTGTGCCGGTACGTGTTTCCGTTCGAGGCGTCCTGCGTGATGCCCCAGGTTGCGTTGTCGTGCGCGCGGTTGTGCTCGACCTTGTTGTTGTCGCTTCCGGTGATCAGGACGATCGCCGATGCCGTATTGCCGAACACGTCGTTGTGGTCGATCTTGTTCGTGTCCGAGCCCACGAGATGGATCCCGTCGAAGTTGCTCGACACCTTGTTGTGCTTGACGTGGTTGTCGTTGGAGCTCGTCTCCAGCTCGATTCCACGGAACGTGTGGATCACCGTCAGATGCTCGACCTTGTTCTTGGTCGCTCCGATCAGATGCACGCCCTGGTTGAACTCCTGGATCGTGCCGTGGCTGATCTTGACGTTGTCGAAGCCGCCGGTGTTGTCGATTCCGTCGTCGGTCGCGGCGTTGACGCCGTCCCCGTCGATGAGGTGGCCGCCGAGATCGACCTTGATGTTGGCGGCGCCGATGATGAGGCCGTCAGCCGGGCAGTTCAGCAGGTCGTTGCCGACATGAATGCTCTGCGTGATGACCTGGCCGCAGACGACCGGCGTGGGACCGGCCTGACCCGATCCTGCGCCCAATGTCATGACGGCTGCGATCGCCGCCACGAGAACCGAGAAACGTTTCATAAGCCTTTCCCCCTCCTTTGGACGCCAAATTATGCCCGTGAATTGTTTGAAAGATGTTCGCGGAGGCGACTGAAACGACGATGCCACGTTCGCGCAGCACGCCGCGTTCGCTCTGGACCGGCTCCGTCTCGTTCGGGCTCGTCAACGTTCCCGTTCGCGTCTACAGCGCCGTGCACGAGCACAAGCTCCGCTTCCAGCTCGTGCACGCCAAGGACGACGGGCCGATCGGCTACGAGAAGATCTGCAAGTCCGAGGGCAAGCCCGTTCCCAACGACGAGATCGTCAAGGCATTCGAGTACAAGAAGGGCGAGTTCGTGCAGATGACGGACGAGGACTTCGAGGCGGCCCAGGTCGAGGGGCAGCACACGATCGACCTCGAGGACTTCGTCCCGTACGAGCAGATCGACCCGACGTTCTTCGCGCACGCGTACCTCGTCGGGCCGCAGGAAGGCGCCGAGCGGCCGTACTCGCTCCTCGTGCGCGCGATGGAGGACGCGGGCCTGGCCGGCATCGGCAAGTTCGTGATGCGCAACCGGCAGTACCTCGGCTGCCTGCACATCCGCGACGGGATCCTCACGCTCGAGCAGCTGTACTTCGCCGACGAGGTCGATCCGCCGGAGAAGGTCTTGCCGAAGAAGCTGCCGAACGTCGACAAGCGCGAGCTCGACATGGCCTCGCAGCTGATCGAGAGCTTCTCCGGGGACTGGCAGCCTGAGAAGTACGAAGACACCTACCACGATGCCCTCATGGCGATCGTCAGGGAGAAGCGGAAGGGGCACGAGGTGCACCGCGTGCAGGAGCCCGAGGAAGAGGGGCCGCCCGATCTGCTCGACGCGCTGCGGATGAGCCTCGAACAGTCGAAGGGCGGCCGCAGGCGGCGAAACGGCTCTCGCCGTAACGGCGCGGCGGCGACCAAGGACGAGTTGCAGGAGCAGGCTCGCGAGCTCGGCATCGAAGGTCGCTCCAAGATGTCGAAGGCACAGCTCGCGAAGGCAGTAGCCTCTGCGAAGTGACGCTCGACGAGGCGACCGACCACCTCTACTCTGTTGATCTCGAGGCATTCGTTCCCGAACGGACCCGCCTCGCCCGCGAGCTCCGGGACGCGGGCGACCGCTCGGCCGCGGAGCAGGTCGCCAAGCTGAAGAAGCCGACGGTCGCCGCGTGGGCGCTGAATCAGCTCGCCCGCGAGCGGCGGCGCGACGTCGACCTGCTCCTCGACGCCGGCCACCGCCTCCGCCAGGCTCAGGAAGGCGTTGTGGGCGGCGCGGATCGCGAGGTGTTCGAGAAGGCCCAGAAGACGCAGCGCGATGCGCTGCGTCGGCTGACGCAGCAGGCGTCGCAGCTGCTCGGCGGCGCCTCTTCGCAGGCGTTGTCTCAGATCAGCGCCACCTTGCGGGCGGCGGCGGTCTCCGAGGAAGGGCGCGAGCTCCTGGCGCGCGGACGCTTCACGACGCCGCTCGAGCCGGAGGGGTTCGACGTCTTCGGTGCGCTTCCGGCGTCGCCCGCCGTGCGACCGAAGAAGGAGGCCCGGACCCGGAAGGCAAACGATGAGCTGAAGAAAGCGCGCGAGCGGCTGCGCGAGCTCGAAAAGGAAGCGAAAGCTGCCGAACGCGAGGCGGAGCGGCTCAAAGGGGAGTGGAAGAAGAGCGAGCGCGCCGCAGAATCGGCGCGAGTCGCAGTTGCTGCCGCTGAACGCGAGCTAACGCAGGCGCAGAAGCGCGCGCGCAGCTAGCGGGTGGAAAACCCCGCAGACACGAGCGACAATCTGAGGCTGTTGCAGTCGCCAAAAACGGGGAGGGGCCCATGACCGTCGCCGACGTTGCCGAGCCCGAGCTCGACGAAGCTGCGATTCGCGAGCTGAAGGCGTCCTTCCGCGGCGAACTGGTTCGCCCGACCGACCCGGCCTATGACGTCCAGCGGAAGGTCTGGAACGGGTCGATCGACCGGTATCCAGCGCTGATCGCGCGCTGTGCGGGCGTGGCGGATGTCCGTGCCGCCGTCCGGTTCGCGAAGACCGGCGGACTGCCGGTCGCGGTCCGGGGCGGCGGGCACAGCTTCCCCGGCCTGTCGGTCTGTGACGGCGGCATCGTCATCGACCTCGGGCCGATGAAAGGCATCCGGGTCGATCCGGAGGCGCGTACGGCGAGGGTCCAGGCCGGCGTGCTCTGGGGCGAGCTCGACCACGAGACGCAGGCGTTCGGCCTCGCGACGACGGGAGGAATCGTCACGCACACCGGAGTCGCCGGCCTCACGCTCGGCGGCGGGATCGGCTGGTTGCAGCGCAAGCACGGGCTGACGATCGACAATCTGCTCGCGGCCGACGTCGTCACCGCCGAGGGGGAGCTCGTGAAGGCGAGTCCTGATGAGAACGCGGACCTCTTCTGGGGCCTGCGCGGCGGCGGAGGCAACTTCGGCATCGTGACCGAGTTCGAGTTCCGGCTCCATCCGGTCGGGCCGCGGCTCGTGGCGGGGCCGATCTTCTGGCCGATCGAGGACTCGCCGCGACTGCTCCGCTTCTACCGCGAGTGGATCGCCGACGCGCCCGACGAGTTGATGACGATCGTCGTCCACCGCAAGGCGCCGGCACTCCCGTTCGTTCCGAGCGAGCTGCACGGCCGCCTCGTCGTCGGCGTCGCCTGCTGCTACGCGGGGTCGATCGAGGAGGGTGAGAAGGCGGTCCGTCCGCTCAAGGAGTTCGGCACACCGGTGCTCGATCTCTGCGTGCCGAGTGCCTACGTCGAGCACCAGGCGATGTTCGACCCGTCTTTCCCGCACGGGTGGTCGTACTACGTCCGCGCCTGCGACGTCGCCGAGCTGACAGACGAGGTGATCGACATCACGGTCGAGCACTCGATGCGGATTCAGTCGCCTCTGACGTCCTTTCCGATCTGGCAGCAGGGAGGAGCAGTCGCGCGCGTCGGCGAGGACGAGACCGCCTTCAACGGACGCGACGCTGGACACACGTTCAACATCGCCGTTGCGACCGAGACCGCTCAGGGCTTTGACGCGGAGCGCGGGTGGTCGCGTTCGTTCTGGTCGGCGCTCGAGCCGTACCACACGAGCGTGTACGTCAACTTCCTGATGGAGGAGGGCGAGGAGCGGATCCGCGACGCGTACGGCGCCGCGAAGTACGACCGTCTGAAGGCGCTGAAGCGGCGTTACGACCCGGATAACCTCTTCCGCCTGAACCAGAACATCCCGCCGGCCTGACGCGAGCGCGGAAGGAGTTCCGTCACAACTGCGTGACGGGCTCGTAACGGCGGCTGCCACCAGATATGTCCGGAAAGGCGGGGGGCGCACTTGGCTTGGGCGGGCGGATTGCTGTGTCTCGTCACCCGGGCGCCACACCTCTGTGACGGCGGCTGCCGCTTTGGACACAGTTCAGCGCAAAGCAGTCACAGTTTTGTGACGGTCGCAGGTACAGCCGCGCGGCTAGCCGGTCCGCGTGAAGAAGAACGAGATTCGGACGCGAGCGGGAGCGGCGGTCCGTTTGACGACACGGACCGTCCAGTTTTCGTTGAGGATCGGGCACGCCTCTTCCTGCTGATCGCAGATGTCGTATCGCCCGCGCCGGATGCACCGTGCAGCCGGAGACGCTCGAAGGCTCGTCGATACCCCAACTGCCATCTGTCCGTCCGCCTCGCGAGCGGAGACGGTCACGAGCGCGCCGTGAGGGACGACCAGCCGAACATCTCGGAACGCTGCACCTACCTCGGCCGTGAAGTGAAAGCGCGCGCGTGCCTGCCCAACGGGCAGGCTCACCGTACGCGTCGCCGGCGGTGGCCCGGAAACGGTCGCGGCGATCAACAACGCAAGCGTGAACACCCAAATAGGTACGCCTGGACGCAGGGAGGAGGTCCCAAGTCAGCGCTCGGCGACGACCTCGAGCGTCCGCGGCTCGAACTGCTCGACGACCTCGCGGAGCCTTGCCACGCGCTCCTGGTAGCCGGCCTGCGCGCGCCAGCTGCCGACGGCCTGCATGCTCTCCCACGGGCCGAAGCTGACGAAACGCCTCGAATCGTCCACGTCGCGGAGAAGCAGAGCGTGCGAAGCGAGGCCTTGCCGCCGGGTCCAGTCGGCCCACTCGCTCCACCGCTCGACGAACTCCGTCTCGCGGCCCTCCTTCACGACCCAGCTCGTGTGCGTGTACGGCCTGGCCATACAAGCCCCCCTTTGCTAAAACGCGTCCTTCGCCAGCTCGCGCGAGCGGTCCATCGCGGCCTGGATCGCGTTCAGGAACGCTGCGCGAACGCCGGCCTGCTCGAGCTCGCGGATTGCCTGGATCGTCGTCCCGCCCGGCGAGGTGACGGCCTCGCGCAGCTCGACGGGATGCATCTGCTCGTCGCGAAGCAGCTTGGCCGTGCCGAGCATCGTCTGCACGACGAGCTGTGTGGAGGTCTCGCGTCCCAGCCCGAGCAGGATCCCGGCCTCGATCATCGCCTCGGCAAGCAACGCGAAGTACGCGGGGCCGGAGCCGGAGACCGCGGTGACCGCGTCCATGTAGGGCTCCGCGACGCGCACCACGGCGCCGAGGTGCGACAGCGCCTCCTCGGCCAACTGCAGGTGCTCTTCCTGCGCATGGGTGCCGGCGCAGATGCCGGCGATCCCCTCGTGCACCGTCGCCGGCGCATTCGGCATCGCACGGACGACCGGGATCTCGCCGCTCAGGTGGCGCTCGATCGCCCCCGTCGGAATCGCGGCGGCGACCGACAGCACCGTCTGGTCGGCGGTGATGCGACCCGTCACCTCCAGGAGCAGCGTCTCGATGTCCTGCGGCTTCACGGCGACGACGATGAGCCCGGCGCCTTCCACGGCGTCGGCGTTCGCGAGGGTGACCGGCACGCCGTATCGTCCGGCCAACTCGGCGATCCGGTCCTCGCGCCGGCCGGTGACGACGACCTCCTCGGGCGCCCGCCAGCCGGACGAGAGCAGCCCCGCGAGAAGGGACTCGCCGATCTTGCCCGCCCCGAGAATCGCCACCTTCCGCGCTGCAGCCATTCGCCGAGTGTAAGAGAATGCCGCGGATGCTTCTCGCCGAGGTCGAATATGCGCGGCCGAAGACCGTGGAGGAAGCGATCGGGCTGCTCGCGGCGAACGACGGCGCTCGCGCGCTTGCCGGCGGCCAGACGCTCGTCAACGTGATGAAGGCGAGGGCAGCGTCTCCTGACGTCCTCGTCGACCTCCAGGACCTCGACGACCTCCGCGGCGTGCGCGACCTCGGCAGCGGCTCGGTCGAGATCGGCGCAATGACGACCTATTCGCAGCTGATCGACGACGAGGCGGCCGGTGCGCGGTCGATCCTGGGCGAGGTCGCGTCGATGATCGCCGACGTGCAGGTGCGCAACCGCGGCACGATCGGAGGCAACGTCTGCTCGAACGACCCGACGAATCACCTGCCGCCGCTACTCGTCGCGCTGGACGCGACGTTCACGATCGTCGGCTCCGGCGGCGAGCGCACCGTTCCCGCAGGCGACTTCTTCGTCGGCGTCTACATGACGGCCGCCGGCCCGGGCGAGCTGCTGACGAAGATCACGATTCCGCCGGGCGGTCAGGATGGATTCGCCGCGGTGACGATCGGCCGGGACGGCACGGGCATCGTCACGGCCGCCGCGTCGCTCAACGGCGGCGCCCGGATCGCGATCGGCTGCGTCGACGCCGTGCCGGTTCGCGCGACGCCGATGGAGGAGCGCATCGGCTCCGACTTCTCGGACGACAACGTACGCGCCGCGGCCAACGGTCTCGGCGCGACGCTCGATCCCCCTTCTGATGTGCACGCCGCCGCCGACTACCGCCGGCATCTCGCCGAGGTACTGGCCGTGCGCGCGGTCGTCGCAGCGAGGGAGCGGCGCTGATGGACGCGGTGACGAGCAAGCGGATCACCGTGACGGTGAACGGCGAGGAGATCGAGTACGACGTCGAGGCGCGCCGGCTGCTCGTCCACTTCCTCCGTGACGATCTCGATCTGACCGGCACGCACGTCGGCTGCGACACCGGCAACTGCGGCGCGTGCACCGTCATCTACGACGGCGTGCTCGCGAAGAGCTGCATGCTGCTCGCGATCCAAGCGGACGGCGCGTCGATCGAGACGGTGGAGGGCCTGGCATCCGACGGTGAGTTGACCAGGCTGCAGCAGTCCTTCTCCGATCATCATGCCCTGCAGTGCGGCTATTGCACGCCCGGAATGCTGATGAGCGCTACGGCGCTGCTGCGAACGCATCCATCACCGACGGAGGAGCAAATCCGCAAGGCGATTCAGGGAAACATCTGCCGCTGCACGGGCTACGTGAACATCGTCGAGGCGATCAAGGCGGTGAAATGACCGGTATCGAGACGGAAGCCCTCGTCGTCGAGCGCGGCGAGACGAAGGTCGGCTTCGCAGGTACGAGCGTCCCGCGCAAGGAGGATAGGCGGCTCGTCCAGGGCGAGGGCGTCTTCTTCGACGACGTGAAGCGGCACGGCATGGGTTACGTCCATTTCGTCCGCTCGCCCTACGCGCACGCGAAGATCGTCTCGATCGACGTCACCAAGGCGCTCGAGCTCGGCGGCGTGTACGGGACGCTCACCGGCGAGGAGGTTGCGATCCTCACCGACCCGTTCTTCGAGCTGTCGGTCAAGCCGGGCGCGGACATCAAGGACTTTGCGCTCGCCGTGCACCGCGTGCGCCACGTCGGCGAGCCGGTCGCAGCCGTCGTCGCGTCGTCACGCGAGCTCGCGCGCGACGCGGCCGAGCTCGTCGAGGTCGAGTACGAGCCGCTGCCCGTGCTCACGTCGGGCGAGGAAGCGCTCAAGAACGAGACGATCCTCCACGAGGACGCCGGGTCGAACGTCGTCTGGCAGGGCGTCTTCGACTGGGGCGACTACGAGGGCGCCGTCGCCGAGGCTGACCACGTCGTGAAGATCGAGCGGCTGCACTTCGACCGCTTCTCGTCGACGCCGCTCGAGTGCAGCGGCGTGCTCGTCGAGTACAACCGCGGCACCGGCCAGTGGTCGCTCTACGGCAACCACCAGATGCCCGGGGTCGGCGCAATCTGGATGGCGCCTGCGCTGCGCTGCGGCATCGACAAGCTGCGCTTCGTCTCGCAGGACATCGGCGGCGCGTTCGGCAACAAGATCTGCCTGCACCCGCAGTACGTCGCGTGCTGCCTGCTGGCGCGCAAGCTGAACCGTCCCGTGCAGTGGACGGAGTGGCGCACCGACCAGCACACGGCAAACGCGCACGGCAACGAGCGCACGTTCC
>WNGE01005957.1_pt1 | contig 13670 bp, 12 predicted proteins | sample 5400651 | NCBI WGS metagenome assembly WNGE01 (sample SAMN13153370, study PRJNA577476) | soil metagenome | isolation source: 60 cm soil or saprolite under grassland replicate 2 | place: USA:California | collected 2016-06-15 | reverse complement strand
GTACGCCGCCCTGATGACCGACGCCTACCCGCCGTTCCGCCTGGACCAGGGCGGGGCCGGCGTGCCCGCCCCCGGACCCGATGACCTCGCACCAGCATCGGCCGCCTCGGTCCCGGCACCGGCCGCACCCGTCCGCTGAGGGCCCCCGTGGCCGTAGCGAACACCATCCTGCGGCGGGCGCACACACGCCATGTCCGGCCCGGCGCCCCCATGCCGGCCGGTTCGCTGGTGCCAGTCCGTCCGGCGTGGCGCTTGCAGACAGCTGGGCCCCCGGAGCTGCTGTGGGGCCGCTGGGGGAAATTATGACCAAGTCACCCGAAACCCTCGTAGTGCCATCCGTGGTGGCCGCGAAGCACGGGGTCCGGTTTCTGCCGGCGGCCCGCTACCGTCATCCAGGTGATGTGATCCGCCTGATCATCGCCGGGCTGGTGCTGGCCGGGGCGCTGGCGGTTACCGTCGCGACCCATGCCACATACGCCGGAGCCAGTGCTGCTGCCGTGACTGCTCTCGCGCCTTCTACCCTGGCGGGCCGGCTGCTGGCCGGGGTCGTACAGGTTGCCTTCGTTGTCGCGGCCCTCGCCACGGTAGTCGTGACGTTGCGTTACCGCCGGTTCCGGCTGCTGGTCAGCCTGGCGGCCGGCGCTGTTCTGGCGAGCGCGGTGGTGATCGGGATCATTCATCTGGCGGGCGGGCAGCGGCCCCGTGATCTGGCGACCGCTGCCGGCCAGTGGTTGTGGCTTACCGGCGCGTCGCTGGCGGGTCCCGTGCTGCTGGCCGCCGCGGTGGCCGTCATGGTCGCCGCGGCGCCGTGGCTCAGCCGCCCGTGGCGGCGCGCCGCCTGGGTCACCTTGTGGCTTGCCGCCGTAGCGCGGCTGGTCACCGGCACGGTTTCGCCGATGGAGGCGGTTGTGGCGTTCGCCGCCGGGGTCACGGCCGGGGCCGGCGTGCTCGTTTTGTTCGGCGTGCCCGACCGGCGCATCGGCCCCGAAGGGATCGCGACGGCGCTGGGCTCGGCAGGCCTGCCGGTCGCCAGTGTCGAGTCGGCCGCCGTCGAGGCGAAGGGCTCGCGGCCGTTCGTTGCGACCGCCGAGGATGGAGCGCCGTTGTTCATCAAGGTGCTCGGCTCGGATCAGCGGGACGCCGACCTGCTGTACCGCGCCTACCGGTTCATCCGGCTGCGCGACGTCGGCGACACCCGGCCCGCCGCCTCGCTTATCCAGGCGGTCGAGCACCAGGCGCTCGCCGCGGTCATGGCCGAGCGGGCCGGGGTGGCGGTGCCCGCCATCCGCCAGGTGATCAAGACCGCCGACGGGTCCGCGCTGCTAGCGATGGACCGCGTGGACGGCAGTTCGCTCGACCAGATTCCCGTGCAGCGGCTTAGCGACTCGATGCTCCGGAAGGTGTGGGACCAGGTGGATAGGCTGCACCGGGCGCGGATCGCGCACCGCTCGCTGCGGCCGGCCAACATCGTGGCCGACGGTACGGGCCGGCCCTGGATCGTCGACTTCAGCTTCTCCGAGCTGGGCGCCACGCCGCGCCAGATGGCGCTCGACACCGCCGAGCTGCTAGCTTCCCTCGCTGCCATCATCGGGGCCGACAAAGCGGTCGCCACCGCGGCCGCGGTCATCGGCCCAGACAGCCTCGCGGCGGCGGTGCCGCTGCTGCAGCCGCTCGCGCTGTCGGCTGGCACCCGCCGCGCGGTCGCCCGCCGGGACGGCCTGCTGACCCAGACCCGGGCGGCGGCCGCCACCGCGAGCGGCCGGGAGGACACCGAACTGGCCCGCATCCAGCGTGTCCGTCTCAGGACGCTGCTGGCGATCGCCGCGGCCGCGGGCGCGTTCTACTATCTGCTCCCTCAGCTGGCCCAGGTGGGAAGCAGCTGGCGGGCCGTCCAGTCGGCGGACTGGGCCTGGCTGCCGCTGGTCATCGCCTTGTCGGCCACGACCTACCTGGCCAGTGCTGTCGGGCTGATCGGCGCGGTGCTTCCCCGGATCCGGTTCTGGCCGACCGTGCTGGCCCAGGCTGCCTCCTCGTTTGTCAACCGCGTCTCCCCGGCCAACGTCGGCGGCATGGCGCTCAATGCCCGGTACCTGCAGAAATCCGGGGTGGAGACCAGCGCCGGCGTCGCCGCGGTCGGAGTCAACAGCCTGGCCGGCGCCATCGCGCACCTGGTTTTGCTGGTGGTCTTCTTCACCTGGTCAGGCCACGGGCTCGCCCATGCCTTCAAGCTGCCGTCGAGCAGCAAGCTGCTGCTGATCCTCGCCGTCATCGCGGCGATCATCGGCATCGTGCTGGCGACCCGTCCGGGCCGCCGGTTCGCCGCGGGCAAGCTGATACCCGGCCTGGTGTCGGCCGCCGCCAGCCTGAAGCGGGTGGCGCGCAACCCGGTCAAGATGCTCATGCTGTTCGGCGGGTCGGTAGCGATCACGCTGGCCTACGTCGGCGCGCTCGCCGCCTCGGTCCAGGCGTTCGGCGGGGGGCCGGGCGTCATCCTCATCGCCGCCGTGTACATGGGTGCCGCGGCGATCGCGGCCGCCGCCCCCAGCCCCGGCGGCCTGGGCGCGATCGAGGCGGCCCTGATCGCGGGCCTGACCGGCGTCGGCATGCAAGCCGGACCCGCCGTGTCCGCCGTGCTGCTGTACCGGCTGGCCACCTACTGGCTGCCCGTCGCGCCCGGCTGGCTGGCATGGCGCGCCCTGCTACGGCGGGACTACGTATGAAACCCCGCGCAGTGCTGACAGCGGCCTGCACCGGGCTGACGGTCACGCTGGCAGCCTGCACGTCCCCAAGCGGTCACGTCCCGTCCGCAGCCGGGAAACCGGCCGGTCGGCCCGGCGCGGTCATCACGGTCGGGTCGTTCGATTTCCCCGAGAGCGTTCTGCTCGCCGAGATCTACGGACAGGCGCTCACCGCGGCCAGCTTCCCGGTACGGATCCTGCCGAACCTGGGCCCCCGCGAGCTGGTCGATCCGGCACTGATGAACGGCCTGGTCCAGCTGGTGCCCGAGTACGCCGGGTCGGCGCTGGAATTCATCAGCCTGGGACGGCTGTCCGTCACGTCCGATGCCGCGGCGGCCAACCGGGCACTGGCCGGGTCGGCGGCGGGCCACGGGCTGGTGGCGGCGCGCCCGGCTCCGGCGCAGGACGCCAACGCGATCGTGGTCACTGCCGCGACCGCGGCCCGCTACGGGCTGCGGTCGATCGCTGACCTGGCCAGGGCGGCGCCGCGGCTCGTCTTCGGCGGCCCGCCCGAATGCCCCGAACGCGCCTACTGCCTGCCCGGGCTGCAGCGGGCCTACGGGCTGCGCTTCAAGGCGTTCATCCCGCTCGACGCCGGAGGGCCGCTGACCCTGCAGGCCCTGCAGGTCGGGAACATCGGCGCCGCGCTGCTGTTCACCACCGACCCGGGCATCCCGGCGCGGCACCTGGTCGTCCTGGCCGACGACCGCGGGCTGCAGCCGGCCGAGAACATCACTCCCCTAGTGCGCCGGGACGTGGTCGTCCGCTACGGCCCGAACCTGCTCGCCGCGCTCAATAAGATCTCGGCCCTGCTGGACACCGGCACGCTGCGCGCCCTGGACGCGCAGGTGGAGCTGGACGGGCACGAACCTCGCTCGGTGGCCAAGGCCTGGCTGCGCGCACACGGGCTGATCCCGCAAGGGGGTGCTGTGCATTGAGTGAGCACATCGGGCGCGCGGCCGCCGGGAACGGCCGGGTCACCGCGCCGCCGGGCCCGGCCGTCCCTAAGGGCCGCCGGCAGCGCCGGCCGACCGGCGCGCCGCCGCCGCTGCCGCACCCGGTCACCATCACCACGACGGCGTGGCTGATCCTGCTGGCCGCAGTCCTGGCCGGCGCGTTCGTGGCCTCCCAGCACACGCCGTGGCTCGGGATTGATGACCGGGCCAGCACAGCGGTGCTGCGCCTGTTCGCCGGGATGCGGACGCCGTGGCTGACCGATGTGGCCAACGGGATCGACGGGGCGGGTTCCGGCTGGGGGGTCACCGTGCTCGGCCTGTCGGTGGTCGCCCTGACGATGGCGTTCCGGCGCTGGCGGCACCTGCTGGTGTTCCTGGGCAGCCTGTTGTTCCTGGAGTTCGCCGGGACGTCGATCTACTTCGCGCTGTCCCGGCCACGCCCGTACGGCGTGCCGGTCATCGGCAGCTGGGCTGGGTATTCGGGGGTCTCGCCCCCGGTGGCGGTCGTCACGATCTTCTTGATGGGCGCCGTCTACTGCCTGGCCGTGCCGGGCCGCCCCCGCACCTACACCAAGGCCGCGGCGGCCGCCGTGGTCGCCCTGTTCGGTCTTGCCCGCCTGTACCTGGGGGTCGATCACCCCGGCGATGTGCTGCTCGGCGTGGCGTTCGCGGTGGCGACCGCGGTCGCCGCGTTCCGGTTCTTCACCCCCAGCGAGGTGTTCCCGGTTGTCTACCGGCGCGGCCGGACCGCGCACGTTGACGTGACCGGCCGCCGCGGCGAGGCGATCCGCCAAGGCGTGCACGACCAGCTCGGGCTCGACGTGACCGAGATCAAGCCGGTCGGCCTGGAGTCCTCGGCTGGCTCCACCCCGCTGCGGCTGCGGGTCGAGGGCTCGGATGAGTTCCTGTTCGCCAAGCTGTACACCAAGGGCCACGTCCGCGCCGACCGCTGGTACAAGCTGTGGCGGACCATCTTGTACGGCTCCCTGGAGGACGAGTCTCCCTTCAAGACGGTGCGGCGCCTGGTCACCTACGAGGACTATGCCCTGCGCCTGCTGCAAGACATCGGGGTCCGCACGGCCCGGCCCTACGGCATCGTGGAGATCACGCCCGAGCGCGAGTACATGCTGGTCACCGAGTTCTTCGCCGGCGCCGTCGAGATCGGCCAGGCCCAGGTCGACGACCCGGTGATCGACCAGGGGCTGGTGATGATCCGCCAGATGTGGGACGCCGGGATCGCCCACCGCGACATCAAGCCGGGCAACCTGATGGTCCGCTCCGGGGAGCTGCTGCTGATCGACGTGGCCTTCGTCCAGGTCCGCCCGTCACCGTGGCGGCAAGCGGTCGACCTGGGCAACATGATGCTGGTCCTGGCGGTCCGCAGCGACCCGCAACGGGTCTACCAGCGGGCGCTGGCCTACTTCACCGAAGCCGAGCTCGCCGAGGCCTTCGCCGCCACCCGCGGGGTCGCCAGCCCGACCCAGCTGCGTGCCTTCATGAAACGAGACCCGCGCGACCTGCTCGGCGAATTCCGCGCCCTGGCCCCGCAGCGGCCGCCCATCGTGCTGCAACGCTGGAGCATCAAGCGGGTCGCCCTGGCGGCCGCGATGCTCGGCCTCATCGCCGCCGCCGTGTTCGAAACAGGCGATGCCTTCTTCCCGGCGGCCCGGAATCTGGGCGTCTCCGCCCCCAGCTGCGGCACCGGCCACTCAATGATCCTCAGCGCCCAGGCCGTCCCGTCCGCGGCCCTGCTGCCCTGCATCGCCGCGCTCCCGTCGGGCTGGAGCATCGGCGGCGCCGACATCTCCACCGGGAAGGCCAGCCTGTGGCTGGACTCCGATCGGGCAGGACCGAGGGCCATCACCGTCACCCTGACCGCGGCCTGCGACACCTCGCGCGCCCACCAGATCCCCTCCGACCAGCCCGGCATGCGCCGATTCGAGGATCCGCTGAGCCTGGCGCCGCAGTTCTCCGCCCTCCGTCTCTACACCTTCCCCGGCGGCTGCGTCACCTACCGGTTCAGCTTCGCGCCCGGCGCCTCCCCCGTGCTGGGCGATGCCGCCGGCAGCGCGCTCTCCTTCCAGCCCCGGACCGCGCTCGTCGACTTCATCCGGCACACCGAGGGCCTTTCCCTATGCGGGCGAGGTGCCGCGTGCCCAGGCTGAGCAGGGAAGCAGCTCCTCCGGCAGGCGCGGGCAAGGCCGGCGGGGCGCGGAAGCCGGGCAGTAGGCTGACCTGGTGGGTTCCGGGCCCCGGACGGCAGGGTGTACCAGCGCAGACGGGTCGGCGTACTGGTGCCCGCCGCCGGGCTCGGCGTAGTGATCGTGTGCGGGGTGCTCGTGGCGAACCGGCTCATCGCGGGGTACAGACGTGGCCCTGTTCCACCAGAGCAATCACTGGCCAGGGTGGCTATATCCGCCGATGTGGGTAGTGCAGTTGTCCGGAGTGATCGGGGCGCTTCCCCTGCTGTCTGCCGCAGCCGCGCTCCTTAGGAGATTCCGCCTGGCCGCTGCCCTGGCGGCAGCGGCGCTGCTGAAGATATCGCTGGAGTCCGTGGCCAAGACGTTTGTGCAGCGTGCCCGGCCCGCGGAGACAGTACCCGACGTGATCTTGCGGGGCAATTCCGCTGCTCACGGGCTCAGCTTTCCCTCAGGCAACCTATTGTGCGTTCTTCGATGACCCGGGCGCGCTCGGAGGTGCCTCAGTTCATGACATGGTCCGGTGCTGTCCCGTGACAGTCTGCAGGTGCACCGGGACCTCGTCGCAGGCCGCCGACCCGGCGGCAGGTGACAGTGGGCCCGCCGCTCCCGATGGGTTCCTTGCACCGCCGAGTCCGGTCAGGGCAGCTGACTGATGACCGTGACTCTGAACGGGACGGCCAGCAGCTCGAGCAGCGGTGCGTACGCGCCCGTCGCCGCGGCTTCCCGCATGTGGGCCTCCCGCGCCTCGGCCGACTCCCAATCGGCGATCTCGACCAGGACATCGGGGTCGTCGAGCACCCCGTACCGCGTGCTGCCAAGAAAGCCGTCCTGGCCCGGTCCCTGCGCCGCGATCAGGTTCTCGAGCGCGCCCTTGAGCTCATCCCGCAGGCCGGGTTTGGCCTGCAGTTCGATGATCACGTTGATAGCTACGTGGTCCTCCCTGGTCGTCCCTGATCCGCACATGCGATGCGCGCCCGCACCCGCCAGCCCGACAACCCTGCGAATCGTCCCGCTGAGGCTTGACCAGGACGGCTGACGATGACTATGCCGGCTGGCCAGCTGGCACGACGCCGAGCTGCTGCATCAGCGACAGCATGTCCGCGACGCCCCAGTGCTCGCAGACCAGGCCGGCACCGTCGAACCTCATGATGTCGATGAGCTGCACGTCCACGCGCGTGCCGGCCGGCGGCACCCCCATGAACTCGCCTTTGTGCGTTCCCGTGACCTTCACCCGAGCCACGGTCTTGTCCCCGCTCGCGATCAGGTCCTCGACGGTCATGCGCCAGTCGGGAAACGCGGCCAGCAGGATCCGGAAGAACTCGAGCGTCCCCTCCTTCGTGGCAGGAATACCTGGCCCGCCTGGCCGCTGGTGCTCGACGAAGTCCTCCGCTACCAGATCGCCGAACCCGGCGATGTCTCCCGCGTTGATCCGCTCGTAGCTATTCCGCATGGTCGCAGCGTGGTCCACGGTCGCCCTCCCTTGTTCGTGGTCGCAGCACGCGTTACTGCCTGCGATCCGATTGTGCTGGCGGCCGGCGGCGAAGACATCACTCGATCGAGCGATGTACCACGGCGGCGAGCGCGACCCGGTTCGGCACGCCCAGCTTGGCGAACACGTGCCTGAGGTGGGTGTTGACGGTGTGCGGCGAGATGTACAGCCGCCTGGCCACAGCACCGTTCGTCAGTCCCTCGGCGACCAGCAGCGACACCGCCCGTTCGGTCCCGGTGAGGCTCCCCCAGCCGCCGGCCGGCCGGTGCCTGGGCCCGCGCGGGCCAGGACGGACGCCGAGAGCCCGCAACTGCGCCCGGACCCGGCCTGCCCAGGCATCGGCGCCCGCCTGCTCGTAACGTTCAAGTGCCTCAGCCAGCAGCGCCGCTGACTCGTCCCGCCGCCCGCTCTGGGCCAGCAGCCTCGCCGCGTCCTCGCAGGCCCCGGCGTGCTCGGCCAGGAGCGGCGTCCGGCGGGCGAGCGCGACCGCCTCGATCATCGCCTCGACCTCGCCGCCGACCAGTCCCTGGCAGCGCAGCGCCAGGCTGCGCACCGTGGGCACCTCCGGCGCCAGGGCAACTCCTGCCGCGACGACACTGGCCACCTCGGCAGCGACGGCACGATGACCCAGCGCCAGGGCCAGGCGCACGAGATCAGGGGCGAGACAGCGGTGGTAGTAGCGGTTCTCCCGTGCGGCGTCGAACCGCCAGCACCGCAGCAACAGGTCATAGGCGCCCTGCCGGTCGCCCTCGGCCGCCTTCAGCCCCGCCACCGCGAACGCGAGTTCTCCCGCGTTGTAACTCAGCTGGTCGCCCTCCAGCGAGCCGGCGATCCCGGCGGCCAGCTCGCTCGCGGCCCGGTGATCGCCCGCGGCCGTCGCGATGATGACCCGGTAGGCGAGCGATTGTGACACCAGAAGCTGGTTGTCCTTCTCCTGCGCGGCCTGGCCGCCGGCAATCAGGCCGGGAACCGCGTCTTCCCACTCCCCGATGACAAATGACGCCCGAGCGTCGGCCATCAGCGTCTCGGAGAACCACCACCCCGAGCCGAACTCGTCGTCGAGAGCCTCCCGGTACGCGGCTCGCGCCTCGCCGATAAGGTCGCAGTCGAACAGCGCCAGGCCGAGGAAGTACTTCGGCTGGAGCGGCAGCGATCTCGTGTCGTGCGAGTCAGCAGCCAGGACGGCGGCCCGCCGGGCGTGGGCCAGCGCCTCGCCGTAGCGGCCTTGCCGCCCCACCGCCACCATCAACGCCGTCAGGGCCCACACTGTCATCGCCGCGTCGCCTGCCTGCTCGGCGATGACGAGCGCCCGGCTGGCGGCCGATTCGCCCGCCTGGCGGTCGCCCGTATACGTCAAAGCCCAGCTTTGCTGGGCCAGCATCAGCACCTGATCGGACGGCCGAAGCCGGGCCGAGCCGGCCAGGCTGGCCTGCGCTAGGGTGATGAGCTCGGCGGCGCGGTTCTGCAGAGCCAGCGCGCCAAGAAGCGCAAGGCGCAACGGGGTGTCCACTTCGGCGGCGTGCTGCCGGGCGAGCACCGCTTCGGCACGGGCTGACGCCTCGGCCACCTTCCCGGCCCGCAGCAGCGCCTGGACCACCTCCGACGACACCAGATCCGCGTCGCGGTGACCGCCTGGCAGCAGCGCCTCGGCGCGGCGAATGAGCTCGACGCTGACCAACGGCGCCTGTGCCGACGCCTCGCGGGCAGCGTCCCGCAACCATGCGACCGCCTGCTCGTCGCCCCGCTCCGCTCCGAGCAGCAGATGATCCGCCACGTCCAGCCGGTCCGCGCCCGCGGCCATCAGCGCGACCGCGGCCTCACGGTGCAGAAGGCGGCGGGCCGGCGGCGGCATGTGCTGATAGATCGCGTCGTGCACGAGCTGGTGCCGGAACACGACCCGGTCGTCAACTTCGTCGAGAAGCTGAGCGTCGAACGCGTCGCTGAGCTGGCCGACCACCTCGGCCGGCGGTCGGCGGGCGACAGCGGTGACATCGCGAAGCGACACGGCATCGCCGAGCACCGCCGTGACCTGCAGCAGCTCCAGCGTTGCCCTTGGCAGGTGCTGTAGGCGGCGAACCACCAGGTCACTGAGCGAGGCCGGCAGCTCCGAGGTCGTCGCCTCGACGCTGTCCCCGGCGCGGAGCAGCATCCCTTCATCGGCCAGCGAGCGCAGCATGGCCACGGCCCACAGCGGGTTCCCGCCGGCCTTGGCCAGCATGGCGGTCAGGGCGGGACCAGGAGACGCCCCGAGCACGTGACAGGCAAGCACGGCCACGTCGTCGGACTTCAGCGGCTGGAGTTGCAGGGTGCGCGCGCCCCCGGCCGCCAGATCATCGAGCAGCCGGACCACTTCGGCCGGCAGCGGCGACGGCCGGGCTGTCACCACGACAAGCAGCGCCGCCAGCGGCAGCTGCCGTACCACCGACAAGATCGCCAGCAGGCTTGCGCTGTCCGCCCAGTGGATATCTTCGGCCACCAGCAGCACCGGGTGCTCGGCGCACGACGTCTCCACCAGGTCTACGATCTCCTCGACGACCCGGTACTGGATGTCGCCAGCGGCCCGGTCCGGCGCCCCAGCGCCCTGGCCGGCCAGCAGCGCGCCGATCCCAGCCCGGCGCGGGTCTGGTGACCGCCGGCTCAGATCCAGCGCCGCGGCGACCACACCGAACGGACGGGTGCGCTCAAAGGGATGAGCCTGGCCGCAGAACACCGCCACGTCATGCGAACGCGCATCATCGACAATGCTCTGCACCAGGCGGGTCTTGCCGATGCCGGCTTCCCCTTCGATGGCCAGCGCCGACGCCCGCCCGTCACTGAGCTGGCGGACCGCAGCCGCAGCCAGGCCGAATTCGGCCTCCCGCCCCACGAGCCCCTCCGCCGAGGACATCCTCAAAGCCTCCCCCACACCGACAGCTTCCCCCACCCCGGCGCCAGAGTCCAGCCGAAGACCAGCCAAAACAGGCCAGCCAGGGGCAAACCCGGGTAACGGTAACGCTTGCTGGCACGGCGACCGGGGCCGCCAGCGGCTGAGTATCCTAATGTCGCTCGCATCAAGGACGGGTACGCCGCCTTCGCCAAGGGCGATTTCGCCGCTCTCAACGACCTGTTCGCCGAGGACCTGCTCTGGCACGCCGCCGGACGGAATCAGCTAGCCGGTGAGCATCGCGGGCGGGAGGCCGTCTACGGGTTCTTCGGCAAGCTCATGGAGGTCACCGAGGGATCGTTCCACCTTGACCTGCATACGGTCTTGGCCGACGACGAGTACGGCGTCGCCCCGGCGGTCGCCACGGCCAGCCGGGGCGGCCGGAGCATGGAGGTCAACGAAGCGCAGGTCTTTCATCTGCACGACGGCAAGGTGGTGGAATTCTGGAACGCCCCCACCGATCAGTACACCGCCGACGAGCTCATCGGCTGACCGGGCGGCAACGTCACCGGGAGGTCACGCTCAGCCAATCAGGTGCGGACGGACCGTTAATATTCGGGAGGTTCGCTGCGCTTTTGGGTCGGCCTGCGGCCCGGCCCTCGCCGCCCTCGTCGCCGTCGCCGGGCAGGAACTCCCAGGCGCGGCGCAGAACACGTCGGCCAGATCGGGGAACAGCGCCCGGCCGCGTCGGCCGCGCACCGCCACGACCGCGGCCGCCGCGCCGCCGGCCTGGCCGCTGAGCACCGCGACCTGGGCCAGGTGCACCACCCGCGCGGGGAGCGGGACCTCCTCGCGCGGCACCCGCACAGCCGTCCCTTGCCGTCGTACCGGGCGGGCAGCGCGGCCAGCTTGTCATGCAGCCGCGGCCCGACGCCCAGCCGGCTGGTGAGCCGTTGCGTGACCTCGCATACCGCGATGACGTTCTCCGGGACGAACTCCGCCGGGTGGGCCGCCAGCCGGCCGGGCCGGCGCACCCCGGTGAGGGCCCGTCACCGAAGACGTTGCGCATCGTGAGCCCTGCCATCGCCCGCGGCTCGGTAGCATCGGCGGTCCCGACCCTCTCCCGGCCCGTCATCTCATCACCCACGTAGGCGGTGAACGACAGATTGCCTGCCGTGTACCCGATATGGTCCAGCCGCGCCAGGTAATACGCCGCGGCAAGCTCGTCGCCGCCCGCGCCGGCCCGCCGGGCCAGGCGGGTCGCGGTCACGGAGGTGGCCAGCCCGTCGCCACCGACACCGCGGCGACCAGCTCAGCCAGGAGAACCGGGGTCACAAGGGGTCACCTGGTCAGCCGGTCGACTCGTCCGCGGCCGTCAGGTCGGCTGGACGTGCGCGCGACAGTCGTCAGGCCGGATTCACCGAGAGTTGCAGCCCAGCGAGGACGGGCAGCCAGACATCTTCGGCGTCTCGTGGTGAGTCGGCGTGGTCGACCTGGTCGATCTCCAGCCGGACCATGCAGCCGCCCGGGGCCGGCCGCAGCAGCCAGGTCAGGTACACCGGCGGGTCACCCGGCCCGGCTTGCAGCAGGTAGGACAGCCGTTCCTGGCAGCGGGCGTGCAGGACCTGGCCGATCGCCGCGGCGCGCCCGCCGACGCGGAACTCGATCGGGTCGCCGGAAACCCAGCTCGAGTGTGCCGCCAGGCCGTACAGGTAAGCGGCGGTCTGTCCCGGGTCGGTCAGCGCCGTCCACACCAGCCCGGGATCGGCGCGGACGTGAGCGGCGAAGACGTGCCCGGCGCACGCCATGCCGCGCGGCGGGCAGCCCGGCTCACCGCGCGGCGGGCGGCTAGGCTCGATGTCGCGGCCAGACATGGCGGTGATCCCCCTCTGCGCGGGTGCGGGCATCGGCCAGCGTCTCCGCCAGCCCGTGCCCGCACGCCTTCACACGTGGTCGGATGCCTTTTCGAAGATCACGATCGTTTCGGGACGGACACCATCGAACTTCATCGCGTCGGCCCCGGGCTGGGACTGCAGGAGCTCCTGAAAGGCTTCCATGTCGGGTATTTCCAGGATCAGCCCCACACGATTGGACTTCGCGGTATCGGTGAAGAGCTGGCCCGTGATGCCCATGGGCCCGAAGAGCTCTTGCCGCTTGGGCGAGTGAAGCCAGTGGTCCACGTCGTCGACTTCGTGGAAACCGATATACGTTGCCATGTCACGAACCCCCAGGTCTCGAAAGAAACTGACTGCATGCGACCGATTGTGCCGGCGGCCAGCGGCGAAGACATCACTTGATCAAGTGATGTGCCACGGCGGCGAGCGCGACCCGGTTCGGTACGCCCAGCTTGGCGAACACGTGCCGGAGATGGATGTTCACGGTGTGCGGGGGACTTACAGCCGCCTGGCCACGGCGCCGTTGGTCAGTCTCTCGGCCACCAGCAGCGACACCGCCCGCCCGGTCGCGGTCGGGCTTTCCCAGCCGCCAGCCGGCCGACGCCTGACCCGTGCGGGCCGGGACGGGCGCCCAGGGACTCGCAAATTACACAAGAAATGAAATATCCCGGAAAAGCGGTATAGGCCTTAATCCGCTAAGTATTACAGTTGCGGTTTCACGTTGGGTGCACGCATGCGTCCTGCACGTGAGCAGTGTGGCACCGGGGCGGCGTTACGTCGCGTGACAGGTTTCCTGCCGCGGCCCGGAATGACACGGGTGTAACGCAAGGCGGCCGTGGCCGTTCCTGGATTTTGTGGAAAAACAAGACATGGCCACGACCGCAGTGGCCAGCATAGAAGACGCCGCGGAGTGCGGCGTGAGAGCGGACGCGCTGGTCACGGGCCTGCTGCGCCGGGTCATGCGGCAGCAGCGCACTGTGGCGACGGCGCTGGAGTACATCGGGGTCCTGTCGAAGGACACGCGGGCGAACTGCTGGGAACTGGCGCTGAAGGCCGGGCATGAGCGGCCGTACCGGATGCAGGCCCTGCTCAGCAGGTGCGCCTGGTCCTGGGAGGAACTGCGCGGCCTGCTGCCGGGTCTGGCCCAGCAGGTGCTGCCGGACGACCCGGATGACCTGATCGGCCCGGGGCTGGCGTTCGACGAGACCGCTGACCTGCGCAAAGGACAATCGACTGCGTGCGTGGCCCCGCAGCACGCCGGGGTCACCGGGAAGGTGGAAAACTGCGTCAGTGCGCCATGAGGCGCACTGCTGTATAGCCCGCGCAGCGGGCAGAGATGAGAGGAGTTATCTCTGGGTCTGATGGCTTACCGGAGTCCGAAAGGACAGTAAGGGAAAACAGCATGCCAGAAAACCGGTGACCGTGCCTAGGTGTACGGGGCGGTGCGCCGGGAGATCCGCGTGACATGGCGAAGGTCGGATTACCTGAAACCCAGCCTCCAGAAGATGCAAGTTTTCATCCGCCGGAA
>WNGE01023868.1_pt1 | contig 13674 bp, 11 predicted proteins | sample 5400651 | NCBI WGS metagenome assembly WNGE01 (sample SAMN13153370, study PRJNA577476) | soil metagenome | isolation source: 60 cm soil or saprolite under grassland replicate 2 | place: USA:California | collected 2016-06-15 | reverse complement strand
CGCGGTGGACGACCAGCTGCTGGGCCGCCGGCGGCACCCGCGGGGCCAGGGCCACCACCGGTTTGGAGGACCCGATGACCTCACCCAGGACCACGGCGGTGCGGTAGTCGCCGGTGAACCGGGACTCGTCCCGTTTGGTCCTGGCCTTGCGCAGCGTGCTGCGCGGGCCGTCGGTCAGCAGAAACACCGCGACCTTCCGCCCGGGCCTCCGCTGCCGGCGCCCGGACGCGTTCTCCACCGTGACCAGCGGTATCACAGCGGAGACCGCGATCGCGACCCCGCCCTCCGGCACCTCGTAGCCGGGGGCTTCCATCCAGGCTTCACGCCAGAGCAGCTTCATCGTCCTCAGCTCCAGATGTCGCGCAGCACGTTGAGGACAACGCGCGAGCCGAGGCGGTCCAGCCCGACCGGGAACTCTCGTAGCTCGGTCAGGCTCTCCCGTACCGCCCGCTGCCGCTCGGCGGGGCAGATGACCAGGAGGAACCCGCCGCCGCCGGCGCCGGTCAGCTTGGCGCCCGACGCGCCCGCGTCCAGCGCGCGGGTGACGGCCATGTCGATCCGCTCGTTGGAGATCCCGGACGCCAGCTTCCGCTTAGCCTCCCAGCTCTCCCGCATCGCGGCGCCGACCCCGTCCACGTCGCCCTCGCGCAGCCGCTCGACGGCGAGCCCGGCCAGGTCACGGAGCAGGTCCAGCTGCGGCTGGGTGGCTCCGACGTTCGCGTTCTGCTCGGCCAAGATCGGGTCCGCGCTGCGGGTGACGCCGGTGTAGAACAGCATGATCTGCTGCTGCAGGGCGCGGCGGGCCGCAGCGGTGAGCCCAAGTTCCTCGGCCACGACCTCGTCACCGGGACCGAACCTGATGTCCCGGATACCGCCGAACGCGGCGATATACTGGTCCTGCTTGCCGATCGGTTTACCGCAGCGTTCCAGCTCGATCGCGCAGGCCCTCATCGCCAGTTCCTCGGCTGGCACCTGCCGGCCGAGGTACGCGTACAGCGCGTGCAGCAGGCCGACGGTCACCGCCGAGGAAGACCCCAGCCCCGACCCCGCGGACGGGATGTCGGCGAGGGTGGTGATCTCCACCCCGCTGGTCACGCCGGTCATCAGCATCGCCTCGCGGACCAGTTCGTGCTCGAGGTCCTCGACCCGGGAGACAATCTCCTTCCTGGAGTAGTTGACGTAGATGTCGTCGTCGAAGCGCTGCTTGACGATGACGTAGACGTACTTGTCCAGCGCGGCGTTGAGGACCCGGCCGCCGTGCTCGGTGTAGTAGCCGGGCAGGTCGGTGCCGCCGCCGACCAGGCCTATGCGCAAGGGCGTCTGAGTAATGATCATCGCAAGGCCCGGGCGGGCCACTCCTCCCTGGCTTGCCGGCAGGCGTCGTGCGTCCCGATATCGCGGAAGAATCCCTCGACCGGCACGGCCCGGGCCCGGCCGACCAGCCGCGGCAGCAGATGGTAGCCGATGTCCAGCGGCGGCGCGCCGTCGATCTCGTCGAGCACGCTCGGGCTGAAGGCGTACATGCCGGCGTTGACCAGGTCGGATACCGGCACCGCCGGCTTCTCGGTGAACCCGGTCACGGTACCGTCCGGGTCGAGTTCCAGCACCCCCCCGGCCGACGGGTTGGCGGAGTGGAAGACGGTCAGCGTCGCGACCCCGCCGTGCGCCTGGTGCGCGCCGATCAGGTCCTTCAGGTCGAAGTCGGTGAGGTTGTCGGCGTAGCACGCCAGGAACATCTCCTCCCTGTCGAGCCAGTCCCGGTTGGCGCGCAGCGTGCCGGCGCTGCCCAGCAGCTCGGGCTCGAATGTGGTGCGGACCGAGGGCGGGGAGGTCCGTCCGGCCACATGACCGCGCACCACGTCGGGCGGGTGATGGAGGTTGACCAGCACCTCGTCGACGCCGGCCCGGTCGAGTGCGTCGAGCCAGATGTCCAGCATGGGCCGGTCATCGATGGTCACCATGCACTTGGGGACGGTATCGGTGACCGGCCGCAGCCGGCTGCCGACCCCCGCGGCGAGCAGCAAGGCCTTCACCCTCCTGCCCTCCGCACCACGCCAAGCGCGCGCATCTTCGCATTGGCCTCGGCCAGCAGCTCGCAGCGCGCTGATATCCGACAGGATGTGCCGGGTGTCGCCGAAACGGTACTCGCCGGTCACCTCGGCCGGCCGATCGGATCCGTACTGGCGCCGCACGATCTCGGCGAACTCCTGGGTCGTGACCGGCTGGCCACCGCCGACGTTGAACACCCGGCCCACCGCGCGGTCGTCCTCCAGCGCGAGCACGTTGGCGTCCACCACGTCGTCGATGTTGACGTAGTCCCGGATGTTGCCGCCGTCCTCATACAGTGTCGGCGCCGCGCCGAGCAGGTAACTCAGGCAGAAGATGCGGCAGGCGCCCGAGTACGCGTTGTAAACCGACTGCCGCGGGCCCTGGACGATGCTGTAGCGCAGCGCCACGGTCGGGATGCCGTACCGCCGGCCGAGGTTAACGGCGACCATCTCCTCGCCGAGCTTGGACATCCCGTACGCATTCTGCGGGTTCGAGACCCGCTCCGGCGTGGCCTGCAGCTCCAGCGGGCCACCGCAGACCGGGCAGGGGATGTCCCAGCGGCGGGCCGCCAGCGCGCTTTCCTGGCGCATGCCCGGCAGTTGCTCCCCGTCCGCGGGGCAGCGGTAGAGCCCCTCGCCCATCGCCGACTGGGATGAGGCCACCACTATCCGGGCCAGGTCGAGGCGCTCGGCCACGATGATCTCGTAGAGCAGCGCCGTCGAGACCACGTTGACGTCGGAAAACCTGGAAAAATCGGGCAAGTAGTCCTGGTAGGCGGCGAAGTGGTAGACGGCGTCCACGCGCCGGAGCAGGTTGGCGAGCAGATCGCGGTTGCGGGTGTCGCCGCGGAAGAAGTCCGTCCCGGCAACCTGGTTGGCCGGCTGGCCGCCCTGGTGGACCGGGGGGTTGAGCGCGTCAAGGACCACGACCTCGTGGCCGAGGGCCAGCAGCCGATCGCAGGTGTGGGATCCGATGAACCCGGCCCCGCCGGTCACGAGGATCTTCATGTCTGCCCCTTCGGCCGGCGTCCGGCAGCCTCGCGGTAGACGTCGAGGGTCGATGCGGCCGTCGCCCCCCAGGTGAACTCGGCCGCCCGGCGCAGACCCGCCTCGCGCAGCCGGTCCCGGCCCTCGATGGCCTCCAGGATGGCCCGGCCGATGGACGCCGGATCGGCCGGATCGGCCAGCACGGCGGCGCCGCCCGCGGTCTCCGGCATCGCGCTGGTGTCCGAGGTCACCACCGGACAGCCGGTGGCCATCGCCTCAAGGATCGGCAACCCGAACGTCTCGTTGAACGACGGGTAGACGAACAGATCCGCCGCCCGGTAGAAGCGGACGGTCTCCTCCAGCGGCACCCCGCCGGTGAACACCACGTCGTCGCCGAGGCCGAGCTCCTGCACCAGCGCATGCAGCGACTGGCCGTACTTTTCGTCCCGGATCGGCCCGACGATCGCCAGCTGGCGTCCAGCTAGCTCAGCCCGGGCGTGCGCCCAGGCGCGGATCAGCCCGTCGGTGTTCTTGTAGGGCCACATCGACGAGACGAAAAGCACGAACGGCCTGGTCACGCCGTAGGACGCGACCCGGGCGCAGGCCTCGCCGTCGTCGCCCGGGCGGAACAGGCCGTGATCGACTGCCTCGTAGATCAGCTTGAGCTTGGCGTCGTCCACCTCGAGGTGACGCTTGATCTCCGCTCGCAGGCTCTCGGAGTTGATGATGATCGCCTTGGCGATCTTCGCCGAACGCGGGTAGCTCAGCCGGCGGTAGGCCCGGGTCAGCGGCGCGACCGAGTCGGGCTCGGTGAAGGCGTGCATGGTCTTCATGTGGATGACCACCGACCACGATGGGTTGACGGCCGGGGCCATCAGGGTGTTGAACACGTCGATGCGGCTGAGCGGCAGCCGCACCGGCGAGTACAGGTGCTCGGACAGCGTGCGCAGCTTGCGCCGCTCGTTCGAGCACGGGTACGTGATGTAGTGCACGCCCGGACCGTATCCCTGGTGCATGTGCCGGGACTTCGGGCTCACCAGCAGGTGCAGTTCCTCGCCGGGGTCGAGCCTCCTGGCCATTTCGGGGATGACCCGGGTCCAGAACCAGTGGGCGCCCGACGGGTTCGCCGGGTCGTCGGTCAGTAGGTTGATCGCCACGCGCATCGCTACCTGCAGGCTCCGTTCTTGCGGGTCTGTGGGGTCTGCCGGGACGTCATCGTCCGCGGGGCCGGGCTTCGAGCAGGCGCCATGGTTCAGAACACCGTGGCGGAGATCGTCTCGGCGGTCATCCGCGACTGCCGGATGTACTGGGCCAGGGCGTGCATGACGCTCTGGTGCAGGTCCTCGACGACACCGTAGTTCGTGCTGTCGACGTGGATGGCGACCTCGGCCGTGGTCCGGGCCGCGCCGCCGCCGAAGCCGGTGATCGCGATCGTGCGCAGTCCGTGCTCGCGGGCCCAGGTGAGGGCGTGCACAATGTTGGGCGACCGGCCCGAGGAGGAGACCGCGATCAGTACGTCGCCGGGTCTGGCCTGGGACTGGAGCTGGTAGACGAAGACGTTCTCGTAGCCCAGGTCGTTGGCGATCGCGGTGAGCAGCTCCACGTTGGTGCTGAGGCTCAGCACCTGCGGGGTCAGGTCGGTCTCGGTTCTGATGCCCTTGACGTGGTCGCACTGCATGTGGTTCGCGATCGACGCGGAGCCGCCGTTACCGCAGGAGAACATCCGGGCGCCACGGGCGTAGGCCTCGGACAGGATGACCGCCGCGCGGTCGAACTGCACCGCGTCAACGGTCTTGGCCGCCCGGGCCATCTCCTCGGCGTAGGCGTCGAAATAGGATCCCGCGCTGGCGTACGGCGCGACCGGGAACTTCACTGCGCTGTCGTAGCTCATGCGGTGACCCGTTCCAGGAGAAACGGAGCCGCGGCGGCGAGGCTCGGAAACGACCAGACCCCCGGTCGCTGGCCCCCGTCCGCTCCCAGGTAGACGGCGGACGCGCCGACGGTCTCGGCCAGGCCCAGGTCCTCGGGCCGGTCGCCCACCACCCACGAGGCGGTCAGGTCCAGGTTCAGCGCGGCCGCCGCGGCCTTGGCCATGCCGGGCCTCGGCTTGCGGTCTTCGCTGGTGCGGGCAAAGCCCTCGATCACCCCGTCGGGGTGGTAGGGGCAGTACAAGTACAGGTCAACGTGCGCCTCGTGCTCGGCCAGCCGCACCGCGATATACCGGTGCACCTCGGCCACGCCGTCGAGGCCGTACAGGCCGCGGGCCACGCCCGCCTGGTTGGTCACCACCGCCACGGGGATGCCAGCCCGGTTGAACCTGGCGATCGCCTCGGCCGCGCCGGGGATGAGTTCGACCCGGTCGACCGAACCCACGTACCCGTGGTCGACGATGATCGTGCCGTCCCGGTCGAGCAGGATGCCAGGCCGCGGCGGCAGGCCGGCCGCAGCCGGCGTCACGTCACCGTGCTCCGCCACGGCTGTCGTCATCGTGCCCCCTCATCTGTCGCGCTCGCGCCGGAATCCCGGGCTCACATGCATATGACCGTCCGGCCGGCCCTGGTGATACTTCCGGTCACGCCTTTCGCTCCGGCGCGCCGAATACCAGGAGTGCATCCTCCGGCGGCGCGCCGAACAGGTCCCGCACCATGTGCTCGTCGAAAGTGCGCTCGTCCGCGACATTGATGAAGTCCCGGATCGCGGTGCCGGTGCAGTGGACGTCCACCAGGGGAGCGCCCCGGCCGGCCATCAGGTCAGGCACGTAGACCGTCCGGAAGTCGACGCTGAACCGGGCCCGTCCGGAGGTGTTCGGAATCGAGGCGTGCAGCTGCGCCCCGGAGAACAACAGGACCTCACCGGGGGCGGGCAGGATGATCAGCTCCTGGCTGGGCTTATGGTTCAGCGCCCCCGGCCGGGCCTGGCGTTCCCTGGTGACCTGCGTCGCGGTGGTGAGCCGGCTGGCGTTGTTCTGGTAGTAGTCGAAGGTGTCCGAGCTGTTGGGCACGGCCTGGTCAAAGCTGGCCAGGTCGAAGCTCATCGCGTTGTCCTCGCGCACCGGGAAGATCGGCAGCCACCAGTTGATCTGCTGGGGCGGGGCGCTGTACCAGACATCGCGGTGCCACGGGAAGGCGAAGGCGACACCGGTCGTCAGGTGTCCGACCGGGAACGAGGTCCGTGGCTTGGGCAGGTCGTAGTGGGTCTGGTCGGCCGGGAACCCCGCCTCCTCGATGACCGCCCGGACGAGTTTCTTCGACTTTTCCGCATGGATGAAGCGCGGCTTCCACGCGCCCAGGATCCGGGCCATTTCCGCCGGGTCGATGTTCTCGTGCACGTGTTCCGGATCGTATGGCTCGAACAGCCCGGCGAGTTGCTCCCGGGTGTACTCGACGAAGTCGGTGAGCGCCTGCAATCGGGTCAGGATGACCAGGCTTCCGGCGAAGAGCTTCTGCCGGAGATCGTCACAGGAAAAGTCCGGGTCAATGAGTATGTTCATGTCAATTCCCATCCCGCGACGTGCCGGGCGTGAGCACCGCGGGCACGATCAGCGATTTCGTACATCTGAACGCTTCGGCGTACCGCGCCCGGCACTCCATGCCACGCAGCCGGGCCAGGCCGAGGAAGACCTCGTCGTCCCACCAGTCGCGGCCGCGCTGCGACGGGAAGCACTTGTGCAGTAGCTCAACCTTGCGCTGGGCGGCATCGTCGGACAGCGGAACGTACATCGACGGGCGGCTCAGGTCGCCGTCCCATTTCGGGATCTCGTAGGCCAGGTAGAGCTGATCCCGGAAGACCGACGGCACGATCTCGCCGATCGTACGGTGGTCCTGGTGCGCGTCGTCGGACGACGGCGCGATGACGATGTCGGGCGAGCACGACCGCGCCACCTGCTCCAGGACCTCCTTGACCTCGGCCCACGCCGCGGGCAGCCGCCCCTCGGGCATCTGGTGCAGGTCGACGGCGAGGTCCGCGCCCGGCATGAAGGCGCCGGCCGCGGCGAGGGCCTCCTGATGACGTTCGGCCGTGCCGGTCAGCACCACGTACCGGGCTCGCAGCGGGCGCTCGGCCAGGCCGAGCAGCAGGCCGCCCGCGCCGATCTCGATATCGTCCGGATGGGCGCCGATTGCGAGCACCGACAGGGGCCGGCCCGCAGGCGCCCCGAAATGGACTGGCAGCATGGCTGGCTCACCCCTAGGCTGACGCGGCCCCGGGCCCGATGCCCGGAACCTGCAGGGCACCCGTGGTCTGGCCCGAGCGCTCCGGGTCCCAGATCATCCACGGGCAGTTGCCCCGCTGGTACATCTCTTCCAGCTGAGCGCGCTCCTTCACCGTATCGGCCGGACTCCAGTAGCCCTTATAGGGGTAGGCCAGCACCCTGCCCTGCGGGACCAGTCGTACCAGCGCGTCCTCGACCAGGTCCTCGCCCTCGTTGAGGTGGTCGTAGATCTCCGGCCGGAAGATGAAGTAGCCGCCGTTCTCCCACTGGCGCATGTCCTGCATGGGAGTGACCTTCGTGATCAGCCCGTCCTCGCCGATGTCCACCACGTGGTGGGTAGACTGGAGCGGCACGGCGAGCAGGCTGCCCACCGCGCTGCTGGCCCCGAACCGGGTGATCATCTCCGGCAGCGGGGCGTTGGTGAGGACATCGGCGTAGTTGGCCATACCTGCGCACCCGGCGCAGCCGCTCGCCGATCGGGGAGCTCAGGCCGGTGTCGACGAACGTGATCCGCCAGTCGGAGATATCGGTGTTGAAAAGCTTTGCCTTACGATCTCCGCGCTCCAGGACAAAGTCATTCGACCGGGTCTCGTCGTAGTTCAGGAAGAAGTCCTTGACATACGCGGCGCCATAGCCGAGGCAGAGCACGAAATCAGAGTGGCCGAAGTGTGCGTAATAGCGCATGACATGCCACAGCATCGGTCGCTCACCGATCATCGCCATCGGCTTCGGCCCGCTGCTGACCCCGTCGCGCATCCGCATTCCAAGTCCGCCGCAGAAAAGCACAACCTTCATGTTTCACACCCCGTTTGCAATTACTTCTAGCACAGGAATAGGGAAGACCAGCCTTCCGCCCCACGAGCCGGCGTAGCTGAGCTGGTGGCTTATTTCCTCGCGCAGGTTCCACGGCAGCACGAGGATGTAGTCGGGACGGGTCTCGGCCAGGCGCTCGGGCGCATAGATCGGGATATGCGTGCCGGGGAGGAACTTCCCCTGCTTGACCGGGCTCCGGTCCACCGTGTAGGAGAGCAGGTCCGCTCGGATGCCGCAGTGGTTGAGCAGCGTGTTCCCCTTGCCGGGAGCGCCGTAGCCGGCCACGGAGCGGCCCTCCCCCGCCGCGGTGAGCAAGAAGCCGAGCAGGTCGCTCTTGATCTTCATGACGGCCGGCGCGAAGCCGTCATGGCCGCTGACGCCGTGCAGGCCTGCCGACTCCTCGGCGGCCAGGACCGCCTTCACCCGTTCGCCAGGCTCGCCCGCGCTCTCCTCGGGCCGGGCATAAACGCGGAGCGAGCCGCCGTGCGTCCCGAGTTCCGCAACGTCGACCACGCGGAGCCCGGCCGTGGCGAGGACGCGGGAGGAGGTCAGCAGGGACAGGTAAGAGAAATGCTCATGGTAGATCGTGTCGTACTGCCGGCCTTCGATCAGCCGGAGCAGGTGCGGGAACTCCAGGGTCACCGTGCCGGTGTCCTTGACCAGCGCGCGCAGGCCCGCCGCGAAGCCCCGGATGTCGGGAACGTGCGCGAAGACATTGTTCGCGGCCACCAGGTCGGCCCGGCCGTGCTGTTCCGCGATCTGAAGGCCCGTGTCCGCGCCCAGGAACCGGACCTCGGTCGGGATGCCCCGGGCCCGGGCCGCCTCGGCCACGTTCGCGGCGGGCTCGACGCCCAGCACGGGAATGCCCGCCGCCTGGAAGTGCTGGAGTAGATAGCCGTCGTTGCTGGCCACCTCGGTGACCAGGCTGCCGGGCGTCAGATCCAGCTGCGCGATCATCGCCTCGGCGTACCGCTTCGCGTGCGCGACCCACGAGTCGGAGTACGAGGAAAAGTAGGCGTAATCGGAGAAGATATCCTCGCCCGGCACATAAGCAGGAAGCTGTACGAGCAGGCAGGCGTCGCATACCCGAACGTGCAGCGGGTAGAAGATTTCCGCCTCATCCAGCCTGTCCTCGGGAACATAGCTCTCACATAGCGGAGACATCCCCAGATCAACAAATGTACGCGTAAGCGGCGCATCACACAGGCGGCATTGATGCAACGTCGACATCGGCCTAACAACCCCCCGAGCTTTCCAGTCGGCCGACCGGCGGGCTAATATTCCTAACCAGGCAGAGAAGGCGGGATCCAGGGAAAACAGGCGTAAATGGACAATTATGCATGCCGGGCTTGCCGCGGGTCAACAGGTGACCTCGTGCTGGACCTCGGACAGCAGCCCGCCTGTGACTACTTCCCCGGGTCCGGCGACCCGGGGCCCGAGCCGATCGCGGACTCACGCCCGCGGAGGGCGGACAGGCTCACGTGATCATCGACTGTTTCGGCATGATGCACGCCGCGGACCAGCGCCGGGCGCTGGCGGAGCGGACGGCCAGGGTCGCGCCGGGCGGAGTGCTCTTGCTGCAGTACCACGCGCTGAGCACGATCATCGGCCACCGGCAGTGGAATGCGCTCAGGCACGGGCACTACGCCTATTACTCCACCACCGCGCTGACCTCGATGCTGGCGGCGGCCGGTTTCAGTCCCCGGACCGCCTGGCGGTTCAGCCTCTACGGCGGAACGGCACTGCTCGCCGCGACCAGGGACAGCGACCAGCACGACGGACCGGACGACGTCGTCCGGGCTCTCCTCGCGGAGGATGCCCGGGTCGGTGTCCGTGATCCAGGAACCTTTGCCGGCCTCCAGCGACACGTACGGTCCCACGCTAAGTCCCTGTACGACTGGCTGGCCGTGGAGCGGTCCGCGGGACGGGAGGTCCTGGGGTACGGGGCCGCGTCCCGTGCGGTCGCGCTGCTCTGCCAGGCGGGCGTGGATCGGGCTCTCCTGCCTGCGGTGATCGACGCCTCGCCGGCCAAGCACGGCCTGCGGATGCCCGGCACCGATATTCCGGTGGCGGCACCTGCCCGGCTGGCCGAGCGTAAGCCGGCGGCGGTGCTTCTGTTCGTCCCGGACCTGCTGGCCGAGGTCCGGGAGGCCTACCCGGAAATCGAGAACGCGGGCGGACGATGGGTCGATGTCGAGTCACTTGTCTCAGCTCGCCTGGAGCAGGACCCGTAGCCGGGCCAGGCATCGTCCGCGGGTGGGGCCGATACTGCCGATGGGCAGCCCGAGCTGATCCGATATCTCGTTGTAAGGCACCGGCGGATCCGCCATGAGCATCTCGAGCAGGCGCTGCCACCGCCGGGGCAGACGGGAGAGCGCGTCACGGACGACCTGCGCGCGCTCCACTCGTTCCGCGCGGTCGCCGCCAGCCAGGAACCCACGCGATCCGGGTGCTCGATGCGGTGAATGTGCTCGAGCAGGCGAAGCCAGGTCGTCTGGGCTACGTCGGCGGCATCGCTCTCCACCAGCTTGAAATCCGCGGTAATGGACCAGATCAACCTGGCGAACTGAGCAACGAGGCGTTCCCACGCCTGGTGATCTCCGTCAGCGGCGCGGCGCACCAGGCCCGCGATACCCGATCCGTCGAGAACTTGCTCCGGCATGGTCGTCAATTGCTCTCCCCTATTAAAGAACCCGCAAGCCGACCGCCCGGCACAACCCTGTTGCGGCGCGGTGGGCACGTGCAGTTAGTCGTTTTCATGAATTGGATCTTCAGATCTTCTTAGCAAGATGTAGCGAGTGCGCGACAAAAAAGTGACATCTAGTAGGCGCCCGCACCCCGCAGCATCACCGAGATGGTTTTCCAGATGATCTGCAGGTCGAGAGCGAACGACCAGTTCTCGACGTACCGGAGATCGAGCCGCACCGACTCCTCCCAGGACAGGTCGGACCGCCCGTTGACCTGCCACAGGCCGGTCAGGCCCGGCTTAACCACCAGCCGACGACGGACATGCTCGGCGTACACGGCCGCCTCGTCCGGCAGCGCCGGACGAGGTCCGACCAGCGACATATGGCCGAGGAACACGTTGAAGAGCTGTGGCAGCTCATCGATGGACCAGCGCCGCAAGTGCACTCCCACGGGGGTAATCCGCGGGTCCTTGCGGAGCTTGAAGAGCACGCCGTCCAGGTCGTTGCTGGCGAGCAGCTCAGCACGCCGCTGCTCGGCGTCCACGACCATGGTGCGGAACTTGTAGATCCTGAACGTATGGCCGTCTTTGCCCACCCTGACCTGAGTGAACAGCGCCGGGCCGCGGTCGTGCAGGCAGACAGCCGCGGCGAGGATGCTCATGATGGGAGCGAGCATGACCAGCGCCGCGGCGGCCGCACACCGGTCGAACAGGCCCTTGAGCAGCAGGCGGAAGCCCGCCAGCTGCGGGTGATCCACCGTCAGCCCGTGGTACGCGTCCCGCCCCAGCTCGGTGACCAGGTCAGCGACCGCCAGCTCGTGACCGACGGCAATCACGTTGTGGATGCACTTACCGGCGGCGCGCCGCCGGTGCAGCCGCTTCCGCAAGGCGAGCCTCGCCACCATGTCGAACAACATCACGCTGGGCAACGCGATAACCAGGTAGCCGCGGGACAGTTCGAGATTGATGGCGTAGGAGAAGATCGCGACCGCCGCGGTGAGGCTCACTCCGGCGTTCAGCACCTTGCGGTACTCGTCGGAGCCGGTCCCGATGAAGCGGACGTCGTAGGCTCCGGCCAGCCACAGAGCCGCGAGCCAGAGAACCGGCAGCGCCAGGCTCAGGGCCAGGTACATGTGCGTCACGTTGCTGCCGAACCGGATCTGAGCCGCCACGAAGACACCGACCACGGCACAGCCGAGGTCGGCCAGTGCCACCTCACGCAGGTAGTTCCTGGTCCAGGTGGACAGGCGCCTTGTTGCCCGTCGCTCAACCTTGCCGCTAGTAGCAGCAACACCAAACATGCGCACCGACCCCCCATGGGCAGCACCAAACTCGCGCTTGGCGCGTCCCACGCTCCCACTCAGTTCGCTTCGCCTGAGTTCTCCCACATTAGTGACGTGTAGTCAACTGTCTGGGTTTACGCCCGTAGGTCGTGACTTATAGTGACACCCGCGGCGTAAACGTAGAGTCACCATACATCTCAAAAAGCAGAAAAGGTCACGTAAACCGAACAAACACCCAAACGGCAACCGATCTGCACCCAAGGCACACCCGTGACACGCGGACACGCCGGGCGGCACGAGCGATATCGCCCCGCCAGGCGAGGGCGTCATCCGCCGGGCGACTCCATCGCAGGCCAACGCGGGTACGCTCCCAGGCGACCGGCCGGCCGTGATGACCTGAGCCGGTACCGGGCCAGCGGCACGGGCCGGCTCAGCGAAGCCGGGCATGGCCCGGCGGCATGGCCGCCATCCGCCTCAGTTCATAAAATCTTTACTGTCGTGAGACGATAAGACCGGGCCGGGCCGTTCAGACCGCCAAAACAGTGACTGATCGTGACCGACGCCGGTCCGCCGGTAACCCGCTGCAATCCCATTAAGCACTAGGGTCGAATCAATCAAAAAAACATTCGGCGGATCAGGACCGCTCCCAGGCGCGTACGAGATCGCGGTAGCGGCGCGCCGCGGCGCGCAGTTCCAGCTCGGGATCGCGGCCCGTCTCCCGGGCCTTCAGGACCAGGCGGAACAATTCGCGGCCGATCTCCTCCGCCGGATCGTCGGGTCCGGCCGGATCGCCAGACCCGGGGTCGCCGTCGAGGCGGGCCAGTTCGTCCGGTACCCCGGCCCGCGCCGCCCGGCGCTGCAGCTGCGCGGCCAGGGCCAGGGCCGGCTGGCCGAACGGCACTCCGTCCAGCGCGGACGGCGGGCCGTCGGCACCGGCGGGCACCCCGGCCCGTTCGGCCCGTTCCTTCTTCTCTTCCCTTTTGATCTCGTCCCAGTTGCGGTAGACCTCGTCCGCGCCGGAAACCGTCACGTCCCCGAACACATGCGGATGCCGCCGCACCAGCTTGGCCACGATCCCGTCGGCGACGTCGTCGATCGTGTAGCCGTCCGCGCGCTCGGCCGCGACCCGCGCGTGGAACACCACCTGCAGCAGCACGTCACCGAGTTCCTCGCAGAAGGCCGCATCATCGCCGGACTCGAGCGCCTCGAGCGCCTCGTACGGCTCCTCCAGCAGGTGCGGGGCCAGCGTCTGGTGCGTCTGGCGGGCATCCCACGGGCATTCCACCCGCAGCCGGTCCATGGTCGCCACCAGGTCGATCACGTGCGCGCCCGGCAGGTCGGCCGAGCCGCGCAGCAGCGTGGCCCCCGGCGAGAGCGGCGGGTCCTCACCCGGCTCGGGCAGCCACACCAGGGTGCCGTCCGCACCGGGCGGCTCCGGGACGCGCTCCGCCACCTGGTAGCCGATCCCGGCTTCGTCCAGCGCGGGCAGCAGCGGGTGCCCGGCCGGGACGAGCACGGCGGATGCCGAGCGCAGCGCCTCCCAGGCCGGCCAGCTGAGCAGGCCGGGCGCCACCCGCGGGCTGGTCGCCAGGACGATCAGCAAGCCGGCGTCAGCCCCGACGTCGAAGGCGCCTTGGCCGGGCCGGC
>WNGE01013342.1_pt1 | contig 13681 bp, 13 predicted proteins | sample 5400651 | NCBI WGS metagenome assembly WNGE01 (sample SAMN13153370, study PRJNA577476) | soil metagenome | isolation source: 60 cm soil or saprolite under grassland replicate 2 | place: USA:California | collected 2016-06-15 | reverse complement strand
TTGGGGAGCTGGGGCCGGAGATCCGGGAGCTCCTGGTCCTCATGCTGATGGCGTTCTGGCAGGAAGACGTGTCGTTCCTGTCCGACGTGGTGCTGATGATCGCCGGCTCCGACCAGCGTCCCGACATCGACCTCGCCCTCTGGCAACAGGAGCTGGGCAGCCTCATGGCGAAGTACCGGCACGTCTCGCTGAAGGAGATCCAGCTCGGCCCGATCCTTCAGGAGATCACGGAGATCGCCATCCGGCACGACGTGGCGCTGCCCGCGTCTCTGGCGTTGACCGGCAAGGCCCTGGCGCAGATGCAGCTTGCCACGGCAACGCTCGACCCCACGCTGGACCCTTTCGCCGTGGCCGGAAGCTTCCTCACCAAGGGTCTGATGGACCGGGTCAAGGACCGGCTCGACCCCAAGACCCTCTTCTACGAGGGCCAGAAGCTCCGGCTTCGGGCCGTCCGACTGATCGAGGCGATCGAGCGGCTGGCCGGAGCGCGTCCCGGTCCCAAGCTCACGGTGAACTTCCGGGGAACGGAACGACTCGAGGACACCATCCGCCGGGCGGGCCGGAGGCTCGCCCTCGCGCTCACGGCCGGCGGCGCGCTGGTGGCCACTGCGATCACGGCGAGTTCCACGCACGTCTCTGGATGGGTTCCGACGACGATCGGGATTTTGGGCGGACTGTTTACGGTGGGCCTAGTCGCCGACCTCGTGCGGCGACGTCGTTAGTTGGCCCTCCCGGGGCCCCGACGCCGGTAGATCCAGCGCTTCCTCGCGCTCCGCGGCCGTCCGAGGAGCCGCCGATACACCGCCCTTCTTGATCGCCTTGATCAGGCGTCGCTCGATGAAAAAAGCAACGACGCTCATCCCCACCCCGAGGACGGCCCGCTCGAAGGCGAGGAACATCCGCCCACGGCGTTTCTGGTGCAGATGCCTTCCTTGCCGCTGCTTCCCCGTTCGAGCCATTCCCCGGCACTCTCTATGTAACGTCTCGTCGGCGAAAGACCGCCATTGCCAGCAGCAGGAACGCCAGAGCGTAAAGGGAGACCAGTACTGCGGCCCCGGCCACCGATCGGGCGTGCGTCGTGAAGTCGACACGTTGGCCGGAGGTGAAAGTTGCCAGATTGTCGTACAGATACCACCGCTGCCACTTGGGCCTGACGGCGCGCATCAACGGTTCGAGGACCGCCATGTACACGAATATGGCGCCGACAGCCGCGGCGGTATTGCGGGCGATCGATGCGACGGCAAACGCGATGGCCGAAGCCAGTGCCGCAGCCGCGGCTCCTCGGAGCACCACGCCCGCGGCACCCTGAAGCCATGCGAGGTTCACTCCGTCGGTCGTTCCTCGAAACAGGGCCGCCGGCGCGAGGACCCCGAACAACAGGACCTGCGCCAGGACGAAGAAGATGACCGCGAAGAGCGCAACTGCGATCGCCTTCGCGGCCAGCAAGCGGTTCCTTCTCGACTCCCAGGTGAGCTGGGTCGTGATCGTCCCAGCGTGCCACTCCGCGCCGATGAACGAGGCCGCCAGGATCATCGACACCGCGACGAACAAGCCCGACAAGTTCTCGGCGATCTCTCGGTAGTGCACCAGCCGGAAACTCGGGTCTTCGATCTCCGGAGTGCCAATGACCTGCTCGCAGTACTGCTGCTGTGTCATGCCTGGGGGGATCTCCTCCTTCGGGATGTTGAAGCCCCCCGATGCACATTCGGCCACGGCCTGCCTGCGATCGGCTTCTACCCGCTGTTGCTGAGCGCGCAGTTCGCCGGCCGCCGGCCGGTGCGACCGCACGAACAGCACGCTCCCGGCGATCAGCATCCCCAGCAGGACAAGCGCGGCAGCGGCGAACACGGCCCGCCGGGAGAGGATCCTCCGGATCTCCACAGCCAGGAGGACGCTCATGCCTGCGGCTCCTTCGTATCCTGCGTGAGCTCGAGGAAGACGGTCTCCAGGCTCACTTCCTCGGGGCGGAGCTCGCTCAGGTAGAGGTGGCTCCGGGCAAGGACTTCGGTTACGCGTGCCGCTTCGGTGATGGGTAGGGAGACCCGAAGGTGATCGGAGTCGAGGGCGGCGTCGATCCCCGCCGCGCTCAAGGCTTCGAGTCCCGCACGAAGATCGGCCACCCGGACGATCAGCGCCTCGTGCCTTCCTCGCGCCAGGACCTCCCCGACCGGGCCGGCCACCACGCACCGCCCCCGGGAGAGGATCGCCACCCGATCGCACATCATCTGGACCTCGGGGAGCTGGTGGCTCGAAACGAACACCGTCCGCCCGTCTGCTCCCAGCGTGCGTAAGAGGTCTCTGACCTCCTTGATGCCGGCGGGGTCGAGCCCGTTGGCCGGCTCGTCCAGGATGAGGAGCTCGGGCTCCTTGAGCAGAGCCGCTCCGATCCCCAGTCGCTGCTTCATGCCGAGGGAGTAGGTGCGGACGTGATCGTCGGCCCTGTCCTGCAGTCCCACCCGCTCGAGGATCCGGTCCACGGCCCTCTCCCCGATGCCATTCAGCCGACCAAGAAGCTGCAGGTTTCGGCGTCCTGAGAACCGTGGATACATGGCCGGGCTCTCCACGATCGACCCGATCCGGCCGATCACGCGGGCCAATTCCGCCGAAGACTCGGCTCCGAGGAGCCGCACCCTGCCGTGGGTCGGGCGCACCAGGCCCAGCAGACACCGGATCGTGGTCGTCTTCCCAGCGCCGTTCGGCCCAAGGAATCCGTACACTCCGCCCTCCGGGACAGAGAGATCCAGCCGGTCCAGCGCGACGGTGGATCCGCCCCGGAGCTTTCGGAATTCCTTCCTCAGCCCCTCGATGTCGATGACGGCCAACGGACCTGTCCCAGTCTTACGCGACGGCGGTGGCATCTCTCCACGCCTCGGCCAGCCGGTCGGGGCCGAACGCGGATTTGGGGATGTAGGCGGCGGCGCCGGCCTCGGCCGCACGAGGCGCGTACTCGTCCGGCTCGTAGGTCGAGAGGATCAGGACGACGATCCCGCTCGACTCCTGGAGGATGTGCCGGGTGGCGTCGAGACCGTTCATCTGGGGAAGGTTCACGTCCATCAACACGAGATCGGGCTGCAGCTGCCGCGCGAGCTCGATGGACTCCTCGGCGCTCTCCGACTCGCCCACCACCTCGAACCCCTCGGTGGCCTCCACGACCATCCTCGCGGCCAGCCGAAATGGCTCCTGATCATCCACGATGAGGACCCGAACCGTCACCGGCAGCTCCTCGGCACTCGACACTTCGTCCATCATCGTCAGCGTCCCACCGGCCGACGAGACCGACAAGGGTGCTCCTACGACAGAGCGAAGTGAGGCCAGCCTACCGCAGGCCCCCGCCCCAACCGCTCATCACGCGACGTGAACCGAAGATTGATCGTCGCCGTCCAGAACCTCTGCCAGGAGGAAGTCGGCGAGGCCTCGAGCCTCGGTGTCGGGGATGGACACCACGCAGGTTGCCCGATCCTCGACCCAGACCGAGAAACGCACATGATGGCTGGGGACTCGGACGGACCCTTCGTCGGTCTCGATCTCGAACTCGTCGAGATACCGGCTGACGCGTAGCATGGCCGTGGTGCTGTCGTCAGGGTGGATCGGGAGACCCGAGAACCACCTGGTGACCTTCGGCCCGGGCTGGCGGAAGAGCTCACGAGGTAATCGGCTTCCGCAGGAGACGCAGAAACGGTGCTCGAATGACTGCCCCAGGCCACAGCTCGGACAGTACATGGCGCTCCCTCCGGCTCGATGGAAGGTGTGCGCTGGTCAGGAGTTCGATTGTAGCCCTGGAGCGCTGCACCCTTCTCGCAGGGCTCGGGTCGCAGGTCCTCCCATGACGTGGGAGGATAGGGGGTCCCAGGAGGGGTAGCAGCAACGAGCGAAGCGAGGCAGCTGCGGACCCCCTGGCTCGTCGAGGACCCGCCGGTGGCGGGGACTCGAGGAGGAGATGGGGGGTCCAGGGGGGTAGCAGCGAGTCCCGAAGGAGGAATCGATGGCTGTGATGGCTCCCGAGGATGTCTATGAGTTGACGGGGGTGGGCGATCCCCGGGTCTCGCCTGATGGCAGGACCATCGCCTATGCCGTCTGGAAGATCGACAAAGATGCCAATGACGTCAAGGGCGCCATCTGGCTGGCTCCGGTCGATGGTTCCGCACCTCCCCGGCAGTTCACGTCTGGAACGAGCCGCGATGCCGACCCCCGATGGTCGTCCGACGGAACGAGGATCGCTTTCACGTCCAAGCGGGATGGAGGGGTGCCCCAGCTCTACGTGATGCCCGTCGGCGGGGGAGAGGCACGAAAGCTCACCGATCTCAAGGAAGACGTCACCCAGCCGGCCTGGTCGCCCGACGGTAACAGCATCGTGTTCGTCGCGCGCCTCCGAGCCCCCGAGTACGGGGAGGTCGACGACAAGAAGCGGGCGCCGCGGAGGATCACGCGGCTCCAGTTCAAGCTCGACAACGTGGGCTGGACCTTCGACCGCCGCCAGCACCTGTTCGTGGTGCCGGCCGATGGATCCGCCGAGCCCACCCAGATCACCTCGGGTGACTTCGAGCACGAGCAGCCGAACTGGTCGCCCGACGGTACCAAGATCGCTTTCGCCTCCGCCCGGCACGAGGACTGGGATGCCACGCCCATCCGCGACATCTACGTGATGCCGTCGGAGGGTGGTGACCCGGTCTGCATCACCTCCGTGGACGGAAGCTGCAGCGCCCCGTCGTGGTCTCCGGACGGTTCCCGGATCGCCTTCCTGTACTGTCCCGGGGTATTCGACGATCCGCGCCACACGCAGGTTGCCGTCGTTCCGGCCGACGGCGGGCAGCGGGTGGTGCTCACGGACTCACTGGACCGAAACTGCGCCCCCTATTTCACGGGAGTTCGCGAGCCGATCTGGGAGGACAACGAGTCGCTGCTATTCGCCATCGAGGACGGAGGAAACGTCCCCATGTACAGGGTGGCTGCGGACGGGTCGTCCAAGCCCGAGCTCGTGGTGGGCGGCGACTTCATGCTGACCGGATACGACGCCGTCGCCGGTCAGATCGTGCATTCTTATCACACGCCCATGCAGCTCTCCGAGCTCTTCGTGGGCGACCGGCAGGTGACCGAGGTCGGCCGAGCGTTTTGTGAGGCTCGTGAGCTCCCTGCTCCGGAGAGGTTCGTGGCCATCTCGGCCGATGGATCCGAGGTCGAGGCGTGGATCATGAAGCCGGCGGGGTTCGAGGAGGGGATGAAGTACCCCCTTTTGCTCAACATCCACGGCGGCCCGTTCAGTCAGTACGGCAACAAGTTCTTCGACGAGTTCCAGGTCTATGCGGGTGCCGGCTACGCGGTGGTGTACCCGAACCCTCGCGGCTCATCCGGATACAGCGAGGCGTGGGGACGGGCCATCCGGGGGCCGGTGAGGGATGGACCTGGGTGGGGGACTGTCGACTACGAGGACTGCATGGCCGTGTACTTCTGGGAGGCGCCCGATGCCTACCTGAAGCATTCGCCCTCGACCTACGCGAAGAACATCGTGACGCCCCTTCTGATCATCCACTCCGAGAACGACCTGCGATGCCCGGTGGGCCAGGCGGAGGGCCTGTTCGCGATCCTGAGGACGCTGAAGCGCGAGGTGGAGTTGGTCCGATTCCCCGTGGAAGGTCACGAACTCTCGCGGTCCGGTAGCCCGGTCCACCGCGTGATGCGGTTCGAGATCATCCTGGACTGGCTGGGTCGGTATCTGAAGGCGAGCTGAGCCCGCTCAGGACCCCGGGGACGGGGCCTGGCCGGCCTCTGCCGGCTCCGCTTCCACCGAGCCACCGGCCTCGACCGGGGGCGACTGGACCCGGTAGCCCATCTTGAAGACCATGGTCGCTCCGACGTCGCCGCCCGTGATGACCGTCGCCACTCCCAGGATGTCCAGGACGATCCACAAGAGCGAAGCCTTTGAGGCGCGCCGGTCAAACCAGCGAATGGCGAGGTTGGCGATGAAGACGGCGGTAGCCACGAACTGGATGTACATGTGCCGCGTGGCGATGCTGCGGATCCGTGATCCCGGCCGCATCAGCGAGCGGTCGACAAGCCCGGTGAGGATGGAGAAAAGCGCGCCGATCACAGCGCCGAGGACGGCATAGGTCGCCGCCAGGGGAGCTCCGGACAGACTCAGTCGTGACAGGAGGTCAAGGACCAGGGCCCCGCTGTAGAGCGCGATCGGGAAGATCACGAAGACGGGGTGCGTGACGCGATTCAAGGATTTGCCCTGAACGATCTCCTTCAGCGTCCAAAACTTGAGCTCTCCGGACACCGTCCGGTACCGCAAGAGCCCCATCGTTGCTCCCTCGCTCGCGCCGCGGATGTACGGGGCGGATTGTCGCACACGGCACGAGACGATCGAAACGAGCAGATCGGGAGGCGTGACCCCCTTACCAGACCTTGACTCAGAGGTGAGCTGCAAGCTCCGTGCCCACGCCCCACAACTCCCATTCGAGCTTTCCTTCCGCCGCGCTGAGCTGCTCGGCATCAGCACGGTCCTCGATGCCAACAACTCCTCGATCTCACGAGGGACCTTGGCAATGAGCAGCAAGCTCGGACGCACGCGAAGGACATCCATGGCCTTGATCGTTGCGGAGCTTTCCATCAAAGTCCTTCCGGTGTCATCATCCGGGCGTGGAGGGAGGGGCTATCGACGGTTGGGAAGCGCTTCGGAAGGGCGACTGGGCGGCAGCCCGGACGGCTTTCGAGACGGCGCTGGCGGATGACCTCGCCCCCGAGGCTTCCGATGGGCTCGCTCGGGCACTCTGGTGGTTGGGCGACGTCGACGGCGCCATCTTTTCGTGGGACCAGGCTTACGCCGGATACCGAAAGCTCGGTGATCACCGGAGAGCCGCGCATGTGGCGCTCCTTCTCTCGCGGGAGTACGCGGAGGCCCGGGGGAATCAGGCAGTGGCGAATGGATGGCTCGCCCGTGCCCGCGACCTGCTTCGTGACGTGCCGCCTTCATCCGAGCACGGGTGGCTCAAGCTGGTCGAAGCCCAGGCCGCCTTCGATCCTTCCGACGTGCTCGAACGCGCGACGGAGGCGCTCGAGGCTGGCGGGCAGTTCGATGACGCCGACCTGGAGCTTTCGGCGCTGGGGGTGGTGGGACTCGCCGAGATCTCCGTGGCCCGAATCGAGGAGGGCATGACCCGGTTCGACGAAGCGATGGCCGCAGCCACCGCCGGAGAGCCGGGTGACCTTCGCACGCTCGGAGACCTCTATTGCGCCATGACCCTTGCCTGCGAGCTCACCCTCGACGCCTCCAGGTTCGAGCAATGGAACGAAGTGGTCATGGGGTTCATGAGGCGAACCAGCCATCCGGCCCTCTTCACCTTCTGCGGGACCTGTTGCGCTGAGGTCCTCGGTGCAGCGGGGCAGTGGGATGAGGGGGAGAAGTGGCTCACCGATACCCTTCGAGCCCTCGAGTCCTCTGGCCAGCAGGCTCGGTGCGTGCATCCGGCCACGAAGCTCGCATCCCTTCGCGTCATGCAGGGCCGGCTGGAGGAGGCAGAGCGGCTCCTCGACGGGTACGAAGACCTCCCCGAAGCGGTCCAGCCACAGGTTGCGCTCTACCTTGCCCGTGGGCAGACAGCGTTGGCAGCCGCTCGGCTCCACCGAAGGCTGAACCAAGTGGGGCGGGACAACCTGGTGGCAGTCCCGCTCCTGGCGCTGCTCGTCGACGTGCAGCTCGCACAGGGCGACCTTGCCGGTGCCGCCACCACGGCCCAGCTGCTCGAGGAGGTCGGTGGGCAGTCAGGGCGACAGCGGGTACAGGCGGAGGCCGATCTCGCCATCGGACGCGTCATGGCAGGCGGGGCTGACCCGGGGGCGGCCGCTCACCTCGAACGGGCCATCGATCTGTTTGCGAGCCTCCACATACCGCATGGCGCCGCCCGTGCGCACTTGGCGCTTGCCGAGAGCCTGGCGTCCGACGGCGATCAGGTCAGGGCGATCGAGGAGGCTCGTCAGGCCCTGCAGGCCTTCGAGCGACTGGGCGCCACCCGGGACGCCGACGCCGCCTCGGGATTCCTGCGCGGGCTGGGTGTGGGCGGCCGAACGGGGCCCAAGCTGCTCGGCGAGCTCAGCAAGCGGGAGCTGGAGGTGCTCCGGCTCCTGGGCGAGGGCCTGACCAACGCGGAGATCGCCGCGCGCTTGTACATCAGCACCAAGACCGTGGCAACGCACGTCGGAAACATCTTCGGGAAGCTCCAGCTTCGCAACCGGGCCGAAGCCGCTGCCTACGCCCATCGGTACCTCTCTGACGACGTCCCCGCCACCTAGCGAAACGCTCGGGTTCGGACTCGAAATCGGTAATCCTTCCGATCCTTCTCGGTCGTCGGCCTGGCACCCTCCACTGAGCGATGGCCGACGAGAGGAGGACGAGTTGACCAGAACCAAGATTCGGTTCGAGGAAACCTGCCGGGCGCCCCGCGAGGTCGTCTACGATCTTTTGGCCGACCTCCCGGGCCACCTGGAGTGGGCGGGGGAGAGACAGAGCGAAGGGTTTCGTCTCCTGACGATGGATGCCCCGCCGGGTCCGGCCGAGGTGGGCACGGAGTTCCGATCGACGGGCTCGGACGGCAAGAAGCGCGTAAACGTGGATCGATCGGTGGTCACCGAGGCCACCCGTCCGTCGACGTTCGAGTTCGTGACAGAGGGCCGGTGCGTGACCAAGTCGGCCGGCGACCCCGTTTGCGAGGGAACGTACATCCACCGTTACGAGATCACACCTACGTCCGAAGGGTCCCGGGTGGCCTACTCCGTAGAGGTAACCAGGTTGCACGGCGGCCCGGCGAACATGCTCCGGACCCCGCTGATCGGCCGGTTGCTGTGGCGGATGGTCGGCTCGTGGATGCGGAAGGGGTTGGGCAATCTGCTGATCCTCGCGGAGAGCCGGGTGACGAAGCCCACCCTGAGCTGAGGAAGGGTCTGGCTGGGCGCCAGGGACAGAAAGGAGAGCCGGATGGGCATCACCGACAACACTGAGGTCGAGGCAACGGACACATCGAAAGAGGATATCGCCGAGAAGTCTGCGCCCTTCGTGGGCCGGCTCTTCGAGGCCGGGTTGGGAGCGTTCGAACTGCTGACCGTTTACCTGGGGGACCGACTCGGACTGTATAGAGCCCTGCATCGCGATGGACCGGCAACTCCGGCCGAACTTGCTGCCCGAACGGGGACCGATGAGCGCTACGTGCGAGAGTGGCTGGAGCAGCAGGCAGTCACTGGGATCCTGGCTGTGCAGAACGGACAGGCGGATCCGGGAACAAGGGTCTATCGCCTGCCCCCGGAGCACGTCGACCCCCTGGTCACCGAAGAGAGCCCGTTCCACATCGTGCCATTGGCGCGGTTCATCCCCTCCATCGGAGGGACCACGTCGGCGCTCCTGGAAGCCTTTCGAACCGGCCAGGGCGTCCCCTACGCGACTTTTGGCCCCGACGCCCGAGAGGGCCAGGCAGGATTCAACCGGCCGGCCTTCTCCAATCTACTCGCCAAGGAGTGGCTCCCCGCGGTGCCGGACGTGCACGCTCGGCTGCAGGCTGATCCGCCGGCCAAGGTGGCCGACATTGCCTGCGGCGCCGGTTGGTCGAGCATCGCCATCGCCAGGGCCTACCCGACGGTCGCGGTCGATGGGTTCGACCTGGACGAGGCGTCCATCGACCTGGCCAGAAAGAACGCCGACGCGTCTGGGGTGGCCGATCGGGTCCGGTTCGAGGTCAGGGACGCCTCGGATCCTGCACTGCAGGGGCAGTACGACCTGGTCCTGATGATCGAGGCTCTGCATGATCTGGGCCGGCCGGTGGAGGTGCTGAGGGTGCTGAAGGGGCTGGCCGGAGAGTCCGGGACCGTCATCATCGTGGATGAGCGGGTCGACGAGGTCTTCACGGCCCCGAACGAGAACCCGGTCGAGCGGTTCATGTACGCGGTCAGCGTGCTGTTCTGCTTGCCGACCGGCCGTGCAGATGGTCCGTCCCCTCACGGGACCGTGCTGCGTCCGACCCAGCTGAGCGCCTATGCCCGGCAGGGAGGATTCGGCGAGGTCGAGGTCCTTCCGATCGACTACGATTTCTTCCGCTTCTACCGGTTGCACCCCTGACTCATGGACTTGCCTGACGTCACGGCCGCTCCGCGACCACGTCGGCGCTCGTCCACCGCCCTCGGATCCCCCGGAGCGACAGCTCCGTGATCTCCGGCGGCAGGACCGGGTCGCTCCGCAGCCGCTCGCCATCGGGGTCGAGCCCGAGGACTTCCCGCAGCAGGAGCAGCGGCGTGCCCGTGGCCCAGGCCTGCGGGCTCGAGGCGGTGGGGTATTCGACCGGGAACCGGGTCAGCGATCGCCGGTAGCCCGCGAACACTTCGGGGAGCCTCCACTCGAAGTACGTCGCGGCCTCGAGCAGTGCGTAGGCGATGCGGGCGGCGTCTTCAGCGAAACCGTAGCGGCGCAGCCCCGCCATGACGAACGAGTTGTCGTGTGGCCAGACGGTCCCGTTGTGATACTCGATCGGGTTGTAGCCCTCCATGCCCTCGGCCATCGTGCGCACGCCCCAGCCGGAGAACATCCGATCGCTCATCAGGTGTCGCCTCACGGCTTCGGCTTTGTCCGCGTCGACGATCCCGCTCCACAGGAGTTTGCCGATGTTCGAGGTCAGGCTGTCCACCTGCCGCTTGTCACCGTCCAGGGCGATCGCGAAGTATTCGCGGTCCGGGATCCAGAAGTCCCGGTTGAACCTCGCTTTCAGCCCATCGGCCTGGCGATCGAGCTCGTCGGCCAGCTCGGCATCGTCCCAGAGCTCCCGGGCCAGCCGGGCGCACCGGCGCTTGACGTCGTAGACGTAACCCTGGATCTCGCAGGTAGCCCGGGGAAGCTTCGAGTTCGTCCCGTCCGCGAACAGGATCGAGTTCCACGAGTCCTTCCAGCACATGTTCTCCAGGCCGGTCTCCTCGTTCCGGCGCTGGTATTCCACGTACCCGTCGCCGTCGAGGTCGCCATGGTCATCGATCCATGCCAGAGCCGCCCGGGCGTTCGGTTCCAGTTCGCGCACCAGCTCGGCATTACCGGTCCAGCGCTCGGTCTCATCGAGTAGGACCAGCCAGAGCGGTGTGGCGTCGGCGGTCCCGTACTAGGGCGAGTGGGGCCGCTCCCCGAAGTGGGTCAGCTCGCCCACCCGGAGCTCGTGGAGGATCTTCCCGGGCTCCTCGTCGCGGAAGTCCTCCACTTGTTGACCCTGTCGTGCAGCCAGAACTCGCAGTGTGGTCTCGGCCAGTTCGGGCGCGAACGGCAGGCTCTGATAGCTGGTGATCACGCTGTCGCGCCCGAACAGGGCCATGAACCAGGGGAGGCCGGCCGCGGGGACCGACGCGCCGGGGAGGATGTCCGGATAGAACCGGAGCGCGGCCAGATCGACCATGCTTCTCCAGTAGATGTGCCCGAGCTTGTCCCAGCTCGACTCGAGCTTGGGAGCTTCCTCGAGCCATTCATGCAGGCTCAGCTTCATGTTGGGAAGGGGCTTGTGGATCGAACCGTGCCCGTGCTTGGGCCGCGGAGTCGTGTCCGCGTGGGGCATGACGTCCAGGCACGTCTGCCACTCGCCATGGGGAGGGATCTCAATGTTGAAGGAGAGGCCCTGCTCGGCGAGGGTCGCCGTCTCGCTGGAGGAGATCTCCGTCTCCCGCACAAAGTCCTCACGGCGATAACCCAGCACGAGTGAGCCGTCCCGCACCTCGCGGTACAGCTCGCCCTTCTTCTTGAGGGCATCCTTCACCTCGAACAGGTCGGCGAAGTCGGCATCCGCAGACAGGTGCAGCCCCACCTGTACCGGCTCCGCCGAATGGTTGAGCAGCAGCACGTCCTCGTGGATGCCATCTCCAACCCGTACGCTGGCGGATCACCGACAACTCGGGGTTCTCGTAGATGGTTCCGGTCGGGGGATACAGGAAGAACTGAGCGGAGAAATAGTCCACGTCATCCGTCGAGAGCACGTCGAGCGGTCTGCCTTCCAGGGTCAGGACCCAGCGAGAGAGGAAGCGTGTGTCGCGGTAGAAGAGCCCGTGCGGCTGGTCCGGCCCGGCGTCGATGTCCCCACGCCGGTCGCTGACCACGAACGTGCTGCCGTCGAGAATGCTTATTGTGTCGCCGCCCATGACGCCCCCTTCCCTGCTTCGATGGAGGTACTGTCGTCGACCTGCTCGTGTCGTTACAGGAAGATCCCCAGGGACGGACGATCCAGCCCGCCCACGGGGAGCTCGACTCGCTCCTGAGGCCAACCGTCGGTTCTGGTCAGCACTTCGGGGCCGTCGGCCGTCACCAGGATGGTGTCCTCAGACTTGACCTTGGTGATCGATGGGTTCCACGCAACCGCCTGGTTCGCCCGAAGGCGATGCTGCGCAGAGGGTGATGCGAACACCTCCCGCCCCGCGTATCCGGTCAGGCCGCCCTGGTGGTGTAGCCTCCATTCGTTACGAAACCCCTCGGCTGCGTACTGGTCCACGCCGCACCGGAAGACGTCAGCAAGCGATGATCCCGGCCCGCTCTCCAGGATCACCCGGGCATCCACCCGACTGACGGCTGCATGGCGAGCGGCCAGCTCGCCGTCCGGCGGGCCGAACGAGACCATGCGCGTGAGCGAGGCGTGGAGTCCGTGCCGCCTCCCGGTCAACGCCACGAGGAGGGTTCGCCCGATGCGATTCCGGGTGGGAAGTGGATGCCGGTATCGAGCGATGCGGGAATCGGCGGCCACGAGATCGACCAGGGGAAGGATGTCGCGCCGGCGGGTCTCCATGGCCACGCGTCCTGCCACGTCGAGCTCCGACTCACCAGGCGAGGTTGCCCGGCACGCCTCCTCGACGGCTTCGGCCGCATCGCGGCCAAGGTCTCGGTACCTCTGGACTTCAGGAGGGAAGAGCGTGAACCGGAGCTCGGCCAGATCGGGCTGGGCCGCCGGCACGCCGTAGATCCCGAGGTCGGATACCGAGCGGCGCGGGTCGCACAGCGCCACCACGGCGTCCTGAGCCCCGGCCGACACGTGCCAAGGCCAGTCGATCCCGGTCAGCGGGAGGCCCTCGGTTTCCTCGTCTAACAGGCGACCCAGCTCGATGTTGGTCGTCAGGAGGTACGCCTCATCCGGGGCGACGAGCACGGACGCCACCCCGGCCGCCTCCCCCACGGAGATGTGGCTGCTACCCCCCGCGGTGATCCACGCGAAGTTCGCCTGAGAGGCGAACAGGACAGCCTGTCGGTGGTGGGCGTCCAGCCAGCCCCGCACCAGCTCCAGCTTCGCCCCAACCTCCGATGCCCGATCCATATCGGTCACGCGGCGTGCCGAGCGCTCTGGGCAGCGTGAACGCGTCGGTGGGGGGGCGTGTACTCGCAATCGAGGAAACGGCAGGCGTATTGGTCCGAGTGGATGAGCTTCCCACACCGCACGGTCCGTCGGGAGCGCCGATGCAGTGCTACCGCCAGCAGCGCCCCGAGAGGTGGTGCCAGCAAGTACACCCGGAACCCCACGAGGTGGGGGGCCACCACCGCCGGACCCAGGCTCCGCGCAGGGTTGAGGCTGGTGCCCGAAAGCGGCGCCTCGACGAACACCAGGAAGGCCACAAGAGCGCCCGCCGCGGCAGGGGTGAACCGTTGCAGCTTGGGTTCATCCACGAACCTGAGGATCAGGCTGACCAGCAGGAA
>WNGE01005951.1_pt1 | contig 13681 bp, 19 predicted proteins | sample 5400651 | NCBI WGS metagenome assembly WNGE01 (sample SAMN13153370, study PRJNA577476) | soil metagenome | isolation source: 60 cm soil or saprolite under grassland replicate 2 | place: USA:California | collected 2016-06-15 | reverse complement strand
CCTACCTAGGTTACAAGCAAGCCTTGTCGAGGTTCATGGAGATGCTATTTTGACCGGGCCCAACCACTGTCGAGGGCTGTCGTCTTGCAAGGTCCCGCAATGTTGAAAGGACGGTTTACAAAGGTAAACCAGTGAAGGTCGTCTTATGACAGAGGTAACCGTGGCGACCAAGGTCGGTTCCGAGAAGTTGAAACGCATAGAATCCCTAGTTCGCCGGCGAGGCCTGCTCAACCGCAGCGACCTTGTCAGGGTAGCTATCAGGCTCTATCTTAGCCTGTCAGGCCTTGAGACTGAGACTCGGCTCAGGGTGCTTCGTCTTATCAATGAGAGCGTAGGCGTCTCTGGGAAGACCGCGGCAACTGGTCGAAGAGGCTCGAAGGGAGGAAGACTCCTGAGAATCTACTTAGAATGTTTTTAGCGACTTGAATCGCAAAACCAACTGCGCTTCCGATATTATCACCCCTATATTTGTCCTCTGAGGGAATCTCGTATCGTCCCATCTTTCCATAACTGTTCTACTTGCGTTGCTCTGCAACCCTTGCAGACGATATTGACCCATCCGCCAGCCGAGCCAGGGTGGTTGCTAACATCGTGTTCCATGACCTTGTTGCAGCTCCAACACCACATGACCTCCTTGACTATCACCGACCGCATAATGAGGGGAAACGAGCGGGAGCGATTAAAGAAGAGATGGCAGGAAATGTGAAACAAATTGTCGGGCGGACTTTGAGAAGCCTAAGGAGAGGCTACGGGAAGAATACCAATAATAACTGAACCACCAAACAATCGTAATCTACGAGGTGAATTTTCGGAATGGGTGTTGAAGAAAACCTGCGACTGATGCAGACATTAGACAACGCTTGGAATGGTAAAGATTGGGAAACGTTCATGAAACGTCACTCTGAGAACGTTGCGGTGTACTGGCCAGGCCAGCCCGAGCCAACGAGGGGACGTCACGCGCATCATAATGAATCTGTTGAATTCTTCAAGGCATTTGAGAATCATCTCGATAACAATCCGTACAAGATTCTCTTCGGCTACGGCGACTACACGTGTTCGGTGGCCAGATGGACGGGCAAGAACATAGGACCGTTCATGGGCCCAGATGGACGTATGATCCCTGCCACCGACAAGAAATTCGAGCTTGAGTTCTGCACAGTGGCACACTGGAAGAACAACGAGATTGTCGAAGAGAAGCTCTTCTACGACTTGGTAGGATTGTTGAAACAGCTCGGCGTAACTCTAACAGCAAAGACCCAAGCAGAGAAAGTGCCTGCGGTTTAACAGGGCACGGTTTGGCCTTCTGGGCCTCCGCGCTCTATTCCCTATTTTTCTATGGAAATTACTTTTTGGTTTGATTCAACCCTTCGATTAGGGCTTTGGCGATTGCGTCTCCGTCGTGTCTGACCCCGTTGACGTAGAATGTCGGGGTTCCATTGACACCGCTTCTTACTCCACCCATGAAGTCGTCCTTGATCCGTTTCTGATACACGTGCTGAGTAATCTCACGTTCAAACTTTTGACTATCCAGGCCCAGCTTCTTCGCGTAAGCGAGAGCGACGCTCGGGTCGCCGAGTTTTGCTTGGTGTTCGTAGAGAAAGTCGTGCATGGGCCCGAACTTTCCCTGAGCAGAGGCTGCCTCTGCTGTCTCAGCGGCGTTCATGGCATGCTCATGTATATTTGTCAGGGGAAAATTGCGAAACACGAACCTTAGTTCAGAGCCGAGTTCCTTCTGGACCTTTTTCACTTCAGGATATGCCGCGCCACAATACGGACATTGATAGTCTCCATACTCGACTAGTGTGAGAGCGGCTTTCACGGGTCCTTCTATGTGGTCGCGTTCAGGCATCACAGGAACTGCGAGTCTCGGAGCCTCATACTTTCCCGCGGTTTCCTTGCTGGTTGGTTCAAGCAGGGTCTTGCCTGTGGTTCTCTTTCGTGCAACGGTTGTTGTCCCGGACATTTCTCGCGGTCAGCTCTTCTCAGTTGCCTGAGCCTTGTTCAGATTTTCTAGGGCTGATAGAATGCCGTCGGCTCCTGGGTTGATTCCGTCGGGGGAGAGGTGGCTCCATCTGATAATTCCCTTGTCGTCGATCACGAAGAGGGCGCGAGCCGACTCGCCGATCCTCTCCTTGTAGGCACCATATTTTCTAGAGACTCCCCCTTTTGGCTCGAAATCTGCTAGGACGGGGAAGTTGAGTTTCCGATCCTTAACGAAGGCAAGGTGGGACCATATGTTGTCTACGGAGATGGCGAGGAGTTCTGCGTTGAACTTTTTGAACTCTGGCATTACCATCGCGTACAATGATAACTGGTCGGTGCAGACGGGACTCCAGTCTGCAGGGTAGAAAGCAAGAATTACAGGTTGTCCCCGGAAATCGTTCAGGGACACTTTCTGGTCCGGTGTACTGTTAAGAGAAAAGTTAGGGGCCAGTTTCCCGGGTCCCAAAACAGATTCTACTGTCTTTGCAATCTTCTTCCTCTTCGACGATCGTTTGCTGTTTCTTCGTACCGCACCCTTGGTCTCCAATTTCCGCATCCTTCTCCTTTTGCCTGGTTGCATCAAACTGGACCTAAAGGAAACATCCCTCTTTCTCAGAAAGAACTAACATTACAAAGCACCCTCTTCTCGCGCTATTTATAGACTGACTGGCCGGCGGGTCTTATGTCAAGGATTCCGCTACAGTCATCCTGCTAGTGACCTCCTGAGATTTCCTAAGTGTGATTTACGTCAAGGGTCGATGCTAGTATAGTGCTTAGGCTTCAGGAGGTCGCTGACCACCTTCTCCCTTAGTTGGGCAACTTGGTCTCTCGAAGATTCGCCGAAAGAGGAGCCAGTCCTTAGAGAATATTCTTTGTAGAGTTCTGCTACCGTCTTGTAGACGAGAAGCTGGGCGCTGGTTCCGAAGACTCTTGTGAGGACTTCAATCACTTCGTCGAACCTGCTGGAGATTTCCGACGGTTTGATCCCGTTCTTCTCCAGTAATTGGAAGATCTCTTCCCTGACGGTTCGGCCAAGTATGTCTTCAAGGACAGTGGAGAAACATTGGTTCATTGTTATTTGAAACGTTTCTTCTATCTTGGTCCGCGTGGGATGGCCTCCTGAGGGCCGCATTTTCTTGGTCTCAGGTTAAGCGTGATGTAACAGAGGATCCGTGAAAATGGGGACCGGAACGGGAAGTCGATCCGATCTAGATTCCTCTTTCAGAAACCTCCTTCCCTTTGTTCTGGAAATATGCCTATTGCCGCGTATACCAACTCGTTTCCCCTAGGTTACGTCGAAAAAGTTACCGAAGGACTCGGGCCACTCACTTACGTCAATCGAAGTCCATAGTGTCTATTGTGTTCAACCGTGGAATCCTTTGTCTGGTTACACAATGCTTGTCGGGGGAGAAGAATGGTCTTGACGCGAGAATTACATGATGGCTGAAGGCGACTCCGGCGAAGACAAAACAGTGCTAGAACCCCGCGTTCAAGTGGAGCAAACAAGTGTTGGGAAATCTAAACCTGGCGACCTTCTCGACCTTATGTCAAGATTCCTAGAATCTCCAGGAAACGTCCTGCTCATACAGGGTGCCCCGGGCACCGGGAAAACAACCCTCGCCCTTGAACTTCTCAACAGAATGAAAGGAACTCGCATCGGTCCTCACACAATTTCTGCCAACAAGGTCTACGTGTCAAGCCGGGTCTCTTCTTCGAAACTGCACCGACACTTCCCCGGGGTTCATGAAGTGCTCGATTCTATGTCTGGAAAAGAGGCAGCGGGCAGCGAGACGCGGGTAGGAGGAGATAGCCGAATAGCAGGAGCGGCGAATATTGTTGGCAGGATTCTTACGTTGAAACGAGCTAAGCAGAAAGGCATCATAGTTGTGGACAGCTGGGAAGGCGCAATAGCGAACGCGACCGAGGAACAACGTAATGCAATGGAAACAGCAATTTTTCAGGACTTGGAAGAGAGCAAGCTAAGCGCGGTGATTGTGAGCGAAAGCGAAAATTCTCCTAAACTCGACTATCTCGTTGATGGCATCGTTACACTTTCGCTATCCCACTTGGAAGATAGGACCGTGAGGAGTGTAGTTGTCAACAAGCTTCGCGGGTTCAGACTTCACACACAGGGGGCGTTGTTTTCGCTCGATGGTGGCAAGTTCACCCTCTTACCGAGGGTTGAGTTTCACTTTGACATTGATAGATCCGTCAATCCGAAACTACTAAGCCCGGTGCGTAATTCCGAATCCTCCTATTCGACCGGTAGTCCGGATCTTGACGCGTTGTTGGATGGTGGAGTCCGGAAAGGTTCTTCGCTTCTATTGGATGTCAACAGCACCGTCTCTCCCCACTCCGTGAAGCTTCTCCTCGACATCATGGCAGCGAACTTCATCAATCAGGGAGGGACAGCTTTCATAATTCCCTACAGCATATTCAGTTCGCAAAACATTGCCGAGTCTCTGAAGACCTACGTTGGAGACACGGTGCTGAACGAGAGGGTCCGTATCGCAGAGTTCAACCAGGTTCTTCGCGATGAAAAATGGAGGGTGAAGCTCACAGGCAGGTTACAGGAAGATCTAGCCGCGTTCAACAACGCTTGGAACGAACTCGGAGCCATCTCATCCGCGAGGGCGCTGAAATACGATTTCGACAAGACAGTACAGCTTTACGGCGAAACTCTAGGTCTACCCGGCATCGCCGAAATAGGGGCAGGCATTCGTGACTCAAGGGCGCTCAGCGTCGGCGTAATCTCGCGACCAACCAACCTTAGGGAGGAACTTCTGAGAGCAGTTGACTACCACTTGAAGATGCAAACGGTCAACGGGTCACTACTCATCTATGGGGTCAAACCGATTACTAACGTTCACGGTGTGAAATTCGGCTTTGAACGAGGCTACCCTAGACTATCCTTGACGGAAATCGTCTAGCTCCACCAGATTAAAATTCGCCACATGTCGAATCGTGCTGGAAAACAAACCCCGGATTTGCAGATTGCAAGATTCATCAGCTTATCACAGCGCAGATCAAGAAGTATGAACTCACCGATGAAGCCTAGTTCACGAACACACACCCTCTATTGGAAATACCCAAATGTGTTTTTTTGTAAACTGCATACCTAAGTTCGAGATTATCCAAACTAATTCTAAGTCCCAGGGTGGTCGTTGAGTAGACGGACCCGTAAGTTGGTAGTAGTGCTTGGAGACGATCTAGCTGACCAACTGGAGAGTATAGCCCGGAAAAAAAGAACGAGCGTCGAGGATCTGCTCAGGGAGCGTGTCATACCGGAGTGGATAGGTAAAAGACGGATTGTTAGTCAACGAGTTTTCGAAGAACGTTCGAGCCGACGCCGCCCGATCAATAACCGTCCCAAACGTTCAGAACTAGTCCACTAGAATACTTAGTATTTGATGGTCGCCATACTAGTCTCTGGTAGGCCACGCGACTAGTTAGCTTACCCGAAGCATCTTATCTCAGCGACCGGTAGCCATTGATCGGGTCCCAAGTTGGTGCCTTGCTGCACAAAGCAACGGCAGAAGATGCGCTCCAAAGGAGCGCCCCCGTTTCATTCTAGGTCAAGCTTACAAGACGCCACGATTGAACTTGAAGGAGAGGCATACATCGGACAACCTATCCCCGTTCGAGGAGTTTCACAAATGGGCAGGACCCCTGAGAATTCAGAAGCGATGGGTCAAGGAATGACTTCTATTCGGCAGCAGATAGCGTTACCTGTCTAGCAAAGAGTCGTCTAGAGTCGGGCTTAAGGGATGGCAGAAAGGGTTACCGCTCGGTTCGAATGCTGGAAACGCTACGCGTATCCGGTCGTTCCGATGCTTGTTTCATCACGTGTCTGGGCTGTCCATGCGAACGACCTTGATGCCTGGGTTTCAACTGGCTGTTGACTACTGGTTTGACCGTGTCCTGCAAGAAATGGGGGGACCCATACGCGAATGGATCTACGATTTCCTGAACAAGAAAGGCATTAGCCGGGAGGATATTCCTGGCAGATTTGAGGATGTTGTGAAGACATTGATGGAGAGATTGGGGTCGAGTGCGCGTGTTATCGCTTACAGGACAGTGGTTGAGTTGTACAAGGAGTTCGCCCTGCCTCCGAATTTCGAGTACGACGATTCGTTGCCAGACAGATTTGTCTATCTCAAAGAAAGAGTGGTAGCCGATCGGTTGCATCCGACAACCCCTAGTCTAAGATTCCCAGCCTAGCTGGAAGTCTTTCTGGATTGAATCGATTGAGAAGTCTTTTGAAGGCTTCCCAAGCCTACGTGAGAAGCTAGGCCCGCTTGACAAGGGAAATCGTTGCTGTTGAACACGTGGAAGTGAATTGTTGACTAGCCTAGAGGTTAGCAAGAAGCAGCCAGGACTATTACACTTCCCGGGGCTTGGGCATTTCCTCGTAGTGGTGATATTCACCGGGATAGAGATCGTCGGGCTGATCGAGTGGCTAGCGATCTCGAACGGAGAGAACCATACAGCCGTTCTCGGCCAATCCTACCCGGTCCTGCAAGTGGGAGCCATCTCTTCCCGAGTAGGAATGACGGGCTTCGCAGCAATAGTCCTCGCCGTATTCCTACTAGTCGAGCATATCATTACCCAGGTGGATGCAACGGGACGATTCGCGTCAGGGAAGCAACTTGTGGAGATTCTGACGTTCAGTAGTCTCGAGTCGGTGATCTGGGTTGTATGGTTAGTACTGATACCTGTGAACGGAATATTGGCGATCACGTTTTTCCTTGTGGCGCTGTTCGTGGAGCATCATATCGCTGATAATGTGAAGAAAGGGCTGTCCTTCTTCAAGCTCTCCAGCACGAGGCCCGTTTTCATCGGGCTGCTCGTACTGACAATATCGGAGGTCATAGGTGCGGTAGTCTGGGTAGGAAATCAGAATCTAGTTGCCGTTCTAGTTGGGGGCTCTCTGCTCGAACACTACATTGCGAGAAACGTCGGGCTAATCCGATAGTCCGTCCAGCTCTCCTTAATCTCAGCATGTGGATAGGGGCGTGACAAACAATAGTCTAGACGGGAGACGAGGCCAAGGATTCCTGACCCAATTGTTTTAGAAACGAGGATACGATGGCGTTGAACTCTTCGGGTCTGGACATATTGGCGATATGGTCCGCGCCCCCAATGACGCTGAGTTTCGACCCAGGTATTAGTTCGTGCAACCTCTTGGTCATCAACTGCATACCCTTAACGTCTTGGTCTCCCACGATTAGGGTCGTGGGTGTGCGAATCTGATTCAGCTTTTTGAAGGCCGGTGGTTCAGGCGACTTTTGTAACTTGTTCGGGGGGTTCTTGTGAATGTGAGAGTTAGCCGTTGCTATCTCGAGAATACGACCCTTGCTCGTCGGTCCTTGAGCGGGGGCCCAAATTTCGAGGTCCATATTGACAGCGTCGTCCATTCTGTTTTCGCCAATTGCAAGATCCTGTAGGTCACCCTTTTTGTCAAGCTCTTCCCATTCTCTATCTTCCTCCGGACCCGAGCTCTTGTAGCCACGTATCCCGGGCGAGACGAGAATCAGACTGCTTACCATCGAAGGGTGGGCAGAAACGAAGTCGAGTGCGATTCTGCCTCCGTTGGAGACCCCAAGAATGCTGGCGCTCTCAATATTGAGATGCTTGAGCAGAGAGAGCAAGTCTTCTGCATCTGAATACTCTTCACTTGGCTTGCTGGACCGCCCGTATCCTCTTACGTCATACCGTATGACTCGCGCGTCCTTCGCGAAGAGTTGGAACTGTTCGTCCCACATTCTGCTGTCGAGAAAGCCCGCGTGTATCAGCACAAGAGGGGGCCCTTCGCCTGCAGTTTCATAGAACAGGCTTCCTCCGCGAACCTGTAGATAGCTCAATTTACGCTGCCCTGTTTGCCGCAACATAGTATTGTTCTTTGGGCACTTCCTGTATAACGACTATTGTCTGGTCCCGTGGCGCCTTTGCGATTCTCTCCACGGCGTCCGTGATCGCCTTGGCAAGGTCATCTTTCTGTTGCTGAGTCCTTCCAGGATACATCAAAACCCTAACAATAGGCATAGAAATCTACAGTGTCTTTCTTGTTGAAGAAAGTTTGCCTAGTTATGAGATCTGTAAGGCCTCAACGTGAGGGCTCATGATTTCCACTTCTCCATTTGGTGGATCCATGGATTTCTCCTTGTAGAACGTCGTAGGCCAGTGGTCCATCTCTGTCGTCGACGACCATTATGATGTCTCCGTAGCCCAGAAACGCGTCTAGGATGTTGACGCCGTTTCTGAACAGTAGTTCAGTGATGTAGGATGCTATTCCAGGGGTCATCTCAGCGTGGGGCGAGAGGTTGAGTGTCAACTTGGCCACATTCGCTCGCGTCGTCGCCTCCCGAAAGTGCTCCAGTTTTTCCCTGACCAGAGAGTAGTCCTCGGCGGGCAGAATCAGTTTGATCGAGCTTGAAAGCGGGAAGACATGTGGGAACTCGGAGAGATTGCTCCAGACTTCTGACAATTCTCTGATTATGGTTGAAAACTGGGTCTTGGGTGCTCTTATCGTGACGTCTACTATGCCGCTTGAAAGGGAGATTCTAGCATCCTTGAGAACTCTTGAAGCGTCAGGGCTCTTGTCATTGGATAGGGTGTCGGAGAATCTCTTGATAGCTACAACTAGCGTGTTGATTGTTGCCTCCCTTCCGCTCATTTGTTTGACTTGTGGTTGGATGAGTTCTGCGAGGGAGTGGAAGTTCATGAGTTTCATCTTCAAGCATTGATAGATGGGGTAGTTTCTGGTCAGAATCTCGCGTACCGCTTCTGGGACGCTAACAGTGCTCCTTTGGGCTGTCAAGTCTCTGTGACCCCTCACTGTAATATATCGTTGGATCCATAATTAAAGCCTTATATGCAAGTAACAAGTGTTACTATGTTGCAATAAAATGCAGTAGAAAAAAACAACAATGCAAACCAATATGAATTTCCCGACCTACGTGTTCGCGACCGTCAATCCGGGCCGCAGCACCAACGTGGTTGAGGAGCTAAAGCGAAACAGCCAGATTGACATGATCGCACCGGTCACAGGCCGATACGACCTAGTCCTACGCCTGAAACCAAACACACCACACAACGTATACCAGACAGTCAAAGAAATCCGCAACATCAGCGACGTAATCACCACCGACACTCACACCGGCTTCGACGGTATTCAGCCGACCAAGAAATTCGAGAACCAAATGGCTCTCGGCGTTTCTCTGTTGACATGTGAGCACACTACCAGCGAGAACGTCATCAAGCAGCTCAGCAGCATCCCAGGCTTCGTAGAAGCATCTACGGTACCCGGACAGTTCGACATAGTCGCCCTCTGGCAAGCACGAACCTCTGAAGACATTGTGAAGACCTCCGTTGAGAGAGTTAGTCAGCTTGACGGTATCTTCAAGAGCGAGACACTTCTCGCTTATGCACCGTTCTTCAAAGCGTAATCATGCGATAATAGCTCCGTCAACCTCCCCCCTTTTTAGACCCCGATTAGATTCCGATGAACGATCAATAGTTTGACGCTTACCTGAGACTGATCTCGAGTCCACACCAATGGATTCGAGTGAAGCGCGGTTCCCCAAGGAGCTTTTTTCCGGACACTTGGACGGGACCCCGCAAGACCGGGTCCTCACCGGAATATACGAGCCGCAGTCTATTTCTTGTGTTTCCCTGACTCGAACCGTCTCTGCCTACGACCGCGTCTGCTCTTGCTATTCCGAGCGGGCTGTCTACGCTTGCCAGTGTCCTCTCCCATGCTAGATCTTCCCAACTAGCAATTGAACCACCCGCTCCTCTTGGAGATCTGGTGAGAACCCGGACGCGAGAAGATAAGTTTTCGCGAGTTCTCACAGTTTGACATCTTCCTGAGGAGAGCTGGCACGGAAAAGGTCATACAGGCCTTGCCCACAGCGTCGTTTGGAGAGACAGAATGGCCGGCCACCACCCCGTGGGACACGGAAAGTCCGCACCTAATACAGCCCAAGGCTGGGTTGACTATTGGACAGACTACTACAACAGGAGTAAGCAGCTGAAAAAGGCCAGCCAAGAGAGCTGGAACGCCACCCGAGAAATATGGAAGAGAAAGCTTGTCCAAGCCAAAAGAATACGCTGTCAAAAGTGCACCGAGATCGTCAGGTTGTGGCTCAGAACCTACGGGTACGGACCAGAAAGACGCGTCCTAAAGGAGAACATAACCCAACGCGGCAAGACGAGAAGAACAACATTATAGACCGCGTCACGTTTTCGCGCGTTTCTCGTTCTCGGCTATGCGTTCCTTGACGAGCTTTGTCACGAGCGTGGCAGGGAGAGGCTTGTCAGGCGTGAAGTGGATGGTGGCACCGCTAACATCGTATCCCTTGAGTTCGGCATTTTTTGCGCGTGCGAGTTTGGGAATCATGCTTGAACTCATCACGTAGAATGAGCAATGGTTCTCCGTTGCCCCGAACCCGACTAGAGGGTGTCCTTGGTACTTGAAAGTTGGAATCTTGTAGCTGACGACCTCGGTTGTCACGGGTGCGGCGGTTTTGATGATCTTGCGAAGCTTTTCGAGGGCGACCCTCGTATTTCCTGGCATCACCTTGAGGTAATCGTCGACGCTCTCGGTCTGCGTGCTCCTCTTCACGGGCATGGTTTTTCCGAATCGGTTTTTTCCGGCAGATTTATATGATTTCCAGCCGGGGCACCAGTCGTCTAAGGTATCTCTTCGGGTCATTTTCTAGGACCCCTAGGGATAACGTGTAAAAAAAATGGTGTGAAAACAGAAAAAATGTCTTCGATCAAAGTGATGGTAGCGTTCGGACACCAGACCTTCGACCTCCTAGACGGAGAGGCGAAGGAGCGAGGAGTAACAGTTCAGGAGCTATTGCGCGCAGTTATCATACCTGATTGGTTCAGAACACACGGCGAACTCTTGACAAAGATCACAATGCCCGAGGCTCGGCCCAGGATCGAGCCTTTGACGAAGCCAGAGCCGAGCCTTGATCAGGGCTCCAAGTTCCATTCCAACCGGCTATACTTGGTCTGATACAGCTCCTCCGCCAACCCAACCTCCTCCTTCATCAACACGCCAGACTCCATCCGGACCTCGTAACAACTCTCAATCCCACCCACAATCGCATTGCGCACCTCTCTAGTGGAAATATCCCGTCCCAGTTCATCGCGCACCGTCGTCACCCGTTTCTGCACACTTGCAACATGCTTACCCTCCAGCTTCGCGCGCGGAACATTCAACACCTTCCCGAGAATGCTCAAGTCTGAACCGACAAGAATGCAGCCGTGATGGAACACGGAATTCCATCGGATGCTTCCCGCAGCCCCTGACACCTTCTTCCCGTCAACCTGGATATCGTTCACAGGCTGAAACTCCGCCTTCACGCCGAGCCTTCGCAGGCCCTCGACCGCACCTTCAGACAATCTCTGGAATACTGATTGTAGATTATGGTCCGGGACCAACCGGTGTCCCTTCGGCAACGATATCGCATAATTCAAGTTCCCACTGTCATGGTAGACCGCTCCCCCGCCCGTGAATCTTCTCACGATTTCGGTTCCGGTCTCCTTGCAAGCCTGCATATTCACTTCTAGCTTGGCGGATTGGAAGCATCCTATGACGATCGTGTTGGAATTATGCCAGAACCGGACTGTACTTGGAGCTTTTCCTTCCCCGACCATTCGTGGTATCGCCTCTTCAACAGCCAGGTTCATTGACGGATTGTCGCGATATTCGTGGTCTACGAGACGCCAGGTTTCCAGTGCTCTACACCTCTCTCGTGGCGAGTAGTGCTTTGACGAAATCATCTGGGGTGACTCCTGCGCCTTGAGCCTGGGTTGCACTGTAGAATCTGTTAACTAGGAGTCGGATTTCTTGTTCCCGTAAGGGAGTGTCCTCAAGCATTTTCTCTAGTTTTCCGACGCTCTCTTCGGGAATGAGGAAGAAGTCGCCGGTTATCCTGACCGACCGGATATGACCTGCTTCTTCTGTGAGTCTGATCCGGACGAGTTTTCCCCCTGAAGCTTTGTAGTCCGCGGATCTTTCCATTTTTCCGTGTTGAGGACTGGTTATGTTGACCCTGTTTTAAGTGCAGGCCCAACAGGGCTAGCCTCTCACGCTCAGGATGTAGGATTCTATTCTGTGATTTGGGGGTCCGTCAGCCTTGGGAGCTTTGGTATTGTTGCCGATGGCTTTAGAGGTGGAAGCAAACCGCGTGAAGGAAGCGCGTCAACATATGCTGTAACCTGGTCTTCGTTCTCCTCCATTCTAGAATCAAGCCCGAGCAGTGCGAATACAGCTTTCACTGATTCTGCATAGTACGCAGAAGCATTTTTTCCACTTTCATGTCGCATAACCAGAACATGTGTCTTACCGTCGAAAGACGAGTCGAAGCTAAAGTTTCTCCCATATTCAGACGTGGCTTTTCCTATGGCTTTGATCGTGTTCTCTAGGTCGAATTTCTTGTACCAGAAGGTTACGAATGCTGGGCCAGCTTCATGGCCGGACTTTCTGCCCAATTCTCTGGCCTGTTCTTCTGTCGTTAGAGCAAAGAGATCCTTCAACAAGCCTTTGGATATGGTTATGAGTCCAAACCTTTCGGCTAGAACATCGTACTCGACGTATCTTCTTAGTGCCTTGTTGGCTAGAACATTTACGCTGACTCTCTCCTTCTCCGAAAGAGCATGTAAATTGTCAATGGTATCCTGGTCCAGTCTGAACGAGCGAGTTTCGGAAGGTCGTCCCTTATTGAGGTGCTGCGCCGAGAATGATGCTGTCTCTCGACTTGACCCTGTTGCGTGCTACTATTACCTATCAACTTCTTCTAATGTAAGAATGACTTAACCTCGGCTAGCTTATCTATGCACGTAGCGATGGCTACTAAAGCCGTTTGGATGTTTCATACTCAAAAAGATATAAGTTGCTATACGGATCTGGCTAACTGGTTTCTTTGCTCTTTTGTCATTTCCATCAGTCTTCGATCTAGAGTCAAAGCACCTATAACATACCAAATCATAGATACCTTCTGAGCCTGACGAGACTTTGTCAGATAGACATCTGGCCCAAGACGAATTTTCCGAATACTCCCATGCTCAACCAGCCTCCCAACCCAAAAACCACTAGACGTTCAGAGAAGATGAAGCAAAATTCTATGCTGCGCGAATATCAGTGAGCTTGTAAACCCGATCAACCAAATTGGGTATGCTATTAAGTGTCGATGGAACTAAGATGACTGTCCAGTGCTCTCCTGCCGGGATTGTACAGGCAAGGATTCAAACGGAATTAATAATGAAAAAGCGCAAATTTCTATCACTTGTAATTTCCTTGGCGACTGTCATAGTCGCGGCAATTCTTGGATACGTCTACTATGAGTACATCCCACGTGTCTTGGTCGATGACACTCAAACTCTACAGGAGAATCATATATGGCAGTTTGACCTCTTTGTTCTCGGAAATAGAAACGTCGACATCACGGTTAGCACAGTACAATATCCTGTCTACGTAACATTCTGGTACCAGCAAAACTCGGCGGCGACCACCTACCTTATCGACAAACCGGTGACAAACACGACCCAAGCCAGTTTCCCTGTTAGCGTTCAACAGAGCGGAACATACTATCTCAATGTTCAGAAGACAGAACAATATGGGGAAACAGTGACCACGGTGGTTCACGTTGAAGTCACTTCATGAATCGCGCTGTGGCTTTCA
>WNGE01005949.1_pt1 | contig 13683 bp, 14 predicted proteins | sample 5400651 | NCBI WGS metagenome assembly WNGE01 (sample SAMN13153370, study PRJNA577476) | soil metagenome | isolation source: 60 cm soil or saprolite under grassland replicate 2 | place: USA:California | collected 2016-06-15 | reverse complement strand
CAGTCCGCTTGCGGTTGCATTGGCAGGCAGCCGGCTGAAGCCGCCCAGCACATAAGGCTTGACGATAAACAGCCGGCCGCTGCCGATTTCGTTGATCCCATGCAACTCTCCCTCCTGGCTGATCTTGGCCGCACCGAACGTTCTCTGCCAGCCGCTCCAGAGGTCCTCTTCGTTCTTGCGGCGAATAAACCGCTTGAAGTTCAGTCCCCACACAACGTCGCGAGACCGCATGAAATTCAGCGTGGAAAACGGTATGGCAACGGTCGCGGTCCACCCCTCTCTGGTGATCCGCGCTTCGGAAGTCCAGACTCCATCCCAGCCGGGATCGCCGTCCTGGGTGTCCCCCACCTGCTCGTCGGTGATGAGAGCGTCTCGCTGTGTGCCCAGCGGATTGACCTGGAAGAGGTAAGCATTGCGCCGGTCAAACCGGGAGTCGATCACAACCTCAAAATAGTCGTCCAATTCCTGCGTCACGTCCCGGCGGAGCTGGGTAGCGACAGGACCGCCCGCCACGGAATCGTGGCACGCGACTCCGAAGTAAACCTCATTCCGCGTATACAGGACTCTGACTTCCGTCCGCTCCGTCGCCGGGCGTCCTTCGTAGGGTTCTCGCTGACGAAAGTCCGTGATCGGGGCCGCTTGTTGCCAAATAGGATCGTCCAGTGCGCCGTCCAGTCGAGGTGCACGTTCAACGCGGACAGCTTGGCCAATATGTTCTGGCGGCTCTGGGTTGGCGGTCGTCGCAGGTTCCGGCTTCTGCCCCAGCATTACCTGATGGAAGAGACAGACAAACAGGAGAATCCGCGCAAGTCGGGCACGAGTTTTCATGCGGCACGGTCCCACGGCAATATGCTCCCGGGTCCGTGCAGGAGAATTCCGAGGGCCGATTTGGATGGGCGCTGTCCTTTTGCGCTCATGTAACGAAGATGGGAGCATCCCATTGGCGCTCGCATCTATTTCGCTGAGTTCGTCTCATCGAGCGCGCTGCGCAGCGCCTTTGCCAGCTTCACCGCGTCGTCGTTCGCCCAAAAGTGCATGTAGAAGAGCCTAGGCGCGTCGTCCAGCGCATGGCTGTGCAGAGCGACCGCTTGAATGCCGTTCTCTACCAACACCTTGATCACCGGTCCAACCTCTTTTCCCGTCATTGCGAAATCTCCGGCTATCGCCGCGCGTCCATTGCCGGTGGGCTGAAAATTGATCACGGTGCCTGCCCCCATCGAGGGTGGCGTATCCATCCCTTCTTCGGTGAGCTTCTCCGCGCGTGGCGCGTTGAAGTGCAGAACTCCGTCGCTCACGTTGCCTTGCCGGCCCATGATCTTCTCCACCGCGGCTACGTCGAATCCAAGGTCCGCAGGGGTCTCCTTTGCGCCGCCGCCCTGGGGAAGAGGCGTCTTGCTCAGCCCAACCGCGTGCTTGATCGTCCGCGCCATTTTCACCGGATCACCATGCCCGCCCATGTGGAGGTACATGATTTTCGGCGATTCGCCGTTCAGATGGTTGTGGAGCGCTGTGATTTCGACACCTCCGTCCTCGAGGGCCTTCATCACCGGAGCGACTTCGTCTTCCGTGAGTACGAGATCGCCCATAACCATCGCATCGTTGTCGCCAACGTGGTGGAAAGCTGCCCAAGCGCCGAGTGCAAGACCTGGCTTGACTTCGATACCGGCGACAGTGACGTGAAGGTCCTTGCGCGGCATGTTGAAACGGATCACGCCTCCGGGCAGGTTCGCTCCCGGAAATCCGAAGACATCTTCAACCGCCTTCCATTCCCCTGCCGCCTTCTGGTCTCCCGTGGTCTGTGTCAGAGATCTTGTGGGAAGGGAGACAAGAAAAATGATTGCCGCAGCCAGGCTGCGTGCGCGGACCAATAACAGTTTTGTGTTCTTCATACCCATTCCTTTCGCGTAATAGTTCTCTCTTTTCTTCATTTTGCCGTGACTTTCAGGTCGTCGAAGTAGGTTACCGAATCAGCCTTCGTCCATAGGCCCACTTTACCCGCGTCCTTGAAGGTGTCGTCCGTGGCCTCGATTTTCTTGCTGCCGTCGTAGTAGCAAGTAATCTTGTTCCCCACTGCCTCCACGCGCAGCTCATGCCATTCTCCCGAAGTGACTTTGAAGTTTGCTCCGGCGAACTGGCTGCGCCGCCCGTTCACGACGTGATAGAGCCGATAGTTGTTCTCAAGGGCGTTCGCGCGGACGATATAGTAGTTGTTCGGATCTTTCAGACGGAAAACCAATCCTCCCGCCCGGTCAACGCTTCCAGAAACGGCCTTGAACTTCACGCTGAGATCTAGATCTTGAAAAGAGCCTTCGTCGGCGATCAGCAGTGGAAAACGGTAGTCGGTTTGGTCGGCTGAAGTCTGGGCAACGACGTTCGGCTTTGAAGGAGCCGTGGGATCGCCCATCACCACCCATTTGCTCTCAGTGCCCGATCCGGTGCGGGCGGCGTGGAATTTTGCGGGCAACTGTCCGGGTATTTCGCTATCGAAGTTGGAGACGAACTGCTTACCCGAGGTCTGCTGGGGAGCAGGTTTTTCGGCAGCCACTGCACCCGGAGTGGCCGGACCTTCTTCGCCCTCTTCGTCTTCATCGACATCAGGCTTCCCGGCGGGTTTTTGAGTTGCCGTTTGCCGATCCGCTGCAGCTTTCGAGGCGCTGATTTTTTGCTCGTCCGCGTCCTTGTCGTCGCAGACCGCGAGACCTGCTAACCCGACGAGCACGGCGACCAGAATAGCGATCTTCACTGTGCGCATATCCTGCTCCTTTCAAATATACTGGCCTCCGCCTGAAGAAAACGTGAATGCAACTCGGCATGGAGGCCTGCACTTGCGAAAGCAACGGTGGCGTTTGGGTCCTGTTTCGACTTTAGCAATATTGATAATCATACTGGGCTGCTCTCCTTCCGTTCCTTCTCAAACCCCCGATCAAGCGCCACTGAAGAAAGTCGCGGACGTTCCCCTGCCCGGTCCCACAGTCCGCTTCGACTATCAGACTCTGGACATCTCTCACGGCCGCCTCTACATCGCCCACATGAATGCCGATCAGTTGGTGGTCTTCGACACGAAGAAACGCGAAGTGGTGGCCAACCTCGACGGCTTTCCCAATGTCCACGGCGTCTGGGCGGTTCCAGAATTGGGCAAAGTATACGCATCGGCGACCGGAGAGCACAAAGTCGCCATTCTCGATATGCAGACTTTGAAGACGGTCGCCAGAGTCGGACCCGTCAACTATCCAGACGGCATAGCGTACGCGCCCGGCGCGAAGCGCGTCTTCGTATCCGACGAGCACGGAGACGCGGATGCCGTGATCGATGCAGCGACCAACTCGTTTGTCACTGCGATCCCGCTGGGCGGCGGTGCGGGCAATACCGTCTACGACCCCGGCTCCGGCCACATCCTGGTTGCCGTGCATGAAAAGAACGAACTCGTCGTGATTGACCCAGCAACCGCCAAGATTATTGGACGCTATCCAGTCGCTGGAATTGAGAGCCCGCATGGGATCGCCCTGGATGTGGCCGCCCGACTCGCGTTTGTGGCAGGAGAGGACAATCACAAGCTTGCAGTAGTCGATCTCACAAACATGCAAGCGCTGGCGACCTATCCGGTCGGGAAAGACCCTGACGTGCTCGCCTTCGACCCCGGACTCATGCGGTTGTATGTCTCGGCAGAATCGGGAAACGTTACCGTCTTTCGCGAGAACGGAAAGGCCCTGGTCACCGAGGGTACGCTTTCCATGCCTCACGCGCACACGGTTTGTGTCGACCCGGAAACGCATTTGGTTTATTTCCCGTTGCAGAATATCGATGGCCATCCTGTGCTGCGGATCATGGAGCCGAGTCACTCTCAGTGACGAGTTCGGTAGTTACCCATTGTGCAGGAGCAAACCCGCGATGGCGGCACATGCAATCAGGGCCGGTTCGGGCACCTTCCAGCGAAACAGCACCGCCAGACTCACAGCACAGATCAGAATTGTAGGCACGTCGTAGACGGAGCGTCGCGCAAGAACGATCACCGCCCCCGCAATCGCTCCGGTTGCCGCTGCCGTCACGCCGCGCACGAAGGCATTCAACTGCGGGTTCTTCGCCCATCGTTTGTAGGAAGGCGCCAGCAACACGACGACAAGGTAGACGGGCAAGAATATTCCGAGCGCCGCCGCCGTCGCTCCTGCAACACCCGCGACCAGGTAACCGATGAAGGCGACAGTGATGACAACGGGGCCAGGCGTGATCATCGCCACCGCGACCGCGTCGACGAACTGATGGTCGGTCAGCCAATGATGCCCCTGCACCACCCCACCGTAGAGAAATGGCACAACGGCAAGTCCGCTCCCGAAGACAAACATCCCAGCCTTAGCAAAGTAAACAAAGATCTGCAACAGAGGACCACTTACTCCGAACATCCCGAGCGTTGCTGGCATTAATAGTGAAGACACAGCACTGCTGGCCTGCAAGCGATTGGGAAAGGCCCTAACCAGCAGGTTGACCACACCACCCAGCAAAAAGAGCCAAATGATTTCCTGCGAAGTCCATGCCGTGGAGACCGCCAATACCATGAAGATGCCCCACAGCAACTTGTCCCTCGCGAGCGTGAGCTTGGTGAGCTTGAGCGCGGATCGGGCGATGATCCCGATCACAGCCGCTCCGATTCCGTAGAACATCCCCTGCATCCAGGGCAGCCCGCCGAAGCGAACATAGGCCGCCGATAACCCCAGAACCATCAGGAACGATGGCAGGACGAACGCCACACCCACCGCGGTAGCTCCGACAACGCCTGCGCGAATATAGCCGAGGTAAATCGCGAGTTGGGCCGCCAGAGGGCCCGGGGCGAGCTGTGCCAAGGCGAGTCCCTCGACATAGTCCTCTTTGCGAACCCAACCGCGATCGTCCACAAGATCTTGCTGCATGTGTCCCGCCAGAGCGATGGGACCGCCGAATCCCACCGCTCCAAGCCTCAAGAAATACCCGACAAAGCGGGGCAGGGACACACTGGTCGTCTCGCACCCGGCCGAGTTGGATTCGATTTTCATTTGGCGCTCTGTGACTGCTGTCTCTCTTAGGCCGCAAAATTCAACCGAACGCCTGACCCCAGCCGCTCGGCTTTCTCGTACAAGATGGCCGCCGCAGCCACGTCTTGCAGCGCCATGCCCGTGCTGTCGAAGATAATAATTTCTTCTTGCGATTCGCGGCCTGGCTTCTTTCCGGCCACGACCTCACCCAGTTCTGCGTGCACATCGGCTTGGGTCACGACACCCGACTCTAATGCATGATGCAAGTCTCCCATCACGGCACACTGCTCAAGGATGTCGACCACGATCTTGCTCTCTGCCATCAGAGCCGGATGGAGTTCCTGCTTCTGAGGGTTATCCGCTCCCACGGCGGCAATGAGTGTTCCCGGACTTACGTCGCCCAGCCCCAGTAACGGCTCTTGTGATGTGGTGCAGGTAACGCAAATATCGCTCTGCCGGACTGCCGACGCCAGATCAAGCACCGGAGTCACTGAGACCCGGACGTCCGCCGCGAGTTCATGCGCAAACCGTTGCGCCCGTTCTGCGCTCTTGTCATAAGCGAACACGGTCTGGAGTTGGCGGACGCGGGAGAGCGCCTTCAGCTGAACACGTCCCTGGTGGCCGCAGCCGCAAACGGTCGCGATCCGCGAATCCGGCCGCGCCAGATATTTCGCCGCGACCGCCGTGGCCGCGGCTGTCCGTAGCGAAGTGATGTCCCGTGAGTCCATCACTGCCAGTGGAGTGCCGCTCTCGGCATCGCAGAGAACGATGACCCCTTGGATGGTGGGCAAACCGAAGCGAGCGTTGTTTTCCGGGAAGTTCCCGTTCATCTTGGCAGCAAAGTACGGGCGGTCCAGATCGAGCAGGCCAGCCTTGATGTGAAATCCACCGCCCGTCGAATGCATGCTCAACACGGCCGGCGGCGCTGCCCTGCCTTCTCCATAAAGTCGGAAGGCCCGCTCCACCGCCGCGATGCATTCGTCGAGCGTCAGCAGGCTCCGCACTTCTCGCGGCGTCAGTACCAGGATTTCGTCCGACCTCATGCGACCCTTCCGACCGAAGAAACGGTTTCCTCCAGCAGCGCGCGCAGATTCGACCCCGCTGCAGCCTCGACCGGCGTTTCGCCATGCCGGAAGATGCGCGCCATATGCGGTCCCTTCAACAGAATGACTCCGCCTTCGACGCGCACCATCGAACCCTCCCGCAAACCAATCACCGGCGTCTCGTTTTCTTCAAGGAATTGCGTGATGCGTTCCTCCTGTGTTTCTCCCATATGCGTCGAGGCGGGATCGGGGTCGAGGTAATGAGGACTGATCTGGAAATGCACCAATTCCAGGGCCTCGAATGACGGAGGCTGCACCACCGGCATGTCCTTGGTCGTTTTCAGAGTTGGACAAGCCACGATCGAGCCAGCGCTGGACCCGATGTAGGGAACCCCCGCCGCCACACGCCGCCGGATCGGACCCAGCAAATCGTGGTCATAGAGGCCTTTCAGCAGCCGGAACGTGTTGCCGCCGCCCACAAAAATGACCTCCGCTTCCTCGAGGGCCCGCGGCATGTTCGAAACATCGTGGATGGACGTGAGCGAAAGATCCATAGCGCGAAAACGTTTGCGGGCCTGCGCTGCGTACGCCCCGCGGTCACGGACGGCGTACGGAACGAAGATCACGCTCGTTCTATTTCCGACAAAATCTCGAATCTCTTTTTCCGCATGATCCAGGTAGCCGCTGCCATGCAGGGTCGAGTTGCTGATCAGCAGCAAGCGTCTGCCATCGTTCATACTCACCACCGCACCTCCAAAAGGTCATGCGAGCGACTCATACAAGCCCTCGATCAGATCCATTCCCCGCTGTAGAAGTTCATCGTCCGGCACGTCCTGCTTCGCCCATCCCTTCAGCACTCGGTCTAGCCCTTCTCCCTCCGCTCGGCTGAATTTTTCGTCGCCGAGATCGGCATCGTGAATGATTTCTGCGATCCGCTTCACCCCGCGGTCTCGGATCGAGAATTGCTTGCGTAACGTCTCGAACGTGCAGTCTTCTCCCCGGTGACCGAAACCTTGCGGGCAAAACATGTCGAACGGGATAGCGTCGGGATGGCTCCCCGGTTCGTCGTCGAAAACGAAGCGGGCTTTCGGGTCAATGAATCGCCGAATCAGCCACGCCGACGAAACCCGGTCAATGCCGGGCCGCGGCCGCGTCATCCACAATCGGTTGAGATACGCGTTCGACTTCCGCTTTGCGTTGCGTCCCGACTGCGCCGTTTCAGGTTCATCGGCTTGGGCCAGCAAGCTCTCAAGCTTGGCGCACAAGGGGTTTCCGAAGAAGTCGATATCCTGAAGCTCCAGAAACCGGCGGCGAATCCGATTCAGGCGTCCGCTCGACCTTCGTACGGGCGAGAGGGTGGTAAGTTTTTTCGCTTCCTGCAGCAGCTTCTGGTAATCGCGCGATCGAGCTTCGATGAACAGCCGCTTTAACCGGGCGTCCGGCAAATCGTCGAAGCCCTGTACTTGAACGACCGAGGCCTGCCCTTGGTAGGTGCGGATCGCAGTGGCGAGCCACTCCATGCGCTCCTGGTTGGTTGCCGAGTTGGGCAGAACATAACCCGAGCTGCGCAGAGCCAGCATCCCGTATCGTTGCAGCTTCCGCCACACCTCCACTCTCTGGCTGGCGCTTCTTGCGGGAAGGCTGAAAACCAGCAGCAACCATGGTGTCAGGGACGGCTTTGGTACAGGCATTGCAGGAATGATATACCTATAACTAACATCATACAAGCGGCAGCGTCAACATACGACTGGCGATGCGATCGGCGCCATCAGGCCTCTCGTGCAGTCCCGGCGGCGGCGCTTGCCAGGGCGGGGGAAAGGCGACGAAAAGCTTGGAGGTTGAAACGGCTAATCATAGCCGCGAAGCGGCGTAAGAATGCAGCCCACAGCGTAATCTGTGGGTTTCAAGCGGGAAAGGAGCGAGCCCCGAAGGAGCGAAAGAAAGCTATGACACAACTGCCCGAAACGTCATCTCGGAGGCTTTGCTCCGCGTCTTCCGCTTCCATCGGAAGAAAAGATCCGCGTAGGTCTGCGTAATGTAATCCGCGGACTGAATTCCCACCGCTCGAGCCGTGCGGTCAATCCAGCGCGGCGTCCCCTCGATCTCGCCAAAGACGCCGATGGGTGTTTCATCGAGCAGCACGTGCCCGGCGCCGTCGCTCCATTCCGCGCGGTACTTTTCGTAGCGGAACGTGGGCGCATATCCGAGCGCGCGAAGAATGGCGTCCATCCGCTCGCCGTTCTCCACTCGCGTCTCGAGTTCCAGGCGTATTTTGTAACGTCCGGCTTTGCTTTTGGATTTGTGCGTCACCACCCACTGATCCCCGTACTTGCGCAGCCGCAGTAGTTGCCCCTGCCGACGCAACTTCTGGCCTGGTAGATCGTAGAGGGCATTCATCTCGTGAGTCGATGGCGTGACCTGCTTGAATCCAGCGCATTTCAGCGCCCGAGTGAGCGCCCGCAGGTCCGCAATTTGGAACTTGATCTCGACTTCTCTGGCCATTTTGAAATCTTAACCGCCGAAGAAGGAAAAAGCGTGAACCGCAGAGGCAGGGGGCGCGGAAAAAACCAAAAATCTCGTTTTCCGAAGAAAAGTAATTTGGCGGCGGTCTGTGAACCATACTGCCGGGACAATTGGGAATCAGCTTGTCTCCGCGTGCTCTGCGGACTCTGCGGTTAATGCTTTTCTTTCGGCTCGACCGGAGACTCCCGCCGTTGGAACCAACTCATGTGCGGCAATTCACGCTCGACGTTCCGGCGCTTCGCGATCAGTTCCGCGGTGATCGATACGGCGATCTCCTCGGGAGTAATCGCGCCAATATCGAGTCCCACGGGAGCGTGGACACGGTCAAACAGACTGGCGGCCAAGCCTTCCTTCTGCAGCTCTTTGAAGATGCCGATCGTCTTCCGCTTGGAACCGATCATCCCGACGTACCGCGCCGAAGTCTGCACCGCCCAGCGCAGCATTCGCATGTCGTCGCGGTGCCCGCGGGTGACGATCACAATGTAGGAGGAATCACTCGGCGATAGTACGGCCATCGCCTTGTCGAAATCTTCCGCGATCACCTGCTGCGCCTCGGGAAAGCGCTCGCGGCTGGCGTACGCCTCGCGATCGTCGACCACCGTGATGTCGAATCCCGCGATTCGCGCGACCTTGTAAAGGCTTGCTGCAACATGGCCTGCACCGAAAATATAAAGGTCTGCTGGAGGTAGTACCGGCTCGACAAAAATCTCCAGCGTCCCCCCGCAAACCAGGCCCGTGTCGTACTTCGGATCGTTGTTCAGATCGAAGGTGAGGGTGCGCGGCCGCTCCGATTCCATCACCTCGCGCGCCGCCTGCCAAACTTCAGCCTCCACGCATCCGCCGCCGATCGTTCCCGCAATCGACCCGTCGTCGCGCACCAGCATCTTGGCCGTCTTGAACGAAGGAATCGATCCGCGCACGTTGACGATGGTCGCCACCGCGCCCCGGCGGCCATCTTTGCGCAGGCGCACGATCTCCTCATAAATATCCATGCAGGTGATTATGGTTCGGTGAACGGTAGGAGGTCAAACCGGGAACAATCAAAAGCCCCGGGTCATCACTCCGGGGCTACTGGCGTTAAACCAGTGGGTACTGAATTACACGGCCCGCACCATCATCGTCTCGCCGGCGACTGTCGTTGTCAAGGTACTTTTTGTGAGTGACTGCACGGAGGGCGGCAGACTCGAACTGCAGTGGCTGATGGAGCCACTCACCGGTTTCGCGGACCGTGTCCAGTACCCGCTGGAAACGCCCTCCAGACTCGGCCCGTAAGGCTAACCGTAGGCCCCTATTGCTGAATACGCTGTGCCGCGGATCACAGTGTTTTTGGTACATTTCAATTTAGTATCGAACCCCAAAATGGAACATGGCGTTCGGTAGCTTAGGAGACCCCATGAAAGCCGTCCGCATCCATCAGTTCGGTGGTCCGGAAGTTCTCACCTATGAAGATGTCCCAGACCCGAAGCCGCGCAAAGACCAAGTCCTCATCCGCGTCCGCGCCTGTTCTCTCAACCATCTTGATATCTGGGTGCGCAAAGGACTTCCCGGCGTCAATCTACCGCACATTCTGGGCAGCGATACCGCCGGCGAAATTGTCGAAGTCGGCGAATACATCTCAGACCTCAAGCCTGGACAGCGCGTGCTGCTGGCCCCGATGTCGTTCTGCAATCGTTGCGCGAAGTGCGTCGCCGGACTGCAGAACCAGTGCCGCCAATTCACCGTCCTCGGCAACGCGGTGGACGGTGGCAACTGCGAACTCTTCGCCGTGCCCGCGGTCAACGTCATTCCCATTCCCGATGCGCTCGACTTCAATGAGGCCGCCAGCGTGCCGCTCGTTTTCCTCACCGCCTGGCACATGCTGGTCGGACGCGCCGCCATCCGCCCGGGCCAGACCGTGCTTGTTCTCGGTGCCAACTCCGGCGTCGGCATCGCTGCCATCCAGATCGCCCGGCTTTTCCACGCGCGCGTCATCGCCACCGCCGGCGACGAGCGCAAGATGGAGCGCGCCCGCGAACTCGGCGCCGACTTTGTCGTCAACCACTACCAGCAGAAGATCTCGCAGGAGGTCCGCAAGATCACCAACTTCGAAGGCGCTGACATCGTCGTCGAGCACGTCGGCGTTGCGACCTGGGAAGAAAGCGTGAAATCGCTCAAAGCCGGAGGCGCGCTCGTGACCTGCGGCGCCACCACGGGACCGAAAGTCAATCTCGATCTGCGCTTCCTTTTCTCGCGCCAGCTCGCGCTGCTGGGCTCCTACATGGGCACGATGAGCGAACTCCACGAAGTCCTCAGCCACATCTTCGCCGGACGCCTCAAGCCCGTGATCGACCACACGTTCCCGCTGAACGAAGCGCGAGAGGCGCACGAATATATGGAGCGCAGCCAGATGTTCGGGAAAATTGTGCTGAACCCGTAGGGTGAGAATGGGGCTGCAAGGTGCTCCCGCGATTATGACATAGATTGACAATCTTTGATATCGACGCTAAAGTGAAGAAATTGGGAGCATAACCATGAACGTTTCTCTCACCAGCGAGCTGGAGAAATTCGTGAGCGCCAAGGTGGAATCGGGCCGATACAACTCCGCCAGCGAAGTAGTCAGGGAGGCGCTCCGGCTGCTGGAGGAGCACGACCATGCGCGCTCACTGCAATTGGCTGGGTTCAACCAGGAACTGGGTCGCCGCCTGGACACGCTTGACCGGGGCCAACATGTTTCCCCGGCGGATGCACGCGCCCGGCTCAAGCGCAAATCCGAGCAGCGCCGGAAAGCCAAAGCGTGACGCAGTATATTCTGAGCGAGGATGCCGACCGCGACTTGGATGACATTTGGGACTATATCGCCGAGGATAATATTGACGCCGCCGACCAGTGGATAGGCAAGCTGTTCGATGCGTTTGACGCCATCGGCAACGCGCCCGGCATAGGCCATAAACGCGAGGACCTGACCGCCTACCCGGTTCTGTTCTGGCCGGTGGGCGCTTACCTCGTAATCTATCGTGCTACATCCCGGCCCATTGAAATTGTGGCCGTGACCCAGGGTGCACGCGATATTCCCGCTTTCCTGCACCGCCGGTTTTCCGTGTGATTCCCTTGTGAAATCCGATGACACGAAGTGAATCAAAGCTTGTTGCGGCAAGATCGTGATGAACCCGTAGGAGCTCACCGCCGAGACGCAAAGGGCGGAGAGACAGGCTACATTCATGTGATCACGTTTCACCCAGCAATTGTTTTAGGTCGGCAGGGGGATGGATTTGAACTCTACAGCAGAGAGCTGCTTGCCCTTCGCAGTTGTAAAACCTTCTTCACAATAGGCCAGGCAATTGAAACAACACACCAAAGAAGAGGGATGTAGACGTACCACAGGATTAGCAGGGCGAGCCCGATATAAGCCACTGGGGAGGGATGTAGAAAACTGTACAGAATGCAACCAGCAATCAAAAGTACTCACAAGCCCACAGCCACGAGAAGTCGCGTCAGAACTTGTCGGGCAATCACGTCGCCCCCATTGCTTCTAGTTTCAATCATCCCACCAATTTCTCTGAATTCCAAACACATCGGTTTCCAAAGCGCTTCTTGACTTAAGGACCGCATTACCGTGAACCAAGCTCTTCTCGGCGCCTCGGCGGTGAAAATATCGCCTCTCTGCCGTTAAAATAGATCCATGGCGCAAGACCTCAGCTTTGGCCCTTACATCGATATTGAAAACGGCAAGAGAGTCGTCAAGGAACTGACCTTCGGCAATGCTGCCCCGGAAGGCATCGTGGTAACCACGCTCGACTCGGCGGTCAACTGGATGCGCAAAAATTCCATCTGGCCCATGACTTTTGGCCTGGCTTGTTGCGCCATCGAAATGATGTCCATGGGCGCGTCGCGTTTCGATATCGCCCGTTTCGGCGCTGAAGTGTTTCGCCCATCGCCGCGCCAGTCGGACCTGATGATCATCGCGGGCCGCGTCTCCAACAAAATGGCGCCCGTGATTCGCCAACTCTGGGAGCAGATGCCGGAACCGAAGTGGGTGATCTCGATGGGAGCCTGCGCAACTTCGGGCGGCGTGTTCAACAACTACGCGCTGGTGCAGAGCGTCAATCAGGTCATCCCGGTCGACGTCTATGTCCCCGGGTGCCCGCCGCGTCCCGAGCAACTCATCTACGCGATCACGTTGTTGCAGGAAAAAATCCAAAAGGAACGCGGCACGCTGAAGAAAGCGCTGAATTTAGTGGCGAGTAGCGAGTCGCGAGAGCCAAGATGCAAAAGCTAGCAGCCAGGCGCTAGCCGCTAGAAGCTTCTTTACTGTTTCAACTTGGTTGCCAGCTGCCGCTCGGGCGGCGTCATCTGGTTCCAAATTGCCCGTAGGTCTTTCTCCAGAATCTGATTATTCGGATCCACCCGTAGCGCCAGGGCAAACCATGAATACGAGGTCGGCAGATCGCGCGGCACGCAGTGGCCGGTCGCATACATGGTTCCGAATGCGCTCCGTGCGCGTCCGTTAAGCTTGGCCGATGACGCTTTCAGAGACTTAATCGCCCCATCGCAATTTTTCCTTACGCCCCGGCCGTAGAGATACGCCTCGCCTTTGCGGAAATCCGCGTCGCCAGTATCGGGCGCGCGTGGGGCTGCAGGTTTTGAAGGTCGGGCCGCCTTCCGGCTCTCGTGCGCCGGCGCGCTGCGCTCAGCGTTCTCTGCCGCCGTCGCTTTGCCCGTTTCCTCGGGAGCGGTGGGCTTTGCTGCCTCCGTCGCGGCGCTGTCGGACTTGCTCTCCGGATTGACGTCCGCCTTGGCGGGCGGATTCTCGGGGGCCTGCGATTGCGTCTCTTTCGAAGGCGTCTCTGCAGAAGGTGTAGGATTCGCCGGCGTGGTATCTGAGTTCGTTGTCGCCGTCGCCGGCGGCTGCGGCACCGCGGGCCGTTGCGAAGGGGAAGCTGGCAGAGCTGCTCTGGGATGTGAAACCGCCGGTTCCTGCTGCCCAAGGACGATATAGTTTGCGTAAGTCCACCAGGCCGCCGCTCCTAGAGCTGCCAGCAACAGCAGCAACAAAACCTTCCGGCCACCGGTTTTCGGCTCATCCAATTCAAAAAGCGGGTCCGAGTCTGAAAATGCTTTCTCCCTCAGCGAATCCA
>WNGE01005947.1_pt1 | contig 13686 bp, 12 predicted proteins | sample 5400651 | NCBI WGS metagenome assembly WNGE01 (sample SAMN13153370, study PRJNA577476) | soil metagenome | isolation source: 60 cm soil or saprolite under grassland replicate 2 | place: USA:California | collected 2016-06-15 | reverse complement strand
GCCGGCGAGCCGTCCGCGCCGTGCAGGCGGACGATCGTGCGCCGCGTCGTCATGACCGCCATACCCAGCGAGCCTACAGTTGGATGCATGGCTGATGAGGCGAAAGTCAGCAGCCCGAAGCGATCCGCGGCCGGCGTGCAGAGCGTCGCGCACAGTCTGCGGCAGGCCCTGGCGGAGATGGGGCCGCGGCGCAGCCTGCAGGCACTCCTCGCGACGAACCAGACGCACGGCTTCGACTGCCCGAGCTGCGCATGGCCGGATCCCGATGACCGCAAGACGGCCGAGTTCTGCGAGAACGGCGCCAAGGCCGTCGCCTGGGAGGCGACCCGCAAGCGCGTCGACGCGGCATTCTTCGCGGAGCACTCGATCGACGACCTCCGGGCACAGACCGACCACTGGCTCGAGTCGCAGGGCAGGCTGACCGAGCCGATGTACCGCCCCGCCGGGGGCACCCACTACCAGCCGATCGGCTGGGACGCCGCGCTCGGTCTCGCCGCCGGACGGCTGCGCGCGCTGCCTGACCCGAACCGCGCCGCGTTCTACACGAGCGGGCGCACCAGCAACGAGGCCGCCTTCACCTACCAACTGCTGGCGAGGCGCTTCGGCACGAACAACCTGCCCGACTGCTCGAACATGTGCCACGAGTCCAGCGGGTTCGCGCTCACCCAGACGCTCGGCATCGGCAAGGGCACCGTGCGGCTCGTCGACATCGCAGACCACGCCGAGCTCATCGTGATCGTCGGGCAGAACCCGGGCACCAACCACCCGCGCATGCTCACCGCGCTCGAAGCGGCGAAGCGACGCGGCGCGCGCATCGTCGCGATCAACCCGCTGCCCGAGGCCGGCCTGATCAAGTTCCGCAACCCGCAGAGCACCCGCGGACTGGCCGGGCCTGGCACCAAGCTCGCCGACCAGTACCTGCCGGTGCGCGTGAACGGCGACCTCGCGCTGTTCAGCGCGGTGAACCGGATCCTGCTCGAACGCGAGGACGCCGCGCCAGGCACGGTCCTCGACCGCGGCTTCATCGACGCGTACTGCGACGGCTTCGACGCAGCGGCCGCCGCCTGGAGCAAGCTCGACTTCGCCGACCTGCTACCGATGACCGGGCTTGCGCGGGAAGCAATCGAGGCGTTCGTCGACGAGGTCGTCGGCGCGAGCAGCGTCATCGTCTGCTGGGCAATGGGGCTCACTCAGCACCGCAATGCCGTGGCGACGATCCGCGAGATCGCCAACTTCCTGCTGCTGCGAGGCAATGTCGGACGCCCCGGCGCAGGTGCCTGCCCGGTACGCGGGCACAGCAACGTCCAGGGCGACCGCACGATGGGCATTTTCGAGCGGCCTGCTGCATCATTCCTGGACGCGATGCGCGACGAGTTCGGCTTCGATCCGCCACGAGAGCCGGGCTACGACACCGTCGACACGATCCGGGCGATGCGCGACGGCCGGATCGACGTGTTCGTCGGGCTCGGCGGCAACTTCGTCCGGGCGACGCCCGACACGAACGCCACGACGGCCGCGATGGAACGCTGCGCGCTGACCGTGCAGGTCTCGACGAAGCTGAACCGCTCGCACCTGCACACCGGGCGCGAGGCGCTGATCCTGCCCTGCCTCGGCCGCACCGAGCGCGACGTGCGGGCAGGCACTGAGCAGTTCGTGACCGTCGAGGACTCGATGAGCATGGTGCATGCGTCGCACGGGCGGCTGGCGCCGGGATCGCCCCATCTGCGCAGCGAGGTCGCGATCGTGACGGGTCTGGGCCGCGTGCTGTTCGGCGACGATCTCGGCTGGACGAGCATGGCCGACGACTACCGGGTCATCCGCCGCCACATCGAGCACGTCGTGCCGGGGTTCCACGCGTTCGAGGAGCGCGTCGAGCAGCCGGGCGGGTTCGTGCTCCCGAACGGGCCTCGCGACTCGCGCAGCTTCCCCACAGCGGTCGGCAAGGCACGGTTCACGGTCAACGAGCCATCGGCGGTCGACGTCCCGGCCGGGCACCTGCTGCTGCAGACGGTCCGCTCGCACGATCAGTTCAACACCACCGTCTACGGACTCGACGACCGATACCGGGGCATCAAGGGCGGGCGTCAGGTCGTGTTCGTCAATGCCGACGACGTGCGCGCGCTGGGCCTGCGCGACGGGCAGGTCGTCGACGTGATCAGCGTCTGGGCCGACGGCGAGCGGCGCGCACCGGGCTTCCGGATCGTCGAGTACGCCACCCCGGTCGGCTGCGCGGCGGCGTACTTCCCCGAGGCGAACGTTCTGGTGCCACTCGACTCGACGGCCGAGGGCAGCAACACGCCGGCGTCGAAGTCCACCGTGATCAGGCTGGAGCCGGCTCAGGGGTAGAGCGTGCGGCCCTCGTCCAGCATCGCCACGAAGTCCGCGATGCGACGCGCCCGGGTCTCGGGACGTTTCGCGTCCTGGATCCGGTACAGGATCGCGTAGCGGTTGCGGCTGTTCAGCGTCGCGAAGAACGCTGCCGCCGCGGGGCGGCTGTCGAGCGCCTGCTGCAGGTCGTCCGGGACTGTTGCCGTACCGGGGCTGTCGTACGCGGCGTCCCACCGACCGTCCTGCCGCGCCCGCTCGACCTCGGCCAGACCGGCCGGGCGCATGCGCCCCTGCTCGATCAGCGCCGTCGCCTTCTGCCGGTTGACCTTGGACCACTTGCTGCGCTGGCCGCGCCGAGTGAACTTCTGCAGCCAGTGCGCGTCGTCGACCGACGACGCCTTCTGCCCGTCGATCCAGCCGAAGCAGATCGCGACGTCTAGCGCCTCGGGGTAGGTGACGGTCGGCTGCGGCCCGCCGGTCTTGGCGATCTCGATCCAGACACCGGGCGACTGCGCGTGGTTGGCTTCGAGCCACGCCGCCCAGTCCACCGCGGACTCGAAACGGATGATCGGCAGGCCTGCCTTGACGTCCATGCCGAGACGCTACTTGCGGCCGCCGACACCGCAATCCGGCGCGCTCGCCAGTAGCGCCGCGCGCATCGCGTCGACCGGCGGTGGTTTCCCGGTCATCAGCTCGACCTGCAGCGCCGCCTGGTGCAGCAACATCAGCGCGCCGCTGACGACGGTGCCGCCGACCGCGGCGACCGCTGTGGCGAGCGGGGTGGGCCACGGCGAGTAGACGACGTCGAGCAGCGCCTGACCGGACCGCCACGATCGCGCGGCGAGCGCATTCGCGGCCCCGGCAGGCAGGGTCGAGACCACCAGATCGCCGTATGCATCGTCGAGCGCGCCGAGCTCGACCTGGATGCCCGCGCGCGCGGCCGTCCGGACCACCTCGGCGGCGCGGGAGATATCGCGCACCAGCACCGAGCAGCGTCCCAAGCCCAGCTCGGCGAGCGCGACCACCGCCGCCTGCGCGGTACCCCCCGCGCCGAGCACGGTCGCTGTCGCGGGCCGGACGCCCGCCTCGCCGAGCGCCGCGAGGATGCCGGCGACGTCGGTGTTGTCAGCCAGCCAGCCCCTGGGCCGCGGAAGCATCGTGTTGGCGGCCCCGACCGCGCTCGCGCGGGCGCTCGCCGAGTCGGCGAGTTCGAGGGCGACCCGCTTGAGCGGCATCGTGCACGCGAAGCCGGCCCACTCGGGCCCGCTCGAGGCCAGCAAACCGGCCAGCTCGGCGACCCCGGTCTCGATGGCGTCGAACTCCCAGTCCAGGCCGAGCGCGCCGTACGCAGCGCGATGCAGCACCGGCGACAGCGAGTGCGCGACCGGCTGGCCGAGCACAGCCGCACGCACTACCCGCAGCCCCAGTGGTTCTGCCGGCACTTCTCGACCGCCAGCGCGAACGCGTTCTCGTCGTTGGTGAAGTACAAGTGCCCGTCGGCGTCACCGTTGACGTAGTAGAGCCAGTTGCCGGGCGTGGGCTGGACCGCGGCGGTCATCGCGGCGCGTCCCGGATTGCCGATCGGTGTCGGGGGCAGGCCCGCCTTGAGTCGCGTGTTGTACGGCGTCGGGACGTTGTAGTCGATCTTGGCCGGGTCCTTGCCCGCGAGCCGCGCCTCGTAGCTGCTCGTCGCGTCGATGCCGAGCGGCATGTTCTTCGCCAGCCGGTTGAAGACCACCCGGGCGACCTTGGGGCGGTCGTCGGAGAACTTGGCCTCGCCCTCGATCATCGACGCGATGATCAGTGCCTGGTACGGCGTGATCTTCAACTTGTGGGCGGCTTCGGCGAATCCCATGTCGCGGTCGACGCTGGTGAACTCGCTGGTCATCTGCTGCAACGCGTCGACCGGGGTCGTGCCGGGGTCGATGCCGTAAGTGTCGGGGAAGAGGAAGCCCTCTGCCGACTTGAGCGGGCCCGACGCGGCGCTGTAGCCCTCCGGCAAGCCGAGATCGCCCACCTTGGCGGCGACGGACTGCATCGTGCTGACCGGCACGCGCAGCACCTTGGCGAGCTTGACGAGCACGTCCTTCTCGGTCGTGCCCTCGGGGATCGTCAGCTCGGAGCTGACCTTCGAGGACGGGTCGAGCAGCATCGCCAGCGCCAGGCTTGCCTGCATGTGCTTGTGCAGCCGGTAGTAGCCCGGCTCGATCGAACGCGACTCGTCGTTCTTCGACGCGGCGTTGGTGAACGCGCGCTTCGTACGCACCACGCCCTGCTTGACCAGGGTCGAGCCGATAGCGCTCGCGGTGTCGTTGGCCTTGACCTGCACGAGCACCTGACCGGTACCCGGCCCGGCCCAGTCCTTGGGCGAGAACCGGTCTGAGATCAGCGGGCGGGCGATGTACCAGCCGCCCGCGACGACGATGATCGCCGCCACGACCGCCGCGAGCGATGCGCGTCTGCGGCGACGGCGCTCCAGTCGGCGCTGGTGCTGCCGTGAGCGCCTGCTCTGCTCGCGTGACATGGGTCCGGGCGGGTAGCCCGGCATTGACTCAGCCGCGGCGTACCCGTCGTCTCCGTACTGGTGGTCGTCAGGCCCGAACAGCAACGCGTGCGGATCGGGCGTCTCGAGCGAGTCGTGGTGCTCAGACCTCACCAGACGGGCTCCATCCTGTATCGATCGACAATCGACACCGTCGTTCAGCGCGCCGGGCGCGCATCCAGCCAAGTATTCAGCGCGGCGGGCGCGTATCGAGCCAGTGTTGCAGTATTTCCACGGCGGCCGCTTGATCGACAACGGCACGCCTGGCTCTGCTCCGGACACCGCGCTGTGCGAGCCTACGCTCCGCCGTTACCGTGGTCAGTCGCTCGTCGACCAGTTCGACCGGAACGGGATCAATCATGCCTGATAACCGTTGTGCGTAGTCACGGGCCATCGCCGCCGACGCGCCCTCGCGCCCGGCCAGCGTCACGGGCAGCCCGACCACGACCCCGACGACGCCGTGCTCGCGCACCAGGCCGGCGAGCTGGGCCAGGTCAGCGTCGCCGGCCGGATCGCGGCGCAGCGTGGCGACAGGAGTGGCGAGCGTGCCACCTGGGTCGCTGCGCGCCACGCCGACGCGCACCGTGCCGACGTCGACGCCCAGCCAGCCACCGGTCACCGCTGGGCGTGCTCCGCGATGTGCGCACGGGCGGCCGCGAATGCGTCGGCCAGCTTGGCCGCGTCTCCCCCGGCGCCTTGCGCGAGGTCGGCCTTGCCGCCGCCGCGAGCGCCGAGAGCCGGGGCGAACGCCCGGACGATGTCGCCCGCGGCGAGGCCGGCCGCCTGCCCGGCGTCGTTGACCGCCGCGACGAAACTGACGCCCTTCTCAGACGGCGACGCCAGCAGGACGACGGCGGGATCGCCCTGGCGCAGGCGGCCGCGCACGTCCAGTGCGAGCGAGCGCAGGTCGGCACCGCCGACGCCGGCCGGTGCCTCGGCCGTGACGACCTGGGCGCCGCTCACCGGCTCGGCCCGCGCGGCGAGATCGCCCGCGCTGGACAGGACGGCCGCGGCGCGCAAGCGCTCCAGCTCCTTCTCGGCGCTCTTGAGCCGGTCGAGGATCGCCGCGATCCGGTCGGGCAGCTCGTCGGGTGGGGCTCTGAACTCGTCGACGAGCCGGCCTACCAGGATGTGCTCGCGAGCGAGGAAGCGGAACGCGTCCAGGCCGACGAGCGCCTCGACCCGGCGCACGCCCGAACCGATCGACGCCTCGCTGAGCAGCTTCACCATGCCGATGATCGAGCTGCGCGGCACGTGTGTGCCGCCGCACAGCTCGCGTGAGTAGTCGCCGATCTCGACGACCCGCACCTTGTCGCCGTACTTCTCGCCGAACATGGCGATCGCGCCGATGCGCTTGGCCTCGGTCTGGTCGGTGACGAACCACCGCACCTCGAGGTCGCGAAGCAGCACCTCGTTGATCTCGTCCTCGACGTCGCCCAGGACGCTCGGCGGCACGGCCGAGGGGGTGTTGAAGTCGAACCGCAACCGGCCGGGCGCGTTCAGCGAACCCGCCTGGGACGCGGTCTCGCCGAGCGAGCGGCGCAGCGCGGCGTGCAGCAGGTGCGTGGCCGAGTGGCTGCGCGACACCGCGGCCCGCCGGCCCACGTCGACCAGCGCCAGCGCCTGGTCGCCCGGGCGAACCTCGCCGCGCACCACCTTGACCCGGTGCGCGATGAGGCCGGGCAGCGGCGACTGCACGTCGACGACGTCGAGCTCGGCCTCGTGGCCCGCCGCGTTGATCGTGATCCGTCCCCAGTCGGGCTGCTGCCCGCCACCTTCGGCGTAGAACGGGGTCGCGTCGAGGATCAGCTCGACCTCGTCGCCCTCGCCCGCGCCGTCGAGCAGGCCGCCCTCGGCGACCAGCGCGGTAACCCGCGCTTCGCGCATGACCTCGCGGTATCCGGTGAACTCGCTCGATCCCGACTCGAGTGCTGCCCGGTACCCGGCGAGGTCACCGTGCCCGATCTTCTTGCCTTGCGCGTCCTCCTTGCCGCGGCGACGCTGCTCGGCCATGAGGCGGCGAAACCCGTCCTCGTCGACGCTGATGCCCTGCTCGGCCGCCATCTCCAGGGTGATCTCGATCGGGAAGCCGTAGGTGTCGTGCAGCTGGAAGGCTTTCTCGCCGGACAGCTGCGTGGCGCCCGCTGCCCTCGCGTCCGAGACCGCGACGTCGAAGATCGACGTGCCCGAGCGCAGCGTGTGCAGGAAAGCCTCCTCCTCGGCGTAGGCGTAGGTCGAGATCCGCTCGAAGTCGCTGGCCAGCTCCGGATACGACGGTGCCATGCAGTCGCGGGCGACGGGCAGCAACTGCGGCAGCGCCGGATCGCCGTAGCCGAGCAGCCGCATCGCGCGTACCGCCCGGCGCAGGATGCGGCGCAGCACGTAGCCACGGCCCTCGTTGGACGGCGTCACACCGTCGCCGATGAGCATCAGCCCGCTGCGCACGTGGTCGGCGATCACCCGCAGCCGCACGTCGTCCGGATGCGACTGGCTGGCCGCATGACCGGAGTGCTCGCCGTACCGCTTGCCGGTGAGCTGCGCCGCGAGATCCAGGATCGGCTTCGTCTCGTCGATCTCGTAGAGGTTGTCGACGCCCTGCAGGATCGTCGCGATCCGCTCCATGCCCATGCCGGTGTCGATGTTCTTGCTGGGCAGATCGCCGAGGATCTCGTAGTCGCCCTTGTGCGGGCCAGTGGCCGCACCGCGCTCGTACTGCATGAAGACGAGGTTCCAGTACTCGAGGTAGCGGTCCTCGTCGACGGCCGGTCCGCCGTCGGGGCCGTAATCGGCGCCTCGGTCGTAGAAGAGTTCGCTGCACGTACCGGCCGGCCCGGGAATGCCCATGTCCCAGGTGTTGTCCTCCCTGCCTCGACGGACGATCCGCTCGACCGGCACACCGATGACCTTGTGCCAGATGTCGAACGCCTCGTCGTCCTCGAGGTACACGGTCGGCCAGATGCGCTCGCCGTCGAGACCGAAGCCACCGTCGGCGACCGACTTCGTCGAGAGATCCCACGCCAGCTCGATGGCGCCCTGCTTGAAGTAGTCGCCGAAGCTGAAGTTGCCGTTCATCTGGAAGAACGTGCCGTGCCGCGTCGTCTTGCCGACCTCTTCGATGTCCTGCGTGCGGATGCATTTCTGGATGCTGGTCGCCCGCTCCCACGGTGCTGTCAGCTGCCCGGTGAAGTACGGCACGAACTGCACCATGCCGGCGTTGACGAACAGCAGGTTGGGATCCTCGAACGGCAACGGCGCGCTGGGGACGACGGTGTGCCCGTTCGCCTCGAAGTACCCGAGGAACCGCCTCTTGACCTCGGCCGTTCTCATGCCTCGACGCTCCCCGGCGAGCCGTCCAAGCCCGCGCCCTCGCGCAGTTCTGCCTCGCGTTCGTGCATCGCGTCGCGGACCTCGGCGGTGAAGTCACGCAGGCTGTCGGACAAGTCGGACAACCCGCCGCCGAGGCTGCCGGCGATCCCGCGCGCACTGAGCTTCTCGGCCGCCCGCGACAGCTTGCGCACGATCAGCGCCCCGATCGTGATGCCCATGACGAGCCAGAAGAGCCGACGGGTCATCCCGACGCTCCGTCGGGCGATCCGTTGTTGCGGCGCGCGGCACGGTGCTTGCTCTTCGCCTCGCGCAGCAGCTGCGCGTCGCGGCGGTCGTGCACGGTCTTGCGTACCCCGTAGCTGAACGCCGCGGCCTTGATCAACGGGCTGCCGAGCGTGCTGGACACGATCGAGGTCAGCGCCGAGACGTTCGTGGTCATCGAGTTGACGTTCTTGGAGATGCCCTCGAGCTGGTCGAGCTGCGAGTTCACCTGCGCGATGGTGTCCTGTGCCTCGCTCAGCAAGGGCGTGGCACCTTCGCGCGCGGCACGGATGGCGAGCGTGGCCTCGTCGAGGGTGCGTCCCAGTTTGAGCAGCGGGTACGCGAGGAACAACACGAGCAGCACAAAGGCGCCGGCCGCGATGATCGCGGCGATCGTCCCACCAGACACGCCTAATCCTCCAAGCTGTCGAGCAGCCGGGCCCGCCGATGAGGCGCTGCCCAGCGTGCGACCCTACCGGGTCAGCGATCGGCGCTCTCGCCGTTTGCCGCCCCCCGGATCTTGCCGCGTAGCTTCGATACCCGCTCGGCGAGAACCCGCTCGGCGCCGTGCTCGCCGGGCCGGTAGTAGTCGCGGCCGACCAGCTCGTCCGGCGGGTACTGCTGCTCGACGACCCCTTCGGGCGAATCCGGCGGATAGCGGTACCGGCCCTTCAGGATGCCGGGCTGATGCGTGTCGCGCAGGTGCACCGGGACCAGCCCTGCCTTGCCGTCGCGGACGTCAGTCTGCGCGTCGTTGATCGCCATGACGACCGCGTTGGACTTCGGCGCGAGCGCGAGGTGGATCGTGGCCTGGGCGAGGTTGATGCGCGCCTCGGGCATCCCGATCAGCTGCACGGCCTGGGCGGCCGCGGTCGCCGCGAGCAGCGCGGTCGAGTCGGCCAGGCCGACGTCCTCGCTGGCGTGCACGACCAGCCGGCGGGCGATGAACCGCGGATCCTCGCCCGCCTCGATCATCCGGGCGAGGTAATGCAGCGCGGCGTCGGCGTCCGAGCCGCGGATCGACTTGATAAACGCGCTGATCACGTCGTAGTGCTCGTTGCCGTCGCGGTCGTAGCGCACGGCGGCGGTGTCGACCGCCTTCTCCAGCGTGGCCAGATCGACCACCGTGTGACCGGCCGCCTCGGTAGCGCCGGCTGCCGCCTCGAGCGCGGTGAGGGCGCGGCGCGCGTCGCCGTCGGACATCCGCAGCAGGTGTGCCCGGGCGTCGTCGTCGAGGGTGACCGAGCCGCCGAGGCCGCGTTCCTCGACGAGCGCCCGGTCGACCAGCTCGCTGACGTCGGCGTCGGTGAGCGGCTGCAGGTTCAGCAGCAGGCTGCGTGACAGCAGCGGCGACACGATCGAGAAGAACGGGTTCTCGGTGGTCGCGGCGACCAGGGTGATCGTGCGTGTCTCGACGGCGCCCAGCAGAGAGTCCTGCTGGGTCTTGGAGAAGCGGTGGATCTCGTCGATGAACAGCACGGTCTGCCGGCCGGCGTGGTTGAGCTCGCGCCTCGCGTCCTCGATCACGGCCCGGACGTCCTTGACGCCAGCGTTCAGGGCCGATAGCTGCGCGAAGCGGCGGTTCGTCGCCGACGAGACGATCAGTGCGAGTGTGGTCTTGCCGCTGCCGGGTGGCCCGTACAGGATCAGCGACATCGGCTGGTCGCCCTCGACCAGGCGCCGCAACGGCGATCCCGCGACGAGCAGGTGCTCCTGGCCGAGCACCTCGTCCAGCGTGCGAGGACGCATGCGGGCAGCCAACGGCGCGTTGGCATCGACCCGGGTGCTCTGGGCAGGTGGGTCGAACAGCGTCACCGGCCAAGCGTAGGGGCCACGTATCCGAAGATGGCATGGGTGGCTGCCCGCCTCGGCGCTCTAGCGTTGGCGCCGTGGACATCCTGCGGTACACGGCGTTCAGTTCCGATCCGGCCGGTGGCAACCCGGCGGGCGTCGTGCTCGACGCGACCGGTGCCACCGACGCCGAGATGCAAGCCGTCGCGGCCGAGGTCGGCTTCTCCGAGACGGCGTTCCTGTTCCCGCGCGGTGGCCGCGCCTTCGACGTGCGCTACTTCAGCCCGCTCGCCGAGGTGCCGTTCTGCGGCCACGCGACGATCGCCACGGCAGTCGCGTACGCCGAACGGCTCGGCACGGGCGCGCTGGCGTTCCAGACACGCGCCGGCCTGGTCGACGTCGTGACGGCGGACGCGGAGGGCGTGCCGACGGCCACATTGGTAAGCGTCGCGCCGCAGGTCGCCGACATAGCGCCGGACGACCTGATCGCCCTGCTGGCCGCACTGCGCTGGGATGCCGGTGACCTCGATCCGGCCCTGCCCCCGCGGGTAGCGTTCGCCGGCGCGTGGCATCCGATCGTCGCGGCGGGCTCCCGCGAGCGGCTCGCCGACCTCGACTACGACTTCGACGGGCTCGGCAAGCTGATGGCCGCGCGCGACTGGACGACCGTCGACCTCGTGTGGCGCGAGTCGGGCACCGTGTTCCACGCGCGCAACCCGTTCCCGCCGGGGGGCGTGGTCGAGGACCCTGCCACCGGCGCCGCCGCGGCCGCGTTCGGCGGATACCTGCGCGAGTTGGCGCTGGTCGACCTGCCGGCCACGCTCACCGTGCATCAGGGCGACGACATGGGACGTCCCGGCGTCCTCACCGTCGCCATCCCGGCCGCGAAAGGCAGCGGCATCGGGGTCTCGGGCACCGCCGTCACATTGCCGTAGCAGGATTTGGCCCATGCAGACACGACGCATCGGAACCGAACCCGTCAGCGCGATCGGCCTGGGCGCGATGCAGCTCGACTGGTATCCGGAAAACGGCGAGCGCGCCGAGACGACGGTGCGCGCCGCGCTGGACGAGGGCATCACGCTGATCGACACGGCGATCGCATACGGGCCGGTGGCATTAGGCGCGCGGACGATGGGCGAGAACGAGCGCCTGATCGGGTCGATCCTCGACCGGCTCGGCGTGCGCGACGAGGTCTTCGTCGCCACGAAGGGCGGCCACACGCGCACTGACGGCGGCGGCTGGGGCCTGGACAGTTCGGCGGCCGCCCTGCACGCCGCCGTGGACGCCAGCCTGATCAATCTCGGCGTCGAGCAAATCGATCTCTACCAGCACCACCGCCCGGATCCGAAGGTGCCCTACGCCGAGATCATGGCGACGATGAAGGAGATCTACGACTCCGGCAAGGTGCGCATGGTCGGGCTGTCGAACGCCGATCCCGACCAGATCCGGCTGGCCCGCGACATCCTCGGCGACGCGCTGGTCAGCGTGCAGAACGAGTACTCGCCGAGCTTCCGGTCCAGCGAGCGCGAGCTGTGGCGGTGCGACGAGCTGGGCCTCGCGTTCCTGCCGTGGAGCCCGCTGGGCGGTAGCGGTAGGGCCCACCGGCTCGGCGAGCGGCACGACGCGTTCGCGCAGCTGGCCGGCGAGCTCGGCGTGAGCCCGCAGCAGGTGTGCCTGGCCTGGATGCTCGCGAAGTCGCCGGTGGTGATCCCGATCCCGGGCGCGAGCCGTCCCGAGTCGATCCGCGACTCCGCGCACGCGGCCGACCTCTCGCTCAAGCCCGACCAGCTCGCGCTGTTCGACGCCGGATGACCGCTGCCGGTCAGCCCAGGTGGCCCCCGACCTTCGTATAGCCGCGCAGCAGGTCACGGGAGATGATCAGCCGCTGCATCTCGTCGGTGCCCTCGAAGATCCGCCACAGCCGGACCTCGCGGTACCAGCGCTCGATCGGCAGCTCGCGGGTGTAGCCCATGCCGCCGTGGATCTGCAGTACCCGGTCGACGACGTGGTTGGCCATGTTCGCCCCGTACAGCTTCGCCATCGACGACGAGTGCCGCGGATCGCGCCCCTGGTCGACCGTCCATGCCGCATGCAACACCAGCCAGCGGGCCGCCTCGAGCTCGACCTCCGAGTCGGCGATCATCCACTGGATCGCCTGGTTCGTGCCGATCGTGCGCCCGAACGTCTCGCGCGTGTTGGCCTGGTCGAGCGCCATCTGCAGCAACCGCTCGGCCGCGCCGAGCGCCCGGGCGGGGATCAGGTAGCGGCCGCGGCCGATCCACGCCATGCCCAGCTCGAAGCCCTGGCCGATCTCGCCGAGCACGTTGCGTCCCGGCACGCGCACGTCGTCGAAGACGAGCGAAGCCGGCCCACCCTCGCCCATGGTCTGGATGAAGTGCGAGGTCCAGCCCATCGAACGGTCGACGAGGAACGCCGTCGCGCCGGTGTGCGCCCCGCGCTCCGGGTCGGTCACTGCGATGACGATGACGAAGTCGGCGTCGTTGCCGCCGGTGATGAACGTCTTCTCGCCGTTGATGATCCAGTCGTCGCCGTCGCGGCGGGCGCTGGTCTTGATGTTCGCCGCGTCCGAGCCCGCGCCGGGCTCGGTGATCGCGAAGCAGGACAGCCGCTCGCCCTCGATGGTCGGGATGAGGTACTCGGCACGCTGCGACTCGTTCGACTCGTACAGGATGTTGTCGGCCTCGCCGCCGAAGGAGAACGGCACGAACGTGCGGCCGAGCTCGGTCCAGATCAGTGCCTGGGTGATGGCCGGCAGGTCCATGCCGCCGTATTCCTCGGGCGTCGAGAGCCCCCAGAAACCGAACTTGCGGGCCTTGAGCTGCAGTTCGCGCCGCTCGTCGCGGGTCACGCCCGGCTCGCCCTTGCGCTCGCGGCGCAGCACCTCCGGCTCGCGCGGCATGATCTCGTCCGCGATGAACTGGCGTGCCGTGTCGCGGATCGCGATCTGCTCGTCGGAGAACGCGAAGTCCATGCTCAGTGCGCCGGAGCTTTGGCGCGCAGGATGGAGACGAACTCGCGCATCCACGCCGGGTGGTCGGGCCAGGCCCGCGCAGACACCATGACGCCGTCGACGACGGCTTCGCTGTCGACGAACTCGGCACCGGCCGCCGCGACGTCGAGCGCCAGCGCGGGGTACGCGGCGCTGCGCCTGCCCTGCAGGGTGCCGGCCGCGGCGAGGGCGAGCGGTCCGTGGCAGATGTGCGCGGTCGGCTTGTCGGCCTCGGCGAAGTGCCGCAGGATCCGCTGGACGTCCGGATCGTTGCGGATGTACTCCGGTGCCCGCCCGCCGGGCACGACCACGGCGGCGTACTCGGACGGGTCGACGTCGGCGAACGCCAGGTCAGCAGGCCAGCTGTGCCCGGGCTTCTCGGTGTACGTGTCGAAACCGTCGACGAAGTCGTGCACGACGAACTGCA
>WNGE01009072.1_pt1 | contig 13689 bp, 12 predicted proteins | sample 5400651 | NCBI WGS metagenome assembly WNGE01 (sample SAMN13153370, study PRJNA577476) | soil metagenome | isolation source: 60 cm soil or saprolite under grassland replicate 2 | place: USA:California | collected 2016-06-15 | reverse complement strand
TTCGACGGCGCCCGGTCGCTACCGCTCCCGGTACCGTACCGCTTACATGCCGGCATTGGACAAAGCTGTAAACAGGGCGATTAAACAAATCGCCCCACGCCGTACACTCATTTGTTACCCGCTCTAAAGAGTGAACTGACAGCCGCAATGCATTTCTGACTAGCCGGCAATCGGCTGGAGCCGGCCTGACTACCAGTCGCCGGTGCGGTCCCAAGCGAAGGCTTTCAACTTCGCCAGCGTCTCCGGCGACAGCCTGCGGCCGTCCGAACACGAGATGTTGGCCGTAACATTTTTGGTCGAGCGCATGCCCGGAATCACCGTGCTGACGGCGTCGTGGCTGAGCGTGAAGCGCAGGGCCAACTCGGCCACGCTTCCCGCTTCTTCTCCCAGCAATGACTTCAAACGTTCGACGCGGTCGAAGACTTTTTGTTTGCGGTCGCCGCTGAAGAACCAGGATCGAAAATCGGTTTCGGGAAAGACGCTGTCGGGGCGGATCGCGCCTGTCAATCCGCCTTCGTCGAAAGGCACGCGCGCGATGACGCCGATGTTCAGCTCTTGACAGACCGGGTAAAGCTCATCCTCCGGCGCCTGTTCGAAGATGTTGTAGATCACCTGCACGGCGTCGATGTGGCCCTGGCGCAACGCCTTGACCGCGTTCCGGGGTTGATAATCGTTGAGCGAGAGGCCGAAATATCGAACCTTGCCCTGCTCACGCATCTTCAGCAGCGCGTCGATCCATTCGCTCTCATCCGTCCAGTTGTCGTGCCAGACGTGCAGTTGCTGGAGGTCAATCGTCTCGACGCCGAGGTTGCGCAGGCTCTGCTCCGTGCACTCGATGATGTAGTCATAGGTGAAGGCCTGACGGAGCGGGACGTCTCGCGCGGGCCATTCGCGGTTCTTCGGCGGAACTTTCGTGGCGATGTAGATTCGCTCCTTGCGCGAGCGCGCGACTTCGCCGACAAGGCGCTCGCTGTGCCCGTCGCCGTAGGCCAGCGCGGTGTCAATGAAGTTCAATCCCTGATCAATCGCCAGGTTCAACGCGCGGCGCGCTTCGTCGTCATCGCCGCCGGTCCATTGAACGCCGCCGATGCCCCATGCGCCGTAGCCGATTTCAGAGACTTCGATCCCGGTTCTTCCCAATCTGCGGTATTTCATCGTCGCTCCTTTAAGTGGTATCAATTGCCGCGCGATTTACTCATCACGCAGATTGGGTTGTCAAGATTCAAGAAAGTGTTTTAGCCACGAATGGACACGAATATTCACGAATCTCGTTCATGAGGTTGATAGGTTGTTTGTTTACTTTCAGTCGAATTTTATTCGTGTTTATTCGTGTCCATTCGTGGCTGACTCTCTTTTCTTCAAGGAGACTTCAAATTGAACATTCAAGACCTGCTCAAACTCGCTGGCGTCGCCATCGTCGTCGTCGGCCTTGCGCTGCGATTGCGCACGACGTTGGTCGTCATGGTGGCCGCGTTGGTGACCGGACTTGTGGCCGGATTGCCGCTCTTCTCGCATGAAGGATTCTTTCAACATCTGCCCTATCTGACAAAGCCCGGGCAAGCGGGCGTCATCAACACGTTGGGGAAGGCGTTCGCCGACAACCGGCTGGTGACGTTGTTCATCATCACGCTCCCGGCGATCGGGCTGGCCGAGCGGTACGGATTGCAGGAGCAGGCTGGGAACTTGATCCGGAAGATTCGCGCGGCTACGGTCGGGCGGCTGCAAATCATCTACCAACTCTTTCGCGTGTTGCACGGATTGATGGGCGTCCGTCTCAACGGCCACCCGGCGTTCGTGCGACCGTTGATCTTTCCGATGTCGGCCGGGGCGGCGCAGACGTCCGGGTCAGTACCGCGAGCGGTAGCGAGAGGGTCTTCCGTTGTGAGCGACCCTCTCGCTACCGCTCACGGTACTGATTCATTTGTGGCGGCGCGGGCGTCCGACACTGATTCCATCGAGAAGATCAAGGCGGCCAACGCGGCGGCGGAGAATTACGGTAACTTTTATGGCCAGAACCTGTCGCCGGTGCAGGCGGGTATATTGCTGGTTTACGGGGTGATGCAAGGGCTTGGGCTGACGGTCAGTGTCTGGGATCTGGTGAGATACACGATCCCGATCGTCGTCGCGTCAATCATTCTGGCCGTTATACAGTTCAGTCGGCTGGATCGCGCTCTGGGCAAGATGGCGGAGGCGAAGCGATGACAATCGGCTCTGTCTTCAGCCTGGAGGCTGTTTACGTGTTGACCGGCGTCGCGCTATTGATCTTCGCGTCGATGACTTTCGCCGACCGCACGAACCCACGGCGCCTGGGCAGCGGGCTCTTCTGGTTGACGCTCGGAATCATCTTCATGTTCGGAGGCGTGACGCCGCATTGGTTGACGGGGTTGCTGGCGCTGTTTCTGGTCGCTCTCGACGGATTCGGGCAAGTTGGTCGCGGGCGCGTCGAGACCGATCCGGTCGAGCAGGCCGAACACGCGAGGCGGCTCGGGAATCGCATCTTCATTCCCGTGCTCGCCATTCCGATCGTGACCTTCGCCTTTGCCCTGGTCTTTCGCTGGCTCGGGATGGACGCGAATCGCGGCGCTCTGGTCGGGCTTGGCTTCGGCGGTCTGGTGGCGATGCTCGCGTGTCTGAAACTCACCGGCAGCAACGCGCGCACGCTTATGAACGAGGGACGGCGATTGAACGAGGCGATGGGCGCGGTCAACATCCTGCCGCAATTGCTGGCTTCACTCGGCGTAATCTTCACCGCCGCCGGAGTCGGCTCGGTGATCGCGCAGGGAATTCAACAGATCATTCCGGCCAACAACCTTTTTCTGCTCGTGCTGGCCAACTGCCTGGGGATGGCTCTCTTCACGATCGTCATGGGCAATTCATTCGCGGCCTTTCCGGTGATCGCCACCGGAGTGCTGGTTCCGCTGATCATCAAACCGTTCGGCGTCAATCCGGCGATGGCGGCGATCATTACCCTGACCGCCGGTTCGAGCGGGACGTTGATGACGCCGATGGCCGCCAATTTCAACATCGTGCCCGCGGCGCTGCTCAACATGCGCGATCAGTACGGAGTAATTAAATTTCAATTGCCGTATGCGCTTACTATGTGGTCATTCCACGTGTTATTGTTGTGGCTGCTGATCAAGGTCTCCTGAGACGAATCGAATAACGTAGAGGTGAAGATCTGGCGCATCGCGCCGCCCGCGCCGAAGATCTCCGAAGCCGACCGCCTGGCCGAACTGCGCGCGCGGCGCGAAGATGTGATGAAGCGGATGGGCGCCAGTGGCGTCATGGTTCTATTCGGCGCCGAGCCTCGCGTCTATACCAACGACGTGGATTACCATTACCGGCAGGAGAACAATCTTTATTACCTCACAGGCGTCAAGCAGGAAGACGCGACTCTGGTTCTGATTCCGGGCGCGAAGCGGACCCGCGAGATTCTGTTTATCCCTCCGCGGGATCCTCGGAACGAAACCTGGCATGGGCATATGATGAGCGCGGACGAAGCCCGCGCGCGCAGCGGAGTTCAGGATGTGTGGGATAGCGACCTGCTCAGCGGGTTCCTGGCGTTTCTGGCGCCGCGATCTGAGCAGGCGATCGCCAAACGCGGCTCCGCGTCGAAACCCAACGAGCAATTGGCGGGGCAGTGGCAGAACGAATTCCAGACCTTGATCGAAGCTGTGAAATCGGATCAGGGCGAGATATATCTGCTCGCGCCGCCCACAAATCGCGATCTGCGCGAATACCGGCGGGAGTACGAATTCGCCGAGGCGATCAAGTCCGCGTCCGCCGGATTGAAATTTAAGTCGGCGTTCCCGATCTTCGCCGAATTGCGCCAGGTCAAATCGCCTTGGGAACAGAAGCTGCTTCAGCACGCCGTAGACGTCACCGCCGAGGCCTTCCACCGCGTCTTCGCCGTCGCCGCGCCCGCCATGCTTGAATATGAAATCCAGGCCGAATATGAATACACATTCCGCCGCCGTGGCGCCGACAACTGGGGCTATCCGTGCATCGTCGGCGCAGGGGCGAACGCCACGACGCTGCATTACATCACCAACCAGGATCGTCTCGACGACGGCGACTTGCTGCTGGCGGATTGCGCCGCCGAATACGATCATTACTCGGCGGACATCACGCGCACCATCCCGATCAACGGCAAATTTACCAAGGAGCAGGCCGAGATTTACAACGTCGTCTTCAATGCGCAGACCGAGGCGATCAAACTCGCCCGCCCCGGTAACTTCATGCTCGGCAGTGACCCGAAAAACACCGTCAACGGGCGATCCGCGGAGGTGATCAAGGAAGGATTGCTGCGGCTCGGATTGATCACGTCGAAGGAAAACGACGAATTCAGGACGTGGTTTATGCATGGCACGAGCCACTGGATCGGGATGAACGTTCACGACGTGGGCGTCCAGGGGAGGGCGCTCGCGCCGGGAATGGTCCTGACGGTCGAGCCGGGAATCTACATCCGGCCCGACGCGCTGGATGTTTTACCTAAGACTCCACAGAACGAGCGATTCATCAAAGCCGTCCGTCCGGCTTTCGAGAAATACAAAGGCATCGGGGTCCGCATCGAAGACGACATTCTGGTCACTTCGGGCGAGCCGGTGAACATGTCGGGCGCGATCCCGCGCAAACTTGAAGACGTCGAAGCGACGATGGCAAGATTGAAACAGGAGTTGCGCAAATCGGGATGGCCGTCGGTGGCGAGTAGATAGTAAAGATTGGCGCCCTGGGGCGCCCGGATCAACCGGTCTTTAAAGTCAAATGAAGCGAAGACTAATTGACGTAAGCCACGAGATTGAGGCGGGAATGGTCACATATCCCGGTCTTCCCGCCCCGGTCGTCTCCGATTACCTGGGCCGCGAGGCGTCGCGCGGCAGGTACGCCGAGGGAACGACGTTTCAGATCGGTCGCATTGAATTGGTCGGCAACACCGGAACTTACATTGACGCGCCGTTCCATCGTTTCGAGGACGGAATTGATCTCAGCGCGTTGCCGCTCGAACGTCTGGCTGATGTCGAGGGGCTGGTGATAGACGCGACCGGACGAGACGACCGCGCGATTGATGTAGGATATTTTCGGGAATCGGACTTGCGAGGCCGGGCGGTTCTGATTCGCACCGGCTGGGACGCGCGCTGGCGGACGCCGCAATACGGCGAGGGCGCCCCGTTCGTGACCAGACGCGCCGCCGAATTGTTGGTAAAAGCCGCGCCGGCGCTGGTCGGCATCGATTCGGTGAACATTGACGACGCGCAAGACGGCTCGCGGCCCGCGCACACGCTGCTGCTCGGCTCGGGGATTCCGGTCGTCGAGCATCTTTGCAACCTGAATGAATTGCCCGCGCGCGGGTTCCGTTTTCACTGCGTCCCTGTGAAGTTTCGCGGTATGAGTTCGTTCCCGGTTCGGGCCTACGCCGTGATTGAGTGATTTGTATGTCCATAAGTCTCTACCTGCCGGAAACGCGATACGCCGTGGCGAGCCTTCCGCTCGAACATTACGGCGAAGCGGTCGCCTGTTTGCGCGACGCCGAGGGCTTCGTCTCGTTCACGCGCGACAAGGAGGAGATCACCCTGGTCGTCGCCGAAGAGACCTGGCGTAAAATTGCGCCGCGTTTTCCGGGCGCGGTCGCGCAGGAGGGACGACGGCTGATCCGGTTCGACACCGTGCTCGACTTTTCGGTGGTCGGCTTCATCGCTGAGATCAGCCGCGCGCTGGCCGAAGCCGACATCAGCATCCTGAGCATTTCGACCTATCGCACGGACGCAGTGCTCGTCCACGAATCGAGGTTCGACGACGCGGTCAACGCCATCAAACAGACGCTGGTGACTCTCAAATTTACCCACCTGGCTCAGCATTGAGGAATGTACAGTACCGGGAGCGGTAGCGACCGGGCGGGCGGCTGAACGGACCTCCCACGAAGGCGCCCGGTCGCTACCGCTCCCGGTACTGTACCGATGCTCATCAAACGTGAAGACTATGTCAAAAGAGAATCCAGAACTTGAAGGCTTGCAGAGCAAATCTGTTTACGCCTCGAAACAGTTGAACCGCACTTCGGCGATCAGCCCGCCTATCTGGCAAACGACGACCTTCGGCGCCGAGACGGCGGAAGATTTCGCCGAGATCGCCGTCGCCACGAAGCCGGCTGAGTTCTACACGCGCAACGGCAATCCGAACCATGCGATGGTCGAGGCGACCTTGGCCGCGCTTGAAGGCGGAGAGGCGGCCCAGGTCTTCAGCTCCGGAATGGGCGCGATCTTCGCCGCCATGGGATGTCTGCTCGAAACCGGCGATCACGTCGTGGCGCAGCGCAATCATTACGCCGGGGCGACGACGCTGTTGAAAGAGTTCCTGCCGCGATGGGGCGTCGAGATCACTTACGTCGATCAGACCAGCAACGACGAATTCGCCGCCGCCTTGCGCCCGAACACGAAACTGATCTACGTCGAAACTCCCGTCAACCCGCTGATGCAGGTCACCGACCTGCGCTTCATCGTTGAGTTGGCCAGAGGGGAATTGGCCAAAGGCCGGGGCGTCGTAACGATCTGCGACAACACCTTCGCGACTCCCGTCAATCAGCGGCCGCTCGAATTCGGCGTCGACGCGGTCATCCACAGCGCGACCAAATATGTCGGCGGCCATCACGACGTGACGGCGGGGGCGCTCGTCGGGTCGAAAGACTTCGTCGAACGCGTCTGGCGTTTCGCCCTGGTCGCGGGCGCCACGCTCAGCCCGTTTGACGGCTGGCTGTTGCTGCGCGGGTTGCGGACGCTGGGGCTGCGAGTCGAACGCCACAACCTGAACGGAATGACGCTGGCCAGGTTTTTGGAACGTCATCCGAAAGTCGCGCGAGTCTATTACCCCGGCCTCCCGTCGCATCCGCAGCATGACCTGGCCGGATCGCAGATGAGCGGATTCACCGGAATGCTGAGCGTCGAATTGCGAGGAGGCTACGCCGCCGCCGACAAATTCATATCCTCTCTCCGCCTCGCCACACGCGCCGCCAGCCTGGGCGGATTCGAGACTCTGGTCGTACATCCCGCCTCGATGTGGAGCCTTCAGCTTTCGCGCGAACTGAGAGAGTCCACTGGAATCAATGAAGGTCTGGTGCGAATTTCGGTCGGCCTGGAAGACGAGGTCGATATGCTGCGCGATTTCGATCAGGCCCTGGCGGAAGTTTAATTGAAGTTAGCCACAGAGATCACAGAGGGCACAGAGAAGGAAAGAAAAAAGGAAAAAAGCGACGGGGGGAGACAAAGCGGCGCAGCGGTACTTCTTTCCTTCTCTGTGCCCTCTGTGATCTCTGTGGCTAAGCAAAAAAATAAGGAGAGACCTTTCAATCTCTCCTTTAGAAGGCTAGCTTTGCTGGGATGAAAACTTGGAAGACAATGGCGCTGGCACTCAGCCAGCGCGCGACAGTGATTAGTGCAAGACTGGCGCCACGATTGTTTGGGATGACGGGCAGGTGGTTATCTATGCGGAATACGCTGATTTAGCGGAAAGAACGGGCGCGCAAAGGTGATACGGTAAGACCATTTTATCCAGAATTTCGTATGCGAACTTCAATTTTTCGTAGATTACCCCTGGGTACGCGTCGCTTCCAGCGCGCAGTCTCGGATAGTAGCCCCCTGAAGTCCCGTAGCGCGCTTGGGAGTTGATGCGCACAGGCGCAAGCGATAAACGAACAATCAGGCAAGGCGCTTCCGGAAGCGAATGGTTTCAATCAATCCGCCTTTTTCCGAGACTGCGCGCCGGAAGCGACGCGCGCCCGGGGATTTTTCGTAGACGGAGAGAAGATCGCCTCGGGCTCAGAGCCAATCCTGCGGCTTGAAATATGTCCAGGCTTCGGCTTCGGCCGAATCAGGCTCCGGTTTGTAATCGTAGACCCACCGGGCCAGAGGCGGCAGCGACATCAAGATCGATTCCGTCCGCCCGCGGGTCTCCAGTCCGAAGATCGTTCCGCGGTCATAGACCAGGTTGAATTCGACGTACCGCCCGCGCCTGATCAATTGAAATTCGCGCTCGCGTTCGCCGTAACTGTGATGTCGCCTGAGTTCGACAATCGGCAGATAGGCCGGAAGGAAAGCCTCGCCGACATCCTTCACGAAAGCGAAAAGCATCTCCATATCGCCTTGCAGGTAATCGAAGAAGATCCCGCCCACGCCTCGCGTTTCGTTGCGGTGTTTGATGAAGAAATATTCGTCGCACCACTTTTTGAAGCGGGGGTAATAATCGGGGTCGTGTTTGTCGCATGCCTCTTTGAACGCGCGATGGAAATGGCGCGCGTCTTCACGAAACGGGTAATAGGGGGTCAAATCGGAGCCGCCGCCGAACCATCGCGCGTCGCCTTTTTCGAGATAGCGGAAGTTCGCATGAACCGTCGGCGCGTAGGGATTGCGCGGGTGTAGGACCAGCGAGACGCCGGTCGCGAAGAATTCACGTCCCTCTCCTAATTCGATCTTTTTGGCGAATTCTTCTGGCAGGACGCCTTCGACGGCCGAAAAATTGACGCCGGCCTTCTCGAAGACCGCGCCTTCCTCCATCACGCGAGTGCGCCCGCCCCCGCCCCCTTCGCGCATCCAGTTGTCTTCGCGGAAGCGCGCCCCGCCGTCTACCTCCTCCATCGCGCGACAGATTTTGTCCTGAAGGTAAGAAAAGAATTCCTTGGTTTGTGATCTCATATCTGCTCTCTCCGTTCGAGAATTTTTGCGCCGCGATTTTGGCCCAAGTTGGCGGATTCGCCAATGCCGGCTCAGGCGGTACAGGCCGCCATAAAATACCTTGAGGATTGAGTGTACTGTACCTCCTGACGCCACATTATCCTCAAAGGATTTCTGGCGCGATGCAATGGCCCTATAGACCGATTTAAGCCCGACTTCATCGTCGTAAAAAAAGCTGTGGCTACCCACTTGACAAACCGCGTTGTGGCCCATATATTGCGAGACTTTGCGAAGCAGTAACTTCGCCCCATAGGTGGCGCTAGCGGGTTTTAGGGTGCAGAGGCGCCGCCGGGTTCGATGGAAGAGCGGGAAACGCGGCAGTTCCAGCGAATCTTTTGAGAAACTATTGTGGCGTCGTGATTCCCTCGTGGACCGAGACACGCGGCTTCCCGGCTGAGAGCATCCCCAATGGGGGCGCCATCGCTCGATAATCGCTTTAAAATTACGCCACAGAAAAACTCGGCGATTGGGACGCCATAATCTGCACGGCTTTCGCGAATATCCCAAAAAATATCACTGCTTTCGATCAGGCTGGCGATGTGTATGTCACAGGCGCGCGCGCTTTTCGGCGTTCGCGCCGAAGGGCGTTTGGTAAGGATTTCGACGCGCCCTCAAAGGAGGCGCGCCTCATTTGAGGAAAAGTCACAAGACTGAGTTATGCCGACAATTAACCAATTAGTTCGTAAAGGACGCAAGCGGGTCAAATACAAGACTTCAAGCCCTGCGCTTCAATCCTGCCCGCAGCGCCGAGGCGTGTGCGTGCAGGTGAAGACTCAAACGCCTAAGAAGCCTAATTCGGCCCTGCGCAAGATCGCGCGCGTGCGTTTGACCAACGGGATCGAGGTTACCTCTTACATCCCGGGCATCGGGCACAACCTGCAGGAGCACTCGATCGTGCTGGTGCGCGGCGGGCGCGTGAAGGACCTGCCGGGAGTTCGTTATCACATCGTGCGCGGCACGCTCGATTCGGTCGGCGTGGCTAACCGCAAGCAGGGCCGCTCGAAGTACGGCGCGAAGCGACCGAAAGAGGGCGCGGCCGGCGCGGCCGCCAAGGGGGGCAAGAAGAAATAGTCCCGGGTCAGCGCCGCGAGCGGCGCCGAGCGGTTCTACCGATTGAGAAGTTTACTTATGCCTAGAAGAAGAGAAGTCCCAAAACGCGAGATTCTGCCCGACCCGGTTTACAACAGCCCGCTCGTCGCCAAGTTCATCAACACGATGATGTGGGACGGCAAGAAGTCGGTGGCCGAGGGCATCATTTATAAGGCTCTTGACAAGATCAAGGAGCGTTCGCAGGAAGACCCGTTGAAGGTCTTCTAGAAAGCGATCGAGAACCTTCAACCGAAGGTCGAAGTCAAATCGAAGCGCGTCGGCGGCGCCAACTATCAGGTGCCGGTCGAAGTCAACGCCACCCGCCGCGTCGCCCTGGCGATGCGTTGGCTGGTGGCTTACGCGCGTGACCGTGGCGAGAAGACAATGGTCGATAAACTCGCCGCCGAAATTATGGACGCCGCGTCGAGCAAAGGGAACGCGGTCAAGAAGCGCGAGGACGTGCATCGAATGGCTGAGGCCAATAAAGCGTTCGCGCATTATCGCTGGTAACCGATAGTGGCGCGGGCTTTAGCCTGCGCAGGCTAAAGCCCGCGCCACTATCGCTGGTAACCCGCGACATATTGAAGACGTACAGACAGAAGGAGAAGAGGAGTACAGGCGTTTTCCATTCGCCGTAATACTGCAAATGGAAAATGTAGAGAGGTTTTATGGCAAGACAGGCGCCACTCAGCAGGTTCCGCAACATCGGGATCATGGCTCACATTGACGCCGGTAAGACGACGACCACCGAACGTGTGCTTTATTACACGGGCGTCTCTTACAAGATCGGTGAGGTGCATGAGGGCACCGCGACGATGGACTGGATGTTGCAGGAACAGGAGCGCGGCATCACCATCACTTCCGCCGCGACGACCTGTTTCTGGAAGCGGAACGGCGAGGAATACAGAATCAACATCATCGACACGCCCGGGCACGTCGATTTCACCATCGAGGTCGAGCGTAGCCTTCGTGTGCTCGACGGCGCGGTCGCCGTGTTCGACGCCGTGGCCGGCGTTCAGCCGCAATCTGAGACGGTCTGGCGCCAGGCCGACAAATACAATGTCCCCCGGATAGCTTTCATCAACAAGATGGATCGCCCCGGGGCCGACTTCGATCATGCGGTAGACACCATCCGCAAACGACTGGCGGCAAACCCGGTCTCCGTCCAGATGCCGATCGGCGCCGAAGACCGGTTCAGAGGCGTGATCGACCTGATCGATATGAAATCGATCTTGTGGAAAGACGAGACCAAAGGCGCCGAATACGTCGTCGAAGAAGTCCCCGGCGATTTGAAAGAGCCCGCCCGGGCCGCGCGCGAGAAGATGATCGAAGTCATCGCCGACGCGGACGACGAGATCGCGACGAAGTATCTGGAAGGCTCCGAAATCGGCGCCGCCGACATCCGCGCCGCGCTCCGCCGCGGCTGCATCGCCATCAAGCTCGTGCCCGTCGTTTGCGGCTCGGCTTTCAAGAACAAAGGCGTCCAGCCGCTGCTCGACGCCGTCATCGATTACCTGCCTTCGCCGATCGACATCGCGGCGGTCCAGGGAGTCGACATGAAAGGCAAAGAGGTCGAGCGCAAGGCCGACGACAAGGAGCCGTTCTCGGCCCTCGTCTTCAAGATTATGGCCGACAAGCACGTCGGCCAGCTTTCGTTCGCGCGCATCTACTCCGGCGCGCTCAAAGCGGGCTCGTACGTCCTCAACTCGACCAGAGGCTCCAAGGAGCGCGTCGGGCGCATCATGAGGATGCATGCCAACAAGCGCGAGGATGTGGACGAGGCCTACGCCGGTGAGATCGTGGCGGTCGCCGGCATCAAACAGGTCACGACCGGGGACACGATCTGCGCCGAATCGCATCCGGTGATCCTGGAAGCGATGGAGTTCCCGGCGCCGGTGATTTCGCTCGCCATCGAGCCGAAGACCCGTCCGGATCAGGAGAAACTCGGCATAGCGCTCGGCCGCCTGGCGCAGGAAGACCCGTCATTCCGCGTCACGACCGACCAGGAGACGAATCAGACGATCATTTCGGGAATGGGCGAACTCCACCTGGAAATCATCGTCGACCGCCTCAAGCGAGAGTACGGAGTCGAGGCCAACGTCGGCAAACCGCAGGTAGCTTACCGCGAGACGATCCGCAAAGCGGCCAAGGGCGAAGAGAAGTACGTCCGCCAGACCGGCGGCCGCGGCCAGTACGGCCACGCCGTGTTGGAGATCGAGCCGAATGAACCGGGCGCAGGTTTCGAGTTCATCAACGAGATCGTCGGCGGAGTGATCCCCAGAGAGTACATCCCGGCTGTCGAAAAAGGCGTGGTCGAAGCGATGGAAGGCGGCATACTGGCCGGATACGAAATGGTGGACGTCAAAGTCCGGCTGGTCTACGGCAGCTTCCACGAAGTCGACTCGTCAGAAATGGCGTTCAAGATCGCGGGCTCGATCGCTTTCAAGAACGCCGCCAGGGCGGCCAGCCCGGCGCTGCTCGAACCGGTGATGAAGGTCGAGGTCGTTACTCCCGAAGAGTACATGGGATCGGTCACCGGCGACATCAACTCGCGGCGCGGACGAATCGAGGGAATGGTCTCGCGCACCGGCACGCAGATCATCACCGCGATGGTTCCGCTCGCGGAAATGTTCGGCTATGAAACCGATCTTCGCTCGATGACGCAGGGCCGCGCCTCCTCGACGATGCACTTCCATCGCTACGAGGAAGCGCCGAAGAGCGTGAGCGAGGAGATCATTGCGAAAGTTCAAGGAGCATCAAAGTAGCTAGGGGCGTTCAGGTCGCAATGAACGATGCCCAGAAACAATGAGGGAGTGGGGCGGACTAAAGTCCGCCCATGAGCCGGGCGGACTTTAGTCCGCCCCACTCCCTCAGAGGAGATTTAGGAGCGACATAAATATGGGGAAAGAGAAATTTGATCGCACCAAGCCGCACGTCAACGTCGGCACCATCGGCCACGTCGACCACGGCAAGACCACTCTCACGGCGGCCATCACCAGGGTGCTGGCCAAGAATAATCCGAAGATCCAGTTCCGCAGCTTCGACTCGATCGACAACGCCCCCGAAGAGAAGGCGCGCGGCATCACCATCGCCACCGCGCACGTCGAGTACGAGACGAAGAACCGCCACTACGCGCACGTCGACTGCCCGGGTCACGCCGACTATGTCAAGAACATGATCACGGGCGCGGCCCAGATGGACGGCGCCATCCTGGTCGTGGCCGCGACCGACGGGCCGATGCCGCAGACCCGCGAGCACATCCTGCTGGCCCGCCAGGTGGGCGTGCCGGCCATGGTCGTCTTCCTCAACAAGGTGGACGCGGTGGACGACCCCGAACTGCTCGACCTGGTCGAGTTGGAAGTCCGCGAACTGCTCTCGCGCTACGAGTTCCCTGGCGACGAGATCCCGGTCATCCGCGGCAGCGCGCTCAACGCCCTGAACGGCGATGCCGAGGGCGAGAAGCAGGTCGATGAGCTGATGGCGGCCGTGGACAGCTACATCCCGACGCCCGCGCGCCAGGTGGACAAGCCTTTCCTGATGCCTATAGAGGACATCTTCTCGATCTCCGGGCGCGGGACTGTGGCCACGGGCAGGGTCGATCGAGGCATCGTCAAAGTGGGCGAGACGGTCGAGATCGTGGGGATCCGCGAGACGCGCTCGACGGTGGTGACCGGAGTGGAGATGTTCAAGAAATTGCTCGACGAGGGCCGCGCCGGAGACAACGTCGGGCTGCTGCTGCGCGGGGTGGACCGGAAGGAGATCGAGCGTGGGCAGGTGATAGCCAAGCCCGGCTCGATCACGCCGCACACGAAGTTCAAGGCCGAGGCCTACATCCTGACGAAGGAGGAGGGCGGGCGACACACGCCGTTCTTCAGCGGGTACC
>WNGE01009643.1_pt1 | contig 13691 bp, 8 predicted proteins | sample 5400651 | NCBI WGS metagenome assembly WNGE01 (sample SAMN13153370, study PRJNA577476) | soil metagenome | isolation source: 60 cm soil or saprolite under grassland replicate 2 | place: USA:California | collected 2016-06-15 | reverse complement strand
AGTACGTGCAAGATGCGCTTCCTACGATCTTGTGCACGGTGCCGCCGAGCCCCACCACGTAGAGCTCGCCCGCCTCGTCCTCGCCGAAGTAGGAGATGTTCAGCGCGGTGTCCAGGAGGAGGCTCTGGCTGCTGCCGTTCCACGCGAAGATCTCTCCGCTGCAGTAGTCGCCGTAGACGTACGTACCGGTGGGGAGCGCGCCCTGCGAGCCCCGGTAGACGTACCCGCCGGTGATGGAGCACCGCCCGAGCGAGTGGTCGTAGTCGAAGATCGGGAAGATGTAGTTCTGGGGGCTGCTGCAGAGCGCCGGGTCGATGTTTGTGCAGAGGTTGCCTTCGAAGACGCGCCACCCGTAGTTGCCGCCGTTCGCGATGGGCGTGTCGACCTCCTCGCGCGCACCCTGTCCCACGTCTCCGACCCACTGCACGTGCGTGGTCCGGTCGAAGCTGAAGCGCCACGGGTTCCGCATGCCGTAGGCGAAGATCTCGTCACGCCCCGGCGTGGCGCCGAAGAACGGATTCGTCGGCGGCGACACATACGGCACGCCGGGCGGGGGGTTGATGTCGATCCGGAGGATCTTCCCGAGGAGCACGTTGATGTTCTGCGCGTTGTTCGGCGGGTCGTTCCCTGCGCCGCCGTCGCCCACCCCGATGTAGAGGTAGCCGTCGGAGCCGAACGCCATCATGCCGCCGTTGTGGTTCGTGTTCGTGGGGTGCGGGATCGTCAGGAGGACGGTCTCCGTCGGGTCGGCCACGTCCGGGTTGGCGGAGACGTGGTACTCGGCGATCACGATCGTGCCGTCCCCGGTTCGCGTGTAGTAGACGAAGAAGCGCCCGTTTCCTTCGTACTGCGGGTGGAACGCCAGGCCGAGGAGCCCCTGCTCACCACCTGCCACGACCCTCGTGTGAATGTCGAGGAAGGTGGTGGGTGTCGAGGAGCCCGGCTGGAGGACCAGCACCACACCCCCCTGCTCCACGATGAAGAGCCGGTTCGAGAAGTCGCCCGCGTTCCCGACGAAGAGCGGGCTCGCGAGGCCGGTCGTCACGACCGGATCGAGCTGGATCGCGACAAGGGTCGCCGGCGTGAGCGAAAGTGTTACGGCGGCGCACACCGCGGCAATGCGAAGTCTGGGCATCGTCTTCTCCTTTCTATTGGTTGTTGAGATTCTGGCCTGAACCGGCGGTGGGCAGGGCAAGGGTTCAGCGTTGTACCCGTACATCTGCGGGGAGAGGAGTTCGCGAGTCACGGTCGGCGCCCGGACCCGGGCACGAGGAGTTTACCCCCGGTCATCGTTCTGGCCCACAGGGAATTCGGCCTTGGCGGTGGCGCGGCCGGGAGACCTCACCTTCGACGCGGGGCGCTGCAGCTCCTTCGCCGAAGAGTCTTCGGTGCGGCGGTGACCAGCGGCCGATCGGTTCCGGCTGACGAGTTCTGAGAAACTATGCGCATAGGAGGAGTCACCATGCCGAAACATTCAGTGCAGAAACTCATGCTCGCTCTGGGATTCGCGGTGTTCGCCTCGAATGCGCTGGCGCAAATGCCCAACCCCTATGGCGCTCCCATCAGCCTGGAGAACGCGAAGAAGGCGGCCGCCGCTGCGATCGCCGAAGTGCGCAAGAACAATTGGACCATGGCCGTCGCGATCACCGATACCGGCGGAAACCTGGTGTATTTCGAGAAGATCGACGCCACTCAGACGGGCAGCGTGAACGTGGCGATCAACAAGGCGCGCTCCGCGGCGCTGTTCAAGCGCCCGACGAAGGCGTGGCAAGACGTGCTGGCAGGTGGCGGAGAAGGCCTCCGCGTTTTGGGCTTGGAAGGCGCGGTACCGGTCGAGGGTGGTCTCCCGCTACTCATGGACGGCAAAATCGTCGGCGCCATCGGTGTCTCGGGAGGCAGCAGCGCACAGGACGGACAGGCCGCTAAGCCCGGAGCCGACGCCTTGAAATAGCCGCCGCAATCTCTCGGTAGTCTGGGCCGCTCGGCAGGATTGTCCTCTTGAAGCTCCCGTTAGCGGGCGCAAGAAGTCTCCCCAACTCATCGAGGGAGGAGGCTCGCGCCGCGGGAGCGATGCGCGCAGCAAGTGACGAGGCGGGCGGTCGAGGCACTTTGGCGGAGCCGCCCGCCGGTGCGCCCGCAGCCGGAGCCTCGCGCTATCTAGCCTTTCACCTTGGTGGCCTTTCTTCCGTGGAGGTGTGACCCGGGACTCTGGCAGCCGGTCCGCCGGCTGGTAGAACCACCCTTTCGGGCCAACTCGCGTCGGGCGTAGGCGACCAGTCTTCTCTGATAATAGCCCCGGCTCCCACGAGGGACGCCGAGAAGTCTCGCCGATTCCGCTAAGCTATGACCGCTCCGGATCAGCACCAGCATCCTTCGTTCGGTTTCGGGAAGAGCGGCGGCCACGCGATCGAGTAGATCGTCGACCTCGATCTCCCGCAAGACCTCCTGCGTGCGAGGCTCGGGATCCGGCCAGCACTCCTCCAGCGTGCTCCGGCGGTATTTCCTCCGCCGGTACCGGAGGATGAAATTCCTGGCGACCGCCGCGAGCCACGACATTGAGATTTCCCGGTCCAGACTGCGTTCTCGCAGGAGCCACAGCCAGATGTCCTGGGCGATATCGTCCGCCTCGGAGGAAGCGAGCCCGGTGCAGAGGCAACACTTCAAGATCCGGGAATACGACATGTGGATCCAGTCCTCCAGATAGGTACCAGAATGGATCCCGCTCTGCAGACGAGGATCGTCCATGGACGTTCCTCCAACTCGCGTTGGAGCTTGAAGAGAGCGCAATTCTTGATCAGTCGCTCCAGCTCAGTCAATGGGGATGTACGGTGGGCCATGCCGCTGACTCTTCGGGCCTGCTCGTTCGGCCGGGGAGGTCGAGTTCCTGATGTTGGTGCTCGGGACGGGCTATTCGGCGGAGGAGCCCTCCACGCTGGAGATGCAGAACCAGGTCGGGCTGTGAGGTTGGCTACGGACCGGCACTGCCGCGGGATCCTGCTCCACGTGAGGTCAAGATTCTTCTAATCTTTTGCCGTTCGCCGAGCGATATGCAAGTGGACGCGGCATCTTGAAAAGGAGTTCGTAATGCCATGGGAGCCCGGAGATGACATCTGTCCGCCCTGGCCCTGGTAGAGGCACTGGCGCCCAGTCCTCGATCGCCTTGGTGGGACGCCAAGATGGTTAAAGTCGGCGAGGAGATCTTCGCCGGCCTAACCTCGGTCAACATGGCTGGGCGGGCATCCGATCCCCGGATTTCATTGGCGCTTGCCAAGAGCGGCGCGGAGATTGTCAGCAAAGGTGGACAGAAACTCAGCCTACCGACAGGTCACCGATTCTGAGAGGGGGAAGACGTGAACAAGATCAGCCTGCGAATCGCGTTTCTGGTGCTCGGGTTTATCTGCGTCGCGCTCCTGGTACATGGCGTCGGGCTTCAGCTACCAAGAGTTCTGAAGATGCTGACCGGCGTCTCGGGCGCGGTATCCTCGTCTCCATCTCCTTCGTCGGATGGGAGCCAGGCCGCGTCTGCGGTCGCCACGACGTCCTCCGCTTTCGTGACCGACAAAGTGTGTACCGGGTTGAGCTCGATTGAGTCGAGTTTCAACTCGACTGCGATCGCGGAGGGCAACTTCATCTGGTTCAACAGCGCCATCCACGTGGATGGGGCTGGCTCGGATGCGGCCACGATCTTCTTGAATGACTCGGCCATTACCTTTGCGGCCAACGGCACCAACTACAGTCTGGCCGTTCCGGCCGCGACGATCAGCTTCGATCCGGCGGCGACGGCGGCCTCGACGAGTTTCGACGCGGCGAGCAATCGCTGGGCGACCATCGTTCCCGGAGGGTTCTCGGGCCGTGCGTTTCTCTCCGGGCTGGCGTTTCCGGTTCCGGCCGGGGGTCTGCCCGGTGGAATCAGTTCGGTCACCTGGTCGGCGGCGATTTCGACCGACAAGCCCGGCGTGACCGCGCAGTGGGGCTGGGGCGCCGCGGTTTACAGCATATTCGGCACCGACTACAACGCCCTCGCGGTCAATCCGGTGGGCGAGGGCCAGCCGAGCCAGGGCGCCAGGCTGCTCTCCAAGGGGGAGAGCAACCAGAGCGGAGCCGGCCAGACGGATTCCGTGGGCAAGCCGGCCAGTCTGGAAGCCTTCCTGACCGGCGGCGCGGGTGGCGACGGAGGCTCCGATTTTACTGGATCCTTCGGGGTGATGAGGGGAGTGATGAGCGCCGTGACGCCCTGCGTCGCGGGTGCCTCCAGTAGTTCGCGGGCGAGCATCACTCTGGCCGGCAACGCAGGGACGGAAAGAGTCGCGGGGACGGAAAGGATTTTGCAACCTCACGGTATCGGGGCAACCAAGAGCTGTGCGCCCAGCACTGCGTCGGGGGGCGCCGCGATCCAATGCTCTTACACGATACAGAACCTGACCCCCGACGATCCCGTTACCGGTCTCATCGTTACGAACACGATTCCTGATCCGATCGCTCCACCAAGCGAGTGCACCGGCACGGTACCCAGCGTAGACCCAAACGTCCCCTGCTTCCTCCTCGATCCGGTCACTGGCCTCCCAACGGCGACCCAGGTGACCACGCTCGCCCCTATGGGCACGATAGATCCTGGCACGGGGATTCATTTGGATACCTGCGGTGGCATCATAGACGAGGCCGCGCCTAGCTGCGAGACAAGCGACTGTCACTTCACCGATCGAGTCTTCGGCACTGGCGTTGTCATCGGCGCCAGCGCGAGTGCGAGCAGCGGGGGTGTTGTCCAGGTTCTAGCCTGCACGCCGACGCCGACGGTGACCGGCACTCCGCCAACGTCAACGCCGACCAACACGCCGACCAACACGCCGACGCCGACACCGCGGATTGCAAGGCCCCCCTGCCCGAACTCTCCATGCGAAGAACACCGACCGCCACTACCACCGATACCAACTCGCAGACCGACCCCCTGATGGCGTTGACGAGATAACTGCCAATCCGTCGAGTCCGATTCGTGCCGTGCAGATTCAGCGGGACTGGAGAGGCACCAGGGGTCAGGCATGAATTCAGGCATTCTCGTTCCTCCAGTCACACTCCCTCTGTAGAGTCAGAGATCGGCAAGATATTGCTGAGGCGATGGGCCCGTGGAGAAATTGGTGAGCCGTGAATGAGCCGCATCGCTTGGCACGGAACGATGAAAGGCTGGCGGAATGCTAGCCGGTTTCCGCGGGCAAGAATCGTGCGGCGCCGCAGTGAATATCGAGAGCCGGTAATCACGATCACCCGACCCTGCTGAGTTGAAGGCGGAGATACAGTTGGAGGGTTGAACCGAGCGTACGAGGCGGCGGCGAACGGGAAAGGACGACTCATGCGACGGCTTGGAACCATCGTGGCATCGATCGCGATCGTTGCGCTGGCAGGCTGCGGGACAACGGGTGGCTCGGGTGGATCTAACGGACGCGCATTCCGGATCGATCGCTCCGGTGACGAATACGCGATCACCGCCCGGGACGCGCGGCGCGACGCCGTTCTCTCCGAGCTGGAACGTGTCGCGAACGTGGAGATCCGCCCGCATCCGGGGGGCGACGGGCGCCTATCGATCGATGTGCGCGGCCTGGCGCTGGACGATGTGATCGCGCGCCTGATGCCGAATGACGCACGCTATTCGGTACGTTACGGCAAGCGTGATGTCGAAAGTACGGCTGCTCTTCGTGAAGGACGCAAGCAAGGTGCGGCGCTTGCCGCCGATGCCCGGCTTCCGCGTAAGGACGATAAGCGTCCGGCCGTCCCGGCCGCCGGCATTCGCAAGCCGGCGCCGGAATCGTCGCCCGTGGAAACACCGGTCGGTGGTCCTCGGGGCAAGCCGGTCACGACCGACCTGGTGCAAATGGCGACCGCCAGGGAACCTAAGAAAGCACCGCCGCGCACCGTCCCGCGCGACACCGTGCGGATCACGCTGCTGTTCGAGCCGAATGCCGCGCCGCGCATCGTGAGGGCGCAGTTAATCGAAGGTCGCGCGCCGCTCCAGCGGATGGTAACCGGTCCATTCCTCTTCGTGCTGGTGGGCGCCGACGGCCGGCCCGTGCACTATGGAACGTTCCTCGATCCGCTGCTGCAGCACAGCTACCTGCCCGAGGGTCAACACGACGTGGGCCGCTCAACATCGGGGACGATCGGCATCTCCATCGACCGGGAGCGTATGACTGGCGGTCGCGTGATCGTTTACGACGCCCGCGACGTGCCGCTCCCGCGGGAACTCAGTGACGAAAGTGTCCGCGCATTGGTGGGCCGTGCGAAACCCGTCGTCGAGATCGACGTGGAACGCATCAATCGCCTGCTTGGCGAGGAGATCCGGAAATGAAGCTGCGCTATCTGCTGTGCGTCTGCGCCTGCGTAGTGGTGAACGTCGGACAGGCGCAGACGGTGACGGAACTGCTGCGCAATGGGCCCAACGCCGAGAAGCTGAACCTGGTGATCATCGGCGACGGGTTTGCCGCAGGCGCCGACCAGACCACGTACAACAACTTCGTGCGGGACACGATCATCCGCGACCTCTTTGACGAAAAGCGCGACGGCGCCTACCGCGAGATCATGGGCGCGTTCAACATCTTTCGCGTAAACGCCAACTCGACGCAAAGTGGAATCACCACCGTTGACTCGAACGGCACCGTCGTCACGACGGTGAACACGTTCTTCGGCTATCGCTACAGCGGAATTTGGGGACGCTGCTGGATGGAGCCCGGGCCCAACAGCAACACGACCGTGACCAATACGCTCAACAACTTGGTGCCGGGCTGGACGTACGCGTTCATCATTCTCAATACGGCCTCGGGGGGCGGATGCCGCCGCGGTAATCAGCTCGCGATCACGATGGGTGGCACCTGGACGGTCGCGGCGCACGAGACGGGGCACATGGTCGGCGATCTCGGGGACGAGTATACGGGCACGGCGACCTACACCGGAGGCGAGCCGGGCAAGGTCAATCTCACGATCAATACCGATCGCGCCACGCTCAAATGGCACCAGTTCGTGAATCCGTCGACCGCCGAGCCAACCCCTGTAGCCTTCGGCGGTGATCCCGTCCAGGACGCCGGGCTCTTCGCCGGAGGGACTACTGGCGGCACGCGCTTCAACGCCGGCATCTTCCGGCCCTCGCTCAATTCGCGGATGAACAGCAACGCGCCCGAGTTCGATTCGATCGGCTACGACCAGATGCGCCGCGTCGCCGGGCAGAACCAGGACCTGCACTATAGGAACGTGTACGCAGGTCGATTCACCGGACGGCCCGGTGCCGACGTCGTGGTCCATCAGCAGAATTCGCTTTATCTCTATACCGGCCAATGGGACACGCTGGCGCCGACCTGGGTGCGCACGATGCCTGACCCGGTGTGGGACGCGTATCGACCGGGCGACCGCTTTCTGGTCGGCGACTTCGACGGCGACAGCAAGCAGGACCTGTTCGTCTACAACTTCACCGACTGGTCGATGCCGTACTTCGCCATGCTGCGGTCGACCTGGCAGGGGTTCGAAGGCGTGCGCCGGTTCGACAAGGTTCTGCCCGGTTGGGGCGACATGCGGCCGCACGATCAGTTCTTCGTGGCCGACGTTGATGGCGACGGCAAGGACGATATCCTCGTGTTCAACGGCGAAGACTGGAGCATGGGCTATTTGCTCATTCTCCACTCGACCGGCAGCGACCTGCGCTTGGTCCGCCGCTACGATGACACGCTGCCCGGATGGGGCGCGATGCGCCGCAACGACCGCTTCCACGTCGCCGATTTCAACGGCGATGGCCGCGCGGACCTCTACGTCACGAATCTGGACGACTGGTCGGTGGGCTATCTCGAAATGCTGCGTTCCAATGGCCGTGATTTCAGTTTCGTGCGACGCTTCGACCAGCAGTTGCCGGGATGGGACGATATGAAGCCCGGCGACGAATTCTTCGTCGGCGACTTCAACGGCGATGGCCGTCAGGATCTCTACGTGTTCAACGGTCGCGATTGGTCGATGTCGTATCTCGAGATGATGCGTTCGACCGGAACGGACCTGGTCGCGGTACGCCGGTTCGACCGGGACGTTCCAGGCTGGGGGGAGATGCGGCGCAACGATCGCTGGTTCGTGGCCGACGTCAACGGGGACAAGCGCGCCGATCTGTTCGTCTACAACGCGAGCGACTGGGCGACGCAATACCTCGGCACCCTACAGTCGTCGGGTACATCGCTCAACGGTGGGTGGCAAGACGACTGGATCGGCAGCTGGAACCTTGGGTCGGCAGATCGTTTCATCGTCGCGAACTTCAACGGCGGCAGCGGCTGGGACGATCTGCTCGTCTACAACGACGGCTGGTTCGGCCTGCTCCGCTCGCTTTCCAACCGAGTGGCACAGACCGCTATCTACCCGGACTGGATCCACAATCACAACTTTCATGAACTAGGTTGGTGGTAGCTGATGACGTTTCCCCAGCCTTGAATCATGCGCGCCGCCCGAAAAGGCCGACGGCTCAGCTTGCGAAAGGAACTTTCAGCCGCGTTCGGGTAGGAAGGGGGGTCAGTCCTGAATCCATGTACTATTTCGAAAACCGCCGAGCCGAAATAAAACAGCAATTCAGGACCGACCCTTCCGCCTCCTTCACCTTAGTGACCTTTCTGCCGTGGAGGTGTGGCCCGGGACTTTGACAGGTAGTCCGCCGGACTGGCAGAACCACCCCTTCGGGCCAACTCGCGTCGGGCGCAGGCGACCAGTCTTCTCTGGTAGTAGCCCCGGCTCCCACGAGGTACGCCGAGAAGTCTCGCCGATTCCGCCAGGCTATGACCGCTTCGGATCAGTTCCAGCATCCTTTGTTCGGTTTCGGGAAGAGCGGCGGCCATGCGATCGAATAGATCGTCGACCTCGATCTCCCGCAAGACCTCCTGAGTGCGGGGTTCGGGACAGGCATCCAGCGAGCACTCCTCCAGCGTGCTCCGGCGGTATTTCCTCCGCCAGTACCGAAGGATGAAATTCCTGGCGACCGCCGCAAGCCACGGCGTCGAGACTTCCCGGGCCAGACTGCCTTCCCGCAGGAGCCACAGCCAGATGTCCTGCGCGATATCGTCCGCCTCGGAGGAAGCGAGCCCGGTGCAGAGGCAACACTTCAAGATCCGGGAATACGACGTGTGGATCCAGTCCTCCGGACAGGTACCGGAATGGATCCCGCTCCGCAGCCGAGGACCGTCCATGGGCGTTACTCCAACCCGCGGGTTGGAACTCGAAGAGAGCGCAATTCTTGAGCAGTCGCTCCAGCTCAGTCAATGACGATGTGCGGTGGGCCATGCCGTCAGGCCATCTGCCGCCTCGCTCGTTCGACTGTGCAAGTCTCAGACCGGCTGAAGGTTAGTCCCGCGCGAGATCCCGGCCGTGTATTCGGTCATCCTCCGATGGCCAAGATTCTTCTAATCTTTTTCCGTTTGCCGAGCGATATGTAGGTGTAGTGGAGGCGACATCTGGGGCACTGGCCCGGTCCTCGACCGCCTTGGTGGGACGCCAAGCTGGTTAAAGTCGGCGAGGAGATCTTCGCCGGCCTGACGACGGTCAACATGGCCGGGCGGGTATCCGATTCCGGATTTCATTGGCGTTTGCCAAGAGCGGCGCGGCGATGGTCAGCAAAGGCGGACAGGAACTTAGCCCACCGACAGGTTACCGATTCTGAGAGGGGGAAGATGTGAACAAGCTCAGCCTGCGAATCGCGTTTCTAGTGTTCGGGTCTATCTGCGTCGCGCTCCTGCTTCAAGGCGTCGGTCTTCGGCTACCAAGGGTTCTGAAGATCCTGACCGGGGTCACGGCCGCTGCTCCCTCCTCTCCAGTGGTGGTTCAGAGCAGGGCCGAACCTTCCGGTGCGGGCCCGATATCCTCGATGCGGCCAAGATCTTCTTGAAGGATTCGAGGATTACTTTCGCCGCCAACGGCTCCAATTACAGTCTGGCCGTTCCGGCCGCGACGATCAGCTTCGATCCGGCGGCGGCGGCGGCCTCGACGAGCTTCGACGCGGCGAGCAATCGCTGGGCCACGATCGTTCCCGGCGGGTTCTCCAGCAGGGCGTTCCTCTCCGGCCTGGCGTTTCCGGTTCCGGCCGGGGGCCTGCCGGGCGGAATCAGCTCGGTCACCTGGTCGGCGGCGATTTCGACCGACAAGCCCGGGGTGACCGCGCAGTGGGGGTGGGGCGCCGCGGTGTACACCAGGTTCGGCGCCGACTACAACGCCCTTGCCGTCGATCCGGTAGGCGAGGGCCAGCCGAGCCAGGGAGCCAGGCTGCTCTCCAAAGGGGAGAGCAGCGGGACCGGAGCCGGCCAGATGGATTCCGTCGGCAAGCCGGCCAGTCTGGAAGCCTTCGTGACCGGGGGCGCGGGTGGCGACGGAGGCTCCGATTTCACGGGATCCTTCGGGGTGATGAGGGGGGTGATGAGCGCTGTGACGCCCTGCGCAGCAGGCGCCTCCGGCAATTCGCGGTCGACCATCACTCTGGCCGGCAACGCAGGGACGGAAAGAGTTGCGGCGCCGGAAAGGATTTTGCAATTTGTGGGTTTGGGCTCAACCAAGAGCTGTGCGCCCAGCCCCGCGTCGGGCGGCGCCTCGATCCAATGCGCTTACACGATACAGAACCTGAGCACCGACGATCCCGTTACCGGTCTCGTCGTTACGAACACGATTCCTGATCCGCTCGCTCCACCATCAAGCGAGTGCCCCGGCACGGTACCCAGCCTAGACCCGAATGTCCCCTGCTTCCTTCTCGATCCGGTCACTGGCCTCCCGACGGCGACCCAGGTGACCACGCTCGCCCCTATCGGCACGATAGATCCTGTCACGGGGATTCATACGGATACCTGCGGCGGCATCCTCAACGAGACCGCGCCTCCTTGCGATACTAGTAACTGTGACTTCACCGATCGAGTCGAAGGCACTGGCGTGGTCAGGGGCCTCAACGCGAGTGCGAGCACCGGGGGTTTTGTCCAGGTTCTAGCCTGCACACCCACGCCGACGAATACCCCGCCGACCAATACGCCGACGAACACGCCGACCAATACCCCGACCAGCACACCGACACCTGCTATTACGTGCCTGGCGATCAAGGTGACGGGCGGTGGCCAAATCAACCTAGACGGGGGGGGCGTGGCCAGTTACGGGTTCAACGCGAAGCCGGATAAGAAGAACCCAGTGTGCAACGATCCGTGTGGCGTGGCGGCAAGCGGCCACTTCAACTACGTCAACCATGAGACGGGTCTGCACGTCAACGGCCCGGTCGACCACATCAAGTGTATCGCGTTTAACCCAGACGGGTCATGCCTGACAGTCCAGTTCTGCGGCACTTGCGGCCCGGCAACCAAGCCTGCGGACTGCGCGTTCACCGTGACGGTGGAAGACCACGGCGAGCCCGGGACGGCAGATCAGTTCGGTGTCGTGGTGACCGGCGACCTGACCGAGAACGTTTCGAAGCGCGTCGTCGCCAGGGGGAACATCCAGTTCCATCCGACTCACTAGAGAACGACCCGCGGACTCCAGAGATGGCCAAGGCAGGGCGGACCTTCCGCCCTGCCTTTTTTTGTGGTGGCTGGCCCAGGGTCTCGGGCACTTTGATTTCAGGGCGGCCGAAGGCTGCTGTATTATGCCGCGGGCATGGTAAAGCACGGAGAAGGGTGCGAATCGGGCTCGTCGCCGCGGCGCTGACCTCGGCCGTTCTGGTTGCGGGCGCCGCCGAGGTCGCGGCACAAGCGACGGATGTTCTGACGATCGGGACGGTGAGCGTCTCGTCGGGCACAGGCCAGGTCGAGGTGCCGATCTTCATCCAGGACAACACCGGCACGCCGATCGGCCGCGACCAGGGCGCGAGGATGCGGATCAGCGGCTTCGCGATGCAAGTCGTCTACGGACCTAACTCCTGCATCGACACCCCTGCCACAGCGAGCCTGCGTATCGACCTCACAGGCGGCATCCTCGCGAGCCAGAGCGCGGACATCGACAGCCGTGTCAAGGTGGCCAACACGTCCCAGTCCTGGATCTACTCCTCGGCCGAAACCAACGGACTCATCCCGTTCACGGCCGCCCCTCTCCCCGGTGATCGGATCGGAGCGATGGTGTTCAACCTGACCGGCTGTCCGGCCGGCCCGATCAACCTCGTCATCACCACGACGGGTGGCGCCGAAGCAACGCTCAGCTCCGACAACAGCGTGAGCGAGACGGTCGGTAACGGTGGTCTCTCGGTCACAAACGGCGCGATCAACATCGCGCCTCTCACAACCACACCGGCGACCAACACCCCCACCAACACCCCCACCAACAGCCTGACCAATGCCCCGACCAACACGCCTACACCCACGCCGTCAATAACGCCGACCCCGACGAATACGCCTGTCGGCGTGACGCCGCCTGCCATCCTCACGGTCAACCCTTCGCTCGGCACAACCCGCGGCGGGACCATAGTGACGATCAGCGGCAACCGCTTCCAGCTGGGCGCCAGGGTCTTCTTCGGCGACACGCCCGCCTCTCTGGTGAACTTCTCGAATGCCCAGGAGCTGGTCGCCGTGACCGACGCGCATGCCGCCGCCGTCGTTGACGTCACCGTCACGAACCCCGACGGCGGAACCGCCCGTGCCGCCAGCGCTTATCACTACACCCCGCCCGGGCGTCCACGCCTCCGCCCGACACCGCGCGTCCTCGACCGGCCACCGACTTGACCTGGCCTGGTTGGTCCCCGCGGTTGCCAACCCGGTGCGGAGATCGCCGACATCGCCCCGGCGCTGAGGGTAGACCCTAGCCCGAATAATTCACGGACACCCAGCCGAAACACGTGCAACTCATTGAGAGATGAATGGGTTGTTGCGGCGATATTGCGTGTTGCCGAGGCACACCTTGTTCCTGCGTGAGATTTTTCGTCGGGACGAGGAAGACCGACGTCGGCGACCGTCCCCGGGGGTACGGGGGACCAGAAGGTCCCCCGCCTCATTCAGTCATCGCAGAGGAGGTCTGACGAAGTATCCGGCGAGCGTCCATGCGCAGGGGGCGCGTGGTGCCCCTGAACCCCCGGGATCCGCGGGACGGCTGGAGTCGTTCGTGAATTATGCGGGCTAGCCACACGCTCGGGCCGCGGTCTTGTCAAGCGCAGCCGAATCGACCGAGCTGTTCGCTTGGACCAGGCTCGCACCTTTCTCTTGCAGATCGTGTTTCGCAGAACATATGATGAGTTCGGTCCACCTAGAATTCGGGACTAAGAGGTGCTGAGGAAGTGCCCAAACCCACATCTCGTGTCGCTTTAGCTTTTATCGTGGCGTCGGTATCAGCTGCTTTCCTCCAAAATCGTTCTGCTCGATCCGCGCTGAGCCCCCACGGTGCGTTCTCTCCAAAGGTTGAGGCACCTCGAGGAGAGCGCGAGGGCGCGGGCGACCTCTGGGCGAACAAAGTCAGCCTGATGCGCGCTATCGAGCGCATGCCGCTCTACTTTATCCAGAATCGCGGCCAGGTTGACTCCAGGGTGGCCTACTACGTTCAGGGGCGGGACACGACTCTCTACTTCACCCCCGACGGGATAACGATGGCCCTCACGGACCCTAAGAACAGGGAGCACGCGTCGAAGGGAAGTCTGGAGAAGGCTTCGCTCCCTCGGGAAAGAGTCCAGGAGCCGAAGTCCATGAGCCGCTGGGCTGTCAAGCTCGACTTCGTTGGAGCCAACCCGCACCCGAAGATTGTGG
>WNGE01012418.1_pt1 | contig 13692 bp, 10 predicted proteins | sample 5400651 | NCBI WGS metagenome assembly WNGE01 (sample SAMN13153370, study PRJNA577476) | soil metagenome | isolation source: 60 cm soil or saprolite under grassland replicate 2 | place: USA:California | collected 2016-06-15 | reverse complement strand
CCCAGGCCTACATCGCCGATGTCACGACGAAGGAAAACCGCGCGAAAGGCATGGGCCTGATTGGCGCCGCTTTCGGTTTGGGATTTGTCTTCGGTCCGGCAATTGGCGGAATCCTGAGTCGTTGGGGAATCAATGTTCCGTTCCTGTTTGCAGGAGGCCTGGCGTTCGCGAACGCGATCCTCCTTTATTTCACTTTGCCGGAAACAATTACCCCCGATCATCCGGCGCGTGCTTCCGCCGCGAGCGGGCGGAGTTGGGGGCAGTTGGTCACGGCTTTGAAAAATTCACGCCTGGCAATGGTCCTCACGATTTACTTTCTTTCGATTGTGGCCTTCTCGATCATGACGGCGACGTTTTCTCTGTTCCTGATGTTTCGGTTCGGATATGACGCATTTCACAATGGCTGGATCTTCGCGTTTGTGGGAATAATCTCGGCCTTCATCCAGGGCGGCTTGATCGGAAGATTGGTAAAGAAATTTGGGGAACCGTCTTTGGTGATTGCCGGCGCGTTGCTATTTTCCGGCAGCCTCTTCGCGACGCCATTCGTGACCCCGGTCATTGGCGTGTTGGGGATACTTCTTATCGGAGCAGTGTCAGCGATTGGCAACGCCTTGATGGCGCCTTCACTGACAAGCCTGGCGTCAAAAAGCGCGAGTGCCGCCGAGCAAGGCGGCGTTCTCGGCGTAACGCAGTCAGTCGCGAGTTTGGCCCGCGCTGTCGGGCCCTCGATCGCCGCATTTTTGATCTACAGCATGGTGGCGCATATGGGGCTGGATGGTCGACCTCAGAACATGAGCAATTCGTCGATCTTCAGAACCTTCTGGACTGCTGCCATCATCCAGTTCATCGCCTTTGTTTGCGCCGGATATTTTGCCTGGGCCTATGCGAAGAAATATTCGGACGGGGAGGTCGCGGAAGCAGCGTAATTTCGGAATTACAAATCAGCCTCGATAGGGCGTATAGGGTGCCGCGTCTTTCCTGGAGGCGAACCTAGTAGCATTCAATTAAGCAGCTGGAGCCAGCGTCTCGTTCTGTATGATCACAGTTGGGTTAGAAGAAGGTTCAGGAATCTGGAGGTTCTGCTCATGCAATAGGGCAACATGTTCCTCCATTCCCGATCTGGCTTTGTAGATACAATCTTCGATTGAGTGTCCAATCCCTGAAAAACCTTCGAGGTCCGGCGAATAAAACCCAAAGAACACTGGGTCGGCTGTTGCTTCGATAACCAGCGAGTACTTAAGATCGATCATCACTAGCTCCTTTGCCTGATTCCCGCCGCCTTAAGAATAGCATGGCAGGTACCTTTGGGAACTTCCTTCGCTCCATGAAAATCAACTCGAATCAGCTTATCGTGTCCCGGCTTTGAATAATAGCGAATCGAACCCTTCTCTCTTAACAAAAGAAAGCCATTCTTTTCAAGCAGGCGGATGAGTTCAGTAAATTTCATCGCCGATTATTTAATTCATCCAGCGCTTTCCCAAGTCGTACAATTCCTTCAATGAATATCTCCGGCGGACACGTGTAACCCAGACGAAAATGATCCGGCATCTCGAAATATTTTCCCGGCACAATCGTGGTGTCGTATCTTTCGCGAACCGTGCGGCACAATTCGTCTACCTGGCCGTTCTTCAATCGCGGGAAAACGACCGTGCCAAACTCAGCTCGCGGCGCTTCGAGATCTGCCCGCTCGCTCAGAAACTGATTGAGGACAGCCCGGTTCGTATCCAGAATTCCGCGTGCGCGCAGCGCAATCTGTCCAAGATTCGCGAGCGCGATGCAGCTTAGTAATTCAGCCGGATGCGCTGGAATGCCGATGACCAGATCTACCAAACCCCAAAGTCGCTTCGCCAAATCAGGCTCAGCCAGAATCCAGCCGCAACGCAGCCCGCTCAGGCCAAAGGCTTTCGTCAAACTTGCCGTCACCACAAATTGATTGCCCAAATGAAACGCCGACGGCGGCGCGCGTTCGAACATCGCCTCGAGATAAACTTCGTCAACCAGTACACGCACGCCGATGTTTCTCGCAATCTCGCCGATTTGTTTCAGGGTGGCTTCGTTGACGAAAGCGTTGCTCGGATTGTGCAGATTGGTAATCACAATTAGTCGGGTCCGCGAAGTAACCGCGCGCTCGATCGCGCGCGGATCAATTTCAAAGCCATCCGCCGCCGGGCGCGGAAACCGTTTTATCACCGCGCCGAGAAAACTCGCCACGTTCAAAAGTGGCTCGTAAGCCGGCTGCTCGATCAGCACTTCATCGCCGGGGTCGATGGTGGCGGCCATTACCAGAAAGTTCGCCATCGTGGTCCCGACCGCTGCGATAACATTGCCTGTGTCGACTTCGCATTTTTTTGCGAGGGCCTGCTGCAATGGCTCGTAACCGTAGAAGGTTGGGCCGTTGATTTCCAGATCTTCAATCTTCACCGGCAGATCCCGGAGTGGATAGGGCGTCATGCCGCTGTTTGCCAGGTTGTAGGTTGCCTGCGCCTGTGTCTTGGCCCATTCAATGTATGCCGAATTCATTGCGCGCAACTTTATTGCTGAGACCATCATCCCTCGCTCCTCCACCAGTTCCAGAAAAAATAGACCGGCACGCCGGCCAGCACAATAGTGAGACCGATCACCGTGTTTTCCGGATGAGAATAAATCGTGCCGGCGACAACTGCCCAGCACACCAGGATAAAAAATAGAGTCGTGATCGGGTGGCCAGGCACGCGGTAATCAGTCGTTTGGGTACCGCCGCGATCGCGATGACGAAAAACAAACAGGCACGCCGCGGTCAATCCGTAAGCGATGAAGTCGACTGACACGACGTAATCCAGAATCTGGTCAAACTTTCCGGAGAGCGCGATCGTTGCCGCCAAAACGCCCTGCAAAGCAATCGCTACAAACGGTGCCTGCGTGCGCGGATCGACGCGCGCAACCTGCTTGAAAAAAAGTTTGTCTTCGGCCATTGCGAAGTAAACGCGCGGCGCTGTCAGGATACTTTGACTCAGAAACCCAAGCGTTGAGATTGCGATACCGACGGCGATCAGGCGCGCTCCGCGTTCACCCAAAGCGAGCCGCATAACAGCCGAAGCCGGCGCACTTGCTTCAGATAATCCCTTTGCTCCTAGCGCCGCGACACAAACAAAATTAACCGCCAGATATAAGACGACAACACCGAGCACCCCGATGACGACTCCGCGCGCGAGATCCTTTTTCGGATCGCGCATCTCTGCCGCAACAAAACTGGCTGTATGCCAGCCGCCATAAGCAAACATTACCGGCCCCATTCCCGCAGCAATTATCGCTAACACCCCCAACGATGCCGGGCGATCGAGCGCCTGAGTCAAACTGAATTGCGGGGTGCCCACAAAAACGAGGGCGGATACTATCAGTCCGGCGATGGCTAAGATCTTAATCACCATCAACGCGTTCTGGACTGCAGCTCCCGCTTTCACGCCCAGGCAATTGATGATTGTGAGCAACAGCAGTGTTACTACCGCCACCAGTGAGGAGGAGACCGGAAGATGGATCAACTCAAGAAAGTACTGCGCAAAGATTACCGCTACCGCCGCCATGCCGCCGGATTGAATTACCAGCAGGAGCGCCCACCCGTAAAGAAATCCGACCATCGGATGATAAGCATCGCGCAGATAGGCGTATTGACCTCCGACGAGTTGCGGCTTGCGCGCGGCCAGTTCGGCATAAACAAAAGCGCCGGCCATCGCCACGAGTCCGCCCAACAGCCAGCAGCCAAGAATCAATGGGGTCGTGTGGACGCGGCTGGCTACAACATTGGGATTTTTGAATATACCGGCGCCGATGATTCCGCCCATCACGATCATCGCCGCACTAAACGGGCCGAGCTTGCGGGCTAGTTGGGGCTGGTTGCGTTTCATTTTCCGCAAGAATCAATTCCAAGATCACCTCAAGGTAGGGAAGGGGGCTTGCCCCCGCTGTCTTGACGCAGTCCTGCGGGGGCAAGCCCCTTCCTTACCTTGAGGTCTTCTTCATGTTGAACTCATCGTTTCACGACGAAGTCACGTGCGCTTTTAAAAACTCGTTCAACTCATCTTCAGTCGGCAGCTTCGCTCGCGCGCCCAGATCCCTACACTTCAGAGCCGCAACTGCATTTGCGATCTTCAGACTTGTCTCAACGTCTTCTTCGCGCAGCACGCCGTAGAGAAATCCGCCGCGGAAGGCGTCACCCGCCCCGGTCGTGTCGCGACAGCCGCCGGGCACTTCAAATGCCGGTGATTCAATGAATTCACCTTCGCAATAAGTCAAAGCGCCGCGCGCGCCGAGAGTCATGCCGACCAGTGCGCAACCGTATCTGGCTTTCAACTCAACCAGCGAAGTGCGCGCATCGCTGATCCCGGTCAAACGATGCGGAAACTCGGCTGAGGTGATCAGCACATCGATTAGCGGCAACAACTCCGGCAGTCCGTCATAGATATTATCTATGTCTGCCGAGACGATTGCGCCGGTAGTGTGCGCGGCTCGCGCCATCACCACGCACGCAGGCGGGTCGTGTGCATCAAGGTGCAATACGCGCCCGCGCCCGGCTAATTCAGTCGGGGCTTCGCCGGCACCATAAGATAACTTTTCGTCTCGATCCCAGATGATTGTGCGCTCGCCGTTTTTAGCGTCGATGACGATGAATGCAAGTTGATTGCTGGCGCCCTCAATTGTTTGCGCATGTTTGACATCCACTCCTTCAGATTGCAGCGATTGCAGCCCGAAGAGGCCTTCTCGATCTGACCCAAACCGGCCCGCATACGCCGTCTTCATTCCCAGTCGCTGCAAAGCAGCCATGGCGGAGGCCGTCTGTCCGCCGGCCGACAACTGGTGTTCAAGAAAACGCAGCTTCGAATCGAACGCCGGATATTCAGGCACGACGATCAGATGATCGACCGCGTTCAAACCGAATCCGACCGCATCAAAGTCTTTCGCATTCGGAAGATCAAGAGGTAAACGCATATCTCTGGAAATGCATTACTCTGGGTCAACTGCATTTACTCATGGTTAGGAAGGGGGGTACCTCCCCTTAATTGAATAAGCCCTATCTAGCCGCGGCAAGCCCCTTCCTGACCACGAGCTGGCTTAACTGAATCTGGTCTTTGCGACTTTGCGTCTTGGCGTGGGATTATTCTCGCAAAGGCGCCAAGGCGCAAAGAATCGTGACTCTCGACGAAAAACTCAAAGACATCCCGCGGTCGCCCGGCGTCTATCTGCACAAAGACGCCGCCGGGAAGATCATTTATATCGGCAAGGCGAAAAACCTGCGCAACCGCGTCCGTTCATACTTCCAGGCCGGCCGCGCCGGCGATTTCAGTTATGGGATCAAGACCGAAGAACTCGTCCGCCAGATTGCCGATGTTGAATTCATAGTCACTGATAACGAAGTCGAAGCTTTCATCCTCGAAGCGTCACTGGTTAAGAAGCATCAACCCTATTTCAATTACAAGCTAAAGGACGACAAGTCTTATCCGCATCTGAAGCTTACCGTCAACGAGCCGTTTCCGAAATGCGTGATCACGCGCCGGATTCAAAACGACGGGGCGCTTTATTTTGGGCCGTTTTTGCCCGCCGCGATGGCCCGCCGGACAATCGATCTAATCAATCGCACCTTTCAACTGCGCACCTGCGATATCGAGATCGACGGCAAAGCCCCGCGGCCGTGTCTGGAGTACCACATCAAACGCTGTCTCGGGCCGTGCGTCAAGGGTCTTTGCACGGCGGAAGAATATCAGGAAGCGGTGCGCGATGTGCGCATGCTGCTGGAAGGACGCAACACTGAACTTGCCGACAAACTTGAAGTGCGCATGCTGGCCGCCTCGGAAGAGATGCGTTACGAACTGGCGGCGAAGTATCGCGACCTGCGCAAGACGGTAATCAAACTTTCCGAGCAGCAGAAGATGGCGACCACCAGCGAAAGTGACATCGACATCTTTGGTTACTATCGCGAGGGCACGCGTCTGGCACTGCAACTGTTTACCATGCGGGAAGGCGACATCGTCGGGCGGCGCGAGTTTTTTTGGGAAGATCTGCCGGAAGAAGACTTTCACCCTGCCGATTTTCTCAGCGAAGTTTTGGTGCAGTACTACAGCAGCGCGGATGGTGGCGGGAGCGTGCCACCCGCCGATCTGCGGACGCAGGAATTACGCACGTCATTCCTGCCTCGCGAGATCCATGTACCGACCGATTTTGAAGATCGCGAACTGCTCGAGAAGGTGCTCAGCGAACGCCGCGGCCGGCGCGTGCACATTCTCGCGCCGCAACGCGGCGAGAAGCGCGACATGATCGATCTGGTCGAGAAGAATGCGAAGCTCGCTTTCGAGCAACGTTTTCGCGTGCTGAAGCCTGACATGAAACGGGTGCTGGAAGAAATGCAGGAGACGCTCGAGCTGCCGCGATTTCCCGCGCGCATCGAATCGTTCGACGTGTCACACATCCAGGGGGCCGAGAACGTCGCCGGCATGGTGGTTTGTGAAAACGGAAAAATGAACCGCAACGAATATCGCAAGTTCAAGATTCGCTGGGTCGAAGGCGCTAATGATTTTGCTTCGATGCACGAAGCGGTGCTCCGACGTTATCGCCGCGTGCGTGACGAAGAAAAGGCTTTACCGGATCTGATCATGATTGATGGCGGCAAATCCCAATTGAAGGCCGCTGCCGAGGCGATGCGCGAACTCGATCTCGAAGCTGTGCCGATGATTGGCGTGGTCAAACCACCCCTGCATCACAACCAGGTTGCTTACTTGCTCGTAAAGGGCCGCGAAGATGAGCCCGTTTTTCTGGACTCTCACTCGCAGATTTTGCGTCTGATACAAATGATTCGGGATGAGACGCATCGCTATGCGGTCACTTACCATCGCAAGCGACGGGAGCTGCGCGACTTCACTTCTGAATTGTCGGCAATTCCAGGCGTAGGCGAGAAACGAAAGACGCGATTACTACGACATTTCGGATCGATTCATAAAATATCCGAAGCGAGCGTCGAAGAACTCGCTCCCTTCGTCGGGCGCAAGACGGCGAGCGAGATCGTCGAACACTTCGCGCGGCAGAGGGCCCTGGCGGAAGGGGCGAATGCAGCGTAGCTTAACAATCTAATTAAGGAGAACAAATGGCACGCGGAGATCAATTTATTCCTCACCTGTTCGTCAGCGACGGGCGGGCGGCGCTGGAATTCTACAAAGAAGTTTTCGGCGGCGAAGAGGGTGACTGCATGCTGGAGCCTAACGGCGCGCGGCTGATGCACGGTGAAATAGTTTTGGACGGCCACACCCTTTTCGTTAGCGATGAATTCCCGGACAAAGAAGGCGGCACCGGTCGAACGCCGCAAACGCTCGGCGGGACCTGCGCGCGAATTACTTTGCAGACCGATGACGCAGACGCGGTGGTCGAACGTGCGGTGGCGCGGGGGGCCCGCGTGCTGATGCCGGTGCAGGACATGTTCTGGGGTGCGCGTTATGGAAAGATCATCGATCCGTTTGGGCACGAATGGGGCATCAATCAACAATTGAAAGCGATGACACCCGAAGAGACTGAGGCGGCCGCTGAAGAGTTTTTCGCGACCCAGAAATAACCGGTTGTTACGGAACTGCAAGCGGTCGCGAGCGTATGCTCGACGCTATGGGGCTTTGCCCAAAAACTCATTGAGCAATTGAACCAAGTCAGTTAATGCTGGGAACGCGGTCGTCCCCGTCCGCACAGCGTGCAGCAGCAGGCTCAGGAGTTTCAACGGAAATGAGCCTCCAACTAAAATTCGCGCTGCGCGCTCAGTGCGGACGAGGACGTCCGCGCTCCCAGCAACATGCTGCTCATTTCAGATGCCGAAGACTTTTGGGCAAAGCCACGCTATGGCGCAAATTGAAAATTGCGTTCTGGTGTGGCGCGGGCAAGCCCCCTTCCTGAGACCATGAGACTGCAAGACTTGATCGGCGCTCGATATGGAGCACGGCAAAAACAGCAAAAAACCGAAACCCTTTCGGGCTTCGGGTCCTGCCTGGATTCAGCTGGCAGCGAGTTCTCCTGATGAACTGTTCTGCCGGCCGATCCGGTGTGGATCAAATTACTTTCGGCTGGCGGTCAGGAGTACGGTTTCGCTCGCCGCTTTGAGTGCGGCCATTTCGCGTTCCGCCGCGCGTTCAGCGCGAGGCCTCAAAGCCTGCAACCCGCTGTTTTCGCCATCAACCCAGGCTTGCGCGAAGAAGTATTTGTCGCCGTACCGATGGAAGATCAGCTTCGCGCTTTCCTGCGCTTTGCCGATAACTGAGGTCATCTGCACCATGGCTGAGTTGCCGTCTCTGCTTCGGAGCTGAAGCACGACATGGTCCGAGGCCGGATTGATCTGGGCAACGGTGTATTCACCTGCGGGCAGGGTCTGATTACCGACGCTGAAATTGAACGGAATGTTGGCAGTCAACTGGGTACGACCACTGGTTTGCGCCTGGGCCGCCACGGCCATTGAAGCAACGAGTACGAACATCGCGATCACTGTGTAAGCCTGGTTTTTCATATCTCCTCCTTTGGCTGTGTAAGCCTGGTTTTTCATATCTCCTCCTTTGGCACCCTCCCCTAATGGTCGGGTTTCTCATGCCGTGGCGGTTGAAGCGACCGGCGGCCTTGATTTCGTGCGTCTTGCGACTGACTGCTTCACCACGTTTTGCCTTACACTTGTTAACGCGCAGACTCCGGAGAAACTCCCTCACGTCATCAAAGAATCTGTTGTAGAATCTCGCGGCTGGGAGAATCGCTGGCGCCTGCTAACATGCAAGGTGGGCTTGGTTTAGAGGCAAACCACCGCGTGACCGCTTTAATTGATCGAGCCTTTGTAGAAGGCCTGCTGGACTTAACGTGACCAGCCGCGCGCGGCGCCTAAGGGTCAGTGATGCAATCTTCCGAAAACGTGACCCAGTTACTAGTCGATTGGAGCCGAGGCGACCAGAAGGCGCTCGATAGGCTGATGCCCCTGGTTTACAGCGAGCTCCGGCGTCTGGCGGGAAACTATCTGCGCCGGGAACGGCAGGGCCACACGCTGCAGCCCACCGCCCTGGTTAATGAGGCTTATCTGAAACTGGTCGACCAGCGCAACACCCGCTGGCAAAATCGGGCGCAATTTTACGGCGTCGCCGCACAACTGATGCGGCGGATTCTTGTGGATCATGCGCGTCAGCGCCAGGCCGCAAAACGCGGCGGGTCTGATCAGCAGCGGCTCTCGATTACCAGCGCCGGACAGCTGGGAGCGAGGCAAATGAACTCAAATTCTTCGGCGGTCTTTCCATTGAAGAGACGGCCGAAGTGATGGGCATCGGCCACGCCACAGTCGAGCGGGACTGGAAGATGGCGCGCGCGTGGCTGCGGCGAAAACTGAATAGATTGCATCGCCAAACTTGAGGGAGTTCATTATCGATTCTCGCGTAGCTATTTAGAGGGCAGCAGCAATGTCTGGCTGACGACCTGAAGTATGTTTGGAGTAACAGTTTGAAGTTCCGTCTTCAGGCGGAAGTTTGGAGTCCCGCCTTTAGGCGGAACGCTTTTTTTAAGTAACCCTGGGTTCCGCCTGAAGGCGGTACTCCAAACCCGAAATCATGACACCCGAACGCTGGCAAAAAGTTAAAGAGATTTTTGATGCGGCGCTGAAATATGAGACGCGAGAACGAAATGTATTTCTGTCCAATGCCTGCGGCGGCGATGATGATCTGCGCCAGGAAGTTGAATCATTGATTGCTTCTCATGAAAAGACGGGGAACTTCATCGACTCTCCGGCTTACGAAGCGGCGGCAGAAATGATCGTGGACGAGAAAAGCGAATTCAAAACCGGAGACGCAATCGGTTCTTACGAGATTGTGTCCTTTATCAGCCGGGGCGGCATGGGCGAGGTTTACCTGGCTCAGGACCGCAGACTTAGTCGCAAAGTAGCCCTGAAGATCCTACCGGCTTCCTTTACTCGGAACGTCGAACGGCTGCGCCGTTTTGAACAGGAAGCCCGCGCAGCCTCGGCGCTTAATCATCCCAACATCATCACGATTTATGAGATTAGCGAAGCGCATTCTACGCTGATGATCACAACTGAGTTTGTCGAAGGCGAGACCTTGCGCCAGCGTCTGGCCCACAGCTCTCTCAGTCTCAGTGAATCGCTGCAAGTTGCAATTCAAATTGCCGACGCGCTGGCAGCCGCGCACCGGGCCGGTATCATTCATCGCGATATCAAGCCGGAAAACATCATGCTGCGGCCAGACGGTTATGTGAAGGTGCTTGACTTTGGCTTAGCCAAGTTGATCGATCCGGTTTCGCCGGCGTCGATTTCCGAAGCTCAAACCAAAAGAGTGCAGACCGGCTCCGGCATCATCCTGGGCACGGTTGGGTACATGTCGCCCGAGCAGGCACGCGGAGTGACGGTTGACGCGCGGTCAGACATTTTCAATCTCGGCGCGGTCATCTATGAGATGGTTACGGGGCAAAGACCCTTCCAGGGAGAAACCCCCAGCGACATCTTAGCCGCGATACTGAAGACCGATCCGCTTCCGCTCTCGCATTTTGTGCCGGAAGCGCCGACTGAATTGTCGCGTATTGTTAATAAAGCCCTGCGTAAAGATCGCGAGGAGCGGTATCAAGTGATCATGGACATGCTGCTTGATCTGAAAAGCTTGAAGGAGGAGCTGGATTTTCAGGCCAGGCTCGATCGTTCTGTGGCACCCAACAAAACTGGTGAAGCTGACGCTGGCATGCGGCCTCAACGCCTGACAACTGAGAAAGAGTCCTCGAGCACAAATGAAATCAAATCGGCGGTCTCAACCATCACACATTCTCTGAGCGTCGAGATCAAGCGCCATAAGACGGGAGCAGTCCTCGCTGCGACCGTGCTGGCGGTGGTAACGATAGCCGGCATATTTGCGCTCTACAAACTCTTGAATCGAAGCCGGCCGGAGATTAATGCAGCGCCGCAGGTGCTGAGAAACGCGCAAGTCACTTTTGCTCCCAGCCTTGACAACGATCCTTCAATCTCTCCGGATGGGAACTCCATCGCCTATTCGTCCGATCAAACCGGCAAGTTTGAAATCTATATAAAGCAACTTACGCCCGGGGGACGCGAGATTCAGTTGACCACTGATGGACAGCAGAATTCTCAGCCGGCGTGGTCTCCGGACGGTCAGCGCATCGCTTACTTTTCCAAAGACCGCGGCGGGATCTGGATCATGCCGGCTCTTGGTGGCGTGCCGAAACAGCTAACCGATTTTGGCTGCTGGCCATCGTGGACGCACGACGGTACATTTATCGCCTTTCAATCGGGCGTTGTGAATCCTCTGCCGCCCTCAACGATCTGGATCGTTCCGTCGGACGGCGGCACAGCTAAACAGATCACTCAAGTCGGCAATCCCACCGGAGGGCACGGAGCTCCCTCCTGGTCACCGGACGGAAAACGAATTGTGTTCACTGCAAATGACTACTTGTCTACGTCCCTCTGGTCGATCTCTGTAAAAGGAGATGACTTGAAACGCGTCGGCCCACTCGGACTGACGGCTTCGGCTGATAACGGCGCCGTTTATTCGGCAGATGGGCGAGGTATTTACTTCGCCGGATTCTTCCGCCCGAGCTATGGCATTGTTAAAATAACCGTCTCACAAACTGGAGATACTGTCGGTGATCCTGCATTGGTAATGGGCTTTCCCGGTAAAACGATTCGCCATCTTTCACTTTCCGCGGACGGAAAAAAGCTGGCGTATGCTTCGCTGGATGTTCTTAGCACGCTGACGACGCTGCCGATGTCTCCGAACTCAAACGAACCTGCCGGGCCTCCGGCGCCATTAAGCAATGACCGCAGCGAACGCCACGTTACCCCGGCTTTTTCGCCTGATGGGCGGAGAATCGCTTTTGGTCAATGGCGCGAAGGAACCGGCGCCGACGTTTGGCTCATCGACACTGACGGCAAGAATTTAACCCAGGTAACCTCGAATCCAGCGGTCGATAACGTTCCCGGTTGGTTCCCTGAAGGAGACAGACTCTCGTTTGTTTCCAATCGCAGCGGCCACTTCGCACCGTGGTCGATTACCCTGGCTAGCGGGAAAGAAAGCAACCTCTTTGATCTGGGATCGGATGTCAGTTATGCGCGATTGTCGCCTGACGGTAAAGAGATTGCCTACAATTCAAACAGCGACGGCACCATCAATATCTGGATCGCGCCGCTGGATGGCGGCCAGCCCAGGCAATTGACGTTTGATAAAGAGTTGATGGGCTTTCCTTCCTGGTCACCGGACGGAAAACTGCTTGCTTTCGAAATAAAGCGCGGTGAAGACAACTATCTGGCAGTGATTCCCAGTACCGGCGGCACACCGGTTACACTGGTTTCCGAACACGGACTGAGCTGGTCGCACGACTGGTCAGCTGATGGAGACAAAATCGCTTTTGCCGGCCAACGCAATGGGATTTGGAACATCTACTGGGTCTCGCGCAGCACTAAGATTCAGAAACAACTGACAAATTATCAGAAGCTGAACGCCTACGTTCGCTATCCGGCCTGGTCGCCGCTGGGTAATCAGATCGTCTACGAGTACGCCGAGACGACGGGAAATATTTGGCTGATGGAACTGAAGTAAGTTCGGAGTCCCGCCTTTAGGCGGAATGTTTGGAGTCCCGCCTTTAGGCGGAATGATTTCTTGATCCACGGGATTCCGCCTGAAGGCGGTACTCCAAACTCTCCCACTTATGTATGACTATCGCCGCATGTCACACAAAGAACGCGCGCGGGTGATGGAATATCGTCGTCTGCGGAACTTGCCTTTGCATTCGCCTCCTCATTGGGCGATGGGTTTCACCGCGCAATATCTAATAACTGCGTCTTGCTTTGAACATGCCCCGATCGTTGGAAAAACCTGCGAACGGCTCACTGAATGTGAGGAACAAATGCTTGTGGCATGTCAACAGTACGCATCGAAGATTTACGGGTGGTGCGTTTTGCCAAACCATTATCATGTCCTGGTTGCGTCTCGCCGGATTAAATCACTCGTCCGATCTTTGGGACAGTTTCATGGACGATCTTCGTTCCGCTGGAATACTGAGGATGAAAGAAGAGGGCGACAGGTTTGGTTTCGGTGTTTTGACCGCGAAATACGATCCGAACGTCACTTTTGGGCGACACTGAACTACATACATCATAACCCCGTTCATCATGGTTACGTTGAGAAGTGGCAAGACTGGATTTGGTCGAGCGCGGCCAAGTTCGTGGAAGACGTTGGTCACGAACGAGCAGCTCAGATTTGGAAAGACTATCCGATCCTGGATTATGGTAAGGGGTGGGACGTTTAGCTCGGAGTACCGCCTTTAGGCGGAATGTTCGGAGTACCGCCTTTAGGCGGAATGTTCGGAGTACCGCCTTTAGGCGGAATGATTTCTTGATCAACAGAATTCCGCCTAAAGGCGGTACTCCAAACTGTTACTCCAAACTTACTTCAGCATCTTCTCGATCACACCGTAACTCGCTTGCAAAGCTTCAGAAAGTTTTTCCGGTTGGTTTCCCCCGCCTTCGGCCATGTCGGCCTTGCCGCCGCCCTTGCCGCCGATGATCGGCGCGAGTTCTTTGATGACTTGTCCTGCCGGGACCTTCTTGGTGAGATCGTCAGACGTCCGCACGATCAGTGAAGCCTTGCCGTCATTCGTACGGCCAAGTACGACTACGCCTGACTTTATGCGCGCCAGCAAAGTATCAGA
>WNGE01005945.1_pt1 | contig 13694 bp, 7 predicted proteins | sample 5400651 | NCBI WGS metagenome assembly WNGE01 (sample SAMN13153370, study PRJNA577476) | soil metagenome | isolation source: 60 cm soil or saprolite under grassland replicate 2 | place: USA:California | collected 2016-06-15 | reverse complement strand
GACATCGATGGAAGGATAGACGCTGGTGGTGGGCTCGAAATGCATTGGCGAGCCGATACGCGGCGTTGGCACGCCACGATTGACAAGATCCTGGCGGATGAACCCGCATCCGCTAATGATCAAGCTATGAAGTCGCAACGCTTTCAATTGGCCTTGTTCGAGCGCGATTTTATCGCCGCCAGTCGTGCCGTGGCGGCACTCCCGCAAGAGGGGCTTGACGGTTTAAGCCGTGATTTCTGGATGGGTGTAGTTGCTCGCGCCAAGGGAGACGTGGTTGCTGCCCAGGCAGCCTTTACGGCCGCGCGTGCAGAGCAAGAAGCAGCGGTCCGCGCAGCGCGCGCGCGCCAGCCCGATATTGCGTCCGCGCTCTCTATCTTGGGGGCCATCGACGCTGGACTGGGGCGAAAAGAAGAGGCGCTGCGCGAAGGCCGGAGGGCGGTGGAGCTCGTGCCGCTCGCAAAAGACTCGACGGACGGTCCAAGAGCTGTATTCATCCTGGCATTGATCTATGCCTGGACCGGCGAACGCGACCTGGCCATTGAACAACTCGAAATCGTCGCGAAAATCCCAACCGGCCCAACCTACGGCATGCTGCGTCTGGATCCGGTGTGGGATTCTCTGCGGGGCGATCCGCGCTTCGAAAAAATGGTCGCCTCCCTCGCGCCCAGGTAAAGCTTCACCACAGATTACACGGATAACACAGATACAGACGCGATTCAGAAGAAGTGGTAGGGCGTGACCTCCGGGCGCGCCGAATCAGGCGTCCCATTGTAGGCGTCTGTATCAGACGCCAGCCCAGAACCCATCCGTCGGATCCGTGTAATCCGCGGTTCTTAAGTCTTTCGCAATTTTCCGCGTAACACCGGGCCAAATTTCGCGCAGTACATCAATGAACGGCCACAAATGACTTCTCATGGTGAGAAGCCAAAGAAGGCCAAAACAACAAAAAGAAAAAGTTCCACATCAAAAAGGATATTAATTATGCGACATAACAAAATTCTTTCTGCGGCAATCGTAGTGTGCGTGATTGCCTTCTTCACGATGGGCTCGGTGCCCTCCGCGTCGGCTTCCACGCCCATACCGATTACCATCACTGCTACATTTGATTTTTCGAATTTTCCCAATGTATCGGGAACCTTTACCACAACCGGGGCCCTTACAATTTCAGGGCCTGCTACAATGCACGTTGACTTCCTCAATGCTAGTACGACAGCTCATTGCGTGGTTACGTTGTTTGCACCAAATGGAACCATCTATATTGATCAGCAATGTCAATTTGCCACTTCCCCACCTAAGGGAAGGTGGGAGATTGTAGGTGGCACAGGTGCTTATGCGAACCTTAACGGGAACGGGTCACTTACAATGCCGCCTTTTACCGAGGAGATGACGGGGGTTATTTACCTTCACTAAAAGGTCAATCTGGGCCGTCGAATCAAAGCGACACGAACGCAAACTTACTCCCCGCAATTTACAAGAGCCCAGGCGCAACTCTCACCGCAGGAGCCTCAGACGCGGGCTCCTGCGTGCGAGGATCTCGCTCTGACCGTTGATCAGAAGTTTCGAGTAGCCAACTACGTCCATGAACAGGACATGAGCTATTTCAAGATGACGATCTGGGTTGGATTCGGCGATCGTCAATCTATTCTAAACCTGTTGGCGCTTAGTCTTGCCAAGATTTCTTTGGATTCACGGTTTCTTTTCCGCAACCAGTTCCTGGAACCGAGGATCGTTGCGGATCGGATCCCAGATCGGGCTAAGGCGCAGTAGTGTCGGGACAATCTCGGTGGGCGCGGAACTCTCCAGTAGCCGTTTTAGAATCGGAATTGCATGATCGGCGTCGCCCAATAAAGCGTAGATTTGCGCCATTTGCTCCTCTCGCTCCGGGCCTTCAAATGGGTCTTCGGAAGTCGGTTGCAAAGCCATGCCCTTTTGTCCTTCAGCCACAGCAGCCGCATTGCCGAGGCCAGCATAGGCAACCCCTAACAACGAATGGAGGTTTGCTTCGGGACCCGAACCCTTACCTACGGTGGTCAACTCTTGCGTGAACTCCTGTACTGCTCGTTCGTAGGTCGCCTTTGACGCGGCCACATTGCCGGCGCGCTGCTGAGCCAGGCCTAGGTCGAGAAGGATCTCTCTTCTTTCATCACCCACCACTTTGTCATTCAGCCTTTTCGACAAAAAATCCGCCGCCTCAACGTAGCGGCGCTTATTCAAGGCGTGATGGGCGCGAAGATGCAAGGTAGCGCCAGGATTAGTTAGTAACGCATCCGCAGCCTCGGGCTTTCCCATTGCCCAAAGACACCATGTTTTCATCTCGATGCCCGCTGGATTTGACGGTTCGACCCCAAGGATATGATCCGCCACGGCCAGAGCGTCGGCGAAATGACGCTTGGCCATATACGTGATCGCGAGAATGGACGCGGACTCAACGTTGCGCGGATCGAGCTCGACGACGCGGCGTAGCACCGCGATCGCCTCATCCCAATGCGCGAATCGTCGCTGGATCAAACCGATCGCTCTTAGCACATCGACATTGTTCGGAAGATTTTTCTCGGCGAGCTCAAATTCCGCCAGTGCTCCGCTGAAGTCGCGGAGCCCGTAAAAGCGGTAATAGCCAAGCGCAAGATGAGTTTCAGGCAGGTTGGGATCGAGAGCGACGGCGTGATCGACGGCATCCTTGGCTGCGGCCAACCGCGCCGGAGTTGAATCGATCCCTCTCCAGTAAGCCGTACTGTCGGCACAGGAAAGATATACCCACGCCAAGGCAAAGCTGGGGTCCAAACGGACCGCTTCTTCAAACGAGCGGGGCGCCTCCGCAAGGTGCGAATCATCTCCTGTCAGCCCGGTCATAAGCGCGCGGCCGCGCAGATAGGCCTGGTAAGCGGCAGTATTTTTTGTTGGCGTAGCTTCGACCCGCGCCTTTTCCTGCGGGCTCAGCGTCGCGCCCACACCGGCGGCGATCTCTGTGGCCAGCTCGCCTTGCAAGGCAAGCGAATCGGCCATGGTGCGATCGTAGTCTTGAACCCAGATATGGCGGTCCGTTAACGCATCGATCAGTTGTACGGAAACCCGAATATGGTTTCCAGAGCGACGGACACTTCCTTCGATCACATTGCTGACGCCGAGTTGCTGTGCAATTTCTTTGAGGTTGCGGGTAATGCCAGTCTTGTACTGCATCACAGAGGTACGGCTGATTACCTTCAGATCCTTGATCTTGGCCAGATTCGAGAGCAGTTCGTCCTGAATTCCGTCGGCGAAAAAGGCGTTCTCTTTCTCTTCGCTCAGATTCGCCAAAGGCAAAACGGCAATGCTCTTGTCCGGAATTGATATTGAAACTGCGCCGGTTGAGTGCGGGGCGATCCGATGAAATAAAAGCCAGGAACCAGCAATTCCGGCAACTACTAGTAAAAGCATTCCAATTATCAGCGACCATTTGCGAACAACGATCCTGGAAGCGCGATGATCGAGCGCGCTCTGTTCCTCCTGCACGCGTCTGAACTTGTCCGGTAGCTCAGGATTGCCGACTTCGTCAGTATAAAAATTGACTACCTCAACTCTGACACCGTGCTTGACTTCGACCGGCCCAAGCTCGTGTAATGACGGGCGCCAGCGGCTTTGTTGAGCCAGGTCGTCGGCGATACGGCTTGAAAGCAGGATGTGCCCGGCATCACCACAATCCATTACTCGCTGGGCTATGTTAATCCCCACGCCGGCGACATTTGATCGATCATTTACGTCCATAACGCCGCTGACCGGCCCGCTGTGCAGTCCCATTCGCAATGGAAGTTCCAGGTGGTTCCTGATCTGCTGGTTTATTTCGATGGCGCACTTCAATGCTGTTTCCGGATTGGCAAAGAAGGCCAACGCCATGCCGTCACCAGTCGGAAGCCGGATTAGTTTGCTTGCTGCTTCGGCCTGCTTGAATTGCGGCGTTTCGCGGACGATCTTATTTAGCTCGTTCAGTAGTTCGCGCTGTTGATCGGTCAACAACCTGGAGTATCCCACGATGTCCATGAAAAGGACATGGGCGATTTCCAGATCAATGCCCGATGAAGCTTCCGGGGTCACGGCAAAATCTAATCGTCGTTAGATGCAGACCCGTTCACGGTTTCTTTTCCGCAACCAGTTCCTGGAACCGAGGATCGTTGCGGATCGGATCCCAGGTCGGGTCCAAGCGCAGGTGCCAGGGAACAATCTCGGTCGGCGCCGGAACCTTCACCAGCCTTTCCAAAATCGGCATCGCATGATCGGCGTCGCCGAGCAACGTGTAGATCCGCGCCATCGCCTCCTCTCGGATGGGGCCTTCAAACGGATCTTCAGAACTCGGTTGCATGGCCAGTCCCTTTTCTCCTTCGGCAATGGCCGAGGCCGCGTCCCCGAGGCCGGCATAAGCAATTCCCAAGTTGGAATGTAACTCTGCCGCCGGGGCAGCCTCCGGCGCAGCTTCTTCGATTTGCCGAGTGAGTTCCTGCACGACTTCCTGGTAAGCCGCGTTTGCCGCGGCCGTATTACCGGCGCGCTGTTGCGCCTGGCCGAGGCTGAGAAGACGCGCGGTCTTGTCATTGGCGGACTCGCCAGGTGCCGCTTTCGCCAACAGAACTACCGCTTCGTTGAAACGACGTTTATGCATGGCGTCCTCGGCGATGAGCCCAACGTCGACACCAGGATTATTTAGCAAGGAATCCGCTTTTGCTGACTCGCCGAATGCCCACAGAGAGCGCACTTTTAACTCGATGCCAATTGCATTCGCCGGTTCGATGGCGAGGATATGGTCGGCTACGCGGGCGACATCTGAATAACGGCGGACCGACATATAAGTTATCGCCAGGGTAAAGGCAGAATTTATGTTGCGAGGATCAAGCTCAACCATGCGGCGCTGCGCCGCGATCGCTTCTTCCCAGTGCCCAAGGCGGCGCTGGATAAGACCGATCGACCACAGCACATCGACATTGTTCGGAAGGCTTTTCTCGGCGATAAGGAACTCCTCCAGCGCGCGGGTGAAATTGCGTTCGCCATAGTAGCGGTAGAAACCCACGGCAAGATGCGTTTCGGGTAAAGAAGGGTCGAGCGCGACCGCATGATCGAGGGCATCTTTTGCCGCAGCCAGACGCGCGGGAGTCGGATCGAGACCGTTCCAATAAAAAGCACTTTGCGTCCGCGACAGATAAGCCCAGGCCAGTGTAAATTTAGGGTCTAACTTCACCGCTTCCTGAAACGAACGGATGGAAGCTTCTAAACTGGGCTTGTCGTAAGACGAGCCCGCCGCCAAGGCTCGGCCGCGCAGGTAAGCTTCGTAAGCAGCAGTGCTTTTTGTAGGGGTAGCTTCTACCCGCGCCTTTTCCTGTGGACTCAAGGTAGCGCCGACACCGGCAGCAATTTCCGCGGCTAGTTCGCCCTGCAAAGCAAGCGAATCGGCCAGGGTTCGATCGTAGTTCTGCGCCCAAATGTGGCGATCACTTAGGGCGTCGATTAATTGGACCGAAACGCGGATATGATTCCCGGCGCGGCGCACACTTCCTTCGACTACATTGCTAACCTTTAACTGCTGCGCGATCTCCTTCAGGTTACGCGTGATACCGGTCTTGTACTGCATCACCGAAGTACGACTGATTACTTTAAGGTCTTTGATCTTGGCGAGATTCGAGAGCAACTCTTCCTGAATGCCGTCGGCGAAGTAGGCGTTCTCTTTTTCCTCGCTCAGATTGTCCAACGGAAGAACAGCGATGCTCTTGTCGGGAATGGATACAGCAATTGCGCTGGATTTCAGAACCACCCGATGAGATAGAAGCCAAAAGCCGGCGATGGCAGCGGCAACTACTATTAACAGCAAACAAATTATCAGGGACCATTTGCGAGCACTGACGCTGGTAGCGCGATGATCGACCGCGCGTTGTTCCTCCTGAGCACGCTTGACCTTGTCCGGTAGCTCGGGATTGCCAACTTCGTCGGTGTAGAAATTGACTATTTCAACTTTGACGCCGTGCTTGACTTCTACTACTCCCAGCTCGTGCAGGTAGGGCTGCCAGTTTTCGTATTGGCCCAGGTCGTCCGCCACTCGCTTGGCAAGAAGGATATGACCGGCATCTCCACAATCCATCACTCGCTGTGCCATGTTGATGCCTGCTCCAGCAACGTTGGATCTGTCATTCACATCGGGGACGGCATCGACCGGCCCGCTGTTAATCCCCATCCGAAGTTGTAGGGCGAGCGTCCCCGCTTGCCCTTTTCCCCCACCCGGCAAAACCACCTGCCCTACAGCCTCGCTGATTTCCAGCGCACAGCGTACTGGCGCATCGGGACTGGTGAAAAAAGCCAGCGCCATCCCGTCACCAGTCGGTAAACGCACCAATTTATTAGCTGCTTCGGCACGCCGAAACTGCTCCGTGGCACGAACTATTTGATTGAGTTGTTGAAGTAATTCGCTTTGCCGGTTAATCGGCAACTTCGAGTAGCCCACGATGTCGATAAACAAGACGTGGGCGATTTCGAGTTGACGATCTTGTTTGCCTTCAGAAGACATGCGATTCGATGCCTGGCGCGGCCGTCTATTAGTTTCGTAGTTACTCGTGCAACGGTCGAGAGGAAACCGATCCTATTTCGGCGTCGCATCTTTCGGGGCGAGGGAAGCGACCATCTTTTCAAAACGCGGGTCGCCGCGTAGAGGATCCAAAAAGGGACTTAAACGGAGCCAGCCATAGGTGAGGCCGTTGGGCTTGTTCGCTACGAGATTAAGCTGCTCGATGGCGAGATCACGCTCACCGAGCTGGGCACAGACGATCGCAAAACGGGCAATTACCTCTGGTTGCTCGAAAAAGTACTTGGCCATAAGGTCGACTGCTTTCTTGCCTTCACTCAGTGCTTCCTCTTTCCGCTTCAGTTCCCCATCGATCATCGCCAATCCACAGAGTACCTGTCCGTCTTCAGGCTGGGCGCGCACCAGTTGCTCCTGCTGCAGGCGGGCGCTGGTCAACGCACTTTTGGCCCTTTCTGCATCCCCCTTCAGACGTGCCACTACTCCCATATAAAAATCCCGACCTAGTTGCGTTCCATCATCGAACACATCCTTTTCGGGAAACTCAGCCGCAATACTTGCGGCGGTGTTAAAATCGCGTTCGAGCATAGCCAGATAAAAACGCGCACCTCTGAATTCTGCGACGGCCGCCGGGTTCTCCGCCATGACCTTCTGTAATTCATCACGCCATGGCCGGAGATTGGCACGCTGATCTCGTTCAATTTCCGCGCGTCCTAATCGTGGACGAAGATCATTCGGCTTGAGAAGCTGCCATCGATCGAGCGCCTTCCGCTGTCCATCGTAATCTTGCACCATCTCATACGTGGTAATGAGTGTGTTGAGGCTATTTTCATTTCGCGGATCGAGTTCACTCGCCCGCTCCAGATTGCGCACTGCCTCCGTCCAGCGGCCCTGGCGACGATCCATTAGCCCCCGTAGTTGATAAACAATGGGATTATTCGGCAGAGTGCGGGCGGCCAGATCGACCTCAACGCGGGCATGATCGTAATCGAAATACCCCCAGTAAAGGTGCCAGGCCATGGCAAGGTGCGCTTCTCCCGAATTCGCTTGCAGCCGAAAAGCGGCATCGATTGCAGACTTGGCCAAAGCCAAACGCGCGGGGGTATGGTCAATCGGCTTTAAAAAATAAATCGAATCGTGCGCCCGCGCCAACCAGCAATCGGCAAGGAGAAAGGCCGGATCAAGGGCCAGAGCCTGATTCAACAGGTCTACCGCCTGCAAAAGATCTTTGTCTTGAGTCGAACTAAAAGCAGCGCCGTCGACCAAAGGGACGGCACGAACATAAAGATCGTAGGCGGCAAGATTTTGTGTCGGTATTTGTTCAATGAGTGCTCGTTCGCCGGGGGAGAGCTTGGCCTGAAGCTCGTTGGCAATTGCCTGAGCGACTTCTGTCTCGATCGCAAAAACATCGGCTAGCTCACGATCGTAGGTCTTCGCCCAGAGATGTTTGTCGGTGCGCGCGTCGATTAACTGCGCGTTCACGCGCACCTTTCCGCCCGCACGCTGCACACTCCCTTCCAGAACATTCGCAACTCCGAGCTGCTGCCCGATCTCGCGCAGATTTCGGGCAGCGCCGGCTTTATAAATCAGCACCGAAGTGCGACTAATCACCTTTAAATCTTCTATCTTGGCCAGATCAGTCAAAATCTCGTTCTGCACGCCATCGGTAAAAAAGGCGTTCTCCTTTTCTTCGCTTAGATTCTCGAAGGGCAGAACGGCAATGCTCTTAACCGGGATAGATGGCGTTATATTTGAACCAGTTGTGGTCAAACTATGAGTCGATTTGGACATCCACCGTCCGAATAAAATGAAGCTCGCGGCTAACCCGACCAGGACAAGCAAAACGAGTGTAACGACAATTGAACGGCGTTTCCTTCGTCTGCCCTGACGCGCAGAAAGCTTGAGCGTCGTCGGTACAATCCGGTTCCCGAGGTTATCGGTGTAAAGATTGAACACGTGAACGCGCATGCCGTGCTTTACTTCACATTCGCCGAGGTCGTGAAGGTACGGCTGCCATTGGCGATATTGTTCGAGATCTTCGGCGACCCGCCGCGAGACTAGGATATGACCGGCATCGCCACAATCCATCACTCGTTGGGCCATGTTGATTCCAGCTCCCGTAACATTGGAGCGGTCATTGACGTCGCTGATGGGATTGATCGGTCCGCTATGCACGCCCATTCGCAATGGGATGTTTGGGTAGTTCTGCAATGCCTCGGCAATCTCCAGGGCGCATTTCACCGGCGCTTCTACATTGTTGAAAAACACCAGCGCCATGCCATCGCCCGTGGCGAGTCGAATTAACTTCCCAGCCGCTTCGGCCTCGCGGAAATATCGAGCTTGCCGAACAATCTGATTGAGCCGCTCAAGCACTTCGGTCTGATCGTTGATCAATAGCTTGGAGTAACCAATCACGTCCATGAACAAGACATGTGCGATCTCAAGATGAAGATCTGGTTTATCTTCCGAAGACATGCGAATCGACGCCTGAAGCGCCTAACGCCCAGTTTCCTAGTTGTGCTCGCCACCGTCGAGACGAAAGCGACCCGAGGCCGCTCGCGTTAGTAAATCGTCTTCGGCTCCGGACCTTCGACAATTTTCTTGAAGCGTGGATCGCTCCGAAGCGGATCCCATTGCCAGCGCAGGCGCAGTTCAGCCTGCGTCATGCTCCCGTCATAAAATGCGCCTCGCGAGGCCGCGCCCGGGGTCCGCACGAGGCGTTCAATCAGCGTTAGGGCCTGATCAATCTCGCCCGTAAGCGCGTAAATCAGTGCAAGCTCGCACGCGCGTTCCACTCCCTCGGCGGCGTCCATGCTCTCCGGGCAGAGTTCAACGGCTCGGCGACCTTCGCGAATGGCGTCCTCTTTCCGGCCTAAGTAGCCGTAGATTATTCCGAGATGAGAATGGGATCCGGAGTCGTCGGGATGATCCCGCACATCGCCCTCGAAGGCCGGTCTCGCTTTGTTAAAAAGGGTTCGCGCTAATTCCACCTCGCTACGGGCGAGTGCGGTTTGGGCCTGATAGAAACTCTTTGGACTAGCACCCGGAAATTCCTCTGACGGGAAGTCGGCCAACCACTTGTCTGCCGCGGACCAGTCTCGCTCCAGCATACTTAGGTTCCAATTTGCCAGGGTTACTACCCCATCGGGATCCACGCCCGCCGGTATTTCCCTCAGCTTAGCCCTGGCCGCCGCCAAATCGCAGTTGGCAACGACTTCAATTTGGGCCAGGCCGATTCTGGGAAATGGGAGATCTGGCTCCCGTGCGAGATTTTGTTTTATGGCGTCGGCGGCAGCCTGCCAATCACGGACCGCCCAATAGGTGCGTACTAGTTCCGGAGGCTGCACCAGAGGGTTAAGGCTCCGAACCTGTTCAAAACCTGCAATCGCCTCGCGCCAGCGGCCTTGCCGGCGGTAGATCCTGGCGGTGTAGAGAAGGACTTCGACGTTGTTCGGCAAAGCAGTCAAGGCAATCGTAAATTGCTCCAATGCCGCGCCGTAATCTCGTTCCGCCACGTAGGAGAAGAGACCTAACGCCAGATGGGCTTCGCCTAGAGTGGGCGATAAGCGCAGTGCTTCTTCGGCCAGGGTGCGCGCTTTCCCTCTCAGCACCGGGTCATGCGTCTGAAAGAATTGTTGGCTGTAACTAATCGACGCCCGGGCATGGGCCAGAGCAAAAGTGGGATCAAGCGCGATCGCCTGCGCGTAGAGTTGATTGACCGTTATCCAATCTTCGGATGTTTCAGCATTTTGCTCCAGCTCGAGAGCTCGGAGATAAAGCACGTAGGCCTCGGGATTGCTCGTCGGTTTCGTTCCGAGACTTGTCTTTTCTTCTGGAGCGAGTTTAGCCTTCAAAGCTTTGGCGATCTCGGTGGCGAGCTCTCCCTGCAGCCCGATCGAGTCGGCGATGGTACGATCGTAACGCTCAGCCCAGATGTGACGGTCGTTGCTCGCATCGATTAACTGCACGCTAACGAGGACGCGATTTCCGGCGCGCCGTACGCTTCCTTCCAGAATATTCTCCACGCCCAGCGCGTGTGCGATGTCGCGCAGATTACGGGCGGCACCTGCGCCACGGTATTGCATCACCGATGTGCGGCTGATGACTTTCAAATCGGCAATCTTGGTCAGACTCGTCAAAATGTCGTCCTGAATTCCATCCGCGAAGAACGCGTTTTCCTTTTCCTCGCTCAGGTTTTCAAATGGCAAGACGGCGATGCTCTTTGCCGGAATGGAGAAGCTCTTGCTGGGAACTTGCTCAGACTTTGGTGCCATCCGATGCGTAAATATCCACGCGCCGATGCCCAATACGGCGAGCAATCCGACAGCGCCGGCGAGCAAACCGATTTTGCGCTGGAGCCGCGGCGCCGGGGCGACCCCTCGCTCAGCGGATCGTTGGGCTGCGGGCTTGAACTTCGCGGGGACTTCGGGATTTCCAAGCTCATCGGTGTACAGGTTTACTATTGCGACCCGCACGCCATGCTTGACTTCCACTTCACCAAGGTCGTGCAGATGCGGCTGCCATTGCCGATACTGCTCTAAATCCTCGGCCAGGCGCTTCGAGACCAGAATGTGACCGGTATCGCCGCAGTCCATCACGCGTTGGGCCATGTTAATTCCCCCTCCGGCAACGTTTGCGCGATCGTTGAGATCCCTCATTGCGCTTACTGGGCCGCTATGAATACCCATGCGCACATGCAATTCAGGGTGGTTTTGGAGCGCCCTGCTTATTTCCAGCGCACACTGCACCGGCGCCGCCGGAGTGCTGGCGAACACGAGCACCATCCCGTCACCCGTGGGAAGCCGGCTTAGTTTCCCAGCCGCGTTCGCACTGGCAAACGTGGACGCGTTTCGGACAATCTGGTTGAGCTTCTCCAACGACTCATGCTGGTCGTCGATCAGCAGTTTCGAATAGCCAACAATGTCGATGAACAAGACATGACCGATCTCGAATTCGAGAGCTGGCTTACTTTCGGCAGACATACCAATCGCACCGACGGCGATTTCAAGATGGTAATCCGTTGCGCGTTTAGACCAAACCGTTTCCTACGGGGCTAATAGATCGTTTTCGGCTCCGGCTCCGCGAGAATTTTTTGGAAACGTGGATTGCTTCGCAGTGTTTCCCATTTCCAGCTCCGCAATTGCGTAAGCGTAATTGATATGACAGACGACTTTCTCCCCTATCAAGCAAAATAAGTTGCCGGCGGCAAGCAATTACAATCGCGGAAACGGCTTTTGCGATTGCTTCAGGATTTCGTCGAAGCGTGGGTCCTTGCGGAGCTCGTCGAAGACTGGCTCGTAGTTGAGCGGCCCATAAAATTCCCCACGTGGGATCTGCACGAGTTTTGCGAAGCTCTGCAACGCCCGCTCGTGGTCGCCCGCGTAGATATAGGCGTAGGCCAGCCACTTCACTCGGTCTCCGTTCACCAGAGCATCTTCGGAAACCGGATGCTTCTCTACGGATTGCTCGCACAAACGCACGGCCTCTTCTTTTTTCCCAAGGATGAACTTCACGCACGACAACGTGTCAGTCAGCTCACCCTCTTCGTCACGAATAACGGAATGACGCAGGCGTTCCTCTAATTGCTTCTCCGCCTCCTGCGCAGCTTGCTTAGGACCTGGAGTTTTTGTGACAAATGCAAGCTTCAATTCTTTTTCCCAGCGATCGCGCTCAAGGTCTGGGTATTTCGCTGCTTCCGCGAGCAGTCTTCGGCATTCCTGGTAATCGCGCTTCCAAAAGCTGCGATAGAAAAGCGGGACGAACTCTTCTGATCGCTCATTGAGGTTGAGTGTCTCCATTAGCTTGTTCCCGGCGTCGACTTCACCGCGCCACCTCAGCGATATAGCCTCTTCCAGTCGTGCTCCCCGCGTCATTCGCGGGAAACGCTTTATCAACCGTGCACGGACGCGATCAGCTTCATCCCACCAGCGAAGTCCGCGAGCAATGTCGGCAGCGCTGTAGTAGCCGGTAGGATCTTGGGGGTTCAGTTCGGTTGCTCGTTCGAACTGGGCATAGGCTTCCTGCCAACGGCCGAAGCGGCGATAGAGAAAGGCGCGGGTCAGTGTTACTTCGGCGCTATTCGGCAGCAACTTCGCGGCGCGCTCGAGTGTCGCCAGCGCACGGGGGAAATCGAGATAACCATAATAGATCACTCGTGCTTGCGCGTGCAACGTTTCACCAGCTTCCGGCGCGATACGCTGCGCTTGTTTCAAAGCCGCTTCCGCGCGTGATCGAAACTCGGGGTTCGGCGGATCGCTCGCACGAAAGAGCTGAATGTTAGCTTCAGTAAGAGCCCAATAGGCGCTGGCAAACTTAGGATCTCGCGCGATTGCCTGCTCGATGAACTGCACCGCCCGCGTGTAGTCATCTCGAACCTTGTCGTCGTCGCGATCCGGGTCAGATATTTCCATCAAGGCACGGGCCCGTATGTAGCTCTCGAACGCGGCGATATCGTGAGTAGGCCGGCTGGCGAGCTCCGTGCTTTCACGTGGAGAAAGCTTCGCGCCCAGCTGATTAGTGATTCGCTGTGCGATCTCGCTCTGAAACGCGAGCACGTCGGCCACATCGCCATCGTAACTTTCAGCCCAGGCATGCGTGTCTGTCCTGGCGTCGATTAGTTCGACGCTCACGCGCACGTGTCCCGCCTCACGTTGCACACTGCCTTCCACCACATACGACACGCCCAACTCATCCGCGATCTGCTTTAGATTTCGGTCGGTTCCCGGCTTGTAGCGCATCACACTCGTGCGGCTGATCACCTTCAGGTCTGCTATCTTTGCCAGATTCAAAAGAACTTCGCGGTGCACACCTCCGGCAAACACGGCGTTCTGTTCTTCTGTGCTCAGGTTCTCGAATGGAAGGACAGCGACACTCTTCTCACGGTTGGCGACAGCTTCCGCCTCGGCTTGCGCACGTAGCTTTGCCTGCCGCTGCCAGGCCCAAGTTCCGAGCGCTAGAGCGAGGACGAGAATCGCGGCTACTGTTGAGACGACAAGAAAACGCCGGCGTCTAACTAGTCGTTGACGGCGAAGCGCCTGTGGAAGCCCAGCATTTCCAACGCCGTCGCTGTAGAGGCTAACCATACGAACACGCACCCCATGTTTCACCTCCACTTCGCCGATGTCGTGCAGTTGCGACTTCCATTCTCCGTACTGCGCCAGGT
>WNGE01006811.1_pt1 | contig 13696 bp, 11 predicted proteins | sample 5400651 | NCBI WGS metagenome assembly WNGE01 (sample SAMN13153370, study PRJNA577476) | soil metagenome | isolation source: 60 cm soil or saprolite under grassland replicate 2 | place: USA:California | collected 2016-06-15 | reverse complement strand
CGATCGATTCGAATTCCGGAGTCTCCGCCTTCGCACGAACTTTTGAAAGTTCTCTCCTGACAACATCGACAATCAGTGGGCGTGGCAGATCGTAATCGCCTAGCGCGTCGAGAACTTTGCTTACTGCGGGAATTTCCCGGCGCAAGCGGGCCTTTACCTCGTCATGCATATCAAGGGACGGCGGCGTCGTTGCGGGACAATTCTTCCGATCACGGCTGCGCTGGGTGTGCGTGCCTTTCGTAAAAGGGTCAGCACCTTCTCCACCCTGGCTTCGGCGACACAAAGCAATAGTCCGCCGCTTGTTTGCGCATCAGTTAAAAGAATTCTGCGGGTTTCATCGGTATTTTTCCAATCCACAACGACGGTCGTGGCGTAAAAGTTCTGTCGTGTCCCTTCGGGCACGCAACCTTGTTCGATAAGATCGTCGATCTCATCGCTGATCATCGGCACCGTGTTTGGATCGATATCGGCGGACACGCGACTGGCGCGGCAAAGTGAAACCAAATGACCGATCAGACCGTAGCCAGTGATGTCTGTCGCTGCGCGGACGAGACCAAACTCGGCGAGATCGGCCCCGACAGTGTTGATTCTCGACATGAGGGCGATCACTTTTTTCTCGAGGACACGCGAAGCGAATCCGCGCTTGATAGCAGTAGTAGCGATGCCGGTCCCGAGTGGTTTCGTTAAAATGAGCAGATTGCCCGGGCGCGCGTTCGCGTTCGTTGTGACACGGCGAACATCTACGATTCCAGTAACCGCCAAACCGTAAATCGGTTCGGGATTACGAATGGAATGGCCGCCGATCAGCGCGCATCCGACCTCGGTCGCCTTGGCCAGACCGCCGCGTAAAATCGAGGAGATGGTTTTCGGTCGGATGAGATCAGCAGGAAACCCGACAATGTTGAGCGCGGTCAACGGCCGTCCGCCCATCGCAAAGACATCGGACAACGAGTTGGCAGCCGCGATTTGCCCATAGGCAAATGGGTCGTCCACAATTGGGGTGAAAAAGTCGAGGGTCTGCACAAGAGCGCGATGTCGATCCAGGCGGTAAACGCCGGCATCGTCGAAAGTATTCGAACTCACGAGCACGTTCCGGCCTAACGAAATTGGAAGCTGCGGCAAAACTTGCCGCAGGGCCTGTTGGCTCAACTTGGAAGCTCACCCCGCACAAGATGAGAGCGACGTCAGTTTACGAATTTGCTCGCGCGACATTCCATTCACCTCCTTTCAATCGATTTGTCGAGGCAGGCGTGTCGCCTGCTTGATGCGGCTAACACAGCCGCCGCTACAGAAAAAATTTGGCGGAGAGGATAGGAATCGAACCTACCTCGGTCCAGCGGTTGCCGGATCGACAACGGTTTTGAAGACCGCGAGGACCACCAGGCACCCTTCACTCTCCATGACAAACAAAACGCCGAACGTCGGACATCAAACACCGAACACCGAACTGAAAAAGAAGAGCGACGCGATCGATTACTTGATCTTTTTAATTGCCTTGACGATTTGGTCGAAATCCGGCCAGTCACCGGAGTCGAGCTTGGAATGGAGAAGTTTGCCATTGGCGCGAATCTCGAAAGCGCCACCGCTCGAGGGAATGAGCGTCAGCGACTTGATGCGCTCGCCGAGTTCAAGAATTTTGGTCGCCAAACTGACGGCCTTCGGCGTGTAGTTTCAAACGACGCAATATTCGATCGACACCTCGTTTTTCACCTCGAGCTCCTTTCCAAGAATAAAACTATCGGCGTGACGAAATGCGGTCAAGCAATGTAACGGCGGCTGCCCTTCGGGAGTCCTTCTGCCTTGCGAAACTCCTCAGAAACGCGAAAGCTTTTGGAGTTCGGATGGGTCAGCCGCCGTTTTTTTGTTGTGGGCGCACCCATTAAGAGCGCCTCTGCAAAAGCATGGTTTAGAAGGCAAAATTGAGGCCGCTACGGAACATTCCGAAATTATTTTTCGGCCCGTCGATCACGCCGAAGCTCAAGTCGTTAGTCAAACCGATGTGCCGCGCGATTCGGAATTCGAGACCGGCTCCGAATTGGCCGAGCGCTTTGGTTTCGCTACCGAAGTGGTGCGTCTGGGCGTGGACAGCGAACGCATCCGGCGGCCCCTGTGTGGTGAGGACATCCCTTTCGCCGCCGCCGAAAATCGCACCGGCACCGGCCCAGGCGTAGGGCGCAACACGGGTGCAGGGAATTGGATAGCGCAATGTAAACGTTCCCAAAATAGCGCCAATGGTATGGCCGTGATTGATTTTTTCAGTAGTAAAAATCGGGATGGTCGGGTCCTCGAAGATGTCGAAGCCGTTTTTGCTGGCGTCCAGGGCAAATCCTTCAATGCCCACACCAAAGTAGCGGTAGAAGAAATATTTTATGTCGGCGCCGCCGCCCCAGGCGTGATCGCCTCCGATGTATCTGTCGTAGGTGCCGAGCACTGGATTGCCTTCACTGGTACTTTGTACGACATCCACTAGCCAAAGATTAGGATTGTACTCGGTGTTGGTGAAAGCATAGGTGCCCCAGAGATTCACATTCCATTCGTTGTCGCCGTACCATTGGGGACACGGCGGCGGCGCGATCTGCTTCATTTCTTTTTCCGAATCTTTCCCTGAATAGCCACCGGTGCGTGAAACCTTGGTGAGGTAACGGAACCGCGTGGAGACGGGAGCTTCGGCTTCGGCGTGTTCGCCACCGAAGAGCCAGGAAAAGACAACAAAGACATCAGCCACCGGTGAGTCGTCGGTGCAGCCGAATAAGGGCGAGATATCCAGGCGAGTTTGCGGTGTCGGTTTCCATGCGACGGTTGGACCGATGACAAAGGTGTTCTGGGGATCCCCGCGCGTGTCTTTGACGGTGAAATTTTTATATTCCATTTCTACGCCGATTTTTAGACGCTCGTTAGGCAGGAAAATGGGAGTCATGACGCTCTGGGAGAAACCCCATTCGCGGCCCCGGTCACCGGTATTTTCTTTTTCGAAGAACCAGTTCATGGCCCACTCAAATCGCTCGCCGAAATCCTGGGCGAGGAGCAAACGAAATTCGTAGGCATCGGGGCCTTTGGGCGGTCCGCCCTCCTCCTCCTCTTCTTCTCCCGCTGGAGGAGGTGGGCATTCTTCGTGCCGAATAGTGCCGACACCGAATTTGTATTCGGCGAAGAGTGTTGGATTAAGCGGAATCTTGTTCCAATCAGCAAGAGCCCATCGTGCTTCTAGACTCACTGTCTCTGCGCCGCCACCACCATTAAATCGTTCGAACTTCGCTTCCCCGGCTATACCGAAACGATACGGTAAACCCATTTCGATCTCCTGAGTGAAAAGGTGATCGGGCGGCCCATGGCGGAACCCCTGGCCCTCGTAAATCTCTCCGAAGAAAAATGCCCATGGCGGCAAAACGTAGGCCTGCGTTATGTTGGAGAAACGGCTGCGTGAAAAGCCGGGAGGGGCGCCGTAGGCGCTGGGCACTTCCTCGCCGGTGACAACAATCTCTTGCTCTACCGTCGACTGCGCACGTGCCGAATGGTTAACGATAGGAAATATCAGGTACGCGCATGCGCTCAGTACGATCAATCGCCGCGCCGCGCTGTGGCAAAAACATTTTGCGGTCATGTGAATTTGAGTTGAAGTCGCGTATGATTACAAAATTGTAATGATTGAGCAACGCAATTTTTTGGCTGTAAGCCGGGATCGGTGATCCCGGCAGGACCTGTGGCGTGGTCTTATCCCAAGCCCGGATCAATTGATCCCGGCTACAGTGGCTTGTTCGGGAAAATAAGCGTGACCGTTGTGCCGCGACCAACCTCGCTCTGAATCCTGGCCGATCCGTCGTGAAGATCGACAATCGATTTTACCAGAGCCAGGCCCAGCCCCGCTCCATCGGAGCCACGGGATGACTCGACGCGGTAAAACCGATCGAACACACGCGGCAAATGTTCGGGAGCTATTCCGCACCCATTATCGCTGACTGCGACTTCGAAATTGGCGGCATGCTCGGCAATCGCGATTTGAATTGAACCGTTCGCCGGGGTGAAACGCAGCGCGTTATCGACCAGGTTGCCCACGGCGCGCTCGAACAGGGCGGAGTCGGCGTAGATCTGGCCTTCGCCACTGCACCTGATCGTAACGTGATGATCATCTGCAATCATTTGATAAAAGGACGCGATTTTTTCCGCCGCCGCGCGCGCATCGAATCGCATCGGCACGATTGGTTCGCGTGCTGCATCGACCCGCGCAACGAAAAGCAAATTATCCACGATCCCGGAGAGCCGTTCGCATTCGCCGATCGTGGATTCGATGGTCTCGCGATACTCAGCCGGCGCACGATCACGCGTCAGAGCGACCTGCGCTTCGCCCAGGATATTGGCAATGGGTGTTCGAAGTTCGTGTGCGAGGTCGGCGGAAAATTGAGAGAGCCGCGTGAAGGAATCATCGAGCCGCTTCAGCATTGCGTCGAAGGCGACTGCGAGCGGCTGAAGCTCGCGCGGCCAGCCAGCGGGGGCCACGCGCTCGTTCAGGTGAGTCGGTCCGATTCGTCCGAGCGAACGCGTCATTTCTCCGAGCGGACGCAAACCGCGTTTGGTGACGGTGATCGCAATCAAAATCGAGGCGAGAACGCCGAAGGCAAGCACAACAGCGACCAAGGCGCCGAACTCCTTTGTGAACCGATCGTCGGTCGACCGATCTTGCGCGACCTGGATGGTGTAAGGTTGACCGTTCGCCTCCTCGATGGTTGTGAGTAAGGAAAACAACCGCCCGCCTACCCGGTAATTCTTTGGATTCCGAGTGGACGAAGTCGAGACATGCGGGCTTGGAAAGATGCTCGGAGGCAACAAACGATTCATTCCGAGCGTCTCTGTCACAATGCGACCTGCCGAATCGACCACTCGGACGGAATAAACAGGATGCTCGCCCGTGCGGACGCTCGTCAGTTCCTCATCCGTAGCTTTTGGTCCGCCAGCTTTAAGGTCAGCGCTTAAGACGGAGATTTTGTCTGCCAAAACGGCATTGTCTTCCTCGAAGGCGTGTTGAACTACGAGCCAATAAAATACTCCCAGCCCGCATGAGAGCAAAAACGCGGCGGCGAGCGTAAAGAGCAAGACCAATTGCGATGCAATCGAGACCGGTTCAGCGCGCTTTGAGAACATAACCTACCCCGCGAATCGTGTGAACGAGTTTTGTTTTGAACGGATCATCCACTTTGGCGCGCAACCGGCGGACGACGACATCCACGACATTCGTGTCGGTTTTAAACCCGATGTCCCACACGTGCTCGGCGATTTCCGCGCGCGAGACAACTTCGCCAGCCGAGCGGACCAGATGAGCAAGGAGGACAAACTCCTTCGGAGTGAGATTTAGCGGCACTCCTGAGCGAACGGCTTTGTGTCGCTGCAGATCGAGTTCCAAATCATCGATACGCAGATGTTTTTCGTGCCTTGCCGGAGCGCGTCGCAGTAACGAGCGGACGCGCGCGAGCAATTCGGAGAAGGCGAACGGCTTAACCAGATAATCGTCTGCGCCCAATTCGAGTCCCTTGACCCGGTCGCGGACGCTATCGCGTGCGGTAAGAAAGAGAATCGGCGTGCGAAGTCCGCCGCGGCGGAGTTCCGCGACGACCGACCAGCCGTCTTTTTTAGGGAGCATTACATCGACAATGAGGAGATCGTGTCTAACGGCGCGTACGCGCTGCAACGCTGCTTCGCCATCATGGGCGAAATCGACATTGAAGCCGGCTTCGCGAAGCCCCTTGGCCAGAAAGGCGGCCGTCTTTCTTTCGTCCTCGACCACCAGAATTCGCATCGCTTAAGTGTAAAACGCCATCATTCGGATGGAACGCAAAACGGGCTTTTTGGAAGCAACATGCACGATCAGCAAGCTTGACCAGCCGGCTAAGAAATTAAGCGCCTTGGGCTTCCTGATCGAGAACAGCCAAAGCTCGCGTGTAAGTGGCCTTCGCTTCCTCATGTGAGTTGCCAACCGCGGTTAACCCCATTCTTCCAAGTTCGCCCAGTGCGCTCATCATGTGGAATACGACGCCTGTCTGTCGGGTTTGACCGAAGTGCAAGCCGTGCCGCACAACGATATCGAAAAGATCGTCCGGCGTCAGAGTACGATAACGTGGCGATTCAACGTGATCGCTCGCGACAAAAAACTTTTGCTGTCCATTGGGAGCAGTAAAGATTGCCGTCGTCGGATCGTATCTACCGTCAGTAAGAAATTGCAGAGTCAAGAAAGGATGAGTCGTCCCGCCTTTTCTCAAATTGATCTCGATGGCGTACGGCTCCCATTTTCCGTTCGAGCGCACCACCACAAAATCCAAAGCGAAGCGTCCGATAACTCCTTCTTTTGCCAGACGCTTGCCAACCTTTGTCGCCTCCCTCGTGATCAGCGAAGCATAACCGCTGTCAGCCGGGAAGACGCACCCGAGGTAACTTTGCCCCGATGGACCGCCCAGGAGCTGATCATGCGTAGATAATAATTCAACGGAGCCCAGCGGGGTAATGCGAAGCTGCACGCTGGGGCTTCCAAACTCTTCCCCGGCGATGCGTTCTTCGACAACTCCCTTCCGCTCTTCCAGCTTCTTCATATAGCTATCGTAGGTAATTCCCTTCAGCTCGAACCGCATCGCCCTGAGGCGATCCTGTAAAGCGGCCCGCGCATCCGAGTCCTCAGAAGGTGGGAGTCCGCTTAAATCGACGAGGGCATTGCCCTCGCCGGAGACGCCCTCATTAAGCTTAATCAGAACTTGCTTGATTGAAGGCTTTCTGGTGCGCATTTCCGTGATGGCCTCAATCACATCATCTGCACTCGCGAGATTTTCATGGCCCAGCGGATGCGCGACGCCTTCTTCCTGGAAGATTTTCCGGCACCCGCTCTTTGTTCCTAAGGAAAAAAACTTTGGATCGGCGCCGTACATTGGAATGCCGAGGCGCAGTGCCAGCTCTTTCTCCATATCGGTTGTGTTGAAAGGAACAAGGTGGGCGCGATCGGGATCCGAGATCAAAGAACGTATTCGCTCGATGAAGCGTGGCCGATCGAGCAGTTTCCGGCTCAGGGGACTCACTGACCCGTCTAGCGGCGAGAGCAAAAAGAGCCGCTGATGCGCATGGCTCGGGATGACGCCGGGCAGTAGATCGAGGTAGTAGTCGATGATACTTGGCAGAATCGCTTGCGACGTAACATAGATTAACCGGGCCCGAGGTTGACGCAGCAGGAGCAAGAGAAAGAGAAAGCGTTCTTCATACGCTTGCATCACCGCGCCCTCGCTAATCGCGTCGATGGATATCGAGGGCACTACAACAATTGTTTGCGGATCCTGATTGAAACGCTCGATCGATTTCCACAGTGGCACCAATTTTTTCTGCAAGTGATCGAATTGATCTTTCGATTCGCTGGCGACCTTTGGTTTAGCCATAAACAAATTGGTCGGCGAAGTTGTTGCTCAAAGTGAGGTTAGTCAAACGAGCGGCCGCAGCTTCGCGCCATAATTCGCCGATTTTTGCGGCTCCTGGTGCCATTCCTGATCTTCAACGCCGGCGTCGCCCAAACGAATATCCACGATGAGTCCGGCCGCCGCCGATAGCACGTTTGCCGCCGGCCGTTGATTCCGGTTCAAAGAGCGCTGTGTACAGATAGGGGAAGTTTTCCAGCTTTAGCCGCGGAATTTTCTGGCCGATAAAATGTTCGATCGCTTGCAAGGCCGGAAGTTCTTCACCGTTCACGAGAGTAAAAGCGTCCCCGACATTTTGGGCGCGGCCAGTGCGTCCGATCCGATGGACATAATCTTCCGGGTGCTCCGGCACATCGTAGTTGATGACGTGGCTCACGCCGGCGATGTCGAGCCCACGCGACGCGATATCCGTCGCGACCATCACTTCGTACTTGCCGCTCTTGAATCCTTCGAGCGCTTCGATTCGCTCCCGCTGAGTGCGGTTGGAATGCAAGACTGCGACGGCATGCCTGGCATGCTTTAAGGAATGCGCGACACGGTCGGCGTTTTGTTTCGTGCGGCAGAAGATCAATACGCTGTCGAAATTTGTTCGTTCGAGCAGCGCCATAAGCAGATCGAATTTTTGTTCCGCGGCCACGGGGTAAACCGCGTGCGTGACCGTTTCGGCTGGCGAACGGCGCACGCCAATTTCCACCAGCTCAGGGTCCCGCAGCACCCAAGCGGCAAGCCGCTCAATTTCTGGCGGCAATGTTGCCGAAAACAAAAGTGTTTGTCGATCTGTCGAAATTTTCTCAACAATGCGTCGTACGTCCGGCAGAAAACCCATGTCGAGCATGCGATCGACTTCGTCGAGGACCAGAATACTCACCTGCCGCAGAGTCATCGTGCGCTGTTCGAGCAGATCGAGCAATCGGCCCGGTGTCGCCACGAGAACGTCGACACCGTGTTTGAGTTCCTCGCGCTGTTTGCCATAACCGACGCCGCCGTGCACGAGAGAGACCCGCAAATCAGTGAAGCGGCCGTAATCGCGAAAAGCGGTCTCGACTTGCGCAGCCAGCTCACGGGTGGGCTCGAGCACGAGGCATCGAAACGCCCCGTGCTTCGCGAGCAACGTCATGATCGGAAGAGCAAATGCCGCGGTTTTGCCGGTGCCAGTTTGGGCCGTGCCGATTAAATCCTTCCCCGCGAGAACGATCGGGAAGGCGCGGAGCTGAATCGGCGTTGGTTCGATGAATCCCATCGCCTGCGTGCCGCGCACGACCTCGGGTGAAAGTCCGAAGTTATTAAATGACACGGTGCGAAGTTAAGACGTAGATGAAAGGAAGCAATGTCGCGTATGCGCTTCGCTGCTGATGCCGGATTTTGATGCCTTTTGGCTATTAATTCCGGTTAGCACGCCTCGCGACAGACACATCGCGTTTCATGAAAGAATCCGATCACCAAAATCAAGACGCGCCGCTGAGTTACCGCGACGCTCGCCGCATTGTCGGGCTGGTCTCTTTGCTTGTTATCGTCTGGTTCATTCTGCGCTCGCTTCAGCCTGTGGTCTTGCTCTTCGCGATCGTTTTTCTCCTCGCCATGGTTCTTAACCCGATCGTCGTCTGGTTGCAAAAGCACCTCGTTCCGCGCCTCGCAAGTGTGATCCTTCTGATGCTTACGCTTGTTGCTGTCACCGGAACAATCATCCTCTTTGCGATTCCTCCACTGGCCAGACAAAGTCAGGAACTGGTGCAGAGCGCGCCGAAGGTCTGGCAAGGCATTCGCGCACGCATAGAATCGCTCACTCAAAATTATCCAGCGGTTCGCGAAGCTCTGCCACATAGCGATGAAATCGCCGGGAGAGTTGGCGCGGCCGCCGGAACACTCGGGAACATCTTGCTAAGATCGACAATCGGTTTGGTTGGCGGGCTCGTCAGTGCCGTGTTCGCGGTTCTATTGCTCATCTTCGTGCTGGCCAACCCGCGACCCCTCGTCGCCGCGTATCTCGCACTCGCGCCCGATCGTTATCGCGAACAAGCCCACCGCACGCTGGCGCGACTCATGCGACAAATGATCGCATGGGCGCGCGGCGTCGCGATCAACGGTGTGATCACCGGCCTTTCGGTAGGCACATTACTTTGGTTGATCGGCGTGCAGCCGGCGCTCATGTTCGGTGTGTTCGCGTTTTTCGGTGAGTTCCTTCCGAACATCGGCGCATTTCTCGTTTCCATCCCGATCCTGCTCGTCGCGCTGAGCCTGGGTGCAACAAAATTCTGGCTCGCGCTCGGTGTCATCGTGCTGGTTTATCAGATCGAACTAAACCTCTTTGTTCCAGGCGTGCTCGGCAAAGAGATGCGGTTGCACCCGGTCAACATCTTGTTCTTCACGCTTGCGACGGGGACAATGTTCGGTCTGCTCGGAGTGGTTCTTGCCGTGCCTGCTGCCGCGCTTTTCCAGATTGCCCTCGATGAATTCTATTTGCGACCGCGCAAACCCGACTACGCTGCGATCGATCGCGAAGCAGCGGCTCTAGTAGAAGGAAAGAACGGACGCTAAGGCTGCGCCAATCACCGATTCATTTTTATTCCACCAAGTCGAGGAATCTGTTGCCATGAAACTTAAAATCGCATTCGCATTGTCATTCTTCGCGCTCGCTGCGCACGCCGAGAAACTCGCGCTTATTAACGGCACGCTCATCAATCCTGGAACCGAGCGGGTACTCACCAGCGCGCGGATCCTAATCGATGGCGATCGCATCACCGATTTCGGTGGCGAAATCACCGCATCGGTGCCGAAAGATGCGCGCGTGATCGATTGCGCCGGCAAATTCATCTTGCCGGGATACATCGACACGCACGTGCACTTCTTCCAATCCGGCGATTTGTTTACGCGGCCGGACGGTGCCGATCTAAACAGTGTTCGCCCCTACAAAGACGAAGTCGCTTGGGTGAAGAGTCACGTGGACGATGTCTTTGTGCGCTATCTGCGCAGCGGCATTACCAGTGTTGTCGATGTTGGCGGACCGTTTTGGAATTTTGAGGTGCGCAAAATTGCGACCGCGACTACCAAAGCGCCGCGCGTGGCGGTGGCCGGCCCGTTGGTCTCGAGTGTCTCGCGCGAGAAACTTGATCTTGGCGATCCACCGATCGTGAAGATCGATACGCCGGATCAAGCGCGTGAATTCGTTCGCAAACTTGCCGAACAAAAACCGGATCTGGTGAAGATCTGGTACATCGTTGATAACGACCATCCGGTCGATTCGTTCCGGCCGATTGTCCGCGCAACGATTGAGGAAAGTCATGCGCGCAAATTGCGTGTCGCAGTTCATGCAACCGAACTTGAGACTGCGCGCGCCGCAGTGGAAGAAGGCGCGGATGTTTTGGTGCATAGCGTGATCGACAAGCCGGTCGATGACGCGTTTGTGAAGCTGCTGAAAGATCGACATATCATTTTATGTCCAACGCTAGTCGTCTTCGAGCGGTACGGCCGCACGTTTTCTCATCAACTGAATCTGACGCCCGAAGAAAAAGCGTGGGGCAACCCGGAAGTGATCGCGTCCCTCGACGTCACGAAGACTCCGAAGGACAAATTGCCCGATCGGATCAAGAACGCATTAGCTAAACCGGATGAGGCACTGGATCGGATCAAGAAAACTTATGATGTCGCGCTGCCAAATTTGAAAAAACTGGAAGATGCCGGCGTCACGACCGCGGCGGGGACAGACGCAGGCAACATCGGGACGATTCACGGCCCGGCACTTTTCCGTGAGTTTCAGTTGATGAAAGAAGCTGGACTCACACCAATGCAGATTCTGCAATGCGCCACTGCTAATGCCGCGAAACTTTTCGGCGGCGAAACCGGCGCGCACATCGGTTCTATCAGCAACGGCAACTTCGCCGATCTGGTGATTCTTCGTTCCGATCCGCTGAGAGATATCAAAAATACGTCCGATATCGACAGCGTCGTGAAAAACGGAGTGCTTTATCCTGCACAAGAGTTACTGACTGGGACGTACTAGGGAGTTTTTCGTGCAGTCCAGGCATCGGGTGGCGTTACTGATATAATTCGCTAAATTCCAAAATGGAGTGGCGCCGGTTAGCAGCGGTTTGCGTCTTTCTCGGCGAAACGTCGTTGGCGACCGAGATCATCCAATCGCCGAATCCGAATGACGGATGGAAGTTTGTTAAGGAAACTGGTGGCATCTCTTTCTCTAGCCGTGCGCGAGCGGGTTCATCACTAAAGGAATTTAGAGCTGTGGGCGAAATAGGCGCCTCTTCCCGCGCCGTGCATAATGTGCTCGATGACGTTGTTGCCTACCCTGATTTCATGCCGTTTACCAAGGAGTGCCGGATAATAAAGAGAGAAGGCGATGCCTTCTTCGCTTATCAACGCCTCTCGCCAGGCATCGTCAGAGATCGCGATTATACTCTGCGCATTAGCAAGAAGTCGTGGCCTGCGCAAGGGGGACTCGTTTTTCTTGACCAATGGGAGCTTGCGAATACATCCGGTCCCGGTGAAAAGCCGGGCGTGTTGCGCGTCAAAATAAACGAAGGCAGATGGCTATTGGAACCGGCCGGCGCGGCTAAGACTCGTGCGACTTATTGTATCTACACCGATTGCGGTGGAAAACTCCCTGCGCTCCTGGCCAACGTTGCGAACGAGATAGGCATCGGTAAAATTTTCACCGCGGTGCGGAACCAGGTGAAGCTTGCGAAGTACAGCGCAGACTAGACTCGGAAAGGCTCGCGAGACGCCTGCTGCTGCCGGTGTCAAATCCTCTTGCTCTGATTGGAAAGCGGATTGAAATTTGTGGCCTTATGGCTACGCATCCTACGCAATACGCGCATCCTGAAGCTCTGGTGGAAACCGATTGGCTCGAGAAGCATCTCAAGGATGAGGGCATCCGAATCGTCGAGTCGAACGAAGATGTGGAAACGACCTGCATTTTTTACGGGGACAAGGCGAACTGGTGGGCATGCTACGCGCTCTGGGCCTTCCGGTTGTTCGGGCATGAAAAAGTGAAAATTTTGAACGGTGGCCGCGACAAATGGAAAGCGGAACAGCGACCAATGACCCGAGATATTCCAAAATATCCGAAGGCGAATTATCCAATGCCGAAAAAACGCTTCGACAAAGAGATTCGGGCCTTTGCCGATGAAGCGCTCGCGCAAAGCAAGGCCGACAAGCCGTTGATTGATGTGCGTTCGCCCGGAGAATACAAGGGCGAGATCACGCATATGCCGGAGTATCCCCAGGAAGGTGTTCTGCGTGGCGGTCACATTCCGAAGGCAAAGAGCATGCCGTGGAAAACGGCCACCAACGACGACGCCACGTTTAAGCCCGCATCCGAGCTGGCGAAAATTTACTTCGATCAGTGCGGCGTTAAGCCGGACACCGACACAGTCGTTTATTGCCGGATAGGCGAACGCTCGAGCCACACTTGGTTTGTGCTGACGTATCTCCTCGGACTCGATAACGTCCGCAATTACGACGGTTCATGGACCGAATGGGGTAACAAGGTCGGTGCGCCAATCGAAAAAGGCGCATAAGCCAGAGATGAGCAAAGGTTGCGGCAAATTAGATGAGTCGGGTGCCGCCGAAATCCGTTCCGACGGAACGTATCCGGTCAAGCTCAACAAGATCATAAATCTCTTCGAATCGCTGCCAGAAGATGAGCGGCGCGAGACGCTCGTCTCCTACGCGGACAACGCGAAGAAGCAGGAGCCGCGCGAAGGTGAAAATTTTAATCTTGTCGATGTCCGCAAAGACGAGGAATGCATGGACACTGTCGGCGTTTATCTGCATGTGGATGAAAACGGTAAAGCCCACATCCGTATGACGCTTGGTCCGGAAGTGCAAACCCTCACCCGCGCGATGACCGCGGTTCTTTGCAAAGGCTTGGAGGGCTGCACGCCACAGGAAATTCTCGATCTGCCGAGCGATTTCGTCACACGTATCGTCGGCGCGGAACTGGTCCGCATACGGAGCCAGACAATTTATTACGTGCTCACGCGCATCAAAAGCATCTGCAAAGTTTACCTGGATCGCCAACGCATGGCGCAGGTGGCATAGCGATTCCTGCTTCATTTTCGCGCGTTTGCGCTTATTCTCCGCGCTGCGCAGATGCCGCGAAACGATCAGCTCAAAAAAATCTTGCTTATCGGCTCCGGTCCAATCGTGATCGGGCAGGGCTGCGAATTTGATTATTCCGGCGTGCAGGCATGCAAGGCGCTGCGCGAAGAAGGTTATCAAGTCGTGCTGGTGAATTCGAACCCGGC
>WNGE01005944.1_pt1 | contig 13697 bp, 10 predicted proteins | sample 5400651 | NCBI WGS metagenome assembly WNGE01 (sample SAMN13153370, study PRJNA577476) | soil metagenome | isolation source: 60 cm soil or saprolite under grassland replicate 2 | place: USA:California | collected 2016-06-15 | reverse complement strand
ATATGACGTGCATCACATACAAGGCCAGAAATCGCCACACGACGCGCCGCCATCAGCGCGAAACTCCCGCACTCGGATCGGGCAGGCAGAATCGCTACACAGATCCTCTGCACACGGCGAGTGCGAGAAGAAGGCACACGTTCGCCACTGCCGTGCTGGACGCTACCGGGGGGAACCTGCTGGTCGCCCGTCAGGCCGGCGGGTGGGCGTCGACACGGACCGTCGAGGACGTCTACGGTCATCCGGACCTGCATGACCCGGTATTCACCGCCGCCCTGGCCCGGGTGTGGGCAGGCGGGCAGCAGTGACCGGCGCGGGCGCGCTGGCCCTGGTCCCGGACCGGGCGGCACGGCTGGCCGTCCCGGATCGGCTGGAGATGCTGACCGCGCTGATCGCCGCGCCGTCGTTCGATCCGCTGTTCCGCGCCGAGGCGATCCAGGTTCCCGCCGGCCACCCGGTATTCCGGTGGTCGTGCGTGGTCCCGCAGTGCCGCCGCGGCCGGGGGGAGTGCCGGGAGTTCTGCGCCGCGCACCAGCGCCAGTGGACGGCTGCGCGGGAGTGCGGCACTGGCTTGCCGGCGTTCCTCGCCATGGCCGAGCCGCAGCCCCTGCCGCGGTTTCATGACGGTGCCCGGTGCCGGATCTGCCCGGGCCTGCCGGCCGCTGGCCGGCTTGAGCTGTGCGGGCGTCACCGGGCACGGTGGAACACCCGCCGCCGCCGGTTCACCGGCTTCGCGGCGTGGTGCGCGTCGCAGACCGCGCTGCCCGGATACGGCACCTGCCAGGTCGTGTCCTGCCCGGCCCTGGCCGCCTCGCCGCTGCGGCTGTGCCTGTTCCACGACCGTCGCTACGAAGCGGACGGGCGGCCCGGCGCCGCCCGGCTGCCCGGCAGGTGGGTATTACTGCACGGCCCGGTCGGGGCCGTGTTCGGCGACAAGACATTGTGGCGCGAATGGTGCCGGCGCGCCGACCCCCCGTGCCGCAACAACGGCCGGGTGTCGCTGCTGGGAGCGCGGCCGCTGCTGCGCGCCGAGATCCAGTGGCTGCTGTGCCGCCGCACCCAGCAGCCCGACGGCAGGCAGTGGACGCTGATGCAGGTGCAGAGCCTGGTCAACCAGTGCCGCGGCCGCGACCTGAACTCGCTGACCGAAGCGGACCTCAGCACGTTCCCGGAGCTGGCCGCCAGGGCGGGCAAGGGCATGATCACCCAGTTGCGGCTGATCTATTACACCCGTGCGGACACCCGGCGCGCCGGGTTCCTGGAGACCGATCATTTCGGGGTGCGGTTCAACGGCCGGGGCAGCCATTTCAGCCTGACCGAGGTCACCCAGCCGTGGCTGCGGGACCTGCTGTGGGACTGGATGGCCGCCCGGCTGACGGCGGCCGCGCCGCCGCGCAGCCCCATGCCGCTGGTAATAGCCCGCCGCGGCTGCGTGGAACTGTCGGCGTTCCTGCGGGCCAGCGCCCGCGCGGGCGGGGACGACCCGGTGCTGCTCAGCGGGCAGGACGCCATCGCGTTCATCGCCGGCCAGCGCGACCGTGCCCGCCACGGCCTGCCGGAGCTGGGCATCCACCGCCGGGACGGCGCCAAGACCACGGCCAGGCCGGGCACCGCCGCGACCATCTTCGACGGTGCCCGCTGCGTCCTGCGAGCCGGCCTGGAATCCGGGGCGTGTGAGTCCCTCGGGCTGGACCGGGCCTTCGTCACCGCGGTCCCCTACGGCGGGGTCACCTCCGGGCGGCGCCGGCCGTTCCCCGACGAAGCCGCCCGGGCGCTGGCCGCCGAAGTGAACCTGGCTGCCCTGCACGCCCGCGACGAGGGCGACCGCGGGCTCCGCGACATCTGGGAGACCCTGGTCACGACGGGCCGCAGAAGCAGCGAGGTCCGTAACCTGCGGCTGGGATGCCTGGGCCGCTACAACGGCCTGGCGATGCTGTGGCACGACCAGACCAAGGTCGGCCGCTACGACCAGGCAATCCGCATCCCCGAACCGCTGCATGAGCGGCTGGCCCGCCGTCAGGCCGTCACCTGTGAGAAGTTTGAGCACCTCCACGGCCGGCCCCCGACCACGGCCGAGCGCCAGGTGATCGCGCTGTTTCCCCGTAAGAGCGCCAACCTGACGTTCACCCACGCGGTCAGCTCTGGCTGGTTCACCGGCCACTTCCGCGTGTGGGCCGACGGGCTCGGCGTCGGCGCGTGCGTGCCGCACCAGGCACGTCATTCCCTGGCCGCCGCGCTGCTGCGCAACGGCGCGACACTCAGCCACGTCAAGCGCTACCTCGGCCAGGTCTCCGAGCGCATGGCCGAGCATTACGTCCACCTCGCCAGCACCGACCCTGCGCTGGAAGACGCGCTCAACACGATTTGGGTCACCGGGCCAGGCGGACCCGAACCCGGGACGGTCATCTCGGCCGGCCCGGGCGGCATGACCCCTGTCCAGGCGCAGGCGCTGATGATCGACCTGACCAGGACCAGCACCCCCGCCGAGGGCGGGTTCTGCACCTTCCAGCCCGTTGTCCGCGGCTGCGCGTGCCCGTGGAACCTGAACTGCCACGGCTGTGAGAAGTTCGTCATGTCCGGCGCCGACCTTCTCTACTGGCGCCGCAAGCAAGAACAATGGGCCACCCTGGCCGAACGCGCGCCCGACGACGCCACCGCCAGCTACCTCCACGACGTGTTCGCCCCGACCGCCCGCGCCATCGACGGCCTCGAGCAAGCCCTCCGCGCCGCCGGGCTCCACGACGCCGCCCTGCAGCTGGATCTGCGCCGCCCGCAGGACTACTTCACCCGGGTATGGAGCATCGCCTTCCGCGCCGACGGCCTGTCCCGCCCGCCAGGCAACGCCGCGACGGTACAACCCGAACAAGCAGCCGCGGCCGTCGCCACGCGGCCCAGCTGATGGGCACCGAGTCCGCCAGGACCGCCTTGGCCATCGCCGCCCGCCGCCAGCGCACCGCGCACATGCTCACCCGCGTCGAGGACGCCATCACCCGGCTGCGCCTGGACGGAACCCCCCTCACCGTCCGCGCCCTGGCCGGGCACGCCCGGGTCTCCGCCACATTCCTCTACGGCAACCCCCGGGCCCGCGCCCTGCTCGCCAGCGCCCGTGACGCCGCCGCGAGCCGCGATACCGCCCGGTCAGCCGCAACCACCGCGCGAGCCGAAGCATCCTGGCGGGAACGAGCGCTCAACGCCGAAGACGCCCTCAGCCACGCGCACACCGAGATCCTCACCCAGCGCCGCCGGATCGGCGAACTCGCAGGAACGATCCGCGACCTCGAAACACCCCTCAGCACCGACTCCGCCCAGCGCATCACCGCCGAAAACACCACCTTGCACCACCGCATCCGCCAGCTCACCGACGAGCACCGCACGCTGCGCGAGCGCCTGGACGCCGCCCGCTCCACCAGCCGCTTCCTCGACCGGCGCGTCGCCGACCTCGAAGCACAGATCGCCGAGCACATCATCCAGGCCACCTGAGCCAGGCACCGCAACCCGCCGGGCCCGGGCACCCGGCACAAGCAGGCCATGCGGCCGGCACCCGGAGCGCAACAAGCGGCATAACCGGGTCTCGTGAGCCCAGGCCGCCCATCAGGCAGGCCGACGCTCAGGCACCCACAGGTACCGGTCATCCCCGGGGCCCTGGGCTGGGCCCGGGGCCTGAGCATGCCCCCGGCCGCGCCGCGCCGCAAGCCCGCGCCGGGGCTGGTGAAGCATCTTGGCCGCCCTACGGGCCGCTTCGCTCGGCCACAGATCCTTCACCAGCCTCATCCCGGCGCTACGGGCTTGCCCCGCCTGGCGCTGGCCGGCGCCCTGCTGGCCCCCGCGTCCCCAGCACCAGGGCCCATGGGCCGCTTCGGACGCCCCGGCACCGCGTCACCTGGCGGACCGAGGAACCCGACCGCACATGATGGAGAGCCGATGCTCCTCAACACCCTCCAGTCCCACGTCGCGTGCGTGAACGCGACGTGAAACCCCACGTCAGCCACGCCACGAAGCTGATCATGATCGGAAAACTCAATCACTTCATCCGCGGTGGTGACCTGTCCGCGGGCTCTCCGCACCTGATCATCCCTGGAGGCTGTTATGTCCGATCACACGGTGATCCGCTTCCCCAATGACAAGGCGCCGCCGCCCGGCTACAGCGACACCGCGGCGCTCAACGACATCCACGCCATCTTGTGCCGGCCCGGCGGCCCAGACCCGTCTGCGCTCGACGACATCGCCCTGGTCCTGGCCCGCTGCGGCCGCCCACTGATCGACGTCGTCGACATCCAGGCCGACGTCACCGAGACACCCACCGGCCTGCCCGAAGCCCGCGTCCACGCCGGCGCCACCACCGTCGTCGTCCATCAAGACCCGGCCGGCCCGCTAGTCATCGCCGCCACCACCCCGGCAGAGACGGACCTGACGGTCACCCTCAACAGGCGGCAGCTCCACCCGGCCGGGCCCAGCTAACCCCGTCCGCCCGGCACCGGCGCTCACAGCCGCGGCAGCCCGCATCCGCCGCCCATCCCGCCAGACCCGGCCCGGCCTGGCGTGCCGGGCGGCAGCACCGAAGGAGGCCCTCACCATGACCCACGCTAGCGATCCCCGCCTGCGGCAGGAGCTCCTGGCCACCGCCCTGGAATATGCGCGGCGCGGCTGGCACGTGTTCCCGCTGCGCCCCGGCGGCAAACGCCCCGCGCTGCACGGCGAAGACCGCTGCCCCCGCACCGGCCCCTGCCGCGACGGGCACCTCGGCTGGGAGCACCGCGCCACCACCGACCCGGCCCGCATCCACGCCTGCTGGACCCACGGCCCCGCCTACAACCCGGGTATCGCCTGCGGCCCATCCGGGCTCGTCGTCATCGACCTGGACATCCCCCACCCACGCGACACCCCACCACCACACTGGGCCAAACCCGGCATCACCGACGGCGCTGACGTGCTCGCCGACCTGTGCGACACCCACCGCCAGCCCTGGCCGTCCGGCACCTTCACCGTCCGGACCGGCCGCGGCGGCACCCATTTGTATTTCACCGCGCCCGCCAGCGTAGTGCTGCGCAACACCGCCGGGTGGCTGGGCTGGTGCGTCGACACCCGCGCGCACGGCGGGTACGTCGTCGCCGCGGCCAGCGCCGCCAACTGCGGCCGCTACACCGTCGTCAACGACGCGTTCCCAGCGGTGCTTCCGCCGTGGCTGACCCGCCAGCTCGCCGAGCCCGCCGAACCGCCGCGCACCAGCCCACCACCGGCGCCGTTCCACGGCGGCCGGTACGCCCGCGCCGCACTCGACCGTGAGATCCGCCGGGTCGCCGCCGCGCCGCCCGGACGGCGAAACGACACCCTCAACCGGGCCGCGTTCTCCCTCGGCCAGCTCACCGCCGCCGGGCTGCTGCCCGCCGCCGTCGTGCACACCGAACTCACCCGCGCCGCCCGCGTCTGCGGGCTGGACCGCGACCCCGGCTGCGGGCCCCGCGGCATCGCGGCCACCATCCACTCCGGGCTAGCCGGCGGCGCCCGCAGACCCCGCCCCCTCGCGGCATGAACCCGCACCGCCAGCCGGGGCGCGGCCACACCGGATGGCCGCACCTGCGCCACTCAGCACGCCGCCGCACGACCGCAACCGCCACAAGCCGGCCGACGGCCCGCTGCACGGGCGCTGCACTTGCTGACGTGGATAGCCGGCCCGGCGGCCGCCACACGCACCGGTGGCCGGTGCTACCTGCGGCGACGCCGTTGATCGTGGCACCTAACGGCCTGGTCACGCAGCGCCCACACCCCCGCGGCTCGCGCCCAACATCGTAAGCGCCGCCGTCACTGCCCAGCGCGGGCGTTGCCGTGGCACCGGCGGCCGGGTTCGCCTGTTCACCCCGGCCGGCGGCACCCGGCCACGCGCGGCGCGTGGCATAACCCAGTCATCCCAGGTGGGCTGCGCCGTCGGCGCCCATGGCCAGTCCGGCACGGTCACCGGCCTGGCGTCTGGCCGCGATGACCGGGTCCGCGACGCCGGTTCACCGCGTCGCCAGCGCAACCCAGCCCGCGGCGCTGCCGCGTGCCCGGCTTGGGGCCCTTCGCCGGTGCGGACAGGCCGGCGGTGGTGATACCCGGCCCGCCTCCCCGATGGGTGCCGCCGCGCGTGGGTGCCCGCTCGCCGGTGGCAGTGTCTGCGGCCATTTCCCTTCCCGGCACGGTCAGCCTGCGCCGCGCGGCCGGGCCCGCAACCGGGCGGCTCGATCCGGCCGGGCACAGATCTTGTGCCCACCCGCGGCCCACCCCTTGCCGGCAGCAGCCGGCGGACTCCATCCATTACAGGGGCCGCGGGGCACAACATCTTGCCCGCCCGGGCCGCCCGGTGGCCGGGCCCCGGCCTATCCGCGGCGCCTGCGCTGACCGCCGGGAAGGGGGCCCCGCAGACCCCAGGCCGCCACCGGGGCGGCCGCCCCCGCCCGGGCACCCACCGAGGAGACACCATGATCACCATCACCGTCACCGGCAACCTCACCGACGACCCCCACACCTTCACCACCCGCGACAACACCACCGGCTGCGAACTGCGCGTCGCGGTCAACCTGCCATCACGCACCGGCACCGGCGACCCCATCACCCGCTACCTCAAAGTCACCACCTTCGCCGTCCTTGCCATCCACACCGCCGACTCGCTCCAAAAGGGCGACCGGGTCACCATCCAGGGCCACGACCTCACCAGCGAAGCCTGGGCCGGCACCGGCGGCGAACCCCGCTCCAAGATCGCCATCCGCGCCACCGAAATCGCCGTCTCCCTGCGCTACGACACCGCCACCACCGGCCGCGCCGCCCGCGCCGCCCAACGCGACGCCGCCCGCGCCACCGACGCCGACGCCGACGCCGAAGCCCGGGTCCTCAGCGGCGTCACCACGGCCGCCTGAAATCCGCTCGCCGCCTGGGCGGGCCACCGCCCAGGCGGCACCCGGCTGCACCGTCCCGGTTGGCAACCGCTCCTACTCGGTGATCAGCCGGCACGCCGGGGCCCGACATCGGATCACGTTCAGTGACTGGCACTGGTCCACGCCGGGTGCGCAAGTAGCCGCCGTTCGGTGCCGCTCTGGTGCTCCATGCCGACCCGGTATCGGCCGCGCAGAACAGCGATTACGCAACTGGCACGCTCTGCCATCAAGGCCGACACCGCCAGCGGCCGCCAGGGCCGCTGTTACAGGTAGCTTATTTTCGTGACAGTACGCGACGGCAGGGCCGTGCCGCCGGGACCTTCCGCGGATCCCGGCCCGGAGGACTGCACGCCCGGCGCCATTTACGAGATCCGCTACCTCGACCTGATCCGGCGGCAGCAGCAGACCGTGCTGCCCCCGCCGATGGCCCAGGAGCCTCTGCTGCCGCTGCATAGGCTCGACCCCGAGATGTTCGAGCGGCTGGTAGCCGAGTACGTCTGGCTGCTGCCGGAGACGCGCAACGTGCGCTTGTATGGGCGCCGAGGCCAAGCTGATCACGGCCTAGACGCGGTCGCTATGTCCTGGTCCGGCAAGGTGACGGTCTACCAGGCCAAGCGTTACCAGCAGCTCACGTCGGCGCAGATTCGGGCCGCGGTCGAGGAGTACGCGGGCCCGCCGCGGCCTCCCGGGTCCGGGCTGCCGCCGCGGCCCTTCGCCGCGTCAAGATTCGTCCTGGTCACGTCCGCCATGTTCGAGAGTGACACGGGCAACGTCGACGAGGCTGATCAGCCGAGCTTGGATTACGCAGGCGACATCGACATCGACATCGACATCGACATCGACATCGACGTCATCGGCGCTGAGCAGCTGAGTCGGGTACTGCACGACGCCGTCTCCGTGGTCAGCTCAGTCTTCGGCCCCGACTGGGCACGCGTCTTCTGTGGCGTAGCGCCCCCGGCCGTGCCTGCCCGGGACCCAGCGGCCTATGGGCTGCTCGAGGGCCCCCTGGTCCTGCTGGAACTAGACGGGGCCGACCGCGCCTCGCGTGAGGCCGTCCCAGGCCAGCCGTCGTGGTCGGCCAGTATCGACCCCGAGATAGCAGACGAGCTGGAGGCGGCCGGCTTCCCTGGCCACGCCGGGTCATCCGCAGGCGTGCGGCGGCCACGCTGCTCGATGCCGGGCAGGCCGCGGGCGCCTTCGAGGTCCTGTATGGGCTGGCCTTGTCCAGGCTGCTCGGCGGGGCGGCACTGGACCTTCACTTCCGCCTGCTCACCCTGGCCGCCCAGCGCGGCCGGCTCGAGGAAGCGGACCAGGCGCGGCTTGACCTGCTGCTCGCCATCCAGAACTGGGCCGGGACCGGAAGCAGCCTGGGAGCAGCGGCTCCCGCACCCGCGCAGCTTCACACCGCGGGCGACCCCGACACGGGACTGCTGACCTGCACGATCCTGGAGCACGCCCTTATAGACGGGATATTTGAGCACGAGCCGCCGCACTCCGTCGTCGCTGAATGCCCACCCGGGACAGGGGCCCGTGCAGAGGAGGTCCTTGCCCTCGCCGACGAGGTGAGCACGCCGAACAGGCTCTGGCGGGCCCGGATCCACTGCGCGGTCGCCGATGCCGGGCTTGACCGCGCCCGCGCCGCCGGGCAGGTCCCCTCGCCCGCCGCCGCCTACTCTCAGCTCGTTGACGATGCGTCCGCGGGACGTTACCCGCCCAGGGCGGCCAGCCTGGTCCTTTCCAGGTCGGCTCGCGCCCACGCCGTCAACGGCGAGGGAGCCCGGGCAATCGACATGTGGCGCCGCAGCATCATGCAAGCCTGCCAGGATCGCCTCTACGGCGACGTGCGCGATCTGTTCCGGGCCATTCAATACGTCGCTATCGAGACCGACCCCTCCCAGCTCCCTGATCTCGCCCAGGTAGCCGAGGGGCTTCCGAACCAGGAACGGCTGCTCGCCGGGGCCGGCGAGCCGGCCCTGGCCGCGTTCGAGGCGTCGCACAACGGCAACCTTCCTGATGCCTTCGAGGACGCGAGGAGGTGCCTGCGAGAGGCCAGGCTGGCAGGGCACCTGTGCGAGGAGATGATCTACCTGCGGCTGTTCGGCGACGTGCTCGCCAGTGCCGACGAGCCCGCCGCCGCGGTGCAGGTTCTTGCCGCAGCGGGAGAGGGCAAGAAGGCAACCGGGCACGCGGCGCGGCTCAGCGAGCTCGTGGATATGGGGTACCTCCTCGCCCTGCCGTTCAGCCGCCCGGTCGCCGCGGCCGCAGAGGTCGTCGGCGCGCCGGCTCAGCTCATCCCCAATGAGCAGGTCACCGCGATCGTGGCGACACTGCTGGACATCGCCGAAAAAGCGTGGGGGCCGCCGGGCTGGGGCGCGAACCCCGCCAGGAAGGCGCTGGAATCCGTATGTCGGCTGGGCATCCGCATTCCCGGCAGCCCCGCCAGCCGGCTGCTGGCCGTCATCGCCCCTGCCCTCGCAGCCCACGGCGCGTACACCGAGACGGCCGTCAACATCCTGGTGAACATGTTCTGGGCGCTGCCGGACCAGCGCGCCGTCCTCGCGCCGCGGATCACCGGCCTGCTCGGCCAGCCCGCTGCCCAGCACCACATCTGGGGGCTTCTCGCCAGCCTGCCGGAAGGCTGGGAGCACCTGCAACACGCCGTGGAACAGCACGCGGACGCCGACGAAGAACAAGCCATCCGTCTGCTCGCCGCCTGGGGAGTGGCCCGCGCCTCCGTGCAGTTCGCCGCGCGCAGGGCCGCCGCCGGCCTGCTCCGCTGGCAGACCGGCATCCAGCGGCAGCTCTTCAGCTCCGGGATGTGGCATCAAGGCGCCGGCCTCCTCACCGCGCTCTTGCAGGCCGACGAGCCCCTGGCAGTAGTCAGCCCCGCGGACCTGCAGCCCCCCAGGACCGGGTGCGGGCCGGGACAGCCCGATGAGGCAGCCGTCCTGGCCTCGGGAGACCCCGCTCATCTAGCCGCGGCATGCGCGGACAAGCTCACCGCGATCGCGTCGGACAGCCTCGACTCGATGCCTTCGCGGCACCACGCCGTCGCGGCCCTGCGGCTGCTGCTGCCGCACCTGCCGGGAGACCTCAGCGCGCGGCTCGCCGTGATCCTGACGCAGCTCCACCGGAAGCCTGGCCTGTCGGAGCAGGACCTGTGGGACCTTCAGTCCCTGAGCCCGCTCACCCGCGGGCGCACCGACACCGGCGCGCGCACCTTCAGCGCGGCGGTGCTGCTGGCGGCATCCGAGGCAAGCACCCAGGCCACCGTCCGCGGCAACGCGGATGACTCCCTGGCCAGGGAGATCGCGGACGCTGCCGTGAGCCTGGTCCGCAGCCGGGACACCGACGTGGCCGAGGTAGGCGCCCGGGCGATTGCCGTGGCAGCGCGGTTCGCAGGCGACCCGGCCGTCTCGCCTGTCTTGCTCGCCGCGCACCCCGACGACCGCGTCCGCGCGCAGGCCGTCTCCCTCTGGCTGGCCGTCGGCACCCCGCCCGGGATCATCGGCAGGCTCGCCCGGGACGAGTCGCCCGTCGTGCGCGCTGCCGTCGCCCACGAGGCCAGGCGAGCAGCCGCAGCTGACCCCGAGGAGGCCCAGGTGATCGACGCGCTCGCGAACGATGCTCACTACGCCGTGCGCCACGCCTACGCCCGCCGACGCGGCCCCTCATGAGCCTCGCGCCTGTCAGCGGGGAGCAGGCCTGGCGACACGCTCTCACATGACTAGGAAAGGCAGACCGGAGCTAGACAATCTGCGCAGACAATCTGCGCGCAGGTACGATGCTGCGACAGACCAGGCGGTAGCCGCAAATATTCGGCGCTCGGCAGCGGCGGCTGGCTGATTGTCGGCCCTTGCGACGAGCGGTGGTGACCTGGTGTGGTGACGGTCGGCGTCTTACCGTTGGGGTCTCATTGTTCGCTGGGGCCTCGGCTGGCCCAGCATCGGGGTCTCAGCCTGAGTCCCCGGAGGTGCCTCGTGGCCACCACGATCCCGTCCGCCGTTCTCGTCCCGACCGCGCCGGTGTTCACCAATACGGAGCGGCTGGCATTAGCCGGGTTCCTGCCGGGTACAGCGGCCTGACCCGGCAGGCGTACGAGCTGGACCTGCGGCAGTTCGCCAGCTGGTGCCAAGCAGCACCAGCTGCGCCTCTTCCAGGCCCGGCGCGCTGATATCGAGTTCTTCGCCCGCGACCTGGACGCCCGCGGGCGGGCCCGGGCCACCATTACCCGGCGCCTGTGCACGGTGGCCGGGTTCTACCGCTACGCCGTCGAGGAAGAACTCCTCGATCACTCGCCCGCGGCGCATGTGCGGCGGCCGCGACTGGATTACGAGTCGCACGCCACCGGCCTGGACCGCAATGAGCTTGGTGCGCTCCTGGTCGCCGCGGGGCTTGGCCCGCCCGTGGAGCATGCGCTGATCTCGCTGCTCGCGCTGAACGGGCTGCGGGTCTCCGAGGCCACCGGCGCGGATAGAAGCGCTCGGTATCGAACGCGGCCACCGCACTCTGGTGATCACCCGCAAGGGCGGCAAGGTGACCACTATCCCGCTGGCGCCGCGCACCACCCGGGCGCTCGACCTGGCTATCGGCGAACGCACCGAAGGGCCGGTCTTCCTCGCTCCGGATGGGCGCCGGCTGGACCGGCGTGGAGCCGGGCGGATCGTCCGGCGGATAGCCCGGCAGGCCGGGATCACCAAGCCCGTCGGCCCTCACACGCTGCGCGCGTTCATCACCGCCGCGCTGGATGCTGGGGTCCCGCTGCGGGATGTGCAGGAAGCCGCTTCCCACGCTGATCCGCGCACCACCATGCGCTATGACCGGGCCCGGACCTCGCTGGACCGGCATGCCACCTATATCGTCGCCGCCTACGTCGCCGGATCCGCCCGGTAGGCCGCCTCCGAGCTGGTGCATCTCCGCCCGGCCGGACTCCGGCCAGGCGGACCAGCGCTGGAAACACCGAGCGTGACGTCAGAAGAGCTCGCGAGCCGCCGATATGCGCTCTCTCCCCTGTCCGAGGGCGTGCTGTCGGCGCCGCGCCGAGCGGGGTAATCTGCGTGCCGCTACCCGTGCTCGAGACGGCTCACCAAACAGCTCCCAGCGTCGTCCGCGCCTCAGCGGGTTGTGCGTTCGGGAGCGGGCCCGCCGTTTCGGTTGTGATGGGAGCCGGCTGCGGTTTGGGTGGCCCGTTACCCTGGCGTGCTGCTGGCCGGAGGGCAACCCCTTGGTGGTGGCGGGCGACCACGGGTCACCAGGCGAAGTTCAATCCGGGCGGTGGGGATGCGTTCTTGCTCGCGGGCCAGCAGGGCCAGCGCCCGGGCATCGGCCGCGGTGGGGTGGCTCAGGTCCACAGCGCGTGGCCACAGCCGGGCATAGCGGACGGCTGCGACCTCGGCTGCATACACCAGAGCCTGGCTGACCAGGTAGAGCAGGGCGAACATGCCTGCCACGGTGGCGAAGCTGCCGTAGACGGGCCCGGCCTTCGTGACCAGCCTGGCCAGCAACGGCGCACCAACGTTGAGCACTACCGTCACCACCGCCGCGCCCAGGACCGCACCCGGCCACAGGGCCCGCACCGGCGCGGGCCGCGCCAGCAGCAACCGGGCGCCAAGCAACAACACCGCGAAGATGACCAACGCCGACCCGAGCGCCGCCGCCGCCCGCTGCACCCCGGGCTGGCCGGGCAGCGCGGTAGCCACCACCGTGAGCGCACCGACCGCCAGCGTCCCCAGCAGCAGCATCACCAGCATCACGAACACCCGGACGTACCGGGAGACAAAACCGGGCCTGACGCGGTGCGGCACTGCCGCGACATGATTCAACGTCTGGTAGACCGAAAACACCACACCAGTGCCGGAGAACAGCAAGCCAATCAGGCCGGCAACGAACGGAATCGCCGACGTCGGCAAGGTGGCCAGCGAATGCTCAACCGTGGATCGCAGCGCCTGCGGCACGATCGCGGTGACCAGCCGCTGCCGCAAGTCCGGATGATCAGCCAGCACCCGCGACACCACCGCCACGCCCAACAGCAGCAACGGGAAGATGCTTAAGAACCCGTAGTACGTGATGAGCGCGGCCTCCCGCCCGCCCTCATCGTCGCCATACTTCTTCACCACCGCATAAGGGAACCCAAGCACACCATGCTTGCGCTGCAGACGGTCCGCCCAGGCCATGACCCGGTTCACTCGGCTGCTCAAACCCTCGAAACTCATGCGCCCAGCCTGCCCGGCACCGTCCTGCGGTGCAGCAGCCCCTGGTGGCCACGCCCAGCCCGCGGGAAACCGCTCGCCGGGACCGCGGGTGATGCCGCGTTCCGCGTGCCGCTCAGTTTTTGCTCCATCCTCACGCGGAGCGTTTACTCGTGAGCCGGTCACCAAACGTAGTGAAACGTTCGCGCAGCAAGGCACGTATACCCGCCGTTACGGGCGATCTCCCGAGTGGCAATGGCGGTTCCGTACGGCGCGCAGATGCGGGGGGTTCTGTCCGTGCCTGACGGCGGTGCGGTCTTCGGGCACTGCTGAGGTTGGCCGCTTCATGGCCGCGTCGGCGTGCGCGTACGTGCATGCTTCGTCGCACTCGGCCGAACGCTTCGCGCTGCCTACCCGCGCGACCGGGAGGAGGCGAGCCGGGACGTGATCACGTCCACTATGGCGTGACAGCGGACACGCCAAGATCCCTGTAGACGGACATGGCGGTTCCCGTCCGGCGGACAGCTGATCTCCCTTTATCCGGACAAGACCGTTACGTGTCGGTCCGGCACCTGGGGTCCCTCCGGGAGTTGGCTCGGTG
>WNGE01023352.1_pt1 | contig 13700 bp, 17 predicted proteins | sample 5400651 | NCBI WGS metagenome assembly WNGE01 (sample SAMN13153370, study PRJNA577476) | soil metagenome | isolation source: 60 cm soil or saprolite under grassland replicate 2 | place: USA:California | collected 2016-06-15 | reverse complement strand
AGCACGAGCAACAGCGGTGAGAGAAATTCTTCCAGTAATTGCGTCAGTTCCTGCGAGGCGTTCTGGGCCTCTTGTTCACTTTCACCAAGTATGTCATACTGTGATCGCATCGATGTCTTTGACCTCCTACGCTTTTTCTGTGGTTTCATTTTCAACAGTCTAGCGCAGGAGGTCTTTTTTGCCTGGTCCTCACTTTTCGTGATCCACCTTATTTTTGCGGTTTCACAGGCCCCTCAAAAATTCGGGATGACTCATAAGGGTGTGGACCAGTTTGGCAAAGTGTTCGTCACGAGGGACTTTGGCCGAAAGCCAGAGGTGGTGTCGCCACGGTTTGAGCTTGTGGGAGCGCAAGATCCGTCCAACAGTTTCAGGGGAAATGCTGTGGACGATGCCGTCGGCTTTGAGCTTGCGAGCCAGTTCGGGACAATCCCACTGGGAGAGCGAGCGACCCATGTCGTCAGGTCTTTCACAAGCAAGTTTCACGATGTAGAGGGCTACTTCTGGTGAGAAAACGGGAGTGCGGCCAGGACGGGGCGAGTCGTCTAGCCCTGCCACTCCATGATTGTCGAACCGCCTGGCCCATTTGCGCAGGTTGCGCTCGGTCAAACCGACCCATTTGGCCGTATGAGCGTAGCTGTGGCCTTGCTCTAACAGCAACATCGCCCGAGCGCGTTTGGCTCGACCGAGTGGCGTTTTCTGACGATGCAACCATCCTTGCAGAGTAACATATGTCTGCCGGCTCATCTGGATTATCAGTGCTGCATGGCGACCGCGCATGTTCACCCGCCTTCGGTATGGGGAAACCTGTTCGCTGTAGGTAAAGAACAATGCAAAGGCCACTCTCAATTCCAACCCTTTTTAATGCCGTGCTGCTGAGGGACTGACACATTTCATCTTGTTGTGGCAAGCCGCTCTGGGACACAGTTCACTGCACCCCGCAGACATCAGGAGAAGCTGGACACTCTGGTTTGAGTCTCTCCTGCTCGCAGGTCTCAAGCCGTTTGAGCACACTTATCCTTTTCTAAGGCACATGAAATTTGTCAGTCCGTCAGGCCGTGCTGTACTAAGGCATGGTTCAAACGAATGTGACAGTTTTGAACGATCGAGTCAATCCAAAATAAATCCTGAAGCCGCTCAGGAAGGCATCTCAGAATTTATTTTTCACCGTTTGGATTGTTCAAATCATACGAAGTGACATTCTAACTGGCACTTGAGCATGTCACTTCAGCCTCTCTCTCAGCGTCATTACTCTTGTGGCGAGGTCTCGCAACGCCTCTTCAAAGACAAGATGCCAGCCGCAGGAGAGGAACAGCATGGGCACACGAGTGACGCGAGCTGCCCTTCATCTCTCTCTCGAAGAAGTCCAGCAGCGGATGCGCACGGGAGCCACGCTTTTGGGTGCGCCAACGTTGGTGGGTTATTTACCACGCCCTGCTTGCCCCGCGCACAGCCAGAGAGATAGCCAGGCAGACCGGCGTCTCGGTGAGGACCGTCCGACGTGTGATTGCCAGCTACAACCGCGAGGGCGAGGGGGCCACCCAAACGCCAGGCACAGGCGGGCGTCGGCATGCCTATCTGACGCTCTCGCAAGAACGGACCTTGTTGCAGGCCTTTGTGGCGCGCGCCGAGCTGGGCGAACTGGCCACCGTTGCCCAAATCCAGCAGGCCTTCGAAGCCAGAGTCGGCCATTGCGTCCACAAGAGGACGATTTATCGGCTGCTGGCTCGTCATGGCTGGCGCAAGCTGGTGCCTCGTCCCCGCCATCCTAAAGCCAATCGGCGAGGAACAAGCCGCCTTTCTCAAGAACTTCCCTGCCCTCGTGCAAGCGGCCCTATCCACGCGTGATCCTGCTGATCAGCGGCCCGTGCTGCTCATGGCTCAGGATGAAGGGTGCTTTGGCCGCTGAAGTCGGCCCAGGCGGGCCTGGGTGCCTCCTGGCATTCGCCCGCACTCGCCCCGGCAAATCGTGCGCGAGTTCACCTATGTGTATGCGGCTGTGGCGAGAGCGGAAGGGAAAATGATCTCTCTGATCCTGCCCTGGGCTGATACCACGATGATGAATGTGTTCCTCTCCCATGTTGCCTCGGCCTTCGCAAACTACTTTCTTGTCATGCAGGTGGATCAGGCCGAGTGGCATCAGGCTGCCACTCTCCAGGTCCCTGAGAATATTCGCTTGATCCTCCAACCCGCCTACAGTCCAGAACGGGGGTCCGGTGGAGCATCTCTGGGAAGACTTGCGTGAGAAGCAGTTCGCCAATGTCGCGAGTGATTCCCTCCAGGAGCTCATTGACAAGCTCTGTGAGGGCCTGACCCAATTGGAAGCCGAGCCGAAGAGGCTGCGCTCCATGACCTACTTCCCTCACTTCAGAAGGGCTGAAAAAGCCACCCTGTGGGAAGAGGAGGTCAGCTCCGCAGCAGCGTGAGAGATTACCTCATCCTCTCCTGACGTGCCAGTTAGAGCGTCAATTGGTATGAGACATGATCGCGCCGCAGGATATCCGTCACCGGCTGTCCTTCTTCTTTGTAAGCATGATATTGTTGACCAGAAGTGCCTGTAGCAAAAATCTCATCACCGGTAATCAAGGCTGATTTCAGCCTATGCTGATCAGCCATGTTCAGTACATCGCTAATCGGCTTGTCTATAGTATGCTTCTGTCCAGGTGTCACAGTGACAAGATAGACGACGACAAAGACGAGGAGCGCTATTCCCAGGGCGACGCAGACGAATAAAGTACGGTGGCGTCCGAAACGAGAAGGCGTATTTGTTGCTTTCTGTGGACCCTTTGGATCCTGGTCATCATGTTGCGGTATGCTCATGCGTACTGGTCCGCTCTCTTTTTCAGATCACCTGCTCCGTCAAGCGACCGGTGGTCACAAGCCAACGCACAAATTCCAGGCGGCGCTGTTCTACCGCGCTTTGCTGCCTCTCCCTTTCAGCGTAGACCTGGCGGAATTTACTCAATTGCTCTATTTGCTCCGGCGTAAACCCGACCTCAAGCAAGCTTTCACAACTTTCACTGCTGTTCATCTTTGATTCCTTTCTGAAACGAGCGTTCTCCTTCGGAAAAATGCACATAGTAATCCGAAGCAGAGCCCGCCTTGCAAAAACGAGCATACAGGCGTTCTTTTGCCTTGAACTTACCCTGGATGGCAGTCATCGGTAAGGGACGCGGCACCGACGCCGAGATCCTTCGCTGTGCTCAGGATGACAGGCGCTGCGCTCAGGATGACAGGCGTTGCTGTCAAAGATGGAAGATCCGCGGCAGGTATAAACACGGCTGGAGCCTTGACTTTTCGTAGCATTCGCATTATTATTTCTCATAAGAAAACTTGCAAGTATGCAATTGTTGCAGGAGAACAATGACTATCAAAAATGAGCATGAACTGATCACCTGGAGCATCAGCCAGCTTCGGCGGAACATCATACGCGAATTTGCCTTCCGGGTTGTGCAAACCTTTGGGGACTTTGACTATTCGTTTCCTCAAATGGCTACACTGCTTTTACTGGATGAAGAGGGCGAACAGACGATTAAAGGAGTGGCTGAATTGCTAGGACGTTCGTTCTCGGCCACCAGCCGCCTGCTCGATCAGCTCGTAGTACGAGGCATGATCAGCCGACGCGAGGACGAGCGTGATCGGCGGGTGAAGCGCGTCGCGATCACCGTGCAAGGTCGCAGTTTCATTGAAATCATTGAACAACAGCGCGCGGATGCACAGATTGCGGTTATGGAGTATCTCTCGCCAGAGGAACGGGCGGAGGTGGTCAGGGGTATGGTACTTCTTGTTGAGGCGACGAGAAGAAAGAAAGAAGGAACATCATGAATCTCCAACAACAGGAACAACAGCGCAGTGAATCTGTCGGTACTATGGGTATAGTGCTGCCATTTACGGCTATTCATCGTAATATGCTGGCGCTGGTAGGCGGCAAGGGGGCTAACCTGGGTGAGATGGCTGGTGCGGGGCTGCCGGTGCCGCCGGGGTTCTGTATTACGACCGCAGCCTATGAGCAAGTGGCGTCGGAGGCAGGGCTTGAGGCGGTTCTGGATGCGCGAGCGGGGAATGCTAGCAATCCCGAGCAGCTTGCCGAACTGGCACAGGCGGCTCGGGCCTGCATCCAGAACGCCACCATTCCAGAGCATGTGGCCGCGTCTATTGCCGATGCCTATCGCTTTTTGGGCGAAGGCTCACCTATCCCTGTGGCAGTGCGCTCTTCCGCCACGGCTGAGGATCTGCCTTTTGCCAGCTTTGCGGGCCAGCAGGATACTTCGCTCAATGTAGTCGGTACCGAAGCGGTGCTGGATGCTGTGCGGCGAGGCTTTGCCTCGTTGTGGACCGATCGCGCCGTGAGCTATCGGGCGAGTCTGGGTCTCGATCAACGCAGGGTGCAGCTCGCGGTGGTAGTGCAGTGCATGGTAGAAGCTGAAGTGGCGGGTGTGCTGTTCACAGCCAATCCGGTGACCGGCAAGCGCCGCCAGGCGGTTATCGATGCCAATCCCGGCCTCGGAGAAGCAGTGGTCTCCGGCGCGACCAATCCCGATCACTTTGTGGTGAATACCGCTAGCGGCGAGATCGTCGAACGGCGGCTCGGTGACAAGCACATCGTCATCAGGGGGACCGCAGACGGTGGTACAGTGCGGATTGAAAGCGGCGACGGCAGCGGAGAAGCCTGTCTCTCCGCTGCTCAGATACGCGAGCTGGCGCAGTTGGGTGCGCGAGTTGAGGCACATTATGGCGCGCCGCAGGATATCGAATGGGCCATTGATGCAGCGGGGAAGCTCTGGCTCACGCAATCCCGACCAATCACGACGCTGTATCCACTGCCCGCTCACGCACCAGACAACGATGATGAGCTGCGCGTGTACTTTTCGCTCAACGTCTTTCAAGGAGTGTTTCGACCATTCACACCGATGGGCATAGCCGCCTTCCGGCTCATTGGCTCCACGGTTGCTGGCCTGTTTGATCTGCCACCCCGCGATCCTCTGAGCGGCCCGAGCATCCTGGTCGAATCCGGTTTGCGCCTCTTCTTCGATGTCACAGCGGCTCTGCGGACAAAGATCGGTCGCAGGTTGTTGATAGGGGCTATGGGCTTCGCCGAGGCACGCTCAGGCGTTCTCTTCCAGCAGTTGACCGCCGATCCACGGCTCTCCCTCAAGCCGATGCCGCGCTGGCGAGTGATACGCGCTTTTGGCTCGCTGGCGGCGAAAACGAGGGCACCGCTGCATGTCATCCAGGCATTGTTCAAGCCTTCAACCGCAGTAGAGCGTATACAACGAGCCAGAGCGGGGTTGGAGGCACTGAGAGCAACATCTCCGCAAAGCAATGCCGCCAATCCTATCGACCGCTTGAAGGCTCTTGAGCAGCTCATTCCAGGTCGGGTAGGGCCTCTCTTCCGCACCTTTCCCTCAACTATAGGCAGCGGACTTGGTAGTTTGGGGCTGGCGAGCAGGCTGCTGAAGGGTATTGCCACTCCTGATGAATTGCAGATTGCGCTGCGAGCACTGCCCCATAATCCGACGACGGAGATGGATCTGGATCTGTGGGCACTCTCCCGGCGAGTGGCTGCTGATGCAATTGCGGCTCGCCATGTCAGCGAAACCGCACCCGAACAACTGGCGCAAGAGTATCGGGCGGGGATGTTGCCCCCAACACTCCAGCAGAGACTGGCCGAATTCCTGTATCACTATGGGCATCGCGGTGTGGCCGAGATTGATCTGGGCCTGCCGCGTTGGAGAGAGGACCCGATGCACATCCTTGGTGTGCTTGCCAACTACCTTCAACTGAAAGATCCGGCACTGGCCCCGGATGTGCAATTCCGGCGGGGAGCGCAAGAGGCCGAGGCGATGGTTGTCGAACTGACAGAGCGCGCAAGCCGCAGGGGGTTTCTGCGCGGGAAGCTCGCGGGCTTCTTCCTGAGCCGGGCGCGGGCGCTGGCCGGTTTACGGGAGATGCCTAAATTCTGCCTTATATTGCTGCTGGCATATATGCGTGAGGTGCTCCAGTCGGTTGGCAAGGAACTGGCCGAGGCTGGGCGCCTGGAGAGCGGCGAAGACATCTTCTTTATAACACTGCAAGAGGCACACGCGGCCCTGGCGGGAGAGGACATGCGCGAGATCGTCCGCGAACGGCGCGCAGGCTATGAGCACGAGTTGCAGCGGCGTCATGTGCCGCGAGTGTTGCTCTCCGATGGCACTGAGCCAACCCCGGCAGTGACGGATGGCGCCGAGTCTCAAGGGATGCTGCGGGGAACGCCTGCGTCACCGGGAAGCGTCACCGGGCGAGCGCGGGTCATCCTCGACCCAACAGGTGCCTACCTGGAGCCAGGCGAGATCCTGGTTGCACCTTCAACCGATCCAGGCTGGACGCCGCTCTTCCTGACTGCCGGTGGCCTGGTGATGGAAATGGGTGGTGCAATCTCCCATGGGGCAGTCGTGGCACGCGAGTACGGTATCCCGGCGGTGGTGGGTGTGGCAGGAGCAACGGAGCGCATCACCACCGGTCAGCAGATTACCGTCGATGGAGCTGCCGGAAAGGTCATCATCATGGCGTGATTGACAAGTGGTTACCAATGGGGGAAAGGGCCGTCGGTGATGGAGGTGCAACACGGCAGTAGCATTGTAAAACAGGCGAGAGCGTATTTGAACCTGCGATCTGTGTCAAATGTGTGTCAAAATGACATAGTTTTTTTGGCTGAATGGCAATCTTCCCAAGCGTGATGACTCTGCGAGTCAGAGAAGAGGATGAAAATGGGATACAATAGCCATGAGATCGATGTGTAGAGGTCGACACACTTTGGTGGTCCAACCCCGTCCCCCAAGCTGACCCAGGTGCGTCCAGCAGAGCTGATTGTCGCCACGTCGCAAGCCGTGAGCACGCGTAGGAAATTTGTATCGTACTTCGCACCCCTCATCGGTCTCACCCACAACAAAGAAGGGGCGTCCAGAGAGGAGTGTGCTGCTATGCAAGTAGTCTATGAGCGGTGCTGCGGCTTAGATGTGCATAAAAAGACGGTTGTTGCGTGTATTTTGATTGCCCTGGCCAGCGGAGAGGTGCAGCGGCATATCCGAACCTTCTCCACCATGACAGTCGGGCTCTTAGCGCTTTCCGACTGGTTGGAGAGCATGAGCATCAATGTGATCGCCATGGAATCAACCGGGGTGTATTGGAGACCGGTTTTTAACTTGTTAGAGGAAGGTCGTACCGTCATCCTGGTCAATGCCCAGCATATGAAGGCCATTCCTGGCCGCAAGACGGATATTAAAGACAGCGAGTGGCTCGCCGATTTACTGCGTCATGGGCTCCTCAAAGCCAGTTTCATTCCCCCCGCCCCTATTCGCGAGCTGCGCGATCTGACCCGATACCGCAAGACGTTAGTGCAAGAACGGGCTGATGAGGTCAATCGACTGCATAAAGTCTTAGAAACGGCCAATGTGAAGCTGACGGCAGTGGCAACCGATGTGCTGGGCAAGAGCGGACGTGCGATGCTCGACGCACTGGTGAAGGGAACCACTGACCCTGAGATCCTGGCCGAGCTCGCCCGTGGCAGATTACGCCAGAAGCTTCCGCAATTGCAAGAGGCCCTCGATGGTCGGGTTGAGGCCCATCATCGTCTGCTGCTCAAGCATATCCTGGCTCATGTTGCTTTTCTGGAGCCAACGAGGGAGCAATTGCAACAGGACATTGAAGAGCGCCTCCCGCCTTTTGAGGATGCCATGACCTTGCTGATGAGTATTCCTGCGATTGCCGAGCTTGCTGCCGCCACTATTCTGGGGGAAATTGGTGATGATATGTCGCGTTTTCCCTCGGCCAAACACTTGGCGTCGTGGGCAGGGGTCAGCCCCGGGAACAAGCAAAGTGGAGGCAAACGGCTCAATGGGAAGACGACGAAAGGCAATAACACCCTGCGGGCCATTCTGACAGAAGTCGTCTGGGTGCTCTCGCATATGAAAGATAACTACCTTTCTGCTCAATATCATCGTCTGGCACGTCGGCTGGGCATTATTTTGAGCAACGGGATAGTACACGACTCACGCATCGTTCGGTTCGACAGCTGGAGGCCCTCGGCTACACGGTGACGCTGGTTCCCAAGGAGGTTGCCTAGCAGGTCTGGTCAGGATTCTGATTTTCATAGGAAGTGAGCAGATTTGGCCCTCCAACGTAAGCACTTGTGTGGATTGGACTTGAGATTGGCGCATTCGGGACATAGGTTTGGCGCGCGGGTGAAAACCCACGTGAATGCGCCTGAGAAGGGCACGTACCTGCTACGACTTGGGATGTCTCGATGGCTCATGTCATCTGGTGCCATTCTGACTGCAACCGCCTGAGAAGCACCTGTAAGGCAGTATTCCAATCGACGCCAAACCTATGTCCCGAATGCGCCAATCTCAAGTCCAATCCACAACTTGCCCTCCAATATGAGCACTAGAGCGGTGTACACAAGGATTGATCTGTGCTAAACTGTCACGATGAAAGCCTATTCTCAAGATTTGCGGCAACGTGTGCTTCGTGCGATCGACTCTGGAGAGAGCCAGAGCGAGACCGCAGAAACCTTTGCCGTTTCAGTCCCCACCATCTGTAAAGTTGATAATTAAATGGGTGGATTGTTAAAAATTTTGACAATTAAATGGGCGGGTAAAACGAGCAAGAGTATACAAAATGGTTGCAACTTCTCCCTGTTTATGGTCTATTTAGCTGTTTGCTCGTTTTACCGCTCACCTAATTGTCAAAATTTCCGCTCACAGAATTCCAAAATGTACATCCATGGGTGCCAAAACCAGCATTATTCACCAGCAGATCAACAGCAACACCCAGTTCCTGCGTCCGCCGATAGACCTCCTGCGCAGCACCTTCGCGGCTGAGGTCAGCCGGGACAACGTCGGCACGAATGCCGTGCTGTTCTGAGAGTTGTTGCGCCAGCGTGTGCAGTTTGTCTGCCGAGCGCGCCACCAGGACCAGGTTCATGCCGCGCCCCGCCAGGATCTGTGCAAATGCCTCCCCAATGCCCGACGAGGCACCGGTGATCAAAGCGGTCTTGCCCGCATAGCTGAACATCATTATTTCTCCTTCTCCTGCATGACAGGACGCAGACCTGTCCAGTAGGAGTGTACTGCACGGACATCACAGGGAGATAACCAATGTCAGCCTGGCTCTTACAGAATCGTCACACTATCCGCAAACTCCGCCTCCCTGCTTGTTGTGAAGAGGCTCACCCACTCATCGAAAGAGCCTCCTTACACGTGACTGATATGCCTGCTTTGGAAATGACGACGGCGAAACTCAATCATCCAGAGGGAGGTGGCCAGCCCGGAGATTGCCAGACCAAGCCCAAAGTACAGGCCCTCAATCCAGGACAGGAGACGATCCCGGCAAGGGCACCGAGTGCAGCGTAGCTCTTGTTCAGGTGCTTGAGGGCCAGGAAAAGAGCCAGGAAGACGACCGCAGCAAAGACACTGGGTGCCAACCACAGTGCCTGTTCGATGATGTAGAGTAACTTATGTGAGGCGATGTATTGGAGCGCGGTAGCCCCTTCTGCGTTCACAGGTGGCGGCGCGACGACGACAAGCACAATGGCTACTATGGTGAGAACGACAATGAGAAGTGCTGAAACGCCCCCGGCCCGATAGAGATCTCTCCATGATGGGTCTGGAGAAGCCTCAGTCTCTCCCGATGATTTTCCTGCTTGCAACGTGTTCATCTCTTTCCTCCTCCTTGCTCAGCCTCCATAGACCGGCATCGATGCAACGACCTCGCGCTTCCGGATCATCGCGATGCTGGCACCGAGGAACCAGATCAGCGGCGGGACGTTGGCCACAATCACAGGGCCCCATCCTAAAGCGTTGTAGAAGCCAGTCGGATCGAGGACTTCCACGTACATAGACGGAATGGCGAGAACACAGAGGATCGCGCTGGTGCATGCTACCCAGCCAGTCCATCTCGGCAGCGCGTCGGTCGCCAGAGTCGCAAAGCCAGCTGCGGCCATGAAAACCCCCGTTACCGCGAAAGCGATGGAGCCATTGTAGATGAGAAGTGCTCCCTCGACCATCGCCCTGATGGCGGTGGGATCCGCCTTGCCGCCCAGGGTATCCAGGGCTGCGCCGCCCTCGAGCGAGTTGGCAACCAGCGTTACCGCGCCCCAGATCAGACCGGCTCCAAAGGTCAGCGTGGCCACCCACTCGTACGCGGGCCGCGCTTTGAGGATCAGATGGCGGAAGCCGGCAAAGAAGACCATCAGGCAGACGTACAGACCCATGTCGAGGAGCACACGCGTGAGAACGACAACTCTGATGTTGGCCAGGTGCTGCGTGTGAGCTATGGCGTCGTTAATCGGAGGCACAGGGCTCCCGACCAGGTAGAGCGGTACCTGGGACACAAACAGGAAGAAGCCGGCCAGCCCAAACCAGCCCGTCAAATGCCACACTTTCAGATCGTGCATTAGAAACCTCCTTATGTGCGCACAATGCGTGGTTCGGTGGAAGATGGTTCCTCATCCTCGGTGAGGCTCGCACGCTGTGCCCTACGCCAACTCGCTCGCGGAGGCCTGTGCCAAAGTAGGCTGCTTCGCCTCTTCTTTCGAGACGTGCCTGAGCCTAGCTCATCAGGTAGATTGGCTTTAGTGCCAAAGTAGGCTGCTTCGCCTCTTCTTTCGAGACGCCCGACCCTAGCTGGAAGAACCTTCGGGCGATCAGGATGCACCAGATCGTGAGAGGCACGAGAGAAATGAGCGAGAAGTAAAGACCGATCGTCCCTACGGTGGGCGGTACGAACATCAGCACACTCATCAGGATTCCCACATATGCGGTCACTTTGCTGAAGATAGTGCTCCGTAGCATGACCGCTGAGATGATCAGACCGACAACGCCCCCGAGGACGTAATAGACGTCGAAAGCAGTGCCCTGGTAGATAGCAAGCATCGCCTGCCCTGCTGCCAGGAACATCGACCTCTGCGCGTCTGTTGTCGCAGCCGCGAATTGGTCGCTGAGGGAAAGCATATTGAAGGCCGTATTCGATGCGAAGTAGAGCGCTACTGATACGATGCCAAGGGTCAAAGCGATTGCCATGAACGATTGACTGGTTCGTCTGAGGGCAACGTAGAGGGTGAGCCAGATCAGGCCCATCAGAGCAATGATAGCTATGGACAAGAGGTCAAGGCTGAGGAGTCCAAGGAGTCTATTGTTCTGAAGTAGCGTGAAGTAGCCGATGACGGTGCCAGGTGGCGGCCAGGCGATGAAGATGATGGCCTGGATTACAGTTAACCCGGCTATGATCAGGGCAGCCACGCCGCCAATTCTGTAGAGAGGCTTCCAGTTGGTATGAGATTCAGCCTGTGACATCACTCAGCCTCCTTTTTTTGCGCACAACGCCTTATGCTGTGAAAGAGCGTTCTTCTCGGCCAGGCATGGCCTCGCTGCTCGGCATCGTCTGTTCTCCGACCTGTCCAACGGGGACGAGACGCACGAGTGGAATGGTACGACTGGTGGCCTGCTGATACCGCGCATAAGTGGGCGCGACACGCAGGACGCGTGGCCAGAAGGCGGTTGCCTCATCGGTCGACAGTTCCTCGGCGTGAACCCGGCTAGTGCGGTCCATGACTTGGATCTGCGCTGTCGGAGTGGCCTTCAGATTATAGAACCAGCCGGGGTGGGAGGGTCGGCCGCTATTGGCGGCCACGATGACCGGGTTCGCGCCATCCTGGAAGAACTGGAGGAGGACGGTCCGCGTCTTTCCGGACCTCCGCCCGCGCGTCGTGAGGATCAGGACATTGACCTTTAAGAGCCGGGCGATGCGGCCACCTGTTAGCCGATACAGGCCTACGCCGAGGCCCCCAAGTCTTTTGTCAAGCTCGTGGTTCAGATACAGAGCAACCTTATCCTTGAGAGAGAGGCTCCTGGTCGACGTCTTGCCAGCGTCTCTCAACCTCAACACGAAACCGCGGACGAATGGATAGTAGAGCGGGAACGCGACGATGAGCAGGACGCAGGCAACTACCCCAAACGCCCCCGCCCTGCGCCGCACCTTCAGCTTGTTCATGAGTATCTCCTTTTTTGGGCACAACGTGTTATTCTGCGGAAGATGTCTCCTCCGACTCCGTGAGACTCGCACTCGTTGACCTGCACCAACTCGTTGGTCTATGCCATGGCAGGCTGAAACTGCGCGGCCAGATCGCTCGCCCAGGCGCGAATCGCCGTCCAGTCCCGTATGTCGCTGGCTGGCATGTTCTTGAGGGCCGGCACCAGATTGTGGGGGAAGGTGAGCTTCTCCGGGTCGAACTTACCGCCAAAGATGGCAATCGCTCCCGGGGTCAGCCAAGGAAACTTCGCCAGCTCTTTATCGAGCTGCCCACGCACCTCCTGAAATTCCTTCTCCTCAGCATGAAATGGGCCGAGCGCGAAAATGGCCACTGGCCGCTGCGTGAGGGCTTCCCGGTGACGCGCCAGGAAATGGAGCGCGTCCTTGTGCCAGTGGAACATGTAGAGCGGCGCCCCCAGCACGACCGCGCGGTACTGATCGAGGGTCCGCACGTCCCGCATGGGCTGAATATCTACCGCAAGCCCTCGTTCGCGCAGCGTCGCCGCGACTGCCTCGGCCACTTCCTGCGTTGAGCCGTACCGTGTTGCATAACCTACCAGAACTGAAGCTGACATGATTGTCTCCTTTCAACGCACCACCCACGCATATGCAGGATGGTTCAGCATTTCACTTCGAGGAGACCATACCACACGCATGTCACACCTGTATCACGGTTGTCAGCTCTGGTCACTCACTTTCATCACAACTGGTTCCTGCATCGGATAGGGACCTGCGGTCTAGAACAGACTGCGTGTTTATGTACTCATTCGCTCATTCGATAGAAGCGCCGTGCATTCTCTGCCCATAGCTTGCGCCTGGCTGAGACTGGCAAGCGCGCGGTGAGCGCTCCCAGCGTCTCGTACCAGCGACGGTACGGAGATGCGAGCAAGGCAACGGGCCAGTCACTGCCGAACAGGACGCGCTCTTCCCCAAAGGCCTCTAACACGACATTGATGAACGGTTCCAGGTCGGCAGGCTGCCAGCATTCGTGGTCGGCCTCGGTCACCATGCCACTGATTTTACAGACGACGTTCGGCAACTCAGCGAGTTTGCGCAGATCTGCCTGCCAAGGGTCGAGCAACTGCTGTTTGATGCCTGGCTTCCCCAGGTGATCCAGGATAAAGGCTGTATCCGGGCAGAGACGCACCAGTTCAATGACATACGGCAGTTGCCAGTGTTTGATACAGAGGTCAAACGACAGTTTAAACTCCGCCATCAGGCGCACTCCAGTGACAAAATCGGGCCGCAGGCAGAAATCCGGCTCAGCTTCGTCCTGGAGGTTGCGCCGGACTCCTTTAATGAGAGGCGAGATGGCTACCAGGGATTCCAGGTGCTCACGAACGGCGGCGCCGCGCTCGACCGGCGCCGCAGCAACGACCGCTTGCAAACGCGGCTCCTCTCGGGCGAGATCCACGACATGGCGCGCCTCACGCAACGCCTCCTGCGGCTCAACCCCCACCTCGATATAGACCATCGCTATGATGGGGAGACCCTGCGTCTGCTCGCGGTAGTCTTGCAAGCCATAGGGCCGATTTAACCGGGAAAGGTCCGCCAGCCAGGGCATACTGAACTGCTCGGGATTCCATAGATGCACATGCGCATCAATAATGGGAAGCACTTCGGCCATAGACAAGTCC
>WNGE01016360.1_pt1 | contig 13700 bp, 1 predicted proteins | sample 5400651 | NCBI WGS metagenome assembly WNGE01 (sample SAMN13153370, study PRJNA577476) | soil metagenome | isolation source: 60 cm soil or saprolite under grassland replicate 2 | place: USA:California | collected 2016-06-15 | reverse complement strand
CGTTCAAGATTGGACTCTTGTTCACCTATTTAGATCTACTTGATCTGGGCAGCGACTTCGGCATCTTCCTCAGACGGTGGTGGTCGGGTCGGCTGTGACGAGATCAGTCGTGGATGTTGTGGAATAACGGTTTGCTAAGCATTGTCTTCAGGAGGGATTTGAATATCAGCACTCATTCAAAGTCTACTAGAAGGAGTATTGGTCGGCGTATCTGGTTGTCAGGGTTCGTAGGCAATAAACGTAGCTAGACCGACAGGTTGACGTGACTACTGACACGACCGATGATGTGAACAGAGCTTGCTTGCTCTCATAGCCGCTACTGCAGCTGCTTCGTTAGCATGCTTTCTAGGCCTGCCGCTACGATTCTTTACAGATTGGGTTAGAGCCATTGGAATAAAATATAAAGAACTAAGCAGCTCTTTGCATGGTCGCTCAAGACTAGAAAATAACCTCGATTTAGTTAGTGCCGTTCCCTTCCCCCTATGTAAAATGAAATGAGTCTATAACCTAGCTAGTTCTGCTTTTAAAATCTAAGTAATTAGATACAATTATATATTTATAGTAAGACTATGTATTTCTATTTAAAATTTCTATTATCCTTATAATTAATTGTGGTCGAGGTAATTAAAGGGGGACTAGAAAACAACCCTAATTTAGTAAGTGGTTAGTCAGGGCAGTACCCTGGATTTTTACTAAATCGGGAGATGTGACCTCAACATCACTACCTTTAATCGACCATATCTTCTACCATATCGTCTTAATGGCAATACAGACACGTGTCGCGTTATTCCTGTGTAATTCTGCATTTAATTCACCCTTAAAACCCTAAGTTCCCATCCTGACCTAGACCCCGATTTCGCCCTTCATGGCACGGACCCGGACCTAGACCTAGGATGAAAATAAAAATAAAAATAAATATAAATATAAATATAAATATAAATATAAATATAAAACCCTTAAATAAAACACTTATACTAAAATAATCCTTAGCTTTCTTAATTTACTCTTTCTTTTATTCTCTTTAATTTTCCTCTTTTTATTCTTTTATCTTTATATAATATTATAAATACTTTAAACTTAAATAATTCTAATCTTTGTAATTCTTTTAATATTCTTATTTTATATTAACCTTAATACTTTGCTTAATATTATACTTCTTATCTTTCTTTATATCTACTTTCTTTTTTACTTTGTCCTCTTATTTTTCTCTTTAATTCCTCTTTCTTTTACTTTTTAATTCATTTATAACCTTAACTCTTATTTACTAACAACTCTATTTCTTTTTCTTTCTCTTTCTCTTATTTATTTCTTTATTTATTTTATATTCTTTGCTTTTAATTAATTTCTTGTTCTTTTTATTATCTTTTACTTTTAATTAAAAACTATTCTTTTTTATTTGATATTTCTTTTATATTAACCTTAATTTATTATTTCTAATTCCTAATTTTATTTCCTTTAATTCTTTTCTTCTTTTATTCTTAATCTATTCTTTATTTTACTCTTTATCTTATATCTTATCTTATTTTCTATTTTAATCTCTATTTTACTTCTTATTTTATTAAATACCTTATTACTTATCTTATTATAACTTTTCCTTTTTTCTCTTTTTTATATTACTCCTTTCTTTAACTCTTCTCCTCTTCTTCTTAATTATATTTTATATTATAACTATTCTTATTTAAATACTCCTCTCCTTTTCTAACTATTCTCTTCTTCTCTTACTCTTTACGTTAATAGGTTAAACCTAGATTCTTAACTTTATAAACCCTTTATAAATACTATTTAAAACTTAATATACCTTTTCTCTTCTTAAAAAATGCCTTGATTTTAATTGTCTTCTCTATTTACCTATTCTCTTCCTCTTTTTCTACCTCTCTAATCTAATTATTAACTAGTAAAACACTTATAATAAAACACTTACTTCTACTAACCTCTAAATCACTCTCTAGTTAAACTATACTAATAACCCTCTCTTAACTTCTACTTTCTCACTTGCCTTTAACTTCTTATTAGCTCTCTAAATGCCTTTAACCTATATATATAACTAAACCTCTTAATTAATAACCTCTAATAGTCTTACTACTATAATAGCGATTACTACTAACTATATAATCCTCTTATATTAACATACTCTCTCTTTAATCTATTTAAACTTCTAGTTCTTCTCCTAGATCTCTTCTTACTTAGTATAAACCTACTATATAACACTATAATTATAATAACTTATATACTCCTAGAATTAGATCTATTATAATACTTACACTTCTATATAAACCTATTCTTACTCTAGATCTATATACTTATCTAATATATACTAGAAATCAACTAGACTCTCTATATACCTCTAGACGTAATATAATAAGCACTTCTTAACCTACTAGTTTAAACGATTCTCTAAATCCTATACCTTATAACCTACTTACTAATTCTATACTTAGGCCTAGACCTACTACTATTACTACTAGCTCTACTAAGACTAGAATATAATACGTTCTCCTTAACTAATCCTATCTACTATAAACCCCTAATTAAAACTCATAGTACTACTCTAGGAATATCCTAAGAGTAAACTATAAAATAGACTATTACTACTATTAACTCTATTATTAAGAACCTTAGGAAATAGAATACTACTAGTTAATATATTAATAGTACTATCTATTAACTAGTCTTGCCTCTCTTACTCTTAGTAGATATATACTTATTACTATACTTCTAATTCGTCTATTATAATATTACTTGCCTAGTATATATTATAACGCTCTTTCTTGTTCTTATACCTTACTTGATCTATCCTCCTATCTATCTCTTAGTCTAAATAAACCTATCAATATATAATACTACTTACTAATCACTTAACTTTCTACTACTTGATCTACTACTTCTTCTTTACTGTTATAAAAATGTGAAACTTAGCTAGCTACTACTATACTTACTTATATACCTTCTATAATGCCTCTTGTCTTCTAATAGGTATTAAAATAATAGCTTTACTCCTCTTCTTATCCTATCTAACTTAATTACTCTCTTAACTATAACTCTATATCTAGTAAATCAACTTAATATAAACTACGACACAAACATCTAGTTAATCAATACCTAATTTAAACGTATTAGTAATAACTATAATACGTCTATCTATACTCTTCTATGTCTTCTAGATCTTATCTTTAATAGCTACATTACCTACGTCTTAGTAATATACATAGTAATCTAATATACTACTCACCTCTTAGGTAGTGATAATACTACTACTATATATAATAATCTTTACTAGTATAGTGTACTCTTCTAACTTCTACTCTACTAACCTATAAACTACTATAATATCTTCTCTTCTAAACTTATCCTTCTTATACTCAATTATAGAATATACAATGTTAAGCTAGCTAGTAGGGGCTTAGAACATATAGATATCATTAGTACTAATCCTTATAATATTTATAAACTCTAGCTTAGTATATAGTAGTAACGTTACTATCAAATACACTATCTACACTCTTCTTTCTACTAATTCCCTTAATCGCCTTATCTCTAGTTAGAACTCAACTATACTGTTTAATAGCGTATAATACTTATTAAAAACAAACTACTCTAATAAATGTAATCCTTATAACTATACCTCACTTCTTAATATCTTCTCTAACTTAGTATAGATATCGACTCCTTATAATCGCTTCTACTAGGCTAACTATACGTCCTATATCTCTTTCTTATATACCTACTACTTTTACTTAGTTCTCCTACTTATACTAATACCTTAATATACTAATAGAAACCTTAAAAAACAATGTTATATATAACTAACTCGTTAGAACTTCTTATAGTAGCTAATAATAGAATTATTACCTTCTATTAACTCTTAGGCGTAAATCATACTAGTAACATAGGTCCTATAACTAGCTTACAAATCCTATAGATCGTCTCTATTAGTATTATCCTTATCTTACCTCTTACTCTCTTCTAACTTAGTCTTCTCTTTCTTAAATCAGTCTTTATAATAATACTATTAGGATATAATAATAGTAATCTAATAGTACTTACTAATATTTAACTTATCTACACCTATCTATTAAATAGTAACTTCTTTTAATATCTTCTAGGCTTGTTTAGATGTTTATACACGTGCCTAATACTAGGATACCCTTCTCTAACTCCTTTACTCCTTATTTAGGCTATCTTAACGAGTAAAGTAACATATACTTAGCTACTACACGTTAATAAACGAATCTATTAAAATCGAGCTCTATTACTACTTATCTCTTTTAATAAAAAAATCTATTAAAATCGAGCTCTATTACTACTTATCTCTTTTAACAACTAAATTACTTGAAATCTACACGTAATCTCCTCTTTTAATTAACAAATCTCTTGAAACTAAGCTCTCTACTTCCTTATCTCTATCTTATTACTTCTTCCTTAGCCCTATCTACTACTAGTACTCCTTCTTCTAACTAGGATATCTATATAGTACTAGTCACCTATATTAAACGTGTTATGTAGGGTAGAATTTAGTATTAGGCCCTAATACTATTTATACTACTATTATATGACCCTAGAAACAGTATTAGGCCCTAATACTACCTACTTCTACAAATCCCTTAGTCTAATATATACTATACTTTTAGTTATAATAGGAATATCTCTTACTTTATATAACGTATAACATATTCATTCTAGCCTTTCTTAACGTAATAGTAAAACCTAAGTTTTATTATACTTTATATCCCTTTTACTCTCCTAATACTCTTTTTCTTTAATTAGATATAATAACCCTTTAGCCTTATTAATCCTATATATCTAATTCCTACCCTCTCTTTATTATTATAAAAGGAGAGGATATGTTCTAAAGCTATACCTAATAACCTATTTAGGTCAAGAATATTAATATAAGGAAACCTAGTCTCTTTAACTTAATATCTAAACAAACTCTTTTTTATTATATTTGTCTAACTTACCTTAAATACTAATATATTAACTCCTATATACTTACGTTATACAACGTTATATTCTATCTTATCTATTTATTAATAGTATAAACAGGCTCCTACTACTCACTATTATAGTTATAGTAATAGTATTATTAAACATACTCTCCTTATTAATATTATTACCTAAAGTCTAGACGAGAGTAGTTATACTTATACTAGTATTAGTAAAACAAAGCTAATTAGAGTAACTACTCTCTTTACTGTTATTCTAAGCCCTATAGTCAACTTTATTACTACTAACGTCGTCTATACTATTATTCTAGATATTATTACTAGTAAGATCCTAGTTAAATCTACCTATTAAGTCTTCTAGTTTATCTAAGCTCTTTCTCTTAATCTACTCTAATATCTTTAGTTACACTAGCTAAGTCTACTCTTATAAGAACTTAAATCCTTTTAGGCCTATACTCCTCTTTCTAACTACCTAATACTCCTTAATCACTTCTAGACTATATATCTTGACTCCTTTAACTCAATATACGTTAATAAGCTATAACGTACTCTATACCTACTAATCTCGCCTATTACTAAACGCCTACTATTATGTATTCTAAAGGATATTATATAATATATAAGGGTAGGAGAGTATTAAGAGTACTACTTTCTTTAAGTAGGTATACACTATCAAGAACTACATTATTTACCTCTTTAGGCCTTAGGTCTAGCTAGTTTTTATTAATATAATAAAGGACGTATTTAATAGATATAAAAGGACCTAATATATTAAGTAAACAAGCTAGAAAAATTCATCTAACTATCTCTTAGTACTTTAATATCCTAGATAACGCTTAATTAACTCAAAGCTCTTTTAGAGGATAACTTAATATAGCTTATAGCCTTATCCTTAGTATTCCTAGCCGTCTTCCTAGAGAAATAGAAAGTTAAGGAGATTAGTTACCTTCTTAAACTATATCTTATTTCTAGTAATAAAGTAGAGTAGGCTAAGATAATGATCTATAGTAAGGTATTTAGTCATAGACTATATAAGACATCACTTTCTTATATATGGTTTTATTAGGTATTATAGTCTTAAGAAATTTAGATATTCGTTTAAAGTCTGATTTTAGGACAAGTAACTACTAGGACGTCTAGATAGAGTAAAGGCTAGTATATAATAAAGTCGACTAGACTAATTAACTAACATAACTTCTAATACTAACGCCGATTCTTATCCTTCTTAACTTATACTACAGCTTCTCTAAAAGCGTGTATTCTTGGCCTACTACTACGTTTCTTTAGTAGTTTACTTAGAGACATAGTATAGTAAGGATTTCTAGTAGAATAGAAGAAGTAGGTAGTTCTTTTACTTATATCAAGTAATTAGGAAATAACCTCATTTTAGTTAGTATTACTACCTACCTCCTAGTATAATATACAATTCAACTAATTCTCTCTCTTAAATCAGGAAATAAATTAGAGTTATATAATTATACTTATATTACTTCCTCTTATTAGTTTTTCTTTTTATTCCTATAGTTGACTATATTAAAGGTTAATAAGAAAATAACCTCGATTTAGTTAGTACTACCTACTACCTATATAAAGATATATATAATTCAACTAATTCTCTCTCTTAGATTAGGAAATTAATCTATATTATAACCCTATACTTATATTACTTCCTTCTATTAGTTTCTCTTTTTTATTCTTATAGTTAGCTATATTAAGAGTATTAGTAAGTAATGAGGAAATAACCTCAATTTAGTTAGTACTACTACTTATCTTCTATATAAACAAGAGATATGTACAATTTAACTAATTCTCTCTCTTAGATTAGGAAATAAATCATAGTTATATATTTATACTTATATTACTTCCTTCTATTGATTTCTCTTTTTTATTCTTATAGTTAGCTTTATTAAAGGTATTAGTAAGTAATAAGGAAATAACCTTGATTTAGTAAGTAGTAAGTTAGGGTAATACCCTAGATTTTTACTCCTTTATTTTAAATTTATTATTAAGATTATAAAAAATTATATTATTATTATTAAATTCTTTTCTTATTATACTTATATATTATAACCTCTTAATATAAGTATTTTTAGACTATAAAAGTACTATTAAAACTAAGTAATATAAGAGATTATTTATAAGTTTAATCTTAAATATTTAATTACCTCTTTCTTTTATAACTTATTAAAGATCTATAATTAAATAATAAAGAAGTAAATAATATAAAGTATATAAAGAGAGTTTAGAATATAATTACTAAGTCTTAAGTAGATTATTAAGAAGATATATTAGTATATTAAGAATAAAAAGACTATAAAAAAAGAGAATAATAAGTCTACTCTTTCTTTTATAACTTTAAATTCCTTTATAAGTATAAAGTTAGAGTTTAAGAGTTAATTAAATATAGTCCTCTAGATTAGTTTTTAAGTCTTTTAAAGTATTAATATATAAATAACTTATAATTAATAAAATCTTACTTTATAAAAGTCTATCTTATCTCTTATAAATATTATAATCTATAAATAAGACTATATAAAGAGAGTAAAAGAAAGACTACTTTATATAAATAGATCTATAAAGGAAGAATAATAAAAGTAAGTATTATAAAGAAAAAGAAGTAAAAGAGAGATAAATTAAAGAAGAATAAAGTTATTTATTTAAATAAGAAATAGATTTAAACCTATTAAAATAAAGTATAAAGAGTATTAAAAGTAAGAGGAATTATAATATATAAAGAAGAAAAGACTTATAAAGTTATTATTAATAGACTCTTTAAAAATAAAGAGTTAATTCTTCTTTATCTTCTTATTTTAATCTAAGAACTTAATAAGGATCTTATAGATAAAGAAAGAGATAACTTTCTTTTATATCTATTACTTACTTAAGTATTAAATACCTTATTATCTCTTAAAGAAGATATTCTTATTAATTTAAATTTAGAAGAGAATAAACTAGAAATAAGATTAATATTAATAAAGGAAAAGGATCTAATTAAAAGAGTTAATAAAAAGATAAAGACTAAAGATAAGAACTAAGTTAATTTAAATAACTTAAATAAGAACTCTTTTAATAAAAAGTTATATATATTAAATAATTTAATTATATATATTATATTATATTATATAGATAGTTATATAAGAATTATTATTATATAAATAAGTAACTTAATAACCTATCTTATTTATATTTAATATTCTCTTTAACTTTATAATCTTATACTTTATAAGTATTATATAATACTCTTTTATATATTATCTCTTTATATCTTCTTTAATATAACTCTTAATATATTTATAAGTAATTAACCTTATCTTTATAATATAAAGAATTAAGATCTTAGTTAATTATATAGTAAACTAATATTAAGAAAGAGAGTCTTTTAATAGAACTTCTTAAGACTTAAGGAATTTAATAATATTAAATACTATCTTTAAGATAACTCTTAAACCTTACTCTTATTAATTATAATAGTATAATAGAATTATATCTTCTTATAATACTATTAAAACTTTATTATTCTCTTTATAAGTATTAAAACTCTTCTTCTTATTTTATACTTTATTAATCTTATACTTAAAGGTTATTTAAATTATATTATTATTAATTTTAAATATCTTCTTTATTATAAGTTAACTTTTATTTAATTCTTTATTTTTCTTTTACTTAATTACTCTTATAAGAGCCTTTTTATATATAATTAAATTATCTTTTAAAGAAATAAAGATTATAATAATATAAGTTAATAATATTAGATTATAATTTAATAATAAAAAAAAACTTTATAAATAGAGTTTTAATAATTAATTATATAAGAAACTATTCTAGAAATTTAATAAATCTAAATACTTACTTTTATTTAAATACTTACTTTCTTTAATTATAAGTAAAATATTATAAGAGATATATTAATAATTAATTTTCTTTTCTTCTTTTAATTTATTCTTATTCTTTATCTTAATCTTTAATTCTTTTCTTTTTCTCTTTTTTTTTAATACTTTATAATTTCTTTCTTTATTTATTTTAATCTTTCTTTTTTATCTTTTTTTTTCTTTTTTACTTTATTTTATATTTATTAATCTTTTTCTTTTTTATCTTATCTTATTTTTTTTTTTTTTTTTTTTTTTTTTTTTTTTTTTTTTTTTTTATTAATATTATTATTTATTTATTTTTCTTTACTTTTTATTTTCTTAATAATTTATATATTCTTATTTTTAAATTTATTTTTATTTTATTATTTTTTATTTTTATTTTATTTTAACTTTTTCTTTATTAATCTTTTTTTAATCTTTAATATATTTTTTAATCTTATTTTTAACTTTTTATTTTTTAATTCTTATTTTTATAAATCTTCTTTTTTTTTATCTTTTTTATTTTATCTTTTTATTTTATCTTTTTACTTTATTTTTTATTTTAAATTATATTTAATTATTATTTTTATTTAAATCTTATTTTTTAATTTTTCTTATTTCTTTTTTTATTTATATTAATCTTATTTTCTTTTTTATATATTATAATCTTAATTTCTTTATTATATTTATAAATCCTTAATTACTTTACTTTAATAACATTAACTTTTATATATACTAAATATTCTAAATTCTATTACTATAACTTAATTTACTTCTTAAATATATTTACTTTAACTACTTTACTTTATATAATCTACTTCTTATTCTAACTTAAATCCTCTTTGTCTTAAATTCTTTATATACTTACTATTAGAACGTAAATCTACATTTCCTAGACCTGGCCTAGGAAATGCTCTTATACCTTAAATGTTCTAGTATATAATCTCTACTCATAGTCTATTTAGACATAGCTTCTTTTAACCTAACCCTATATACTTAAATCTATTTATTCTCTCTTACTATGATTATAATCACTATGCCTCCTTACTTATTATAACTCTTATCTAACACCTAAACCTAAATTATATCTTAGACCTCTCTTTACTACTTATACCTAAATCGCCTTTATCCTCTTACTCTCTCTTGTTCTCTTAAATGTCTTATCTCTCTATACTTTAAAACCACTTACTCTCTTCTACTTTAATTGTCTAGTTAATAATACATTAATCTAATCATATCTAATATTAACTCTAATTCTTCCTTATTTAATCCTCTAACCTAATTATTAACTAATAAAACCTCTATAATAAAACACTGGCTTCTATACTCTTCTAATTTACCTTCTACCTAAACTACTTGATTATTATCTATAGAACTACCTTTATCTTGTCTTTATCTAATTTCTTCTCTACTCTTTATATCTTCTAGGCCTTTATCTTTATATATCTTCTCTTCTATTACCTCTAATAGTCTTATAACTATAATAGTAGTAATAACTGACTAGATAACCTTCTTATATTAATATGTTCTACTCTTAATCTACTGAAAACGCCTCCTTCCTTCCTAGATATCTTCTTACTACCTACAAATCTACTATACTACCCTATAATCATAATAACCTATAAACTGTTTAAATTTGATACCCTATAATATCTTGGCCTTGTCTATAACTAACTCCTACTACTGATTATTATACACTTTTAACTTATACCTAATATTAACTATCTAACTCTAATACTTCTATATATAATATAATAGGCACTTCCTAACCTATATATCTAACTAGTTCTCTAAATCTTATACCTAGTAATCTTCTTACTAATACTATACTTGAACCTATACCTATTACTACTACTATTACATCTACTAGGTCTAGAACTCTTCTTATTTGGCTATACTAATCTAATCTACTACAAACCCCTAATCTAAACTAATAGTACTACTCTATGAACCTACTAGGAGAGAACTAGGAAATAGGTCATTACTACTATTAAATCTATTACTAGAGATATTACTAGATAGGATATTAATGACACTATCTATTGACTAGTCATACTACTCTTACTCTTATTAGATATATACTTGCTATTACGCTTCTAATTCGTCTATTATACTATTACTTGCCTAGTATATATTATAATACTCGTCTCTATCCTTATATCTTACTTAATCTACCCTTCTATTCATTTCTTAGTCTAAATAAATCTATTAGTATCTAGCCCTACTTATAAACTACTTAACCTTCTACTACTTAATCTATTCCTTCTTCTTTACACTTATAGAAATATAGAACTTAGATAGCTATTACTATGCTTACTTGTGTGATTTTTGTAATGCCTTCTATCTCCTAACTAGTATTAAAATAATCACTTTACTTCTCTTCTTATCCTGCCCTACTTGATTACTCTTCTAATTATAATTCTATATCTAGTAAATATACTTAATATAGACCACGACATAGACATTAGGCCAATTAATGCTTAACTCAAATATATTAGTAGTAACTACAACTCGTCTATCTATACTCTCTTATGCCTTCTAGATCTTATCTTTAATAGCTATATCCTCTATATCCTAGTAATATACGTAATAATCTAATGTACTACTTACCTCCTAAGTAGTAATAATACTACTACTATATATAATGATCTTGGCTAAGGTAGTATATTCTTCTAACTTCTCTTCTACTAACTTACTAACGGCTATAATATCCTCTCTCTCTAACTTATTCTCCTTATACTCGACTATAGAATACATAATATTAGACTAGCTAGTAGGTGCTTAGGACATGTAAACATTGTTAGCTTTGATCTATATGATATTTATATATTCTAGCTTAATATATAATAATATTATTATTATCAAATAAACTATCTATACTTCTCTTTCTATTAACTTATCTAATCATTATATCTTAGGATAGAACTTAACTATACTATCTAATAGCATGTAATACTCGTCTAATATAACTTGATCTAATTAATACATTTCTTATAACTGGTTTAAAAACGTCCTAAATGTCTTACTAATAGTTAACTCTAAGATAATAATAAAAATCTAACTAGAGGAATAGTACTATCTAAGATCTTACTTAATATATAAAATACTAGCTTACTAACACCTCTCTACTATATAGTCTTATAATAAAACTAATAGACTAATAACTACTATAGTACTTAACTATATACTCTTAGCTAGTAATTAGAACATTAACGACTTCTTAACCCTAGTTCTTATAATTGTTATAATAGAGCTCTTATACTTTATAATAGCTTCTAATACTAGCTCTTATAATCTATAGAACTAGGCTTTACTCTCTAATATCTTCTCTAACTCTATATAGATGTTAACCTCTTATAATCACTTCTATTATACTAATTAGGTGTCTTATATCTCTTTCTTATATACCTACTACTTTCTCTTAGCTCTCTTACTTATCCTAACCTCTTAATAGGCTAATAGAAACCCTAAAAAACAATGTTATATATAGCTAACCTAATAGAACTTCTTATAGTAACTAATAATAGAACTATTACCTTCTATTAACTCTTACGTGTAAATCATACTAGTAATATATGTCTTATAACTAGCTTATAAATCCTATAGATTATCCTTATTTATATTATCCTTATTCTACCTCTTATTCTCTTCTAACTTAGTCTTCTTAATAATACTACTAGGATATAATAATAGTAATCTATTAGTACCTACTAATATTCAACTTATTAACGTCTATTTATTAAATAACTACTTCTTTTAAGAGAATAAAGTCGAAATAACTCAATTTGACTTTCTAAGCTTAGATAGATAAGTAATATAATATACTTATACTAGGAATACATAACTATACGTCAAACTAGGAAATGTACAAATAGATCTATAATATAAAAAATATATAAATCGAATTAACTTAGTTCTTTACTCTCTAAAGGAGTATTATTAAAGACTCTTCTAGTATTACTATCTAGCCTAAGAGTAGACAAAATCTATAAACTACTATGTCTTTTAAATAATAGTTTTTACTTTAAGGGAGTTTTGAAATAAAGAAACCCCTCTATTAAAAAGTAAGCTCTTTTATCTTAGAATAAGAAGGCTTATGCCTTATAATGTGTTATCTATGCCTTAATAGATATAATAGACTTTATAGGGTATATTATCAAGATTTAGTTCTATAACTAGATGTTAATCAATATTAAGGACAATGTAGAACATTATTTATCTTAGCTCTAGTACTTAAAATAGCTTAATATAAGTAAAGTGTTTTCCTTCTTTGTATTTACTTAGTAAACGTCCTACTTAGGTAAAGTAGGCCATAATAGCATTAATATACTATTACTAACTCTAACCCTTCTCTTTAAACTTATCTACATAGAGTCTTAGAATTATATACTTTAGTTATTATTAGAAAGAAGTAGTTATAGATTTAATAGAGGTAGTAATAACTTAAGAGTTAGTAAGAGGTGTTAAGATAGTTATAACCTAGAGCTAAGAGAGTTAATAGTCTTAATTTATAAAAGTATTTATTAAATTACTATTATATCTCTATTTGAAAAATACTAACTTATTATAACGAATACTAGAGAGTTAAGTAAGGTTATACTCTTCTTATATAAAAATCAAGAAGTAGTAGGTAGTTAATCCTAATCAAGCTCTAATAAGAAAAGCTTATTATATATACTCACCTAACTTAGTAACTATAGGATTTTAACTAAACAAGTTATTACCTTTAAATATTTTAACTTATTATCTCTTCTCTTATAGGTTTTTTAGATTATAGGCTATTCTTATTAGATGTACTATATTATTGTTAGGGGCCAAACCCGAATAACTTAGACAGTATAGGTTCTATAAGACTGTGATTGAACTCGATAAGGAGCTAGCTACTCTAGGCTCCTCCTACTCTAATATA
>WNGE01007703.1_pt1 | contig 13704 bp, 12 predicted proteins | sample 5400651 | NCBI WGS metagenome assembly WNGE01 (sample SAMN13153370, study PRJNA577476) | soil metagenome | isolation source: 60 cm soil or saprolite under grassland replicate 2 | place: USA:California | collected 2016-06-15 | reverse complement strand
ACCAAATCGAAGCCCGGCAGTATGGCGCACGGCTCACGCTGGTGGATGGCCTCATCAACGACTGCGGCAGGATTATCGCCGAAAGAAAAGCAGCCGAAGGCTGGTTTGATGTTTCGACGCTCAAGGAACCCTACCGGGTAGAAGGCAAAAAGACGATGGGGTACGAAATTGCCGAGCAGTTTAACTGGAAGCTGCCGGACGTGATCATTTATCCCACGGGAGGCGGGACCGGCCTCATCGGCATGTGGAAGGCGTTTGCCGAGATGGAAGAGATGGGCTGGCTTGGAAAAGACCGACCCCGGATGGTTTCGGTGCAGGCCAGTGGCTGCGCCCCTATCGTCAAGGCCTTTAACGTAGGCAAAGAGACGGCGGAGCCTTGGCCGCAAGCCGAAACCGTGGCATCCGGTCTGCGCGTCCCCCTGGCGGTGGCGGACTTTTTGATGCTGCGCGCGCTCCGAGAGAGCAACGGCACAGCATTGAGCGTCAGCGATGACGAGATGCTAGCGGAGATTCCCCGCGTAGGACGGGCAGAAGGAATTTTTTTCTGCCCCGAGGGTGCTGCCTGTGTCGCTGCCCTCCGTCACTTGACCCAAACGGGATGGATCAAAACAACCGACGAAGTTGTGATCTTTAATACCGCCTCCGGTCTCAAGTATCTCGACGTCATTCGCGACAACCTTGTTAACAAATAGGTTTTACGGTAGATAGCTGGCAAACGTCTGAACCCTTCATTTCAGACGTCATTCCGGCCGAGCGGGCGGGTGCACGCGAGAGCCGGAATCCAGAAAATCAAATGCTTCTGGATGCCCGCTTTCGCGGACATGACGATGGGGAGACCACGACTTCTTTACGAAATTCTAAGACAGGACTAATAAGACTGGGACGGATAGATGCCGTTTGGCACTTAGTATTGGTATCCCGAAATGATTTACGCAATGTAGTTTCACAGGAGGTTTATACGGCAAATCTTGGTTTTGTGGGCCTGGGGGTCATGGGAAGCCGAATGGCTCAGCGCTTGCTCGCCGCGGGCCACACAGTTACGGGTTATAATCGCACCCGATCGAAAGCGCAGTGGCTTTTGGATGCCGGCATGAAATGGGGCGACTCGCCCCGTGCCGTCGCCAGCGTCGCGGATATGACTCTTTCCATGGTAACCAACACCCAGGCATTGCAGGCTGTTACGAGCAGCTCAGATGGCATCTTGGCGGGACTCAGTGCAGGGAAAATTTATATTGACATGAGCACGGTGAGCCCCGCCGCGAGCCGCGAACTGGCCCAACAGGTGGAGGCTAAGGAAGCTCAGATGCTCGACGCGCCGGTGTCGGGCAGCGTGAGCACGCTCGAAGAAGGTAAGCTCTCTATCATGGTCGGAGGGCGGAGGGAGACCTTCGAGCGGGCTCAATCGATTCTCCAAGCCATCGGGCCAAAAGTCACCTATGTAGGCGGTAACGGACTTGCGGTCTCCATGAAGATCGCGACGAACTTGAGCCTCGCCGTACAGATGCTCGCCTTCAGCGAAGGAGTGCTGTTGGCTGAAAAAAGCGGCATTGACCGGCAAACTGCTGTCGAAGTGTTGCTCAATAGCGTCGTCGCGTCGCCGATGGTAAAGTACCGCGGGCCGTTCGTACTCGATATGCCGGACGAGGCCTGGTTCGACGTCAACATGATGCAAAAGGATTTGCTGCTGGCGTTGGAAATGGGCCGCCAGCTGGATGTCCCCTTACCCACCACATCGATAACTAATGAGATGCTTACGGCCGCGCGCGGCATGGGGCTCGCGGAGAAGGATTTCGCGGTCTTGTTTGAAGTGCTCGCCAGGATGGCAGGAGTGAAGAGTGGGGGAATGGAATAGTGGAATGATGGAATACTGGAAGATTAGAAATGTTGGATTCATGGAGTTTAAACATTTTTCCACTATCCCATTATTCCAGTAGTCCATTCTGTCCGTGAGAATCTAATGGCGCATCCAAAATCAAAATCGGCATCTAAGAAGCCTTCGCCCACACTGTCGCGTGACCAAGCTCTTCATTTCTACCGCCAGGCCAAGATGCCGGGTCTCGCTCATCTCTACATCGGGCAGGAAGCGGTTGCCGTGGGCGTCTGTGAAGCGCTGCGGCGCGATGATTACATTACCAGTACCCACCGCGGCCACGGCCATTGCCTCGCCAAGGGCGCATCCGTGGACAAGATGTTCGCCGAGCTGCTGGGCAAGGCGCCGGGCTACTGCCGCGGCAAAGGGGGCTCCATGCATATCGCTGATCAAGATACCGGCAATCTCGGAGCGAACGCTATCGTCGGCGGCAGCGCGGGCATCGCCACTGGAGCAGCCATGTCGGCCAAGATGCATGGCACCGATCAAGTAGCGGTCTGCTTTTTCGGCGAGGGCGCGCTGGGGCAAGGGCTGCTTTACGAAGTAATGAACATGGCTTCGCTTTGGAAGCTACCCGTGATTTACGTCTGCGAGAATAATCAGTACAACGAGTACACGAGTTATCGCGAAACGACGGCAGGGGAGGTGGCGAGCCGTGCCGAAGCGTTCGGTATCCATACCGAAACCATCGATGGCCAAGATGTCCAGCTCGTCCACGAGACGAGTCTTACATTAGTCAAACGGGCCCGCCGCGGTGAAGGGCCGGCCTTTCTGCACTGCAATACCTACCGCTTTCACGGCCATCACGTCGGTGATGTCGACCGCTCTTATTACCGTGCCAAGAAGGAAGAAGAAGAGTGGAAGAGCAAACGCGATCCGGTGAAGCTCCTGGCCGAATGGCTACACAAAAGCGAAATGGCGGACAGTAAGTTGCTCGATCAAATCGAAGATGAAATTGCGACGCACATCAAAGAGGCGGTGCAATTCGCTCTTGAGGCGCCTTATCCGGATCCAAACGAAGTCAATCAACATGTCTACGCATGAGTTTCGAGTCACGGGTCTCGGGTCTCGCGTTTCGGACCCCAACTCAAGACACAACTCCTGGACGCCGAGAAGAAGTCGGATGCAAAGCGGCGCGAAGGCTTGCACCGGAGCGTACAGTTCCTAAGTAGGTGAGGATGGGGGGCTGAAGTGACAACGCAGCAGGCGGCCCTTGTCGGCGGATCAGGACGGGAGATCACCTTCGCTCAAGCTATTAACGAGGCGCTGGCGGAGGAGATGCGCCGCGATCCGCGAGTGTTCGTCATCGGCGAAGATGTCGCCGAGGCAGGGACGCCATTCAAGGTGTTGTCAGGGCTAGTGAAGGAATTCGGCAAGGAGCGCGTGATTGATTCGCCCATTTCCGAAGCCGGCATCACAGGCATCGGCGTCGGCGCGGCCATGACCGGGATGCGTCCAGTGGTGGACATCATGTTCGGCGACTTCATCACTCTGACGATGGATCAACTCGTGAACCAAGCGGCCAAGATCCATTATATGTCCGGCGGTAAACTAAAAGTGCCGATGGTCCTGCGGACAACTCTCGGCGCCACCCGCCGCTCCGCCGCCCAACATAGCCAAAGTTTGCACGCTTGGCTGAGCCATATTCCCGGATTAAAAGTCGTCGTCCCTTCCACTCCGTACGATGCCAAGGGCCTCCTCAAGAGCGCTATTCGCGACGACAATCCGGTGGTCTTCTTCGAAGACAAAATGATGTACCAGCTGAAGGGCCAGGTGCCAGTCGAGGAATACACAATTCCGCTCGGCGTCGCCGACGTGAAGCGCGTCGGCAGCGACATTACTTTCGTCGCCACGAGCAGCATGGTTCATGTCGCTCTCGCAGCAGCTGGGGCGCTGCAAACGAGCGGTGTCAGCGCCGAAGTCGTCGATGTACGAACCACAGTGCCCCTCGACAAAGAGACGATCATCGAATCGGTAAGGAAGACCAGCCGGTCGATTGTCATCGACGAAGGCTACGAGCGTTACGGTGTGACCGCAGAAATTGCGTCGGTCATCGCCGACGGCGCCTTCTATTATCTCGACGCGCCGGTGAAACGCATGGGCGCCATGGACGTTCCCGTGCCATTTTCGCCGGTGCTCGAGGATCAGACCGTTCCGACACCGGAATCCGTGGCAGCGATGGCGAAGCGGCTATGCAACAAGATGTGAAGAAACTTGTTCAAGGTTCCGGGTTCAAAGTTCAAGGTTACCCAAGAATGACGGAAAACTTTGAACGGCTTTGAACGTTGAACCTTGAACTTTGAACTGTCCGAATAGGAGAACGTCATGGGACTTAAAACCTTCGGCCTGATGGGAGTCGATTGGGAAGAGCGCGTCGACCTGGAGCGCCTCCGACGCGAACGTCTGGCGCGCATCAAAACCGCTCTCAAGGCCTCCAAAATGGGCGCCCTCCTATGTTTCGACATGAACAACATTCGCTACATCACCGCCACCCACATCGGCACCTGGGCCATGGATAAGCTCGTTCGTTTTTCACTCCTACCGCAAGACGACGAGCCGATCATTTGGGATTTCGGCTCGGCGGCGCGACACCATCAGATCTATTGCCCCTGGCTCGGCGAACGCTCGCGGGCGGGCATCTCCACCTTGCGCGGCGCGACCCATCCGTCCTCCGGTTTGGCCGAAGATGTGGCAAAGAAAATCCGTCTGGAACTCGATAAGCGCAAACTCCTCAACGAGCCCGTGGGTGTCGACGTGATCGAATTGCCCGTGCTGTTTGCATTGCAAGCGCAAGGGATCAAAGTCGTCGACGGCCAGCAGTTGATGCACCAAGTCAGGAAGATCAAAACTCAGGACGAGATTACACTGCTCAATACGGCTTGCATGATGGTGGATTCCGCCTACGAGGAGCTTTACCGCTTTATGCGTCCTGGAGTTCGAGAAAATGAGTGCGTAGGAGTCGTCAGCAAAGTACTCTACGATCTCGGTTCGGAGCATGTCGAGGGCGTCAACGCTATCTCGGGCGAGCGTTGCAGCCCCCATCCCCATGTCTATACCGACCGCGTGTTACGCCCCGGCGATCCGGCTTTTTTTGATATTCTGCACAGCTACAACGGCTACCGGACTTGCTACTATCGGACTTTCTCCATCGGCAGCGCGTCACCCGCCATGGTGGACGCCTATAAGCGCTGCCGCGACTACATGGACGCGGCCATCAGCATCGTCAAGCCGGGAATTACCACCGCGGACATCGTCAAGCTCTGGCCGAAGGCCGAGGAATTCGGTTTTGCCAACGAAGAAGCGGCTTTTGCTCTGCAGTACGGCCACGGTGTCGGCTTGTCGATTTGGGAGAAGCCGATCTTCAGCCGCCTAGTCTCCCTCGATCATCCCGAAGTGATTGAGGAAGGGATGGTCTTCGCTCTAGAAACATACTGGCCGGCCTCCGACGGCTGGTCTGCCGCCCGGCTCGAAGAAGAAGTCGTCGTCACCAAGAATGGTTGCGAAGTTATCACGCGCTTTCCCTCTGAAAAGCTCTTGGTGGCTGGCACGCACTACTTCACCGCCGGTGGTCCATTGCCGACCACGCGCGAAGCGCAGTCGAATCTGAACAATCCAGGATCGCTGGAAAGAGTGAAACGTTGAACGAATTGAACGGCTTGAACGATTTGAACCTTCGAAAAGTTCGACCTGCTGCGAGGGATTAATTTGGCAAGGGATGTGATCATGCCTGCGCTGGGAGTCGCGCAGGAAAAAGGAACGCTGCTCAACTGGCTCAAGCCCGAAGGCCAATTGGTTACCAAGGGCGAACCGCTCATGGAGGTCGAAACCGACAAGGCCACAGTGGAGATCGAAGCGCCCGCCTCCGGGATTTTGACAAATGTCACTGCTTTCGCTGGAGATGAAATTCCGGTCGGAAATAAAATCGCAGTCATCCTGGCGCCTGGCGAAGTCGCGACTCCGGCTGCGCTTCATCAACACTCTCTCCCTGACCCTCTCCCTCAGGGAGAGGGTCGTCCTGGGACTTCGACACCCACGTCGCCAGCCGAACCCGCGGCTTCAACGACCTCGGATGGCGGCCGTGTTCTTGCGTCGCCCGCAGCAAAGCGGATTGCCCGAGAGAAAGGAATCGATCTCGCAATGCTACATGGGAGCGGTCCCGAGGGGAGCATTTTAGCCGAAGACGTTCTTCGCGCTGCGCCGGAAAAAGCATCGCCTCAGGTTGAGCCATCCGGGGCAAAAGAGGTTGTGCCGCTGAGCCCCATGCGCCGCATCGTCGGCCAAAGGATGACGCAAAGTAAACAGAGCGCGCCGCACTTTTACGTCAGCATGGACATCGACATGACTAAGGTGAGCAGGCTCAGAGCTGAATGGAAAGATCGCGGAGAAAATAGTGTACCTTCAATCAATGACTTTATTCTGCATACCTGCGCTCGCGCGCTAAAGGATTTCCCGTCGCTCAATTCGACATACACGGAGCAACAAATTATGATGCATGCCGACATCAATATCGGCACGGCCGTGGCGCTGGAAGAGGGTTTGGTGGTTCCGGTGATCCGCAACGCCGATCGATTGAGCTTGGTAGAATTGGCGCGGCAGAGCCGCGAGCTCATCGATAAAGCGCAGAAGAAAAAACTATTCCCGTTGGATTACGAAGGCGGCACCTTCACCGTGTCGAATCTCGGCATGTTTGGCGCCGAGAATTTTATCGCGATCATCAATCCGCCTCAATGCGCGATTTTGGCAGTGGGGCGGGTAGCGCCCCGCGTAGTGGCCCAGGGCGACGCTATCACGATCCGTTCATTGATGACCGCGACTCTCTCCGCCGATCACCGCGTTGTCGACGGCGCGGTCGCTGCTCGGTTTCTCCAGGAGGTCAGGAGACTGCTGGAAAGGCCTGATCTCTAATTCCTTCATGGCCAAGATCGTTATCCGAAATCTCACCAAGACCTATAGCGGTGGCGGGGTCGTGGCCTTGCAGAATATCAATTTCGAAGTGCAGCCCAACGAGAGTCTTTGTATTTTGGGTCCGAGCGGCTGCGGCAAGACGACGCTGTTACGGATCATCGACTGTCTCATTGCACGCGATCAAGGCGATGTGCTCATCGACGGAGTTCCCGTCACTCACCCGCGTCCGGACGTGGCGATGGTTTTCCAACACTTCGGCCTATTTCCGTGGAAGCGGCTGGAGGAAAACATCGCGTATGGCCTAGAGCTCCGTGGCAGGCCAAGGCAGGAGACGACGGCGACTATTGAACGATACATCGAGCTCATGAGCCTTAAGGGATTTGAGAAATCCTATCCCCACCAGCTGTCCGGCGGAATGCAGCAGCGTGCCGGCCTCGCGCGTGCTCTGGCGATCAATCCATCTTTGCTTCTCATGGACGAGCCCTTCGGATCGCTGGATGCTCAGACGCGGGAGATGATGCAAGAGGAACTGCTGCGGATTCTGGAGAGCGAGAAAAAAACCATGATCTTTGTAACGCACAGCATCGACGAAGCCATTCTTCTGGGCGACCGGATTGTGATCATGTCCCGCCGTCCCGGGCGCATCCGAGAGATCTTGCCGGTAGACATTCTCCGACCGAGAAAGATTCTTTCGGTCAGGTCTAACCCCAATTACATTGAACTAAGAAATTCCATCTGGGAAATGCTCAAGCAGGAGTTCGACCCCATCGATACCGAAAGGAATAATCCATGAGTCAACGCCTCCAAGTGCGTCTCCTCTCGATTTTCGTATTATTCGTCGCCTGGGAATACTTTGGCCGGCGAGTTAACCCGATACTGTTTACCTATCCCACGGCCATTATCCGTGCCTTCATCGGCCTCGTCGCTTCGGGAGAGCTGCAAAGCTATATGAAAGAAAGCCTTCTGGTTTTGCTCTACGCCTCGATCCTTGCCGTGATCGTAGGCGTTTTCCTTGGCGTGGCCATGGGGCGCTTCTCTATCGTGGATTGGGCTACGGATATTTACATCAGCGCGCTCTATTCCATGCCAATGGTTGCGATGGTGCCTCTGATCGTGCTGTGGTTCGGCTTCAAAGTTCCGGCAAAGGTGATCATCGTTTTTCTCTTTATGGTTTTCCCCATTCTTCTTAACACCTACCAGGGGGTAAAGGACGTTGATCGAAATCTCCAGGAGGTCGCACGCTCTTTCTGCTCCACCGAGGGGCAACTCTGGCGCCACCTGATCATCCCTTCAGCTATACCTTTTATCGTGGTTGGCGTGCGGCTGGCGATTGGGCGGGGCTTGGTCGGCATGATCGTCGCCGAATTCTATACCTCAGTTACCGGCTTGGGTTACATGATTGTGCGTTATGCCAACGCTTTTGAAACCGATAAGCTCTTTGTTCCCATCGTGGTAGTTATGGTATTAGGGGTGGGGTTGATGTCGCTGGCCAAGTGGGCGGAGGGGCGAATCGCTCCGTGGAGAAATTTCGAGGAAACGGAGTAGTGAAAAGGAGGCTTTCATGAAAAAGGCTTTTTTAGTGCTCTTACTGGTTGTGCTTTGGTTATCTCCCGTTGAAGCACAGACGAAGCGAAAAGTCGTCTTCGGGGTCCCGGTGACCCCGCCCAATGTCGTGCATATCCCGCCGTACGTCGCCAAGGAGATGGGCTTCTTCGGGGAGAATAATATCGACGTGGAGTTCGTCACGTTCGAAGGGGGTACACAGACCTTACGGGGGAGCGTAGCCGGCGGGCTTGACATCACCGGCACAAGCTCCGATCCAGCGATCATCGCGGCTGCAAGAGGTGCGGGGACAAAAGTTCTCGGCACCTATTCTCACAAGCTTTCCCAATCGATGTTGGTCCAGGGCGATATCAAGAACTGCAAAGACCTCAAAGACCGCAAAATCGGTATTCAGGAAGTCGGCGCGTTCAACGAGGTTATGAGCCGGGCGGTGTTGGCAAGTTGCGGTCTGACGCCTAAGGACGTTCAATACGTGCCTGTGAGTACGAAGGGTCGCGTGCCGGGGCTGCTCAGCAACCAGATCGATACGGCGATCCTCCACGTGGATCAGGCGCTCGTGGCGAAGAAGAAAAAGCCCGATCTCAATATTCTTGTCAACCTATGGGAGCCGCTACCCAAATGGCTTTACGCAGCCTATATCGCGCCCGAAAAAGAGATCGCTAGCAATCGCCAACTTTATGTGGACATTATGGCAGCACTCATCAAGGCTAATCGCTTCATCTACAACAACAAGTCAAAGACGGTTGAGATCGCCACGAAATACACGCAACAGGATTCGGATGTGATAGCTCAAACCTATGAAATCCTAGCGACCGCCGGCGCTTGGCCGGTAAACGACGGATTGCCCAAGGACATGGTGGAATGGACGATAAATAAGCAGGTGGAATTGGGGTCCATAAAGGCGGAAGAGAAACCGAGCTATGAAAAGTTAATCGATCTCTCTGTGATCCAGGCCGCTCTTGGCAAAGCGGGCGGACGTTTGACCGGCGATAAGCGCTGGGACTAAAAAAATGGAAAAAAGGAGGAGCAAAATGAAGATCATAAAAGCACTCGTCCTTGCAATGGTCCCGCTCATTTTCCCTGCACATCCGATTTTCGCTCAAGCACCGATCAAGATTGGAGCCTCTATCTCCTTAACCGGCACCTATGCGAAGCTGGGAAGCTATACGCAAGATGGCTATCTCATGTGCGCCAAAGAGATCAACGATAAGGGAGGCTTGCTTGGACGGAAACTGGAATTTGTCGTGTACGACGATCGATCTGATCCTCCCACGGCCATCAAGCTTTATGAAAAGCTGATCACGGAGGACAAAGTCGAACTCGTGATGGGGCCTTATTCAAGCCCGATCACTAAGGCAGCCGCGACAGTGAGCGAAAAATACAAAAAGCTCATGATGGCTTCCCTGGCGGCGGAGACTGCCATCTGGGAGCAGGGCTATAAGTACCTCTTCATGACCATCTCTCCCGCAGAGGTCTATATGGAGGGTCTTGTAGATCTGGCCGCGGAAAGGGGGCTTAAGACTATTGCGGTCATCACCGAGGATACCTCCTTTGCCCTTGCCGCGGGACAAGGCACCGTCGACCTAGCCAAAAAAAAGGGGATGCAGGTAGTTCTCCATCAGCCCTACCCCAAGGGGACGACGGACTTCTCAGGTCTGCTCATCAAGATGAAGGCGATGAAACCAGATGTGATTTCTGGGGGCACCTACTTTGATGACGCGGTCGCCATCACCCGCCAGATGAAGGAGCTCGATGTCAATCCGAAGATGTACGGCGCGACCGTGGGAGGAGATGTACCGGACTTTGGCAAACAGCTAGGAAAGACTGCCGAATATGTTTATGGCTCGACCCAGTGGGCAGAGAACCTTACCTATCCTGGTGTGAAAGAGTTTATCGAGAACTACAAGAAGCTGTACAACCGCGAGTTCTCTTATCATGCTCCGGCTGCCTATGGTGCTTGTCAGATATTTGCCGAGGCGATCCGACGCGCCAAATCCCTCGACTCCGACAAGGTCCGTGAGCAGCTCCTAAAGCTTAAGATAACCACCGCGTTTGGTGACTATCAGGTGGACGAGCGCGGCTTTCAGATCGCTCACAAGATGGTTCTCATTCAATGGCAGGATGGCAAGCGCGTCACTGTTTGGCCTTCTCACTTGTCTGAGGCAAAGCCGCGCTATCCGATGCCTGCCTGGAATGAGCGCAAGTAAGCAATAGCCGGCTCGCGTGAGGTCACAAGAAGGGGTCTCCGTTAGCGAGGCCCCTTCTCATATCTATTAATTCTCTAAGGTAAAAGTGTGACGATTCAGATCACCGGGACCATGCTCCTTCAGGGAGTCGTGAGCGGGCTGCTGGCCGGCGGCGTCTATGCCATGATCGCTCTAGGCATGGCCCTCATCTTCGGTGTCATGCGGGTCATCAATGTCGCTCACGGCACGCTGCTCATGCTCGGTGGCTACACGACCTACTGGCTCTTTGCGCTCTACGGACTTAACCCGTTTTTGTCTCTGATCATCTCTTTCCCGCTGCTTTTTCTCGTTGGCGCCTTGCTGCAGAAATTTTTCGTCTCTCATGTGGTGGGCGCGCCGGAACTCTCCTCTCTCATACTGACCTTCGGCCTCTCCATCTTCATCAACAACATGGCGATGCTGTCTTGGACTTCGGACTACCGTTCCGTGGAGTTTCTAACCGGCTCTTTTCTCCTTGGCCCAATCGCCATATCCAAACCGCGCCTGGTGACGTTCAGCTTCGCTTTGCTCATCACGCTCGCAGCCTTTCTCTTCCTCAACAAGACCAAAACCGGCAAGGCCATCCGGGCAACCTCCCAGCACCGCGAGCTGGCCCAGGTTTGCGGCATTAATGTCAGACGCATCGATTGCATCACCTTCGCCCTGGCCTCCGGGCTGGCCGGCGTCGGCGGGAGTCTAGTCTCTATCATGTTCTCGATCTTCCCGGAAATGGGCCGGGGCTATGTCTTTAAGTCCTTCCTGGTGATCGTCCTAGGCGGGGCGGGAAACTATCCGGGCGCGCTCCTCGGCGGCCTGATTTTGGGAGTGGTCGAAGGATTGACCTCTCTTCTTCTCTCCGCTCAGTTATCGGAAGTGATCGCTTACATCCTTCTGGTGCTTCTCTTGCTGCTGCGGCCGACCGGCCTTCTCAAAGGACGCACATGAAGCGGCTCGCATTGGCCATGGCTCTGGCTATTCTGGCGGGGCTTTCCATCATGCCATTTTTCGCCAGCAACTACACCGTCACCTTTACGTTTCAAATCTTCATGTGGATCGCCTTGGCGCAGAGCTGGAACTTGATATCCGGCTTGACCGGCTATGTCTCTTTCGGCCACGTCGCATTCTTCGGCACCGGGGCTTACACGGCAGCCATTCTCATTAGCAAAGTCGGCTGGCACTGGCTCCCCGCCAGCCTCATGGGCAGCGTCACGGCAGTCTTCCTCGCGCTCATCATCGGCTATCCCTGTCTGAGACTCAAAGGTCCTTATTTCGCTATCTCGATGCTCGCGCTAAACGAGGTGGTGCGGGCCTTGGTTTCTTACTTTGACAGTCTCACCGGCGGCGGCTCCGGCATCACGTTGCCTCCGAGCAGCTCACTCTGGCCGCTCTACTATGCTATGGGCGGCGTTGCTCTGACGGGAGCGCTGATCAGCTACTGGGTGCTCACTTCCCGCTTCGGCCTCCGCTTAATCTCGATTCGCGAGAACGAGCTCGCTGCCGAAGCGATGGGGATTAACACGTCAGCGCTCAAACTCTATGCCTTTCTCATCTCCGCTGCGCTTCCGGGGATCGTGGGCGGCTTCTACGCCAGGTACGTCACCCACATCGAGCCGCTCGGGACCTTTCCGCTTCTTACGACGATTACAATGATCGTCATGTGTCTCTTTGGCGGCAAGGGAACGATTTTCGGGCCGATTCTCGGCGCAACGCTGCTCTCCATCTTCCAAGAGATGGTCTGGTCGCGGTTTCTTTTTCTTCACGAGGGGATCTTCGGCGCGATCATTGTCTTTGTTATCCTGCTAATGCCCAGGGGAATACTAGGAGTCCTCCAGCAACGCTACCGTCTGCCCAGGACCGTTTGATGGCGAACGGCTTCATCCTTGAAGTGCGCGGCGTCTCAAAGCGCTTCGGCGGGGTCACCGCGGTCAACCGCTGCTCCCTTGCTTTGGAGGGGGGAAAGATCTTCAGCCTCATCGGCCCCAACGGCTCCGGCAAGACCACCCTTTTTAATCTGATCACCGGAGTGGAGCGGTGCGATGAAGGCCAGATCTATTTCAAGGGCGAGCGGATCAACCACCTGCCGCCGCACAAAATTGCTTGGAGGGGCATCGGCCGCACCTTCCAACTGATCCGTGTTTTCCCGGAGCTGACCACACTGGAAAATCTCCTGGTCGTCGCCAGTCAGGATTGGGACTCATCCCGCCGCCGGGCACTGGAGCTGCTGAGCTTCGTCAAGCTCGATCAGCTCAAAGGAGAATTTGCCGGCAATCTTTCCTACGGCCAGCAGAGACTCTTGGAGTTTGCCCGCGTCTTAATGCTCGATCCGATCCTAATTCTACTGGACGAGCCGGCAGCCGGCGTGAACCGGACTCTGCTCAACGATCTCTTGAGCGCCATTCAAGGGCTTCAGGCCCTGGGTAAGACCATACTCATTGTGGAGCACGACATGAAAGTCGTCATGGATCTCTCAGAGAAGATCTTCGTCCTCGACCACGGAGAAAAGCTGGTTGAAGGCGCGCCGTCGGTCATCCGGAGCGATCCGAGGGTCATGGAGGCCTACTTTGGGCGCTGACGGACCGCTCCTTCAAGTCCGAGACATTCAAGCTGGCTACGGCAAGCTTCAGATCCTTCACGGAGTCACACTTGAAGTCCGCGCGGGCGAGATGGTCTGCATCATCGGCCCCAACGGAGCCGGAAAGTCCACCGCCCTAAAATGCATCACGGGCATCTTGCGCCCCCTGTCCGGGCAGATTCTTTTTGCCGGGAAGGAGCTCCTTAGCCTGCGTCCCGACCAAGTCTTGAGTCACGGCCTCGCCTATGTGCCTCAGGGACGGATCGTCTTCCCGCAGATGACGGTGATGGAAAATCTGGAGCTGGGAGCCTATATCGAGAAGATTCCAGCCCGAGCTCGAACAGCGCTGGAACGAGTCTGCGCTCTGTTTCCCATCCTCACTGAGCGGCGCGACCAGAAAGCGGGCACCCTGTCCGGCGGCGAGCAGCAGATGCTGGCGATCGGCCGGGCGCTCATGACAGAGCCCCGGATGATTCTTTTGGATGAACCCTCGCTTGGCCTGTCACCCAAATTCGTCAACCTGATATACGAGAAGTTGGCGGCGATGAAACAGCAGGGCTATACTTTGT
>WNGE01005937.1_pt1 | contig 13707 bp, 8 predicted proteins | sample 5400651 | NCBI WGS metagenome assembly WNGE01 (sample SAMN13153370, study PRJNA577476) | soil metagenome | isolation source: 60 cm soil or saprolite under grassland replicate 2 | place: USA:California | collected 2016-06-15 | reverse complement strand
GAGCTGCTGCTGATGTTGGTGCCTGTCGCGGACGAGGTACGCGAGCGAGAGCAGTTGATGCAGGTGATCTGTTCGCTCTAACGGCGTATCTTTCCCGCACTTCATGCAGAGTATGACAACTTGCGTGACTCTAGGCCTACTAATTGATCTGTTTTCTATGGTATCATGAAGGAAATGAGCGATCCCTTTCCAGGATATTCGGTCATTGCAATGTGGAGGCTATACCTATGCGCTGGCTCAAGAGAAATCTGTGGAGAACTGGTATCGCCATAGCAGGCATGCTGCTGCTCCTGATGCTCATGGCGTGGATCTCAGTAGTAGCGGCTGGTGCACATGAAGAAGCGTCGGGATCCACCAGGTCAGTAACGGCGCTGGCGACGCCGACAGAAGATGCGACTGTGACTGCATTGAATAAAGAGAAGCTTGCTCAGGAAGTCGAGCAACTTAAAGAGCAGAATAAGCCGGGTCTCTTCGAGTGGCTCCGAACGAATGCGTCCATTCTCCTCTCAACACTTGTTGTGGTGATCGGTGCTCTCATTGGCCTGTGGCGCTGGCTTGGCGACCGGCGAGACGAACACGAGAAGCGTCGGGAAGACCAACATACTGAGCAAGAGAAACGAGCGGAAGAGCGCTTCCAGTCGGCTGTGACGGGATTAGGAGACGAAAAAGAGGGTGCCAGGATCGGTGCGGCAATTCTCCTGCGGACCTTCCTCCGTCCGGGCTACGAACAGTTTTATACCCAGACCTTTGATCTTGCGGTTGCCAATCTACGTCTTCCCCGAACTCCTCACCCACCAGAAGATCCAAATACTCCCCTGCCGCTCACCACACTCAGCCAGGCACTCATTGTAGTCTTCAGGGAAGCCTTTCCGCTTGCCCGAAATCAGAATAAAAGAAGCCCCGAGTCTCTAGATGCGACAGGCATCCAACTTGACAATGCCTACCTTAGGGGAGCTGATCTGAAACAGGTGTGGATGCCACAGGCGTCTTTGCGAAAAGTCGATCTCAGCGGGGCCGATCTCAGTAGGGCCAAGCTCAACGAGGCCGATCTCAGCGGGGCCAAGCTCAGCGGGGCCAAGCTCAGCGAAGCCGAGCTCATTAGGGCCAAGCTCAACGAGGCCGAGCTCATTAGGGCCAAGCTCAACGAGGCCGATCTCAACAGGACCTACTTCAATGGGGCCAGGCTCAGCGGAGCCGATCTCCGAGGGGCCGATCTCCGAGGGGCCGATCTCAGTTGGGCCAAGCTTAGCGGGGCCTACCTCAGCGAGGCCGATCTCAACGGGACCAATCTCAGCGAGGCTGATCTCAGCGAGGCTGATCTCAGAGGGGCCAACTTACGCGGAGTCGTCGGACTGACGAAAGGGCAGTTGGAAAACCTCTAAAGCAAGAGATGCCACCATCGATGAAGACTCTACGATCAGTTCAACCCAGTCAACCGTTTCACCTCCTCTTGCGGTCGAAACGAGCGTGAAGTCGCTCCCCACCTGCCTTCACCAGTCGTTTTCCATCGGACGGTAGCGATTGAACTTATCTTAGTCTAGACGGGGTGCGCGTAGGATTTTTGCAGAAACATGTAGCTGAGCGAAGCGATGGCCCCTACAGGCACTTCGTGCAAAAATCCTACGCACACCCTCACGCTGCTCTAGGCGCGCCAGTTGTCAAAAGACTCATTTCCTGATATACTCTACTCATTGAGTATATTGTCTAAGTGTAGACGCATAGGTTTGAGAAGTCCGTTTACCAATATTTCCTCAGGATTTCAGGCCAAAGCTTTGGACGCACAACAAAAGTTGGAAAAACGGGCAAGCTACACCTCGCTTCGACCCTATTTAGAAGCATTCGTACTAGTATTGAACCGGGCGAAAGAATGTGTGCACGAAAAACTACTGCTTCTAACGTCTTACTCATTGGATTGCAGGCCAACAACGACTTGTCAGGTCTGGCAAGTGACAGCGGCTTAGCGCGGCTAAGCACATGGTAGTTTATAGGCTCGTGTACATGTAGCGGGCCCTCTCGAAATGAAAAGGAGCATGCTATGCCAGGAGAAGATAATGCAACCCTCGTTGCCAAATTTCTTGATGAACTATGGAATCAGCGGAATTTGGATGCCATAGATCAGTTCACCGTTGAAGACTATGTCGTGCATATCCCCCAGGGAGATTTACTAGGACGAGAATCGCTCAAAATGGTTGCTGAATACTATTTTGGGTCCTTCTCTCGCATACATGTTAGCACCGTGGATCAGACAAGTCAGGACTCTCAGGTAGTAACTCGCATACAATGGGATACCGCTCTCGAACTAAGGGACCAATCTCTTGAGCAGGAGATCGAACGGAAAATACCGGCAAGGGGCGTGAGCATAGATCGCATTGATAATGGGCGGATTACTGAAAGTTGGAATATGCTTGACACGTTGTATTATCTCTTTAACATACAGGCGCAGAGTCGGGATCCTCGTTTTGTAGAAATTCTTCTCGCATTACGGCCATGTCTCGGGCCTTCCGGTAAGTGCCCTCCAACATTCATATGTGTACCACCAAACGTTAGACCACATTACTGTCAACACAAAGGATAAAACATCTCGATGCTGTAATCACTGACTCGAGATGATTTTACCATATGTATTGGGATCCTTAGGAGCATGGTTCCCTGTAATATGGCTCTTGCTCACCTCTATAGAGTGGCCGCCATCAACAAAGATGCCCCCACCATCCTGCGCTGTGTTCCCACGAATGGTGCACGAGATAATACTGGTATGGTGGTCGCGGATCTCATAATCATAGATGCCGCCGCCAAGACCTGAAGCCACGTTCTCAGAAATTGTGCTGTTAATAAGCGTGAGTTCACGCGAAGTATAATTGGAGATACCACCACCATGTTGAGCGCTGTTCCTCGAAACGGTGCTGTTGATAAGGGTAAGTTTGCCTTGATTTGTAATGCCGCCGCCAAGACCCGATGAAGTATTCCCCGAAACGATGCTGTTGGTAAGCGTTAACGTTCCCTCATTCTCGAGAAAGCCGTATCCAGTCTGGCCGGTATTACTGTTGATAAAGCTGAGGTCGGATATGGCAACATTAATGTTGGAGAGCACACGGACAATATGGCCGCTTTTGCCCCCACTGATAGCAAGGGATTGTGCGCCTGGACCGCTAAGGGTCAGGCTCCTAGTAAATGACAGATCGCCGCTCGTCAACATGATCGTCCCCCTTACACTCGCAGCAAACGTAATCGTACTTCCTGGGTTTGCGTCGGCAATGACCTGGCGCAGTGATCCTTGCCCATCGTCATTAGGTGTGGTGACCACGTTTGCTAGAATGAAAGATCGAACCAGTACCCCTGCTGGTATCGACAATAGCAGAACTAGCAGAACTATCGCCGTCACAACGACACGAGATCGCTTGCGATTGGCAGTACTTGCCTGGAGGAACGCCACCTCTTGCTGACTCGGCACACTGCGCTTGGCCCACGTTCTCGCTTCTTTGAGTGGAGAGCCGCGATATAGTCGGTCTTTGGGCTTGCCGCGCTGCTCCCACTCTGCGACATCCTCGCTGAGGGTTTGTTGCAGGTGAATATCCTCGCGTGCCTCGCGCAGCCACTCTGCAAGGCGTGTCCATTCGCGGATGAGGGCTTCGTGGCTCACCTCGATGGTGGTGGTTCCCGCAATTTCATTGGTCATCAGCAGGCGTGCGGCAACGAAGATATCGGCGACCTCGCGCATAATCTTCGTTTGCTCAGAATCGGGGAGCGAGAGTTCTGTCAGGGAAGCGCGACGACGCGTGGTGTCTTGCTCGGTAACCCCCGGGTCGATCAGGCGCAGGAATAACGCGCGTGCCAGGCGGCGATGTTCTTCGGAAGGCAACGACGCATAAGTGGACTCGGCATGCTTTGCCAAAGCTCCCTTCACTCCGCCGATCTGCTGGTAGGCCTTGCGAGTGAGCCAGTGACCATCGCGCAGGTGGAAGAGCTGGTCCAGCGTGAACTCTAAAAGCGGCAAGGCGCCAGCCTGTCCCTGTGCCTCGAAGAGCAGATCGCCAACCAGGTAGTCTTCGAAGAGCAGTTGCACATCAGGCAGGACGGCAGGCTGCTCGATGACCGCTCGCAGTTCGTGTGGGTTCATGGGGAGCACTGATGTATGATACGCCTCGATCAGTTGGCTCAGTTGCAGGTAATGCATCGGCCGGTCGTAGAAGTCGGCGCGCAGCGTCAACAGAACGATGAGCGGGCCATGAGGCTCTGTCGCAGCGGCCACGAGCAGGTCAATGAACTGCTGGCGCTCCTGCTCTGACAGGGTCTGGGTGAATAGTTCTTCAAACTGGTCGATCATGAGCACGACTTTGACTCCCGGTCGTTTGACCAGCTGGGTGGCAAGCAAGTGGAGACCACGGGCCGAGTCGTCTTCCAGGTCGTGACGAATGGCCTGCAAACTCCTTTCGGGCAAGCGGGGCGCAAATGCCAGGATGAGGGACTCAAGAGGACGCTTCCCCGGCGCGACGGGGTCGAGGTAGACCCACGCCTCACTGCCGGGTAGCGCGCTTTTCTGGAGCCCTGGCAGCAAGCCAGCCATCACCACGCTCGACTTGCCCGAGCCACTCGGTCCAATCACCGTGAGTAAGCGTGAAGCGGGTGCGGTGGGTTTTTCTGCCGAGAGGAAGCGCTCAATGGTTCCTGCCAGTTCCTCGATGAGCGCGTCGCGCCCGAAGAAATCAGCGGCATCATCCCTGGTGAAGGCGCGCAGGCCCTTGTAGGGGTTGCGTGGTTCGCCTGGTGGTACTGGAAGGGTTGGCTCCTCAGGAATACCGATGGGTGTTTCTGCCTTAAGGAAGGCGATAATCTCATCGAGTGCAGCTGTGTAGCGCGTCTCGCGTGCATCGACCAGGTCAATCATGGCGGTTCTACCCCAGGTTTCAGGGAGTACGGAGGCGACATCATTGCCTGCTGCCCAGACAAACACCAGATGCCGCTGGTACATGCCGGCGATACGGAGCCGCTCTTTGATCGTGCGTGAGGAGCGCGAGTGAGGAGAGACGACCACCAGGGCCATCTGTGCATCACGGACCACCTGTCGCAGTGTGTCTTGCTGGGTCGCACCGGGTACGTAAACTAAATGATCACTGGAGACGAGGATGCCGCGCGCCTGCAGATCAGCTTGCAGGCGCATCGCGAAGGCTCCGTCAGCGGGGGCGGAAATAAGAAAGACCTGGTGCTGGGCTTGTGTACTATAAGGTGAATGAGTTCTGGCCGTGGGCGTGGTCTCCGATGAAGGCGAGACGGCTATGAGTGGGGCCGTGACCTCGGAGTCAACGTCCAGGGCAACGGCGTTCTCGCGACTGGCCCGTTCTAATGCGAATGCATAAGCTTGCACGCTCACAAAGCGCTGCTGTGGGTCCTTTGCCAGGGCTCTGAGTACCACGGTTTCCACGGCAGCAGGTAGCTCAGGGTAAATTTGCCGTAAGGGCGCAGGGGCGACATGTATATGCTGGTCGATAAGTGCCCAGAAGTGCCCTTCGAAAGGGCGCTTGCCGCAGAGCCATTCGTAGGTGACAATGCCAAGGGAATACTGATCACTGGTGAACGTGGGTTTTCCTTGCAATTGTTCAGGCGGCATATACGGCGCGGTACCAGCTCCCTCTTGCAGACTGAGCAGTTCAGGCGAGGGAGCAAACAAGGCAAGGCCAAAGTCGCTGAGCAGGATATGCTGGTCTAAGTCCAGTAAGATGTTCTCTGGCTTGACATCGCGGTGGATGATGCCACGGTTATGAGCGTATTGGAGAGCAGCAGCTATCTGCTTAACGTAGGCTACCGTCGTCGTGAGTGGGAGGCGCGACCCTATTGGGTAACGAGATCGCGCCGTCCCGCCGGGTGCATAGTCGATGACTAGAAAGGGGATATCGCCTTCCACACCGAATTCAAGCACACGCACGATGTTTGGATGCCTCAAGCCAACCAGTGTCTGTGCCTCTTTAAGGAAGCGCTCCATTTCTTCGTCTCTAGGGGAGGTGCGCAACACTTTGAGAGCAGCCTCGCTTTTAAGATACAAGTGTTCGCCGAGATAGACCTCCGCGAAGGCTCCGCGCCCTAGATGGCGAACGAGGTGGTAGTTCCCTAGTTGGCGTCCTGTGAGATCGGCCATACTTCCCCCTCGAGATGTCAGCTGCTCTCCTTAGCGAAAAGCAAAAGAAACCGCGTCAAGTGAACATCAAATGATATACGCACGGTGAAGGAGTTTTTGGGGGCTGATTTCATGCATTCAAAGCAGGTTTTCCTCACCTATGAGGAGTCATTTTCTTCTGTGAGTGTCTCACGTTGCTCGTTTATCCATTGCAAAGAGCAAAAGGTCTTCAAGGTATGTACAAGAGCCTCTAAAACCGCTTCACATCTTACTCTACCACATATTTGTAGCTTTTTCAAGGGTGCGTTGGCTACCGCCGCTACTGACACATTGACATTCTACGTTAACTTTTAGTATAATTACCGTATGCAAATGAAATTGGAACTAGTAGCGGTTCCCGTATCGGACGTTGACCGCGCAAAGGCTTTTTATACTGAGAAGATCGGCTTTAATGCTGATCATGATCACAAGGTCAGGGATGATCTTCGTTTCGTCCAGCTGACACCTCCCGGTTCCGCCTGCTCGATAGTTATTGGGGTTGGGATTACAACCATGCAGCCGGGATCGGTCAAAGGTCTTCAAATGGTGGTATCGGACGTGAAAGAAGTACGCGACGAACTGCTAAAACGAGGTGTTGAAGTAAGTGATATCGAAGTCATGCCTTGGGGTTCATTTGTCTATTTTAGCGATCCCGATGGGAATAGCTGGTCATTACAGCAGCTGCCTGTTCGCACATAGCTTCAACAAATACTACATACTCTGCCCCCATTGCTACCTTCACCTTTGCTTCTCACCACCCCTTTCCCCGTACTGGGTTTACTTATAGGTAATCACCAGCTTTCCACATCTTGATTTAGCTCTCTCAAGTGTATATACTACGGTGAGATGGTGGAAGAGTTTGCTCTTCTCTGAGCGATCACATCAAATTCGGTTATGTAGCTCCAGATAAACAGAAAAAATCTTGGACACCAGGGGCAACTTCTGAGCGCATGCCTCACTGGATTTTCTCAGACATTTTCTGAATAGCTCACTCATGAGAGTCAGCATGAACTGGCCAGCAATCCGTATCTGAAAAGTTCAACTGCTCACCGTTTACCTAGTGATGACCCGGACCTGATATCAGATGCTGCAGACCATGGCGGAAGAGGCTGTCTATGAGCCAGCAGGACCACAAAGACTTTTTCATCAGCTATAACGGAGCCGACCAGCGGTGGGCTGAATGGATTGCCTGGCAATTAGAAGAGGCATCGTATGCTGTTATCTTGCAGGCGTGGGACTTTTTGCCCGGCAGCAATTTTGTCGTCCAGATGGACCGTGCGCTCACGCTTGCTCCTCGTATGATCGCTGTCTTGTCTCCTCAATACCTGAGTGCCCTCTATACGCAACCAGAATGGGCGGCTGGCTTTCGACACGATCCCAAAGGAGAGCAAAGCCTGCTCATCCCGGTGCGCGTACAGACCTGTGAGGTAACCGGGCTGCTTGGGCCGATTGTGTACGTGGATCTGGTAGGGCTTGATGAAGCAACTGCACGTCAACGCTTACTGGCAGCAGTACGTCATGAACGAGCCAAACCAGCCCAGGCACCTGCCTTTCCTCAAACTATTGAACATACCATCTCCAAGCAGCTCAACTTTCCCGGCGACTTGCCTCCCATCTGGAAAATGCCTCATCAGCGCGATCCATTGTTTCTTGGTCGCGAACAGCTTTTACAAGAGCTGCATAACACGTTAGCAACAGATCATCACGTTCTTCTCTTTGAGCTTGCCAGTGAGCGTGAAGCTGGCACGAGCGGAGCAACCGAGACGGCGGTGGAGTACGCCTACCGCTACCGGAGTGACTACCAGGTGATTGCCTGGATACAGGCTGATTCGCGCGAAGCATTCCGTTCGGATCTGCTGAGTCTGGCAGCCGAGCTTCATCTACCACAAGCGAATCCCTCTGACCAGGATCCCCTTAAAGTGGTCGTCCAGTGGCTGCGTACCCATCAACACTGGTTGCTGGTGCTTGATCAAGTGGGGGAGAAGGAGGTACTCGCACCGCTCATGCCCCTGCCTCAGCAAGGGCATCTCCTCGTGGTCACCTCTACACGCTCTCTTGAATCACTGGCTCCGCTTCTTGAACTCAGCCAGGTACCATGGGAAGAGCGAACCGTGCTGATGCAGTTGTCACAGGTGGTGGGAGCTGCGCTGCAAGGGCCTCACGGAAGAATGCCACTCGGGCTTGAACCCATCACCATTGGACGAGCCTCGACCAATCAGGTGATCCTCAGTGATCCCTCTGTCTCCTCACGCCATGCCATCATTGAACTGAAAGACCAGGCATACTGGATCACCGATAAAGGCAGCACCAATGGCACCCTGCTTAATCAGCAGCGCCTCGTTCCCCAGGTGCCATCTCAGCTTCATCCAGGAGCTACCATCCGTTTTGGAAATATCACCTGTACCTATGAAGTGCTTGATCGTCCCTCTCGATCCCCTGTTTCCTCGCTCTCTTCTGAGCAGGGCAACACGTCCGCTGGAGCCTATCCTTCCTCTTCTCCCACAATAGAAAGGCAACAACAAGATCGCGTTGGGCAGCGCTTTGGCAACTATCGACTGAGCCGGCTCTTAGGGCAAGGCGGCTTTGCCGAGGTCTACCTGGGAGAACACATCTTCCTGGACACCCAGACGGCCATCAAAGTCCTGTATACCCAGTTAGTCGGACAGGATGTGGAACAGTTTCGCCAGGAAGCGCGAACCATTGCACACCTGGAGCATCCTCATATTGTCCGTCTCTTGGACTTTGGAGTCGAGGGCACCACCCCCTATCTGATCATGAGCTATGCTCCCCATGGAACCATGCGACAACGCTATCCTAAAGGAACGCGCCTCCCCCTGGAACAAGTCACCTCCTACGTCAAGCAGATCGCCGAAGCCCTTCAATACGCTCATGATCGCAAGGTTATTCATCGAGATATCAAGCCAGAAAATATGTTGTTCGGGTCGGACGACCAGGTGGTGCTCAGTGACTTTGGCATCGCCCTGGTAACCCAAAGCTCTCGCTACCAACAGCCAAACGATATAGCTGGAACCATTGCTTATATGGCTCCCGAGCAGATCGACGCACATCCCCGTCCAGCAAGTGATCAATACTCACTGGGCATTGTTGTCTATGAATGGCTCTGTGGCGAGCGTCCCTTTCATGGCTCCTTTACAGAGATTGCCGCCAAGCAGCAACTCGTTGCTCCTCCCTCCCTTCGAGAGAAGGTTCCCAGCCTTTCTGACGAGGTAGAACAGGTGGTGATGACCGCGCTGGCCAAAGATCCCAAGCAGCGATTTGGCAGTGTGCTGGCGTTTGCCAACGCCATAGAGCAGGCCAGCCAGGTAAAACAGCCTGAACCTGAGCTTGAGTCAGTGCCAGTAGTCCCTGTTTCGGAGACGACAGACACGAGTCAATCCCAGCAATCAGCAGGGATGGCTACCCCAATAATACCGTTCCCGCAACAGGTGATAGTGGGTAAGGTTCCAGCGGACACGTCATCTCGGCAGACAGTGAGCGAAGTTTCAACAGATATACCGGACCAGCCACATGGTGTTACTCCCTTGTCAGGCAATAAGGTATCAGCAGACGTGGCCGCTCCCCTGCTTAGTCTATCACCGTCGCAAGTGAGTGTCCCTGTGGTACGGGACGAACCTAAGCTAATCCACCAGGTGGTTTCCCGGCGTACAGTCGTCGTGGGTCTGGTAGGACTAGCGGTCGTAGGTGTGGCCGGTGGGGGTCTCATCTGGCTGGCACGTTCTCAAGAATTACATGCCCCTTCCCCCACGCCCAAAGCTACCTCTTCCGCCGTCTCTGTTGAGTCCATTAACTCTACAGGTGCGATGTTTGGCTTTGATCTGCAGCACACGCGCTTCAACCCTGATGAGCACATCCTGTCACCCTCGAATGTCTCCGATCTGGTGCTTGACTGGACAGCCACCACTGGCTATATCTTCACCTCCTCACCCGTGGTGGCCAACGGGGTGGTCTATGTCGTCTCATATGTTGATCCTTCCTCACATGATGGGAAGCTGTATGCTCTGCCTGCCGCCACGGGCAAAGTCCTCTGGCAGCAGTCTGGCACTACCGAATACACACCAGCGGTGGCCAACGGAGTGGTCTATGCCGTCTCGCCGAATGGGTTGGCCGCGCTCGATGCGACTACCGGTCACCTCCGCTGGGTTACTCCTTCTACAGTTATAGTAGGCGGCTCGCCCGCAGTAGCTCACGGCATAGTCTATGTAGCAGGAGTAGATCAGGTATATGCCTTTGATGCAGTTACTGGCCACACTCGCTGGATCTCCGACCCCGTTGAAGGCACTCAAGGCTCATCGCCAGCGGTGGCCAACGGGGTGGTCTATGTCCGCTCGGGGGCCGGGTTGGCCGCGTTCGATGTGACTACTGGCCACACTCGCTGGACCTCTGTTGGAGGCAGCATTGATGGCAACTCTTCGCCAACCGTGGCCAACGGTCTAGTCTATATTGGGTCGCGGAATGGAGGGTTGGCCGCGTACGATGCGGCTACCGGTCACCTCCGCTGGGTTACTCCTTCTACGGCAGGCAGTACTGGTTCCTCGCCAGCAGTAGCTCACGGCATAGTCTATATAGCAGAAAGCCAGGTATATGCCTTTGATGCGACTACCGGCCACACCCGCTGGATCTCCAACTTCGCTGGAGCTTACAATGGCGACTCACCACTAGTAGCCAACGGCGTGGTCTACGTCGTCTCGGCGGGGGATAACAAGGTGTATGCTCTTGATGCGACCACTGGCAGTACTCTCTGGGTCTCTCCTCCTACCGGAGCCCAGGTCTCCTCCACGCCCGCGGTAGCCAACGGTGTGGTCTACGTCGTCTCGGATAAGGTGTATGCGTTTCATCTCCCCGGTACATGATTCGAGGTGTTCTTGCTTTGCAAGCATTGCGCACCATAGACGAGCTGTTCTTGGGTATTTAAGAATATGCCACCTCGCATTCTGCTGTACTCCGTGAGGCAGCCTTTCGTAGCAAAAAAGCCGTAAAGGGCTGCCTATCTATGGCAGGGATATTAAGAGAATGTCTGCTCCGACACCTTCTCTCGGCATTTGCTGCATACGTATTCCTGATTGCGTAGGTCGGCAAGAAATTTCGCTTCAGCATCGTACACGTAACAAAATGCCCTGCGATGGCACCCGGATCGCCAGCGTCTCCAGTATTGGAACGATGGGGAACGCCTACCCATTCCAGCGGCGTAGCGACCAAACACCTGTTCCAGCGGAGCCTCGCTTTCGAGAAGATCATCCAGGGGGTCAGTTACAAGTAAGGTTTCAATGGTCTCTCCAATGACTATCCAGGAGCCACTAACCAAAAACAGGTGGGATGCGTCGGGGACGTCGATGCCGTTGTCGCGCCCGTCCAGCAGTTCCACCTGGTGTCCCTGGTCAGGAGTTCCCGCACTTCTTGCTGGGCAAAGGCATACTCTTCCTCTGTTTGGATGGCCTGGAACGAGCCGCCCTGCCTGAACTCAAGGTCATAGCCGAGGTCGAGCTGCAAGGTTTTGAAGACCTCCAGGCTGCCCATGCTGAGGGTTGAGGAGAGATCAGGCGTGTGACCCCAGCCGGTTGCCCAGAGCGTCCCGGCGTTCAGCCCGGAAGCTTCTGCGGCAAGCTCGCTTTGCTCCAGCAGGGTCACATGGCGACCATATTGGGCGAGATGACAGGCGGTCGCGGTACCCGCGATCCCGCCGCCGATGACGAGGATGTCGGTCTGGTGCATACGCTTCTCCTGTGTATGTGTCGTACTCAGTGCATTATCTTACACCGGCAGCCTGTGCGCAAAAGACCGCCGCAGAACACAATGAGACTGTAAGAGAAACAGTAAAAGAGGAGGGCACGAGAGGTGGGAAGTTATCGCTCGCGGAGTATCTACCAGCTTCACATTCAGCTCGAGGAGATCGAGTCAGCGATCCTCACCACAATGATCATGAGCGCTCGCGTACCTGGGTAGGTGCTCACTTTGATCCCGAACTCTTCTCCGTGCAGCAGTTCAACTCGGCCTTTGCTGTGGAGTAAGTGTGTGTTAGCGATTGGCAAACCACACGGCGTAATCCTCTACCAGCTGCCGCGCCTCGGTACCAGCCTCCGTAGCCTTCAGATCACACAAAGGGAGTTCATTGACCCCATGTTTATGCTTCACCGCCACGATGGTGCCATAGGTCTCATCCAGGAAGGTGATTGCCAGAACGCTGACCCGAGCGCCCTGACGTACCGGCCCGCGCTGATATTCCTCCACAGTTGCCTCAAAAGGCAAGACCAGGTGCTCTTCCAGGTAGGCTTGCCAGGCACGAAACACCGCGAACTCGTCGTGACCCTGTGCCCGGTTCACGATCGCTTGAATCCGTTGGCCTTGTTCTCCCCCCAGATAGAGCCAGCTCGTTTGGGACTCAAGCTCCGCGACGGCCGCAGCCACATCGTCCTCGGTGTCACGTGCTGCTGCAGGTTCCACTTCATCGAGCGACAGATTCATTTCTGACCAGGACAGTCCCTCTTCTTCACTCCAGGCAATATGGGCTGGCGGTATACTCTTCAGCGTGAGGCTATCCCATTGGATCGTCAAGATCTCCGCCTCATCAAGGATGGCACTGATGCGTCCCTGCCACCTACCAATATCGCGACCCGTATCCGGGTCTGTGACGCCCGGTTTGACCACGACGCTCTCGCCAATGGTCCAATTTCTACTTTTCATAGTTCTTCCCATGTTCAAACATGCTTGTACCCGTACATCATACTCGGAAGTATCAGTATTGCTTATACTCCCTCACTTTTTTGCAGAAAGCTTCGTCTCATCTCTCACCCAACCTCCTGTCAGCTTAAACGTCACGACTTCCTTGAAATCATGCAGCGCTTCGAGCATCTCCTGCAAGGTCATTTGTTGCTGCGTCCCGCGCTTCCACGCCGGCCTGTCCAGCGTTCCGAGCACCAGGTAATCGTTGCCAACGACATCTGGTTTTTGCTCGGTGAAAAAGGAGGCAAGAAAATGTTCCACGTCGTCTTGATGAGCAATGAGCAGATCACAGAAGGGGCAGTAGCGGCATGTCTTGTTGAGAGAGAGCACCTGCATTGGATCGACATGGATCACCAATGGCAGCTTCCGCTGGTGCATCTTGTTATCGCACTGTGGGCACCTCGTAAACCGCACGTCCTCATAGGGATTGAGAAAGAAGCGGTAACGCGGGGGCTGCTTGCCCAGCTGTGTCGTGGTTTTCTTTTTCCGATTCGCCATTATTCTATTGTTACTCCTTGATAAAAGTGATAGATTGCTTAAGCTTGCTGTGCTTATAAGGCTCGTTCAGCGCGACCATATCCGGCGGGCCTGTTCGCCGGAATTCGGGCAGCGCTGCCAGGTTATTTTTTGCGAGAGTGTACTGCGGGTCGATCTCAAGCGCGCGTTTCAAAGCCGCCTCGGCCTCGTCGTAGCGTGCCTGCATCATCAAGCATATCCCCAGGTTGCCCCAGGGCTGCGGCAAGCAATCACTCATGGCAATCGATGCCTGAAAAGCCTGTCCAGCTTCTTGCCACCTCTCAGCCTCCATCAATGTCAGGCCC
>WNGE01010575.1_pt1 | contig 13708 bp, 16 predicted proteins | sample 5400651 | NCBI WGS metagenome assembly WNGE01 (sample SAMN13153370, study PRJNA577476) | soil metagenome | isolation source: 60 cm soil or saprolite under grassland replicate 2 | place: USA:California | collected 2016-06-15 | reverse complement strand
CGACCCAGACGACGCGGCCGCTGCCGTGATCGACGACCACGGTCAGGAAGCGCCGGCCGCGCCGGTAGCTGATCTCGTCGATCCCGATCCGCTCCAGCCCGTCCAGCCGCGGCCGCGCCTCGGCGACGACGCGGCCGACGATCCGCGCCACGCTCCGCCAGGTCACGCGCAAGAGCCGGCTGATCACGCTGAACGCCGACCGCTGCGCCAGCCAGGCGACCAGCTGCTCGAAGGCGCGCGTGAAGCGCGCTCCCGGCCGCGCCCAGGGCACCGCCTCGCTCACCACCCGCCGGCAGCCCGGGCAGACGAAACGGCGCAGCGCGTACTCGAGAAAGCACCGCCTGCGAGCGAGATCGAGATGCCGCCAGCGCCGCAGCCGCCGGTCATAGCCGGCCCGGCCGACACACCCGCAACGGGCACAGACAAGCCGCCGGCGCCGCAACCGCAACCCGACCACCACCACATCCCGCTCGAACCGCACCGCCGCGACGCTCACGCCCGGGATCCCCAACAGCCGCTTGAATGCCGTACCGACGCGCATCTCCGCCTCCTCGCACCCGCTGGACTCGACACCGCGAGCCTACGAGCGGCGAGATGCGCGTCGCATCGCCCAGTCCCAGCCCACACAAAGAGCAGAAGCCCCACTCGAGTCAGGTTGCGGCGCGTCGAGAACTCAGGGTGCCGGCTCAGGGAGGCGCCCCGATGTCGCGAGGGCTGCGCGGGCGCAAGCTCGCTCCATGCAGTCAATCGAAGGGGAGGACCTCATGAGCACGACGCAATTCGCAGATGCAGTGGCCGCCGGCCCCGTGCTCGCCTCCCGCGAGAGCGACGGCATGGCGCACAACGACTGGAGAGAGCTCGCGGCCCGCGAGAACGATGGCCTCGAGGTCTCGCTCCGCTGGAGCAAGTCGGCCGACCGGGTGAAGGTCGCCGTCGCCGACGCAAAGCTCGACGAAGAGTTCGAGTTCGACGTCGCAGGCGCCGACGCGCTTGCGGCCTTCTACCACCCGTTCGCGTATGCGGCTGCCCGGGGCCTGTGCTTCGGCGAAGCGGCGCGCGATTCCCTCGATCTACAGCCGCTGAGCTGAAAAGGAGCACAAAGATGTCACCGCTCAAGCACTCGAAGAACCTCGCGGCCCGGATGGGTCGCTGGAGCGCGGGCCACTGGAAGACAGCCGTCTTCGGCTGGCTCGCGTTCGTCGTCGTCGCTGCCTTCCTGGGCATGCAGATCGGCACCAAGAGCATCGACCAGAACGACGCGAACGTCGGCCAGTCCCGCGCCGCCGATCGGATCATCAACGACGCGGGCTTCAACCTCGACAAGAACGGCGAGAACATCAAGGTGCAGGGCGAGATGGTGCTCGTCCAGTCGAAGACCTTGTCCGCGAAGGATCCTGCCTTCAAGGCGGTCATCAAGGACGTCGAGAAGACGCTCGCCAGGTTCCCCCAGGTGCGCGAGCTGCGCTCGCCGCTTGCTCCCGCTGAGGCCGATCTGATCTCCAAGGACGGCCATTCGGCGTTGCTTCAGTACACGCCGACCGGCACTTACGAAGAGGCGGTCCTGTACATCGACACGATCGTCGCCGCCGTGGACAAGGTCGAGTCCCGCCACGCCGGCTTCCTCGTCGACGAGACCGGCAGCGTCTCCACCCAGAAAGCCGTCCAGAGCTCGATTCAGGGCGGGCTGAAGACGGCCGGCCTGGTCTCGATCCCGCTCACGATCATCATCCTGATGATCGTCCTCGGATCGCTCGTCGCGGCGCTGATCCCGCTGCTGCTGGGCATTACCTCAGTCGTCGCCGCTTCGGGCCTGATCGCATTCGCGAGCCAGGGTGTTCCGATGAGCGAGAACATCATGGAGGTCGTCCTGCTCGTCGGGCTCGCCGTCGGCGTCGACTACTCGCTCTTCTACCTCAGGCGTGAGCGCGAGGAGCGGAGAGCCGGTCGCAGTGAGGGTGCCGCACTCGAAGCCGCCGCCGCAACCTCGGGCCGTGCCGTCCTCGTCTCGGGCGTCACCGTCCTGATCGCGATGGCCGGAATGTTCCTCTCCGGCAGCAAGGAGTTCATGTCCTTCTCGGTCGGGACGATGATCGTCGTCGCGGTCGCGATGGTGGGCTCTCTCACCGTCCTGCCTGCCCTGCTCTCGAAGCTCGGCGACCGGGTCGAGAAGGGTCGCATCCCGTTTGTGCACCGCTTCCGCCGCGGAAGCGGCGAGAGTCGCGTGTGGGGCTCGATCCTCGATGCGGTGCTGCGGCGCCCGGTCGTCTCGGCCCTCGCCGCAGGTGCGGTGCTCGTGGCGCTCGCAGTGCCGGCGCTCGGCATGCACACCACGCAGACCGGGACCGAGGGAATCAGGATCGCAGCGATCGAGCCGGTCGAGCGTGTGATCGAGGCCTATCCGGGCACGCCGGAGCCGGCCGTGGTCGCAATCAAGGCCGCCGACGTGAACGCCGCCCCCGTGCGCAAGGCGATCGCGGAGCTGGAGCGGAAGGCGCTGGCAACCGGTCAGATGAATGCGCCGATCGATGTCACGACCAACCCCGACGGAACCGTCGCCAAGGTCGAGATTCCGCTCGACGGGAAGGGCACCGACGACGCCTCGAACGCGGCGCTCGCAACCTTGCGCAGGACGCTGCTGCCGCAGACGCTCGGACAGGTCGACGGCGTCGAATACGCCGTTACCGGGCTCACGGCGAACTCGAAGGACTTCAACGAGTCGCAGGTGAAGGCGATACCGCTCGTCTTCGGCTTCGTCCTCCTGCTCGCGTTCGGCCTGCTGCTCGCCACGTTCCGGTCGATCGTGATCGCGGTCAAGGCGATCATCCTCAACCTGCTGTCAGTCGCAGCCGCGTACGGCATGCTCGTCGCGGTCTTCCAGTGGGGCTGGGGCGAGAACCTGCTCGACTTCCAGTCGAACGGCGGGATCGCGAACTGGCTGCCGGTGTTCCTGTTCGTGATCCTGTTCGGGCTTTCGATGGACTACCACGTGTTCATCCTCAGCCGCATCCGGGAGGCGTACGACCGCGGCCTCTCCACCGACGAGGCGATCGCACACGGGATCAAGACAACAGCCGGAACGGTTACGAGTGCCGCAGTCGTAATGGTCGGCGTGTTCTCCGTGTTCACCCTGCTGCCGTACGTCGACCTGAAGGAGATGGGCATCGGCCTCGCAGCCGCAGTCCTGATCGACGCGACGATCGTCCGCGCCGTCCTCCTGCCGGCGTCGATGAAGCTGCTCGGCGACTCGAACTGGTACCTGCCGAAGTGGCTGCAGTGGCTGCCGAGGCTCGAGCACGAGTCAGCACCGGCGGCGACGCCGGTCCCGGCAGCTGCGTAGTCCGGATGTCCAACGCGCCCTCGGCCTCGACTTCACGAGGCCGGGGGCGCACCTCTCTCTCGAGACGAAGGAGCCTTCTCATGACCGTGTCCGCAATCGATGCGACGAGCGCCCGCAGTTCCGGTCGCACCACGCTCGTACTCGCCGGCCTTGGGATCGGCGTCCTCGCGCTCCACGTGATCGACGACTCGTTTCTCCAGCCGCAGCCGGGCACGTCGGCCGGAGACCACCTCGCCGGCGGGCTCGTGCCGCTCACGCTGATCTGCGTCGCGGCCGCTGCGTACCCGCGCGTCTCTGCCGGTGTCCGTGCCGCGCTCGCGCTCGTGTTCGGGCTCCTCGCGCTCATCATCGGGACAGCCGAGGCGGGCTACTACACCTTGAGGGTCGGTCCGTCCGGCGACGACTACACCGGGCTGCTGGCGATCCCGGCGGGGCTCCTGCTCCTCGGCCTCGGCGCCGCAACGCTCTGGAAGACGCGGAAGCTGCACGACAGCAGGCGCCGCCGCTATCTGCGCAGATCGCTCATCGCGGCGGCGGGCCTCGTGGTCGCCGCGGAGGTCATGTTCCCGATCGCGCTCGGCTACGGAACGACGCACATCCTGCGGCCGGTCGTGCCTGCCGCGAACCTCGGGACGGCGTACGAAGACGTGACGTTCACGACGAGCGACGGTCTCGAGCTATCCGGCTGGTACGTCCCGTCGCGAAACGGCGCCGCAGTGATCGCCTTTCCCGGTCGCAGTGGTCCGCAAAAGCCTGCACGATTCCTCGCCCGCCACGGCTACGGCGTCCTGCTCTTCGACCGGCGCGGCGAGAGCGAGAGCGACGGCGACGGCAACCTCTTCGGCTGGCGCGGCGACAAGGACATCCTGGCGGCGATCGAGTTTCTGAAGAGTCGGCCGGATGTCGACCCTGGCCGCATCGCCGGCATCGGCCTCTCCGTCGGCGGCGAGCTCATGCTGCAGGCCGCGGTCGAGACGGACGATCTGGCGGCGGTCATCTCTGACGGAGCCGGCACCCGTTCGTTCGCGGAGGAGCTCGAGGAGCTTCACGGCCCGAGCAAGTGGCTCGCGCTCCCGATGCTCGCCGTCAAGACGGCATCAGTCGCGGTGTTCTCGAACACCGCACCTCCACCCAAGCTGTCCGACCTCGTGCCGCGGATCCACCAGCCGCTCTTGCTGATCTGGGCCACGGATGGAGGCGTCGAGACCATGAACCCCACCTACTTCCGCCTCGCCCAGGGGCCGAAGTCGATCTGGGGGATCCCCGAGATCGGACACATGGGCGGGATCACCGCACGCCCGAAGGAGTACGAGCGCCGCGTGATCGCCTTCCTCGAGGGTGCCCTGCCGAGCGATGAGTGACTACTCAGGCGACGTCCTCGACGTCCTCGTAGTCCGGGTACTGAGGTGGCGCGTCGCCGACGGACGCGAGGAGTCGTGGGTAGGGCCCGCCACCGTCGGCAACGACCTCTCGCAGGGTTAGACGTACGCGCCACTCGTCGCCGAAGTCGAAGAGATAGGCGATCCGTTGACCCTTAGCAAGGTCGAGGGCGTCGATGCGGATCTCGGCGCTCTGCGGAGATGGACCGATGGCGAACAGGTCGAACGGATTGGGCTCGGCGGCGTGCCAGGGATGGGTGTACTCGTCGCCTGCGGGCGACCAGAACTTGCCGTCCAACCAGAAGGAGTACAGGTGGTCGTCGTCCCAGCCGAACGCGTCCTGGAGCGCGTAATGGACGTCGACGAGCGTCTGGTCGCTGCGGACCGCGATCGTGCGGTTGACGCCGCGGAAGCCAACGAGGTCCGCCTTGAGAACGTAGACGTGTTTCGACACGAGTTCCTCCTTCCGTCGGGGCACACGCTGACGCTAGCCGCAGGGGATGACGGACACGGTCCAGAAATCCGACCGCGACTTCATGGGAGCCGCAGTTGCTCGCCAGAGGGGGGTGGCTGGGTCAGGAGCACGGTCCCTTCGAAAACTTCGGGACCGAGAAAGGCCCGCATGAGGCGTTCGTGGAACTGGTGGCGGAGCAGCTGGGCTTCGAGGCGGACGGCGGCCGAGTACTCGGCGGGATCGGACGGCCTCTCGCCCGGAAGCCTCCGCTCGAGGATCCGCTCGGCCGCCCAGCCGTAGACGGCGTTTGCCGCGACCTCGACCTCGAGCATTCGGTACGGCAGGTACTCGCGCAGACGACCCTTTGCCAATCCGGTGCGGCGGGCGCCGCGTTCGAGCGACTTGAATTCACGGCGGCCCTCGAACACGGTGACGACGCCGCTCTCGGGGTCGAACTCGGCCTCGATCTGGGCGTCCTCGTCCTTGCGGGCGATCTCGCGAACCCATCCGCTCCCGTGGTGGCGGACGATCAACGCGATCAGCTCCGCCCCGAAACCGGCTGCTTCCGCAAAGACGCTCAGGCGCGACCCCGGCTCCACAGAGGCGCGGGCACGCAGGTTCCCGCTCACCCGTGCCCAGCCGAGCGGTCCCGGTGAGGGCACCTCGTACTGCCGGAGTGAGAGGGACAGGCCGGGATCGGTCGCCATTTCGATCGACGTCCCCGGCGGTACGCGGGTGGGGTCGAAGAGGAGCGAAACCGTACGCCGCTCTCCCGCGTGCAGTCGAACCGGCGACTGCTTGAAACGCATCGCGGCGTCGCGTGCGGCGTTGCTGCCGTCCTCGGGCTGCCGACGTTCTGCTAGTTCCGGCGCGCCTGTTGGCGAGTCCTCCTCGAGTGGCGGCTTCATGGTGGGAGCATCGCCGTGGGCGAAACCGACTTGCCCGGGAGCGTCGAACGCCGCGCGGAGGGCTTCGTTGAGGGCCTTCAGGCCGATCTCGTCACGGGCTGTGATCGCCCTCCCGGCCCGTACGAGGCGCGCGCCGGTGCGTCGTTCCTCGGCCTCGACGAGCGGGCGAAGCACGCGCTCGATCGCGGCCGCGAGCTTCTGGACGAGCGGATGCGACTCGTTCAAGCCGCTCCGGTCGACACGGACGACGACCTGCGGGCGAGGAGAGTCGAGCGCTTCCTGTTGCAGACGCTCGATCGCCTCGCACCAGACCTCCCCATACAGATGGCGTGCCCCGGGCCGCCCCTCGAGCCCGGCGAGCGTTGCCTCGTGTGCTGCCCGCCCCGACCGGACGACGAGCCCGCCGCGGCGCGCCGCGCGCGACGGGCCAAGCGGGATCGGCTGCGCCGCTCGCCTGACGACGATCCGCGCGCTGATCCCATGCTGAACCTGCACCTCGCCCTCGAAGAGGACGGGGCGCTCGGGGTCGGGCTCGGGTGGGGAGTAGGCGACGAGCTCGAGCGGGTCCTCGGGGAGCTCGAGGAAGAGCTCGCGCTCGGGATCCTCGAGGAGCGGCCGAAGCTGTACGAGGTTGGCCACGAGGGTGCGGAGCCGCGCATTCGGCGGAAGCCGGCGCTGAGCGAGCGGCACCGTCACCCGCGTTCCGTCCCGGTCGATCCCGAAGGCTCGCCGCACAGCGGGCGTCGCCGGCTCGTCGAGGACGTGTGCGAACGCGTACGGCTCGTCGCCGGGTGCGGGAAAGAACCACGACTCGACCGCCCGCCCGGCTCGCACGCCCTGGATTCGCCCGCCGCCCTGGGCAAGCCAGACATCGCGCAGGCCGCGCCCGAAGAGGCCGCGCTGGTCGGCGTGCTCGGGGACAACCCCGAGTGCGCCGAGCCTGCGGTCGACGGTTGCGGCGTCGACGCCTTCGCCGTCGTCAGCGCAGACGATCTCGTGGCGCCAGTCGAGAAGCGCCGGTACCCGGAGGCGGCGAAGCTCCCGCCGCCAGCCTTCGAGAAACTCGGGATCCGGAGCGCCGAAGCGGAGGTGGATGCGGCCGCGCCGTCGTCCGGCGGCGGCGATCGCGGCATCGGCGTTGGTCAGGAGCTCCGGGACGATCTGAGTGAGGTCGATCCCCGCCTGAGCGAAGTTCTCTCTGAAGTAGCGGCCGCGAACGCTGCCGTGGCGAAGCGTTGTGGGATCGAGAGTCGCCACAGTCCGGAGAATAAGCCGACGGCAGGTCGGTCTCTCCGATCCTTGGCAGAGTGGGCCCGTGAGCGGGCGATCGCGATCCGCTGCAGCCGGGGCGGCGGCTGCAACCGTCTGGGCGCTGCAAGAGCCGCTCGACCAGAGGCTCCTGCGCTGCGATTACTCCGACGTTGCCCTCCTCGGCAAAGCGGTGACGCGCGGCCCAGGCTGGCGCGTTGCCGGACTGGCGATCCACGTCGTGAACGGTGCCATCTTCGGGCTGGTATTTCACGAGCTTCGGCGCGGGCGCCGGCTCGATCCCCGCAGGCTTGCGCTCGGAATGGCCGTCGGTGAGCATGTGGGCCTGTACCCGCTCTCCTACTTCGTCGACCGCTGGCACCCGGCGCGCGGTGAGCCCGGAGTCCCGCCACTGTTGACGAATCCGCGTGCGTTCGCGCAGGCGACCTGGCGCCACGTGCTCTTCGGCGTCGTGCTCGGACGACTGAGCGAAAGGTACGAGTTGCGTCACCCGACGCCGAGGCGGTCTTAACGGGGCGCCAGCGCCGCGGCCGTCTTGGTGAGCTCTCGGAGATGAGCCGCGGTCAGGTCTTCCTGGCACAACCCGTACTGCAAAGGCGCTGCTGTGCCACCCACATACACGTTCGGGGATGCAGGGTCGATCCAGGCGCGCGAACGGCTTATGCACTCGTTCTTGACGTACACACGCCAGGCCCTCTCGCCAGTCGCAAAATGACTGCGGCCGGTGGCATCTCCGAGACGTGACCAGATCACCTTGATGCGCGCGTTGATCCGCGCATTCAAAGCAAGGATGCGACGACCCGAGCAGCTCTGCATGTCAATCGTCGAGACGGGGTGCTTCGGACACGGGAAGGTCGCCACCGAACCCGGAGGAGCTGAGGTCGGCAGAAAAGGTGGCTTGATGCGGGGTGCTGCGACGGTGCGAGTAGACGTCGGGTCCGCTCCGGTCTGGCCGCTCTCGGAGCAGCCGGCAACGATCATGACGAAGAGCAGTGCAGCGATCGAGGACCGCATCCCCTCGAGTCTTGCACCCGAACGGCTCGCGTACACATAGCGGGCGAACGAGCCTCGAGGGGCGAGAGTTCAGCCTTTGACCCGGCGGGTGCGTTTGCGCGCATGCGCGTGCGGTCGCGACGCGAGCAGGGCGAGCAGGGCGAAGGCGACGAAGTTGCGGAACGTTGGCTCCGGCCAGCGAACCTGAGCAGCACCGTGGAACCAGGAGGGGTCGACGAGGAAGACGATGGCTGCGATCACGACCTTGCCGAACCAGCCGACGACGAGGAAGAGCGTCGCAAGAACGATGCCCCAGAAGCCCAGCTCCGGAAGGCCTAATGCCGATGCAAAGTCGAGCACGTTCCAAGCGATCCAGAACGTCAGCGGGCCGAGCAGGATCGCTGCGATGATTGCTGCGAGCGCAACGGCAAGCCCGCCGGCTACGAGGGCGCCGATCCCGAGGATGCGCAGCACGATGCCGAGGACGGGATTCACCCGTCGAGTCTATGACGCGTCGAGGTGACTGGTTGCCGTTGGGCTTGGCTTCGATGCAACACCGATGATTTCGCCGGCGCCGGCGAGTCTGTTGGGTTCACGGAGGTCACAGTCGGGCGTGCGCCCACGCGCTCGGAGATCGATCAGGAGACAGGAGATGCGCAAATGAACGTCACTCAGAAGAAAGGCGCCGAACAGGGAGCATGGCCGGGGGCTATCGCTGCGATCACGCTGTTCGTGGAGGACTTGGAGGCGGCGAAGCGCTTCTACGAGGAGGTCTTCGACCTGCCGTTGGTGTTCGAGGACGACAACTCGACGGTGTTCAGGTTCGGCGAAACGATCGTCAATCTGCTGAAGACGAGCGACGGTTCCAGTTCACGCTCAGCGTGGACGATGTCGACGCGATGTGCGAGGAGCTGAAAGAGCGTGGAGTTGACCTCTTGAATGGACCGATGGATCGACCGTGGGGGATACGCACTGCCAGTTTCCGGGACCCGGGCGGACACGTTTGGGAGATCGCCCACTAGCGACCGAGGGTAGGCGACCATCGCCTGCGCGAGTGTTCGCGTCCCTTGAGCGGGTGCGGTGTTCAGGGAGCGAGCGCCAAGAACGCGAACCGACCCGTGCGCTGCCTGCTGCTGACAGTGATGCGCCAACAGCCGACACTCGGCACGATCACGATCGAGGGGAAGTACCCGCTCCCTCCCGTTACCGGGAACCGCTGCCGGAACCGACCGATCCCGTCGAGCCGCTGCCCGACCAAGGTGACTGTGGCCGAGGCGCTGCGGACGTGCCAAAGGATCTTCGTAGCGTAGGAGCCGGGGATGCCACCGCGGGGAGTGATCAGTACCCGGTCAGGCTGCGTCTTCCACGGCCCCTGGCTCCGTTGCGTCCGCGCGTGCGGCTGAGATGCGGACTGTTCATTCCGAGACGCGGCGGAGGTAGTCGGCGAGGCCGTCGCCGTCGGGTGTGTGGAGGCTCAGCATCCGCGCGGGCCCGGATCCGCAGTGGTTGAGCGTGTGCTGCACACCGCGCGGGACCGAGATGAGTGTGTCTGGGCCGACGGTGTGTCTCGTCCCCGCGAGCGTCGCCTCCAGCTCGCCTTCGATCACGAAGAACGAGTTGACCTGGCTGTCTTGATGGTGAAGCGGCAGATCCGGATGCGGTCCACGGAGATGCCATTCGACGACGCACAGGTCGGGTAGCGCGCACTTGAGCGAGCACAGCCGATGCCCGGACTCCCAGCCCGCGCCGCCGACGTCGGGGCTGACGATCGCTTCGCTTGCCGGCAGGCCGCCCCTGGCGGGCACCGCGGAGATGTCCCACTCGACCTCGATGCCGTCGCGGGCGCCGCGCATGAACGCTGCGAACCCCCCGTCGTGCGCGTGGATGGTGAGCCAGCGCGCGGGGCGGCCGCTGTCGTTGCGGAACGAGTGGGCTACCTGCGGCGGCGCGGCGGCGAATCCGCCGGAGGAGACCGTGATCGTCTCGGCCTCGCGCCCGATCTCGAAGGTCAGTTCGCCCTCGAGGACGTAGAAGGCATCGGTGTGCTCGTAGTGAAGGCGCGGGCCGGCCACCTGTTCGCCCGCCGAGTACCGCGCGTGGGTGATTGTGACTTCCTCGCGCGCGACGAGGATGCTGATCTCGCGCTTCTCGCCGCGAAGGATCGCCTCCCCATCGGTGATCGGGACGATCACGCCGCCGGTGTCGACGTCGGCATTCATTGCCTGGCGTCTGCCCCGATTCTCGCGTCCCTGGAATCGGAGGCCCACTGCGGGCGGGCCTCGTCCGTTTCTACTCGCCATACAGGTCGTTCCAGCCGATGGCGTCCCAGGTTGCGTCGTTCGGGCAGCTCTCGCGTGCGTCGATGATCGCCTCCGCGACCGTCGCGCCGCCGCCGGTCGCGTTCCAGTACCGTCCGTCGGCCGACCGGAATTCGACAGCGAGGATCCGCTGCTCGAGCGCCGCAGGCGCCGTGGGGAGCCGCTCGGCGGGGAAGAGCGGTAGCACGGACGGCGCTACGGCGAACAGGCGCGCGTAGAACTCGTCCATCAGCTCGTCCCCGTGCGGTGCCACGAGGTCGAAGCTCGTCTCGGGTGCTTCCAGGTTGAGGTTCATCCCATTCTCCTTCGCGTGTTCGTGTGCTCGGGTGCAGGTTCGCGTACGCCGCTCGCGGCTCCAGCGCGCTCACCGATGATCTCGCTGCTCGCCGAGCTCGCCGTGTGCACGCCGCACTCCTCGGCCGGCCGTGCTCACGCGACGGCCGCCAGTTCCTCATCCGCCGCTCCGGCGAACGTCGCTTCCGCGACGATCTTGAACGCCGCGTTCCACGCGCGCTCGTAGTCGGGGGTCGAGGGCGGCCCCGCGATCGCGGCCATCGCGTCGAGCGCCACCGCGCCGACGACTGGGTAGTGCTCGGGGCTCGCGCCGTAGGCGGCATGGCGGGCGGCGCCCAGCGCGTGCGGCGTCGGCACGATCGCGTCCTCGTCGGCGTCGTCGGGCAGGGTGTTGATGCGGGTTGTAACCATCACGGACATGAGCGGTCCTTTCTCGGAGGGGGCAGCTGTCATGGCGCTGGGGTGAGGCCGTGGCGGCGCATCAATGTTGCGATCGCTGCGAGGTCGGGCGGGCCGCCGGCTCCGGCGTCGAGGATCGCCGCGACCTCGCGGAAATAGTCGGGGCCGAGGATGCCCGGGGTGACAATCGCGAGCGCCTTGGCGTCGACGTCGTGGGTGTTGTCGAAGTGGTGGACGGCACTGCGGGGGATGCAGAGCGCCTCGCCGGGGCCGACGTCGGTCGCCGTGCCCTCGATCGTCCAGGTCAGGACGCCTTCGAGTCCGTAGATCGTCTCCTCGTAGCCGTCGTGGCTGTGTGCGGCCGCGACCTTCGCGCCGGCGGGAACGTCGAACTCGAAGACCGCGACCGACCCTGCCGACTGCTCGCCCTCGACCAGGAAGCGGATCGCCATCTGTCCGACCTTGATCTCTTCGCCCGTCCTTGTTGTCATCGTGGCTTCCTCTCTCTTGCGTTGGTGGTAAAGTGACTTGACGATACATGGTCGCGAACAATCCGTCAAGTCTTTTTACTAACTCTGCAGCCGCAGCGGAGCAACCGTTCGGGCCGCCGCTGATCGGCGCGCTCCTGCGCATCCCCTGGGAGGCGGTGCAACGGCGCATGCTCGAGCGGCTGCACGAGCGCGGCTTCGACGACCTCGACGCGGCGCACCTCAACGTCTTCCAGTACCCCGGACCGCAAGGTGCGAGGCCGACCGAACTTGCCACCCGGCTACGGATCAGCAAACAGGCCCTCAACTACCTCCTCGGCGAACTCGAGCGCCTCGACTACCTCGAGCGCCGACCAGACCCCGACGACCAGCGATCCAAACGCGTCGCCCTCACCACACGCGGCACCTCCGCGATCAGCGTGATCCGCGAAGCCGTCGGCGAAGTAGAAACCGCCTGGGCACAGCAGATCGGCCCGGAACGCTTCGCCCAACTCCGCAACCTCCTAATCGACCTCAACCAGCCGACCCAGTAGCTCGGTATCCCTCGGCCGCGGCGGCTGGTCATCCCGTTGGCCGACCCTGCGCCCAGCCAACGAGCCGAAGCGCCAACTGCCGTCTGCCGACGAGCGGCTACTCGGCGGGACGTCATCACGCGTGTCTGAGGTAGATCCCGACTGGGGAGAAGTTCCCGAGCGATCGTGACCCGGGTCCTCCACATCGACGACGAAGCGCCGATCCGGCTGCTCGCCCGCGTCAACCTCGAGTGGCAGGCCGAGATGGAAGTAATCGAGGCCACAGACGGGCGGACCGGTGTGCGACTGGCAAAGCGCGAGCTGCCGGACCTGATCCTGCTCAACGTGAATTTGCCCGGGCTCGACGGATGGCAAGTGGCGGAGGAGCTGCAGAAGGATCAGGAGACGCGCGAGATCCCGATCGTCTTCCTTACCGACCGGTCCGAGCTCAAGGACCTCGCCCGCGGGCTCGAGCTCGGCGCAGTCGACTACATCACCAAGCCCTTCAACCCCCTCGAACTGGCCCCACGCATCCGCGGGCTGCTGGAACGCCTCGAGCGCGGTGAGCGAGACGAGCTGCGGCGGGAGAAGATCTCGGAACTGCGCGCGCTGATGGGCGCCGATAGCGCCGACTCGCCTGCGTGAGCACGTGAGGCCAGAACCGCCTGCCACAGTTCGGGAATGTCACCCGAGGCCGCTGCAGGGTCAGTCGTCCTCGTGGTCGGCGGTTGCGGTTGCATACCGCGGGCGCCCGGTGGGCCGGTAGACCTGGATCGTTACGCCCTTGGAGTCGGCTCGCGAGTCGACCAGGTCAAGCGCGATGTCCGGGCCGGCGTCAGGGAACAGCCGCGTGCCCTGGCCGAGGACTACCGGGACGATGAGCAGGGTCATCTCGTCGACGAGGCTGTTATCGAGCAGCCAGCGGATCAGGGCGCCGCTGCCGTGCACCTGCAGCTCGCCCCCCGGCTTCGCTTTCAGCTCGCCGATGGCCGCCGCGACGTCGCCGGAGAGGACGGTCGTGTCCGCCCAGCGCGGGTCGGTGAGCGTGGTCGATACGAGGTACTTGGGCTTTGTGTTCAAGGCATCTGTGATCGGGTGGTTGCGCGGATCTTCCGCCGCGGCGCGAGCCCGCTCCTCTGCGCCCCAGTAGCCGGCGAAGAGCTCGTAGGTCCGCCGGCCGAACAGGAACGCGTCGGCGCGCTGGTAGGTCTGGTCGATGAACGTCATCGTCTCGTTGTCGAACACCCCCATGGCCCATCCGCCGCGCTCGAATCCGTTCCTGCGGTCCTCGTCCGACGCGCCGCCGTTTCCCTGCATCACTCCATCGACGGTGACTTGGGTCATGGTGGCCAGCTTC
>WNGE01017656.1_pt1 | contig 13709 bp, 8 predicted proteins | sample 5400651 | NCBI WGS metagenome assembly WNGE01 (sample SAMN13153370, study PRJNA577476) | soil metagenome | isolation source: 60 cm soil or saprolite under grassland replicate 2 | place: USA:California | collected 2016-06-15 | reverse complement strand
ATAAAGGTCGCAATTGACCGGAAGCGTCAATTCGTGCTATTATACCCCAACGTAGTCAATCCAACGTATACGGTTTAGAGCAGTGTCTATGGAAAACGTTGTACCGGGCGCTCTACAACGCCTGAGGGCCGCAGATATCATTCGCATGGCAGGATTGGCGGCGGCCTCAGTGGGCCAGGAGTATTGTCGCACCGGCGTAGTACACAGTACGCAGCGGCAGGGCGCTCGTCTCTCTGGCGTTGTCGAGGTTCTTCATCCTGCGGTGCCAGCGGAGGAGACGGATAGTCGGCGCTATCCTGTTGAGGTCGAGATACGAAGTGCCTCTGCATGGGATAGTGTATGTCCGTGTGGACAGAATGCTTCGGCCCTCTGCGCGCATGGCGCTGCCCTTTTATACCAATGGCTGGCGCGCCCGACCTCTTTTCTCTCTACATCATCTTCTACCTCTTTTCAAAGGTCCGCTCCCCTGAGTGCGGAAGAAGCAATACAAGATGCCGTCCCTGAAATGATGCGTCCCGCACCCAGGCCGCTCATCATGCAGCGAGGCCCTACGCCGCTTGGCAGTTTAATGGATATTTTGACGCAGTCTGGATTGAGCGAACTGCGCAGTATCGCCCGCGAGTATGAGATCACCACGAACGGCATGAGCAAGCAACAGATGACCGATGATGACCTGCGCGGGCGGTTTGAGCGGTTCGCCCTGGGACAGCCCAACCAGTTGCAGAGTACGCTACTGGCGCTGCAAGGCAAGGCGATGCTCTTCCGCACTAGCCTGAACAGTTCGCCGCAACAGCGTATAGGACTGAGCGGCTCTTTGCTTGATATTGGCTGGTATGTGCCCATTGAGGTGCGAACCGCGCTGCGCGTCACGGTACCGATCACACCTTTTAGCATGCAGGCGGACGAGAAAAGCGGCGAGGTTCCACGCATAGGGCAGAACAGAAGCGATAGTCTGCTATCGGATCTGCTACTGGTGGCGCGGACGCTGGATGGCTACCGGCTGAGCGGCGATGATGAATGGCTGGAACCAGGTGAGCCCGGTCGTGCGGCTGACTCGTATGCTTATATACGCACCACACTATCTGTAGATGGCTCGGTCCCGATACCGCCGCCTGGCGACATGCCCTCGGAAGCCTTGCTGGCGGTCGTGAGCTCCTCACTCAAGCGCTCGCCGGCCTTTTTGCGTTTCGCCATACGCCTGTTGCGCCTGGCCGATATCCTGCATAAGGATGAGAGTGGAGCGCCCTACCTGCGCATGCTCTCCAACACGGCACGCTTGCTGCTGGGACCATCGCGCCTGGAAGCGGTACGTGATCTCTTTGAGCTGTGGTTGACACAATCCTCGTATGCTGAGCTCTTCGATCTGCAGAAGGATGGTCTGCGCCTGCGCTGCCGGGCAACCTCGCTCAATATCCCCGTATTGCGCTCGGGTGAACTGGATGCTGAGAACAGCGAGGCGCGTATGTCGCTGGTAGCCCTGCTGGCACAGGCGCCGCTCCATCAATGGATCAGTTTTACCGCGTTTGCGCGTTTCGTCTACCGCCTGAACCCGGCGTTTTTGCAGAAGCGGCAGCGCCTCTTCTCGTCGCCGCACTGGTGGCTGGAACTACAGGAGGGACGGCCTCTACGACCGCTGCAGTTGAGCGATTGGCTACGTGCAGAGATCTACTATCTCGCGCGCTTTCTATATGGCCCCTTGCACTGGTGGGGCATCTGCGATATCGCCCTTGCACAAGACGGACGTTTGCTTGCTTTCCGGCTCACATCTTTAGCTGGCTGGTTGTTCAACAACCTGGAATTTGCTCAAGAGATCGTATCACAGAATTACCCGAATCTCTCCAATGCGTTAGAAATAGTAGATAACAAGGAACTTCTCGTTGCTTGCTCCCCTGATGCCTGGCCGCTTATTGAAATGATGGAGACCTTCATGGAGGCAACTGGTGTGAGTCGGGAACGTTTACGCTATCGTCTAACGCCAAAGGTGCTAGGCGAGGCGCTGAGTCGGGGAAGCCATCCAACGAGCCTGTTGGAACTGCTGCACTCCATGCCGGGCGACGTGGGCGAGGGCGCATTAGCGAGCATGCTGGCGCAAATCGAGCGTTGGATCACGAGTTATGGTCGTGTACGTATCTATAGTGGAGTGACACTTCTTGAAGCGGCGGATGCGCTGGTGATGCGCGAACTCTCCGCGACGACCACGTTAGACGAACAGATCGTGCGCCCTATTCATCCCACGCTGTACATACTCAAGAAGGCGGGAAGCGAGCGCATTCTAGACGATCTCAAGCGGCGTGGGCAATCCCCTCTCATACACGATGAGGAGTTGTATGGAACAGAGTGACCTGGATCTGCTACAGACGGTGCCGCCTTATCATCTGCAAGCGGTAGTCAAAGCAAGACAAGCGCAGTCATCTTCGAAACAGAATGGTGGTTCTGCTTCTGGCACTCTTTCATCCGCTAATTCCACAAACATCATAGAGATCGCGCAGGCGCTCTTCGACCCTTCCTCTATCCGTGCAGCGCTTGGGGATCTGAATGGACTTGAACGGATAATTTTGCGCGAGCTGGTCATGTGCGGAGGGCGTGTCAATAGCCGCGACCTTGCCCTCTACCTGACCTATGCTGGCTTGCTGACGGCGGCGAAGAAGGATGACTTCTCAAGCGAGCACGAAGTACCAGGACTCCCCATTGAAGCGCCACAGGGGGGATATCAGCCCGGCGTTGCACTACAGTATCCGGCCGCGCATCCGCATGGTATCTTCGAGCAGGCGCTGCGTCATCTTTTGCTGCTAGGGCTGCTGTTCTGGGGCCGGCAGACCAATTTTTCTGGACGCGACTATACCAGTGGTATACACGATGGTGTGTTGATCGTGCCGCTGACAGTCAGGGAGGTTGTGCGTACTGCACTGAACGCGGAAGAGGATCATATTGCCTCTCACGTGGGCGAAGACGTTGGTGATGGCGTGCGGGCGTTCCAGCGTACCCTCTATCTATACTGGTCGATGGTCTCCTCCATGCGCGAAGGTCTGACGCTGGTGAGCAATGGTCTACTTGCGCGGTCGGCGTTGCGGCACGTGGTGGAACACATGGGGGCTAAGACGCAGGTTGAGCAGGTACGTGCCGAGAGCGATGTTGCGCGTTTACTCTTTGTACGCCAGTTAATGATGAAGCTGGGACTGCTGCAAGACAGGCGGGGAGCGCTCTTTGCCGCGCCCGCCGATACCTTTTTCGCTATGCCCCTAGTGGAGCGCGCTCGGCGCTGTTATCGCCTATACCTGGAGACGCCTTTCTGGAACGAGCTGCTTTATCTGCCGGAGGTCAATGTGCGTCCCGGTCCGTCGCCTCTGGATGCCGCGCCGGACGAGGTCATGCGTTCGCGCCAGGTAGTGATAGAGCGCCTGGCGCATGAGGGCTTCGGAGCGTGGCACAACGTCGCAGCGTTTATCGCGCGCACAAAGCTGTACCATCCCTACCTGCTCTTTCCGCGCCAGTATGGCTCGCGGGCTGAGCGCTATTCGAGTGGTAGCAATCCATACGGTTGGGATTTCCGGCTGCGACGTGGCTGGCTGACGCATCGTGAAGGCTGGCACATGGTCGAGGGAGGATTTATCCGCGCTATACTGTTGGGGCCAATGCACTGGTTGGGGATGGTCGATCTGGACCGGGAAGAGAATCCCGACTCATTCCGTCAGGTGCCCGGAGTCATGATGGTCCTGAGCACGGAACCCGTATTGGACCAGGATATTCCCTGGGGACGTTTGATCGTGCAACCCAACTTTGAGTTAGTCGCGCTGGCCCCTGTATCGGAGGTGTTGTTGGTGAGCCTGGACCGTTTTGCCGAGCGTGTCAGCCTGGAGCATATCGCCCAGTATCGTTTAACGAAGGCCAGCGTCACACGCGCTATTCAGAGGGGCCTGCACGCCGAGGCGATTCAGGCCGAACTAGAACGGGCGGCAGGCGGCGAGATTCCGCAGAATGTGCGCTATTCGCTTGTCGAGTGGGAGCGACAGGCGCGGCGCGTAGAGGTGTGGCAGGGCGCGACGCTGCTGGAGGTCGACGACTCTGCGCTGCTGGATGAGCTTTTTGCCAATGCAGAGACACGCACCCTGTTTGGGCGCCGCATGTCGCCGGCACTGGCAGAGGTTCTACCTCAGCAACTGGCGGCAGTGCAAGAAGCGCTCTGGAAGCGCGACTGTCTGCCTGCGCTGACCGTTGGGGCGTCGCAGGATGGAAACGCCGAAGCAGGCAAGGGGACCACGCGCGAACCACAGTGGCGACTGCATGATGATGGACTCCTGCAGCCCTTTTACGCCGTTCTCGATCTTTATGTCGTCGCCGAGGTCGAGCGTTTCAGTGATCTTGACGAGGCGATGGGCTGGTACAGGATAAGCGCAGCGTCTATTCAGCGGGCGCTGGACAATGATCTGCAACTCGATTACATTATGCGCTTCTTGCGGCAGTATTGCGAGGGCGGCATACCTGGCTCCCTGTTAATCCGCCTGAAACTGTGGGGAAGCGGCTATGGCGAGAAGCAGCGCATAGCTGTAGAGCGTGCTCCACTGCTGCGCCTCTCTGCTCAGGTATTGGAAGACCTGCGGGAGGACGAAGACCTTAAAGCGCTGCTCGGCAGTGAAGTAGAGCAGCAGAGTCGTCTCGTACATATAGATGCAAACGACCTGGAACGCGTAGTAGAACTCTTGCGCGAGCGCGGCTTTACCATCGAATAACGCATCTCCGGCAGCTTGAATCCAGGAAGTGAAATTCATGGAGGCGTACAAAATCTTAGCGGAATCCTGTTGACAAAGGGCCGGGGGTATGATATCTTAATAGCGCGAACGGAGTTGCAGAAATGTAACAATGATTGCATTATTAAAGGCATTAGCGGGAGTGGCTCAGTGGTAGAGCATCTCCTTGCCAAGGAGAAAGTCGCGGGTTCGATCCCCGTCTCCCGCTCCCCATCTCTTAACGCGGCGACGTCGCCAAGTGGTAAGGCACGGCTCTGCAAAAGCTGCACCAGCGGTTCGAGTCCGCTCGTCGCCTCCCTTTGAGACGTGATGAAGGTCACGTCTCTTTTTCTATATAGGACATCCACACATGCGACAGCAATGTACCTACTCCACAGAAGGCGTTATCCTCAAACATACCGATCTAGGCGAGGCCGACCGGATTCTCACCCTGTTCACTCCACGCAAAGGGAAGCTTCGCGTGGTGGCGAAGGGTGTGCGTCGACCCGTGAGCAAGAAGAGCGGACACCTGGAACTGTTGTGTCACAGCCAGGTACATGTGGCGTTGGGACGCAACCTCGATATCATTACGCAAGCGCAGAACATCGAAAACTACTCGCATCTGCGTACCGAGCTCTGGCATATGACGTGCGGCTTTTACCTTGCCGAACTGGTTGAGCGCTTCATTGAGGACGATACCGTGCACCTGGATGTCTACAACCTGCTGTTGGAGGCCCTGCGCAGCCTCGAAGACGACGCGCGTCAACTGCATCAGCAGCGCGAACAGGGGATCACTATAAATGCTGAGCGGGAACGAGATCGCACGAAACTGCTGCTGCGCTACTTTGAGGTCTACCTGCTATCTTTTGTCGGCTACGAGCCCGTCCTGCGTACCTGCGCGCACTGTAATGTGGAACTACGCCCGGAAGAGAACGGCTTCTCGCCAGCGCTCGGCGGAGCGCTCTGCCCCAACTGTTCCCACCTCTGGGCGCAGTCGTTGTCGGTGAATGCGCTCAAAGTGCTGCGCGTGCTCCAACGCACCGAGTGGGCGCATGTGCCCACATTCCATCTGGATGCACGTTTGCAGGCCGAGATTGAGCACGCTATGCACGGATTGCTGCGCTTCCATCTTGAGCGCGACCTGAAATCCTGGAGCTTTCTGGAGATGCTGCGCTAACATCAGAGCATGTCGAGCAGAACTCTTTCTTTGATCAAGCAAAGAACCGGGCTTTACAAGAGAAAGCCCGGTTCAACAAGATGCTGCAATTCAGTTCACTGCTTTATTAGAAGAAGTTTAGTGTTTCTCGAATGCGTTGCCACGAGGGTAGTTGTTGTCATTGCTGCGTGGGTAGTCATGAGTAAAGTTGCTACAGCTATGTACGCCTTTCTGGAAGCCTTTCACATAGCCGGCTGCGTAGCCTTGACTAAAGGGGCCTGGATGCTTGAAAGTGTGGGTCGCCGGCTGGAACCAGTAGTGATGTGCCGCGCATGCTGCGAGGCCCGCTTTGTAACCTGCCTGAAAGCCGAGCGCGAAGCCGCGGTCGTAGTTGGGCCCGTTAGGTGAAGGTTTGGCAAGAGAAGGCGTAGCTCCGTTCACATTAGCTGTCGTCGAGGCGGCGAACACCTGTGAAGACAGGCTAGTTGAGAGGAGAAGCGCACTCAAGAGCAACGTTCCGAACAGGATTATACGCAGTTTTTGGTTCATAGTAGTCTTCCTTTTCTGTAACTAATCAATAACTGTAAAGATTTTCTCAATAGCTAAAAGTCGTTACAAAGTTATCGCAAACGTTCCATTCACAGCATACAGAAGCTGCCAAATGATATTCGTCTATATAGGAGTGGGTAAAAGGGCGATCCCATCTTGCCATTGCCAGAATTATTATGCTATCGTAATGGCTGTAAGAGAGGTGCTAGCCGTCATCGTAGCTCGTTGTTGAGAGAGCAAGGATATCAACATGGAGCAAGTGTTCTCCGACCCATACGTTGACATCGTAATCTTTGTGCTGCTCTGCGTGGGGCTAATAGCGCTTGTGCTAGGGGTCTCCACCTTGCGCGGTATAGGTTTGATGAACTATCGGGAAGCTAGCAGAATTGGGAGCGAGATTCTTGCTGGGCTGGGGTGCTATGAACTGCTTTTTCCTGCTCTGCGGCGGCGTCATGTTGCTCAGTGCAATAGTCGCCAGGAGGCGCCTGCGAGCGCTTGAGATGGGGATCGATGACGAGCGGTAGTGCACCCTCACTATGGAGGTTTACATGGGTGAGATCGCCCCTTCGGCTGGCGTCGGCGCGCGCAAGGCACCACGTATCACTGCTGGCTATGCCCGTTATGTCTTCTGGATCATGTTCGCCATCAGCTTGCTCAATTACATGGATCGCTATATCCTCTCCGGTGCCATCAACATAATTGCTAAAGACCTCAACTTCGGCATCGAGGGTATCGGTTTTATCTCGTCGGCTTTCCTGGTTGTCTATACCCTTGGTACTTTGCCGCTGGGTATCTGGGCCGACCATGCCAAACGCAAGACGGTTGTTGCCACCTGTGTCGCTGTGTGGAGCGTAATTACCGCTTTGACCGCGCTGGCGACAAACTTCACTTCGCTCTTCCTCATTCGTATGCTGCTGGGCGTCGGCGAGGCCGGTTATTTTCCCGCCGGGACCGCGCTGATGAGCGATTATTTCAGTCGCGAGAGGCGCTCACGTATTATGAGCTGGTGGAACGTTGCCCAGGTGGTCGGCATCCTCTTCGGCACAGCGATCGGAGGTGTTGTGGCCGGCCTGTACACGGGTACGTGGAGGCTGGCATTTGTCTTTACCGGTATTCCCGGCCTGCTCCTGGCGTGGCTGGCGTGGCGGCTGCGTGAGCCCCGACGCAACCAGGCGGACGAAGAAGCGGCTGAGCTGCGGCTACCTGAACTCGAGGCCGGGGAGCCGCAGCACGGGCGGATCAAGCTCAGCATGTCCCAGGGCGTTGTCGAGCAGGTGGTGTCGCTGCTGCGCATCAAAACGGTGGTGGTGTTGACTCTCATGCAGGTCTTTGCCTATTTCGTACTGTACGTCAGCGTTAGCTTTCTGTCAACCTATCTCCAGCAAAAAGATATCTTTGGTCTCAGCTCGGGAACTGCCGGCATCTTTTCTGGCGGCGTTATCGCGCTGGCCGGACTGGTCGGGACGGTCGCCGGTGGCTACATGGCCGACGCGCTCAACCGGCGTTATCCGGGGGCGCGCGTGCTGGTCTGTGGCATCGGCTTTCTGCTGAGCGCACCTTCTTTTGCGCTCGCCATCACCACACATAGTCTCACTATTTTCACCATCTTCTTTGTGCTGACCGCCATTCTCATTACCATCTACCAGGGTCCCAGTACCGCCGCAATTCAGGATGTCGTCCCTTCTTTCTTGCGCGCAACCGCCGTCTGCATCGTTCTGTTGATCGCGCACCTGTTGGGCGATGCATTTTCGCCCGCGATCGTCAGCGTGCTTGCCAGTGCCTTTGATCCGACGCATGGCATGCATTTCAAGAATGGTGTCGCCGGGCAGGATCTAAGTACAGCTCTGCTCATAACTTGCGTACCCGCGCTGGCGCTTGCGGGACTGATCGGACTCTTCGGTGCGCGCTGGATGGGAGGCGATATTGTCGCCGCCGAGCAGGCCGATCGCGAGATGAGGACGCTCGAAGGCTAGCAGGCAGATTTGCCCATATGTCCTATGCAGCTCCCAGAACGCTCTTAAAAAGAGCTAAAAGTCATAGCTTCCTTTTTACGGGGCTTCTAAATAATAGACGCGAGTTCTACAGATCAGTAAAAATTGCCCTACGGATAAGGTGGACAATTTAGAGATGGTCGCGTATGATGTAAGGTGATATGATCGTGGCAGTTCCAGGGATGCTCTTGCAAGAAGATGACTAGATGGTCGGTGTTCACCAGGACGACAGGTTATTTTTTTGATGAGGAACACTTACTTAAAGGAACACATAGATGGTTCATTTTTACGAGTTATCTCAGCTCAGTAGGGAACAGCGAGCACGCTTGATGCGCAGGGCCGAGGTCCAGATCGATGATCTGATCGAATACGTGCGCCCAATTGTGCATGCCGTGCGGGATAGAGGCGATGAGGCGCTCATCGAGTTTATGGAGCGTTTCGACTCTGTGAAGCTGACGCCCGAGAGTCTACGCGTCGAACGAGCGGTGATCGAGCGAGCCCACGACTTGCTCGATAAGGATGTCCACACCGCGATCGAGCAGGCCGTGCGAAATGTACGCGTGTTTCACGAGCGACAGATGCCACACGAGCAGTGGTTTACGGAGGTTGCGCCGGGCGTTATGGCGGGCGAAAAGATCACGCCAATCAGTAGTGTGGGCCTCTATGTGCCGCGCGGTAAGGGAGCTTTCCCTTCGGTGATGTACATGCTCGCCATGCCTGCCAGCATCGCACGAGTGCCGCGCATCGTCGTCTGCACGCCGCCGGGACCAGATGGTGAGGTTGAGCCTGCCTCACTGGTTGCTGCGGATCTGTGTGGTGTGCACGAGATCTACCGCTTAGGTGGTGCCCAGGCGATCGCGGCCCTGGCTTATGGAACGGAGAGTGTCGCGCGCGTGCGTAAGATTACAGGACCGGGCAATCCTTATGTCTCGGCGGCGAAGCGCCTGCTCTATGGGACGGTTGACGTGGGGCTGCCAGCGGGGCCGAGCGAGGCTATCCTGTTGGCCGACGAGAGCGCCGACCCCGAACTGGTGGCGCGCGACCTGCTGATCGAGGCCGAGCACGGAACCGATTCCACCAGTTTGCTGCTCACCGATAGTCGTGCCCTGGTGGATGCTGTGCTGGCCTTGCTGCCGGGCAAGATCGCGGCGCTGCCACAGCCGCGACAGGACTTTTGCCGCGTGGGCCTGGAGGGAGAGAAAGGGACGGGCGGCATCATCCTGACGCGCGCGCTGGACGAAGCGATCGAGTTCACCAACGAATTTGCGCCGGAGCACCTTGAGGTACAGGTGCGTGAGCCGTTCGCCATTCTACCCGATCTTAAGAATGCAGCCGAGATTCTGATAGGGCCATACACGCCGATCTGTACCGGAAACTACGCCATCGGAACCAATGCTGTCCTGCCGACCGGCGGCTTCGCGCACACATATTCGTGCACATCGGTCTTCGATTTTCTGAAGCGCACCGGGCTGGCATATCTCACAGCGGGAGGGTACGCCTCCCTGAGCGAAACGACGCGTCGACTGGCTGAGTTCGAGGGCTTTCCCGCCCACGCCCGCGCGGTAACAGCGCGACCGGCACCGTACTCACAGACTGCAAAACCAGGAGTGTAAAGTCGTATAGCCACTATGGATCTGGACACTGCTCATATGAAGGAAGATGTGTTATAATGCCCCCAATATGAAGTCTAGATTTTAAATATGGAGAGGAACTTTTCTGAGCGCCATTAATAATACGACACGTATCATTTTATGTTCCAGAACAATGGACAAGGAATGGAGTTCAGAGTTCAGCAGAGCGGTGCACACTATATGGCAAACAATTATTCATCTGACCCAAAGCAAATGTTACCTGTCAATGACGCCGCGACGCCGCAGAGTGGCTCTGTCGGGAACGCGCCGGGTATGCTCTCGACGCCGCCAGCCCGATCTGTTTCCTCTTCTTTCCCAAATGGAGGGTCATCAGTGGTGATGCCATCATCTTCTTCGGCACCTGATAATGAGAATGCTGGAAGCCCGCGTCGTTTGTCGCCTGGGACAGTACTTTCGTCGGATCGCTACCGTATAGGACGGCTGGCGGCTTCTGGTGGAATGGGCGCTGTATATCGTGCGATCGACACACGTTTCAATCGTCCGTGTGCTGTGAAGGAGATGTTGGATGAATTTCATAATGATAGCGATCGCACACAGGCCATCGAATGGTTCTCGCGCGAGGCGACGCTCCTGCTAGACCTGAATCATCCCTGCATTCCGCGCGTGCGCGATTTCTTTATGGAGCGTGGCAAGCATTACCTGGTCATGGATTTTATCGAAGGCCGTACGCTCAGTGATGTTCTGGAGAAAGAAGGCGATGTGCAGGGTCTGAAAGGTGCGCGCGGCGTAACCGAGGCGCGTGCGCGCAGTTGGGCGCAGCAGATCTGTAGCGTGCTGGGCTACCTCCATCGCCAGAATCCTCCCGTCATCTTCCGCGACCTCAAGCCATCGAATATCATGGTCACTGACCGTGACGAGATTAAATTGATCGATTTCGGCATTGCGCGCACATTCCAATCGCAGAGTCAGTCAACGATCATCATGACCATCGGCTACGCACCCCCGGAGCAACTCCACGGCATGCCGGAGCCGCGTAGCGACATCTACGCAATAGGAGCTACGCTGCATCGCGTATTGACGCGCCACGATGCCTCCAGCAATAAGCCGAGCATTTTTACATTTCCTCCTCTGCGCTCGCTGCGGCCCGATATCTCGCCAGCTTTCGAGCAGGTGGTGATAAAGGCGCTGCAACCAGACCTGGCTCAGCGCTGGGCAAGCGCACTTGATATGGAGCGCGCGATAATCAATCTGCCGCCGATAACGGTTGTGCCTCCGGTCGTCCCCATCGTGCAGCAAGGGACGCCGCGCCCGTCGAATCCATTCACGCCGAACAGCGCTGTGCCTGGATCTGGCGGAAGTGCCACGCCTGTTACCACGGGCACAAATGGTCCTGCCGGGCAACATATTACCGCCGCGCAAGGCTATATTGCAGCAAGTCGCATTGAGCCTGCCTACGCGGCTGTGCAGCAGGCATTTGCCCTGGAGCCGAACAACCCGCTGGTGCATAAGATCTTTGGACAGGTCTTTGCGCGCCAGACGCCACCGCGTCCCGACCTGGCCGTGCGAGCGTATAACCGTTCTCTGGAGTTGTGCCGGGACGATCCCGAAACGCACAAACTGATAGGAGACGTCTCTTTGTACCTGACTCAACAGCCAGTGCAGGCGATTCCCGCTTACAGGGAAGCGTTGCGCCTGAACGCAAACGATTTTGAGGCGCATCTGCGCCTGGGTCATAGCTACGAAAAGACAAATCAGCTCGCTCCCGCGTTATATGAATATCAAGAGGCGGCGCGCATGGCGCCGGAGCAGCCTCCACAGCCAGGAGTTCATTTTGCGCTGGGTCAGCTTGCCATGCGTATGAATCAGCTCACGATAGCCGAGCACGCGTTTGTGCAGGTGCTTTATATTAATCCGGCTGATCACCAGACACGTTTCTTGCTGAGCCAGGTATATGAGCGCGAAAACAAGTTGGAAGAGGCGTTTCGTCAGTGCAGTTATGTGATACAACCCCTGGGTGCAAATCCTGCTGTGCAACAGATGATGCAGCGTTTACGAACGAGTTTAGGACGATAAGAGGCGGTATTCTATGAGCTGTGAAATCGGCATGAAGGGAAAGGGTCAATGAGTACGCATCGTTTCATATCCTGGGGGCAGAGAAGGAGCAGTTTTGTGACAACTGTTCTTTCGACACTCGGCGCGCTTCTCATCGCCCTGCAACTGGTCCTGCTCAACTCTGCAAGCGCGCTGGCTTCTACCGTCGTTCAGCCACAGGGGCCGACGCAGGATATCAGCTTTGCTGGTGTCTCCGTCGCGCGCGTATTGTCCATGTATACACTCAAAGCTGGCACAACATCGAAAACGTCTACTGAGTCTACTTTTATGCAATGCACAGGGCTCGGCGTGATCATTTCGAGTTGGCAGGCAGCCCCGAATAGTGTCAATGCCAATAATAACTTGCTGTTGACCGATGGCAGTCTGGTTGATCCAACACAGGAGTCCTGTGGGTCAACACCTTCGACGAAACTGACGCTCTCGAAAGTCGAAGTCTTTCTGAGTTCGGCGTATAACGGGACGATTCAGTCCTTTCCAGTGGCTATTCCTGTTGGGCAGGCACTCTCCTCGCCGACTTCCACCATACGCTGTCAGAAGACCGCGTGCAGCGATGGGCCTGCGCTGCTCGCTTTTTCGACGGAATCGACCCACACCTTGCCTTTTGTGAATCCTGCCACGACAGACCAGACGCAAGAGGCAAAGATTGCCTTGAATACCCCGAATGCAGCGGGTCCGGCGCTTTCTTCATCGATCCAGGATAGTAAACAACAGACTCGATACACCGCGCAGGTGCAGCAATACATGACGCCTCAACGCGTAGTCGCCAGCGACAGCAAGACCCCCATTGAGTCAGGAACGCCGATCGTGAATAGTTCAGGCGAACTGACGGCTCTCTTCAATGGGAACACGACCTTGCCGCTGAGCAACTTCTCAGGCTGGATCAACGGCCTGCCTGAGTTCAAAACGCCACATGCCTCAACGCATACCAATCCCGTCCAGGATGCCTGGAAGAGTGGCATCACCGCGTACTTTAGCAAGAATTATACTGCCGCCAGCACAGACTTCCAGACCGCTGTGAATCATAACGCCATGTTCGAGGGAGCGCAGAAGTTTGAGACGCTTAGCAATAGCCAGATTGCAGCAAGTAAGGAGGGGGGCACAACTGGCGGCAATCAGCCAATCTTCACTATTCCTGATCTGCGCTCGCTGGTGATACTTGCCTGTGCCATCTTTGGCGTGCTTTTAGTGCTGGTCATAGTATTGCTGATACGCGCGCGTGTGCGGCGCAATCGCGTATTCAAGGACTACAACGAGGCGGAGCGCAGGGCCGAACTGGATGCGCAGCGCATCGCGGCGATGGAGGCTTCACAGGACATGCAGCGGTCCGCGCAACCAGCACAATCATCACAGGCCGCCGCACAGCCTCCTTTCGCCAGGGGGGCGGCAGGACCCGGTCCGGTAGCTGTGGGGGACCTACGCTGTCCCAATTGCGGGCATCCTGTGATGCGAGGGGATAATTTCTGTTCTAATTGTCGTATGGTGCTCTCGCCTTCGGAGTCTGGACACCATATGCGGATACTATCACAACAACCCACTGACCAGTTTTCGCCCGCGCCGCCTGCTCCAATACCACCTGTTGTGCCCT
>WNGE01013469.1_pt1 | contig 13709 bp, 11 predicted proteins | sample 5400651 | NCBI WGS metagenome assembly WNGE01 (sample SAMN13153370, study PRJNA577476) | soil metagenome | isolation source: 60 cm soil or saprolite under grassland replicate 2 | place: USA:California | collected 2016-06-15 | reverse complement strand
CCCGCTTCACGGAGTGATGACCAGTCGTTACCGTGGGGAAAGTGCTGTCTGCTTCCATCTGGCAGGGTGAGAATTTCGCTCACCATCAGATCATCAGTTGTCAAATTGCTTTGCCACGCATCCTCCGTGCTTCACGGTTGTTACCTAAGCGTGAGAGTCGCCCCTCACGCTCGGCTTCAAAACCGGACATGTCGCTTTCGCGTCATCCGGCTCCTCAACGATATGGTTCTTGTCATGAATACTTGTCTCAGGATATTGTGCATGCCTTTGATCATGGCAGTGCCGATGAAGCGCACATTTGTTGCTAAGCTCGTCTCCTCCACCTGCGCTTTTGGGAACAATGTGATCGATCTCTATGTGATCCTCATCTTTGAAGAGGAGTTCACACCAACGACATTTTCCCTGTTGTTTCTGGAGTAGCTTGCTCAATGTTCCACTCAGCATTGCGTGTTTTTTGAGTCGTGTACTCCAGTAGAGGAAATTGCCATCATATGGACTTGCCGTTCCTCTTACTTTGGTGTGGCGTTGAATCGGTCTCGCATTATGCCTTCTCAGCACATGCTCTTCCTGGTCTTGGAAAATCCAGCTTGCTCCTGGTTCCATCTGCCAGTATTTTCTCACGATCCATTGCCTTCCCTTCGTAGGATGTCTTCGGTACGCCCATCTCCGCAACTGCTGATACGTCAGATGGTCACAGAGGGAGAATGTTTTTGCTGCTACCACAGTTCGGTAGTAGTTGGCCCATCCTCGAATGATCGGATTAAGGGTTCCGATGAGCGTTTCTTGCGAGGCTGATCGTAACTTCCTCACCGTTTTTCCGATTTCTTCCATGTGACGCTTGATAGCCTCTTTACTTGGCGAGATAATGGTTTTGAAGCCCAGCGGTTTGCCGTAAGGGTTCTTTCCTGTATGCGTCTTGCCTACGGGGAATTGACGAATGGTAAACCCAAGAAAATCGAATCCCACCTTCCCTTCGTAGGGAGTGAAGGTATGCGTGATCTTGGTTTTGCTTGGCTTCAGTTCCAGGCCCACGTCAGCTAACCATGTTTCCAGTACGGCTTGTGCTCTTTTAACCCCTTCTTCGGTCGCATGAAAGACGACCAGATCGTCCGCATAGCGAATGAATTGTGGTTTCCCTTCTTTCGTTCGGTATGCATCCATCACGGCAGTTTCCATCCCGTGGAGCGCTACATTCATCAACAGTGGTGAGACTGTGCCCCCCTGCGGGGTGCCGCTTTTCGTCTCTTCAAAGGCTCCTTTATCGATAGCCCCTGCTTTGAGCCACGCTTGAATGGTCCGCTTCATCGATGGATAGGTCTTGAGCTTGTCAAGCAGCTTTTGGTGGTTGATGTTATCGAATGCTCCTTTGAGATCGGCGTCCAGGACATATTTCGCCTTTTGCTTGATCGCATTGAAGATCGCTTCGATAGCATCGTGACATGAGCGTCCTGGTCGGAACCCGTAGGAATTGGGTTCAAAGCGAGCTTCCCATTCTGCTTCAAGGGCGAGTTTGGCGAGATGTTGCCGCGCCCGCTCAACCATGACGGGAATCCCCAGGGGACGCTTCTCGGTTTTCCCAGGCTTTTGTATCCATACTCTCCGTACGGGCGGAGAGGTATCTTTCCAGTTCTTCGGGTGTATCTGGTTTACCATGACAGAACGCTCCGCTGGTTTCACGGATTTCACGCCGTCGATCCCTGCGGTTTTCTTGCCCTGATTGTCCTGTGTGACCCTGCGAACTGCCAGGAGCCTGGCTGATTGAGACTTCATTAACAGTTTTTGGAGTTTGTGGACTGCTCTGGTATTGCCACGCTGACTTGCTCGGAAGATGCGTTTTTGGATGCGAAAACAATGTTGCTCTAGCTTACGCCAGGGAATGTTGTTCCAAGCCTCACTCTCAGGATCAGGCAGTGGCTTGATCTGGGGTGCTTTCCTTTTTGCCATCCGACTCATACCTCTTCCTTCCATATCATCGTGCCGACGTTAGCATATCCTGGGCATTACCCCAGGCGTTGGCTTTTTCGGCAATCCTGCTCCCGTGTGGCTTGCGGTCTGGACACCTCCTCATCGTATCGACCATCGATGAGAGCACACACGGGAGTTATCCCGTTCCAACGTTTTGTTTTGCGTCTACGTTAGACCTGTACTATCCACCGGACCTTGCATGGGTGAGTATGAAATCCACTCGAAAGGCTTCATACATGGCGATGTGGTTATCGCGGGTCAGTACCATTTTGGTCAAGCCTCTTATCCTCCGTAGGCTTGGTCCCGTTAACGATGGTTCAGGCGTACATTTGTCTCCTGGTCATAGTAGCTAGCTGGAAGAGCTTCGTATGAGGTTTACGTTGTTCTCCCGTATGCTCCCTCGCTTCGCTTGATTGATGTCCAGTCGCACCAGCGGAGGGATGCTGTCCGCGCTCACTTCGCGGGTAGGGAATCTCGCCCTACATCAAAACGTTAGTTATCGGGTCGCACTGGAGTGAACGGATCGCACTGTAGACTAACATCTGCACGAAGCCGTACACTCCCCAATCGTTGTAGACGGCTCGGTTACGATGTCGGTTCTTTTCTTGATGCTCTTTTGTGACCATCTGCCGTTGGGAAAGATCTCCGACCACAACGGTTCTCTCAACCAGTTTGTGGGCGATGAGATGGGATGCTTTATGCAGAGAGTCCTGTTGTTTATTGCGTTTCTGTGCTGAAACCCGTGCGTACACCTGGCTCAAGTGCCGGTATCTGCGTGATCCCTTTTTACAGCGATCTCGCTTTGACCGGATCTTGTCCAGTTGTTTATTATACCACTTGCCACCCTTGAACCCTCCGATATGATAGAACCTGCCTTGCTCATTGACCCCTGTTGCCAGGGTCTTGATCCCCAGATCAATGGCAAGCACTCCATCAGGCTCCCGCGTCTCTTCTGCCACCTCATGGACAAAGGAGGCGTAGTAGTGCCCTGTCGCATCTCTGGAGATGGCCATCTCTTTGTAGTCAGTGGGTGCCTCCTCCGTGAGCTTCGCCGCGATATCAGGATAGTGTTTCGGGCCATGTCTGCCACCTCCGCCTGTGGGGAGGATCATCCGGCTGCCTTCCATCTTGATGTACATCGAAGGGTAGCAGAGCGTGAAGAAGTTCCGGCGCGGTCGCACGCGGTAGAGTAGGGAGCGGTTGTCCATGATCTGGATCACCCGGCACCCCCTCTCAGAACCGGACGTGCACCTTTTAATGCATCCGGCTCGCCCTTTACGTGTTTCTTGAGATAGGCTCGATCAGGAAGTATTCCATTGTGGAGTTGATGATGGCAAGTGCGGCAGAGGACTAACGTTTTCCTGTTGCGAGCTGCCATCATCTGTTGCCAGAAGGTTTTGCCTTTTGCGACATCTTTCATCTTCCGTATGTGATGCACCTCGAATGGCCCATTCGTTGCCTCGCAATATTCGCACGGCTTTCTGTTCAGCCGTTTGATCACTTCAGAGCGGCTAATCGTCCACATGTACGTGTTGGGAGGTACGTCGAGTCGCGGGTCATAGGAGGATGGTTTCCTGAGATCCTTGAGACGGAAGACTCTGATGGAACGGGTTTTCTTTTCCCCTTGAACGGTGAGAACATATCCATCGTCTGTTTTAAGTTGATTGGCGATTTTATTGACGCTTGTTTTGTGCTTGCACGCCAATGTTTTGAATAAGCTGACCCTCCAAACCTGGGCTAGCTTATGCATTTCTTGTTTGACATTACCTGCAAGCGCGTAGTAGTTTGCCAATCCTCTAAGTTCTCCATTGTAGGCAAGAATGATTTCGGCATCACTGAGTTGTATCCATTTGGATTTGTGGGTGGCTTTTGTCGTTTCATAGTTCCCATACCCTTTTGAGGCACAGAATTTCTGAAGCTTCCCGGCGGGTATCCGGAGTTGCAACCGTTCTGAGACCGATTTGAAGGTGGTGTGACGCGAGCCGCGTTTCACCTTAATGATTCGATCTCCTGAGTACGTTTTGACTTCGTATCCAACAAAGACCGTCCCTTGCTTGCTGTGACAGATATGAGATTTTTCCTCTGCAAGAGCAAGTTTGAGGGTTTCTTCGATGAAGCGTTTTACCTGTTGTCTGACCGTCTCTGCATCGGCGTGTGAGCCGATAATGCCGATGCAAAAATCGTCCGCGTCCCGGCAGTAGAACACTCGTTTGTAGCCTGCATCGAATGGGTCTCCGCTTGGGAGTCGTTTTCGTAGCTGGTCTGTTTGCCGAATTTCATCTTGGATGTCCTGAAGCACTTTTTCCATTCCCTCCTTTCCCTTCAGGTTATCCCATTTCGCTCTGAGACGTTCGATCTTCCCTGCGTGGCGATGATACAACCGGTTTTTCTTGCGGCGCTTTCCTTGCTCGATCCGCTTCTTCAGTTCTTTTATGAAGAGGTCTAATTCGTGTAAGTAGACGTTTGCAAGTATGGGTGAGACTATGGAACCCTGTGGTACGCCGCTGTAGGTCGTGTGGCACGTCCAATCCTCCAAGGAGCCAGCGTCGAGCATGGCTTGAACGAGGCGAAGAAAGCGGGTCTCATCGATTTTCTTCTTGAGCAATTCAACCAACAATTCATGATTGATTGTGTTGAAGTAATCTCGTATGTCCATGTCTACGATCCATTTGATTGATCCCCAATGCTCGCCAATTTGCTCTAAGGCCGTATGGGGGGATCTCTTAGGACGGAAACCATGTGAGTTCTCTTCAAAGATTGGCTCATAAATGCGTTCTAAGATGATCCTTACTACCTCCTGTACGAGCTTATCATCTCCAGAGGAAATGCCTGGTGGACGCTTCTTGCCGTTCTTCTTTGGGATCAGGACCCTCCTGACGGGTTGAAAGTGGTAGGTTCCGTCTTTGAGTCGTTTGATAATTGATGCGACCCGTTCGTGTGAGAAACCATCTAATGTGACTTCATCCACACCTGGGGTAATAGCCCCTTTATTGGCGTAACTGTTGGCGTACGCTTCCTGCCACAAAATCTGATCTTCCATTAGACGGAACAGACCGTTGATGCGTTTTCCCTGTTTCGAGATGTCTTCAAGCGCTTCCAATCTCCTAATCACTGTAGCGGATAGCATCAGCACACCCTCGCTTTCGGTCTATTGTTAGCAGCGTAAACTCTTTCCCTTTCCCCTGGTAGTGGAGGTTTCACAACTATTACTACTTGCTTCTCCTCATGCCAGTACCGCATCCACGAGTGACCGTGTTGCGATCTGCGAAACCCATTACAGGTCCACGTTGGGTACTATGGAAAGTCCGTACCCATGCAGGGATTGCTCCCTGTTTAGGGCATCCCGCATTTTCAGCAGAAGTGAGGTCCGACGTGCTCCAGGCGTCCCGTTCGTCCTGTATTGCCCTCGTAGTAAGGGTCTGCTATCATCGATGGTTAAGGTCGTCTTTCCCAAGAGGCGGCCTTAGATGCTAGTCCCAACGTTGGTAGCCATCTTCCGTTGGGGTCCCCGGATAAACCAGCAGGACTAGGATTTACGCAGTGTAGCCTTTCTCCTACGTGGCCGTCCTCGCATGCTATGGTCGCCTTCCTCTTTCGAGGTTTAGGGTCAGCGAGGTGTGCATGGAACATTCCATCAGTTCCAATACCATTTGGTACGCTCAAAATCTGCCGCTGATGCGGCGCACCGGAAACCCTGGCTTTTCTCCATTCTTCACCCGACGAAAGAACGCCGTCATGGCCCCATCCAGGCGAAAATAGACTTCTGCTAGACACTTGCCATAGACAAAGCGAAGTTCAGGATCGTACTGCTTGCTTTGCTGTAACGTCTTCTTGGCCTCTTTCCATCCCGGCCACTTCTCCCCGTTACGAAGCTTCATGATGTGCCAGTTGTACAAGCCTCTGCATTTGCCTTGCATAAATTCCAGGGTAGCAGCATCTTGTGTAGTGACTTCTAGTTTGATTTTCTTCGTCAGTAACATGACCGTTCCTTCTGAAACGACACCCTCTTGTTCTTGTAGAGTGGAAGCAAGAACAAGGTGAGAGGCTCCCCTGCTTCCACTCTACAAGAACACTTAGACCAACATCCCTTCCGATATTCGCCCTGGCACGGGCGTCTCTCTCTGCTCGTTCAGGCACACATACGTCCCTTCTTCCATGCCCCGATCCATGATCTGAGAGGGCTTCCATCCTCTCGCCTGAAAGTAGAGCACCGCTCGTTTGGCCCACTCCACATTAGGAAAGCGCACATACTTGCCCTTCACAAGCCTTCCCACGTAAGTTTATCATATGGACCAGCCGCTATTAAAGAAAATGCATGCTGATTTATTATTTAGCAAGGGAGCGGTCTTCATACCTTGCTATCCTCAGCTATGATGGCTCTATTGTTATAGTTCCGATACTCTCAGGAAGAGAGCGGTGATATAGTTTTTATTTCACTGCTCGATTGCAGATAGAAAAAAACTGGTTAATAACTATTGTACAAAAGGCCTTTGTAGCTTACAATTGAAGTGTAGCCACCAATCTCTTCTGTTGGACTTTGTATTTTGAGATCCTTGTGTCTCTCAATACTGTTTTCGGCCTTTACTCAGCTCTGTAAGGGTACCCGCAAGGAATGCTTTTACAATATTTACCTTCGGTCAGCAGAGCTGAGAGGAAGAACCTTGTCAGGATTTAGGAGGTTATTTATGGCTAGACAGCATACAGGTTTGCAACTGGATGACGTTGTAGAACGGTCCCCCCAAAAGTGGGTCTATTTATTCAATGAGGGTCATGCAGGGATGTATGATCTTCTAGGAGTAAAGGGCGCTGGCATCGCTGAGATGACGAACGCCGGACTACCAGTTCCTCCCGGCTTTACTATTACGACCAGAGCATGTACTGCTTACTACGAAGAGAGCCAACAGTTTCCGCAGGGCCTGTGGAAGCAGGTGCTGGCCGCACTGAAAACTGTGGAAGAACAAACGGGCAAACACTTTGGGAAGAAAAACAATCCACTTCTTGTATCCGTTCGTTCGGGAGCGCAATTCATCATGCCGGGCGTGATGGATACAGTTCTTAATCTGGGAATGAACGACGAGACCGTCCAGGGACTCGTCAGATTGAACGGCGATGAACGTTTTGTCTATGATACTTACTGCCGCTTCATCCAGATGTTCAGCGAAGTCATTCTCAACGTTGAAGCGGGAGAATTTGTACGCCTCTTGAAACAGTACAAGGAGCGTGCAGGGGCCAGAACAGAGGCTGAAATTCCCGTTGCTGATCTCAAGCAACTGGCTGAAGCTTTTAAACAAATCGCTGAACGTCGAACGAGGAAACCATTCCCGAACGACGCGTACCAGCAGCTACAGGAGGCCATCGAGGCCGTCTTCTCATCGTGGAATAATACAGGTGCCATTAACTACCGCAACTTTCACAAGATTGCTCATACTGCCGGGACTGCTGTCACCGTACAGAGCATGGTCTTCGGAAATATAAGCAGTGATAGTGGCACCGGGGTGGCCTACACGCGCAATCCCAACACAGGGAAGAAGGAACTGTATGGCAGGTATCTCCCTTATGCGCAGGGTGAGGAAGTGATGGCGCGTACCCGTAATCCCTTGTCGCTCCAATCGCTGGAAAAGAATATGCCACAAGTCTTCCAGGAACTACAGGAGATTGCGCAGCGCCTGGAGCAACGCTATCGTGACATGCAGAGCCTGGAATTCACAGTAGAAAAAGGGCGCCTCTATATGCTTCAGACACACTCTGCCTATCGTACCGCTCTGGTCGCTGTGAATGTTGCCATTGACATGGTAGAGGAAGGCCTGATCTCAGAGGAAGAGGCTGTCCTGCGTATCGATCCTTCTCAGATCGAACAACTCTTACTCCCTCGTTTCGATGAGGCCGAGAAAGAGCGCGCCAGGCAGGAAGGGCGACTCCTGGCAAAGGGAGTGGATGCTTCCCCTGGCTCAGCATCTGGTAAAGCTGTCTTCGATGCAAATCGTGCCGAGCAACTGGAGAAAGCAGGGGTAGATGTCGTGCTGGTGCGGCCCGAAGCGACTTCTGATGATGTTCATGGTATGATCGCTGCCAGGGGAATATTGACAGTGCATGGAGGCGCGACGGACCAGACGGCTGTTATTGCGCGCGGGCTTGGTCTGCCCGGCGTAGTAGGCTGCCATATGATCCATGTAAACGAAGCTGAAAAGTTTTTCCAGGTTGTCGGCTCAACACGTGTTGTCCTGGAAGGAGACGACATTTCCATTGATGGCCTGACGGGGGAGGTCTTTGCCGGTACGATTGAGGCCGTTCACCCTGATTTCGACAGAGAGCCGGGACTGCAAAAACTCCTCAGTTGGGCTGACAGGTTCCGCAAACTTGGTGTTCGGGCCAGTATCGATCATCCTCGCAACCTGGGGCGAGCCGTCGCCTTTGGTGCACAGGGCATAGGCGTTTGCCGTACTGAGCATATGTTCTTGGAGCAAGAGCGTCTTCCTATAGTCCAGAGAATGATTCTGGCGGAGAATAAGCAAGAACGCCAGGAGGCGCTCGACCGATTACTTCCCTTCCAGCGCAGCGACTTCAAAGCTATCTTTGAAGCCATGATGAATCCTGAAACTGGCGAAGGCTATCCCGTTGTTATTCGCTTGCTCGACCTGCCTCTGCATGAGTTCCTGCCCTCCTATCACGAATTGCTGGTTGCGGTGACCCGCATGGAAACGAAGGGAGAGCACACGCCAGAACTTGCTCAGAAGCGTAAGATGCTCGAAGCTGTTGCTGCTGTGCGCGAGGCGAACCCTATGCTTGGCACGCGTGGCTGTCGCCTGGGACTCCTCTTCCCAGAAATTAACATCATGCAGACACGAGCCATCCTCGAAGCAGCGACCGAATTAGCGAAACAGGGGAAGAAACTTCAGCCCCAGATCTTGATTCCGCTTGTCACACACGTGAGCGAACTGCAGGAAGTCCGTCGCCAGCTTGAAGCAGTGGCAAAGGAAATCACTGCCGAGGTTGGCTCAACTGTCGAATACAAATTTGGCTGCATGATCGAACTTCCACGCGCAGCGCTCACTGCTGATCAAATAGCCACCGTCGCCGACTTCTTCAGCTTCGGTAGTAATGATCTGACGCAGACCACCTTTGGCTTCAGCCGGGATGATGCCGAAGACAGCTTCCTGCTCCAATACGTGAAAGGTCTGAGGGTGCCTGGTATGAGAAACAGGATACAGATCCTGCCTGCCAATCCCTTCCATACCCTGGACATAGATGGTGTGGGCCGACTGATACAACTTGCAGCCGAAAAGGGCCGCAGAGCAAATCCTCACCTTGAGCTTGGTGTCTCTGGTCTACTTACTAACGATCCCGAAAGCATCAAGTTCTTTCATGATATTGGGATGGATTACGTCAGTTGTCCGCCTTTCAGTATACCAATCGCTCGTCTCGCTGCTGCTCAGGCAGCTCTAAGCAGCGCCAAGAAAGAGCAAGTGCTACCAGGAAAAGGAATCTAATTTAAAGCAATAATCTAGCACTAGTACAGTGCTAGATTATTGGCATGTATGCGAGGGGTCTCTTACTCCAGAAACATTACGCTTGCCCAACGTCTGGCGGATTGCCGGGATTTGTGCTCTGACCTGAACTGTAGATTATGTCAGTGAGTTCTTTACGCGAGCGCTCCAGGAAGTCACGCAACTGGGCCAGGCGCTCTGGCTGGTCAACTGAACTGCGAGCGGCAATGGCGAAGAGTCGAGCAACTTCTGCCGCAGTGCTGCGCAGGGCTTGCTGCTCTGGCGAAGGCTGGTACCATCCACGTGGACCCAAGTGACCCTGAGGACCAGGACCAAAGCCCCACGGACCGCGTGGGCCTTGCCAATCTGGTTGCATCCAGGGCGGTGTCCAGCCTTCCCAACCCCTTGAAAAACGTCTACCAAACATGATTAATCATCTCCTTTTATTTGCTGCGCAAACACTATGATCGATCGTTTTCTCCAATGGGTACCCGGACGAGAGATCTTTCTCTCATTCCATATACGATATGTCGTATTGTAGGTTACAAAAATTTTTCAGTATGACTCAAGTTCGTCTCATTCAGGATTGCCTCTGTCTGCTGCTCATAGCTTGTAATAACAACTGTGAGCTCATTCTTCAGGATCTGCGCCGCCGCGTTCTCTACTGATGATTTTGTGTGATCACATCTGGAGAACAAGGTCTGTGAGATGCTCAGTTCGCTCTCTGCGAAACAGATGCCGCCACGCTCTGTAGTTAACGGCTTGACATATCTGTTTTCTTATCTTATAATCCGTACAAACACGTACGGAAATTCGTACGATTTGTGAAGAGAAAGGGAGAACCATGCAGTACAATCGAGGCTATCTTCTGGGAAGACTTTTAGTGGTTCTAGCAAGGCAGAGGGTGCTGGAGGCTCTACCAGAGCAAGTTTATCAGCAGGCGTCAACAGTTCCTCCAACGATTTTTCCTAAGGCTCTGGCAACCTTGATAGAAGCGGGAAAAGAGGAGTCTGTACGGACGTTGATGAAAATGCTGCCGTTGAATACCTTTGATGGAGGGTTAAATCGTAGAGAACAGGGAGCGTTCGCTCTTGGGTACTCACATGAGCTGGCTGGTTATACAGCACCTTTAGAGGAAGAACGTGAAGACAATGACCAGGATGCAGATCTCACTGATCGCTATGAGTTGCGTGTAGACCCCACTCTAAAAGAGTGGATCAAAACCAGGGGGGGCGGCACATTTGTACGGACTGTCTTGCGTACAGAGCGTGAGCGCGCCAGGCAGGAATAAGGTGATAAGGATACGAACTGTTCAGAATCATATCATGAGCAGTTCGTATACCAGGTTTCCGGATCACCGGGTAAATTTGCATTTGCATTCCGCCATGTCTGCTGGGATGAGAGACTTCTTTATGCCCTCGATGTAGATATGGTGCATACCCTGCAAGATACGCTCCGGTGAGTAGCCACGTTCTTGCCGCTGGAAACGATAGACTAAGGGATGAAGGGCAGCCAGAATGGTATCAGCGGTATAGGGAACATCGAGCGCTGCCAGCTCTCCCTGTCTCACTGCTGCGGCGAGCAAATTGGAGAACAGTTCGTGCAACCAGAGATAAAATGGTGGGTGCTGAAGCGGAAATTCCTGCTCGTCGCAGCGCCACTCGCGCTCTGCCGTGGCAACGGGTCCTAATAAGCCACCCTGCTCTTCGAGAAACGCGACAATACAGGCCAGTACACCATCTAGCCGTTCGAGCACAGGACCTGTTGCGGTTGCCTCAAATAGCGCTGCGATCTCTTCTATTAATCGCTCATGGCGTTCGCGCAGCAGGTCCATACAGAGTTCACCCTTATGGGCATAACGACGATATAATGTTCCCTGGCCAACTCCTGCAGCCATTGCAATCTGATGCATACTAACAGCATCAACGCCTTGCTGGGCGAAGAGATGCTGCGCGGCCTCCAGAATGCGCCGGCGATGCTCTGCTGCATCTCGTCGTTCGGAGCGCGTTGGTGGCAGTACCTCCGGCAAACCAGGGGGCCAGGAGAGATTGCGAGACTCTTCCATCACAACTTTCTTCTCCTCTTGACAAATGGACAATTGTCCGGTACACTACGCTATGTGGACATGTGTCCACTAAAGAGTGTAGCACACTGTGGCGTTCTGGTCAATACCTGCATTCTGCCAGGACCCGTAGCGGCATGCCTTGCGTGTGCCGTGTGAGCGAGCAGAGTGCCGCAGGACCCGTAGCGGCATGCCTTGCGTGTGCCGCGTGGTGGGAAACAACACCGTTGAGCCCGGGAAATCCTCCCGGGCCACGCGGCACACGCAAGGCATGCCGCTACGGGAACTATGTGTATCCGCCTGGAGAGGAAGTATATAGTATGTCGAATAAACCGGCCATTCTGGCCGAAGGGCTTAAAAAAAGTTACGGAAAGACGCAGGCCCTGGTAGGGCTTGACCTGGCCGCCGAAGAGGGAACTGTCCTCGGCGTCCTCGGTCCCAACGGCGCTGGCAAGACTACGGCTGTGCGCATCCTGACTACGCTCTTACGTCCCGATGCTGGACGAGCGGAGGTTGTCGGGCTTGATGTCGTTAAACACGCAGATACGCTTCGTGCGCGTATGGGCCTGGCTGGTCAATATGCGGCGGTCGATGAAAACCTCACTGGATACGAGAACCTGGTAATGTTCGGGCAGCTCTATCATTTGCCTGCTAAAGTGGCCCGGCGGCGAGCGAATGAACTCCTTGAACGCTTTGACCTGGTCGATGCTGCCGGGCGTACCGTTAAGACCTACTCCGGAGGAATGCGCCGTCGCCTCGATCTGGGCGCGAGCTTGATCATGACGCCTCCGGTCCTCTTTCTGGACGAGCCGACGACTGGTCTCGATCCACGCAGTCGCCTCGGCATGTGGGAGGTTATCAGTTCGCTGGTTGCTGATGGTACAACAGTGTTGCTCACCACTCAGTACCTGGAAGAAGCTGATCAACTCGCCCACCAGATCGCCGTCGTTGATCATGGGCGTGTGATCGCCAGAGGTACAGCCGATGAGTTGAAGGCCCAGGTGGGCGGCGAGCGGCTCGAACTCACGGTGGCGCATGCAGGTAGCCTGGAAGATGCTATGCAAGCAGTGCGGCCTTACAGTACGGGCGAAATTCTGGCTAACACCGAGCATCGTCACCTCATTGTACCAGTGACGAATGGAGCACAAATACTTGCGACCGTCGTACGCGATCTTGATATCGCGCATATTCCCCTGGACGATCTGGCACTGCGGCGACCAACCCTGGATGATGTTTTCCTGACGTTGACGGGGCGTGCCGCCACTTCTACAGATCAGCCCACAGAGGCTCCGGAGACCCGGACTCTGGCAAGGAGTACAAGATGAACATCAGCAGTTTCCGTACAGCGGAATCTTTGAAAGCGCAGGTGCGCCCCTCTCTCTACTGGACCTTCGCCGATGCGTTCGTTCTGGCGAAGCGCAATCTCATCCAGATTCCACGTATTCCAGAGGAACTGGTCTTCGCGACTATCCAACCGGTCATGTTTGTCTTGCTTTTCCGCTATGTGTTTGGCGGAGCTATCGCTGTAAGTGGCACCAGCTATGTCAATTACCTGATGGCCGGCATCTTTGCCCAGACCGTCATCTTCGGCTCGACGACAACTGGCATCGGCCTGGCTACGGACTTGCAGCGTGGATTGGTCGATCGCTTTCGCTCATTACCTATGGCGAAATCGGCGGTCCTCACGGGTCGTACGATCTCTGACCTGGTGCGCAACACGTTCGTTGTTTTTGTGATGTGGGTGGTTGGCCTGCTGGTCGGTTTCCAGCCACAGGGCGGTCCCCTTGCTCTGGCGGGAGCGGTGGGGCTACTCTTGCTCACCAGTTTTGCTTTTTCATGGATTTCAGCGGCGATCGGTTTGTTGGTGAGTACCGTGGAAGCAGCACAATCTGCTGGCTTCGTCTGGCTGTTTCCATTGACTTTCGCCAGTAGCGCGTTCGTGCCAACCAGGAGTATGCCTGATTGGCTACGTGCATTCGCTGAGCACCAACCGGTCTCACTAATTGTCAACGCGGTACGTGGACTCTTGCTCAATCAGCCCGATGCTGTAACCATCTGGCAGGCGCTTGCATGGTGCGTGGGTATTCTCGTTGTCTTCATTCCGCTGGCGGTATGGGCGGATGGACGCCGGACAGCGCATTGAGCCTGGATCAGGAGATCAAATACATGAGACACCCCAATGCGGAGTGTCTCATGTA
>WNGE01005933.1_pt1 | contig 13710 bp, 11 predicted proteins | sample 5400651 | NCBI WGS metagenome assembly WNGE01 (sample SAMN13153370, study PRJNA577476) | soil metagenome | isolation source: 60 cm soil or saprolite under grassland replicate 2 | place: USA:California | collected 2016-06-15 | reverse complement strand
ACAAGAACATACACCTCAAGCTCGGGCCCCGCGAGGTCGACTACAAGGGCATGCAGTACCTGCTCGGCCACGCGATCCCGAATTTCTACTTCCACGTGACGACCGCTTACGACATCCTGCGCCACAACGGCGTCGAGCTCGCCAAGCGCGATTACCTCGCCAACCCCTGATAGCCTCCTGAGGTCGGTTGGCGCCGCCGTGCTCCGGGTTCTCTACTTCCGGCGCGAGGCGATGAATCTCGCCCGCTCGCCCACCGCGCCGAGCAGCGACACGGCAAAATCGGGGCTGGCCTTGATCAGGTCGAGGAAGGTGTTTCGGCCGATGGCGAGCAGCGAGCAGCCGGTTTCCGCCACCACGGTGGCGAGGCGCGGCGTGCGATCGACCAGCGCCATCTCGCCGAACACTCCGCCCGGGCCGATTTTTTCCACGAGCTTGCCCTGGATGGAAACCGCGAGGCGGCCCTCCAGCACGACGTACATCAGCACCCCGGCCTGGCCTTCCTTCACGATCACCTTGCCGCGCTCGTAGGGCACCCTCGTCTGCGCGAGCGCCCGCGCGAGAATGGCGAGCGCGGATTTGTCGAACACCGCCGATTCCTTCAGCTTGCCCTGCGAAGCGGCGCCGCCCGGGTCCAGCCGGCCGATCGCCTCCCGAAGACGGCGGATCATAAGGCTCATCAGCATGAGCGCGAACTCGGGTTTTTTCCTCAGGGCGCCCTGGAACTGCCCGTCGTCGAGCCCGATGACGCGGCACGGCAGGCTCGCGACGGCGCTCGCGCTGCGGGGCGTATGGCTGATCGAGGCGAGTTCGCCGAAGATCTCGCCCTTCCGGACGGTGCCGATCACCTTGCCGCCTGCGCTCAGGCTGACTTCGCCCTCCAGTAGCAGGTACATCTTGTCGCGCTGGAGCAGGAGCCGGTTTCCCTTCTCGTTCTCGGCGAAAATGGTCGCGCCTCGGGCGACAGGTTCCGGCTTGCCGGCCGAGCTGAAGAACTCCGTCGCCATGGCCGGGTCGTAGATCGAGGCCTTCGCCGGGGGATTCGCTTTCGCGGATTTGCTGAAATCCAGTTCGTCCATTCCGGTTTCCTCCCGGCCCACCATTGTGCGCGACTGCGGCGCCGGACTCAATCCACCCGCGCGCCGGACGCGCTGATCACCTTCGCCCACTTGTCGATCTCGGTCCGGATATGGGCGGCGAACTCGGCGCGGCTCGAGCCGATCGGCACGAGGCCGTCCGAGGCCATGCGGGCCTTCATGTCGGCGCTTCGCATGGTCTTCGCCACTTGGGCGTTGAGCAGGTCGAGCACTTCCGGCGGCGTGCCGGCGGGCGCGAGCAGGCCGTACCATTGGCTCGATTCGTAGCCGGCAAGGCCCGCTTCGGAGACCGTCGGCAGAACGGGCATCGCGGGCAGGCGCTCGCGGCTCGTGACCGCGATCGCGCGCAGGCGCCCCGCCGCCACGTGCCCTCCCGCGTTGATCGCGGGGAGAAACATGACGGGTGCTTCGCCCGCGAGCAGGCCGATCATCGCCGGACCCGAGCCCCGGTAGGGAATGTGCACCATTTGCACGCCCGCCATCACGTTGAACAGCTCTCCCGCGAGGTGCGGCGTGCTGCCCGAGCCCGAGCCGGCGAAACCGATTTTCCCGGGCTGCGATTTTGCGAGGGCGACCAGCTCCCGCACCGACTTCACGGGAAGCGAGGGATGCACGACGAGCACGTTGGGCCCGAGCGCCATCAGGCTCACCGGCTCGAAGTCCTTCACCGGGTCGTAAGGGACGCTCTTGTAGAGGCTCGGATTGGTGACGAAGCCCGCGCCTGTAAACAACAGGGTCGCGCCGTCGCTCGCCGATTTCGCGGCCGCCTCGGTGCCGATGTTGCCGTTCGCGCCGCCGCGGTTCTCGATCACGAACGGCTTGCCGGAACCCTCGGCGAGCTTCTGTCCGAGGATGCGGGCCGCCGCGTCCACGCCGCCCCCCGCCGGGAAAGGCACGATCACGCACACCGGGCCTTTCGGATAGCTCTGGCCGAAGGCGCAGAGCGCGGTGAAAAGGAGCGCGAGCGCCGCAAGCGCTCGTCCAGGGTTCATTTTTGGGCCTCCTGAATCGCCCGCCAGATGTTCTGCGGCGTTGCGGGCATGGTGATGTCGCGAACGCCGAGCTCGCGGAGCGCGTCGACGATCGCGTTGATGACGGCCGCGGGAGCGGGAGTCGTCGCGCCTTCGCCCGCCGCCTTGATGCCGAACGGGTTGGTCGGCGAGAGGACCTCGACGATCTCGGCTGTGAAAGAGGGCACCGAGTCCGCTCGCGGCAATGCGTAATCCATGAGCGAACCGGTAAGCGGCTGCCCGGTGGCTCGGTCGACATGGTAGAGCTCCGAAACCGCCTGTCCGATCCCCTGCGCGGCCCCGCCGTGAGTCTGGCCGTGGACGATCAGCGGGTTGATGCAGCGCCCGACGTCGTCGACCGCGGCGAACCGGGTGATCTCGACCGATCCCGTTTCGGGATCGACCTCGCATTCGCAGATCGCGCAGCCGTTCGGGAACACCGGGTCGTGCATCTCGTTGTCGGCGACGACGGCGAGTCCGCTCGACAGCTCCTTCGGCAGTAGGGCTTGCGCAGAGTCCCGCGCCAGTTCCAGGAAGCTGAACGTCTTGAGCGCGTGCGGCGCCGAGAAGCGCCCGTTGGCGAATCGGATCTCCGCCGCGCTCGACTCCTGCATGTAGGCCACGATCTTCTTTCCCTTTTCGATCAGCTCCTTTGCGGCGATGGAGAACACCGTCGCGGCGTGGCGCATCGAGCGGCCCGAATGCGACCCGCCGCCCACGCTCACGACATCGGTGTCGCCGAAGAGGATGTCGATCGCATCCACGGGCACGTAAAGGAGCGAGGACACCACCTGGGCGAAGCTCGTTTCGTGGCCCTGGCCGGAGGGCTGGGTGCCGATGACGACCTTGACTCGTCCCGCAGGCGTGACGGTGATCTCGGCGCGCTCTTTGGGCGAGCCGATCGAGGACTCGACGTAGTTCGAGAGACCGCGCCCGAGGAGCCTGCCGCGCGCGGCCGCCGCTTCGCGCCGCGCCTCGAAGCCGCTCCAATCGGCGATTCTCATCGCGAGATCCATGTTGGCTTCGTAGGTGCCGCTGTCGTAGTTCATCCCCACCGCGTTTCTATAAGGCATCGCTTCGGGGCGGACGAGGTTCTTCCGGCGCAGCTCGATCCGATCCAGGCCCAGCTCTTTTGCGGCCGTGTCGACCAGGCGCTCGAGCGCGAAGTTGACCTCGGGGCGCCCCGAGCTGCGGTAGGGATTGGTAGGCGCAGTCGTCGTGAAGACGGCGCGGCTCCTTAAAGTCGCCGCGGGAATGTCGTAGCAGCCGGTGATAAGCCCCGAGCCCTTCGAAAGAGGCGAGAGCGACAGGCAGCGTGCGCCGACGTTGGAGAGGTTCGATGCGCGCATCGCGAGAAATCTGCCGTCGGAGCGCAGCGCGAGCTCGACCTCGGTGACGAGGTCCCGCCCCTGGTAATCGGAGAGGAAAGCCTCGGATCGCGAAGCGGTGAATTTCACCGGGCGGCCGAGCTTGCGCGAGGCCCAGAGCACCAGGCCGTATTCCACGTAGACGCGGTTCTTCGATCCGAAATTGCCGCCGACGTCGCAGGTGATCACGCGCAATTTTCCGGGATCGATCCCGAGCACCGCTGCGAGGTCTTTTTTGTAGCGCACGGCGCCGCCGCTTCCGGCATAGAGCGTGTAGCGGCCCGCGTCGTAGGACCCGAGCGCCGCGCGGGGCTCGAGCGCGACGGCCGTGCACCGCCCGATGTTGAATTTCATCCCGACCACGCGATCGGCCGCGGCGAAAGCGCGATCGGTCGCCTCGCGATCGCCGAACACCGTGTCCACCAGCACGTTGTCCGGCGCCTCGTCCCACACCGACGGCGCGCCTTTGCCCCCTTTCAGCGCGTCCTCGGAGTGCGTCACCCAGGGGAGCTCTTCGTACTCGATCTCGAGACTTTCAGCGGCGTCGAGCGCCACGTCCCTTGTTTCGGCGACCACCATCGCGACGGCTTCGCCCACGTGGAGCGCCTTCTCCGCCGGAAGCAGCCTGTGAGGGCCCTCGAAGATCCCGCCGCCGCCGGGGCCGGTGAGCTTCATGTCGTCCCGCGTCGAGGGCAGGGGATTGTGCGGAATGGGGCGAAGGCCGTCGCCGACGCAATCGGCGCCGCTGTATACGCCGAGAACGCCGGCCATCGCGCGCGCGGGGCCTGAGTCGATGCGCAGGATCTTCGCGTGCGGGTAGGGCGAGCGCGCCATCGCGGCGTACGCCTGGGCTTTCAGGTTGAAATCGTCGGTGAACCTCCCGGCTCCCGTCAGGAGGCGCAGGTCCTCCTTGCGCCGCATCGGCTGGCCGATGGCGCCGGATGCGACGTCCCCGGACCTGCCCGGGTCGTTCACCGCGCTTCTCCTCTATGTCCCGCCGCCGTGGCGCGCGAAAGTCTGAGTCCGTCGCGGCCGTCGACCTGAATCGGCTAACATCGCGAACTATGACGCAATTCCACGCCGCTGTCAGCAAACTCGGTTATGGAACTGGCGCCGGCGGCCAGGGCTTCGGAGGCGAAGGCCGATTAGAATGTTCGCCGCCGCTCGAGTTTCGATGACTTCCCGCCATGCGTGAACAAGCGCTCGTGCTCTTTTCGGGCGGGCAGGATTCGACCACCTGTCTCGCCTGGGCGCTCGCGAATTTCGCGGGCGTCGAGACGGTGGGCTTCGACTACGGCCAGCGCCACGCGGTCGAGCTCGAGTGCCGCCCGGTGATCCTCGCCGAGCTGCGCAAGCGTTTTCCCGCGTGGGGGAAAAAACTCGGCGAAGACCACGTGCTCGATCTCGGCGTCATCGCTTCGCTCGGCGCGACCGCCATGACGCATGACATCGAGATCAAGATGGGCGACGCCGGGCTCCCCAACACCTTCGTCCCCGGCAGGAATCTGCTTTTTTTCACCGCGGCCGCCGCGCTTGCTTACCGAAGAGGAATTCGAACGCTCGTGGGCGGCATGTGCGAGACGGATTTCTCCGGCTATCCGGACTGCCGCGACGACACCATCAAGGTGCTGCAGGTGGCGCTCGGCCTGGGCATGGACCGGCGCTTCGTGCTGGAGACGCCGCTCATGTGGATCGACAAGGCCGCGACCTTCGCATTGGCCGAGGAACTCGGCGGCGAGCCGCTCCTCGATATCATCATCGAGCAGACCCACACCTGCTACCTCGGCAAGCGCGAGCGCCACGACTGGGGGCCGGGCTGCGGCGAGTGTCCGGCGTGCAAGCTGAGAAAAGACGGCCACGCGCGCTACCGCGCCGCGCGCGCAGCGCGGCGCAGCGCCTAGAGATCGCGCATGTATCAGGTCAAGGAAATCTTCTACACGCTGCAGGGCGAAGGCATGAACGCCGGGCGTCCTGCGGTGTTCTGCCGCTTCGCCGGCTGCAATCTGTGGTCCGGCCACGAAAAGGACCGTGCGGGCGCCGTGTGCAAATTCTGCGACACGGATTTCGTCGGCACTGACGGCACGCTCGGCGGCAAGTACGCGTCGGCGGACGCGCTTGCCGATGCGATCGAGCGCGAGTGGCCAGCGGGCGAGAGCGCGCGCCGCTTCGCCGTGCTCACCGGCGGCGAGCCCGCGCTGCAGGCCGATGCGGCTTTCATCGACGCGCTGCACGCGCGCGGTTTCCTCGTCGCGATCGAGACGAACGGCACGCTCGAGCTGCCCGCCGGGATCGACTGGGTGTGCGTAAGCCCCAAGGCGGAGGCGGCGCTCAAAGTGCAAAAGGGGAACGAGCTCAAGCTCGTCTATCCTCAGGCGGGTGCGTCGCCTTCAGCTTACGAGGCGCTCGCCTTCGAGTATTTTCTGCTGCAGCCGATGGACGGGCCGGACGCGCAGGCGAACACCGAGCGCGCGGTCGCGTACTGCATGCGGCACCCGAAGTGGCGCCTGAGCCTGCAGACGCATAAGTTTCTCGGAATACGCTAGGAGATCGAGTGGAGATTTACCAGGAATTCACGTTCGACGCGGCGCACCGCTTTCCCGGCGTTCCGGAAAGTCATCCTTATCACGGACTGCACGGGCATTCCTTCGTCGCGCGCATCGTGCTTTCCGGGCGGGTCGATCCGAAAACGGGATTCATCGCCGACCTGGGCGAGGTGGAGAAGCGTTGCCAGGCGTTGCGGGCGCGGCTCGACCACAAGTACCTGAACGAAATCGATGGTCTCGAGGTCCCGAGCCTGGAAAACATCGCGGTGTGGATCTGGGAGAGCCTGAAGCCCGAGCTTCCGGCACTCGCGCGCGTGGAAGTGCGGCGCGAATCCTGCCGGCACGGCTGCGTGTACGCCGGGAGCTGAGCTGGAATTCGAAAGAAATTTAAAACGGAGCTCCGCGCCCGGCGCGGCTCTCCGGGCAGTTAGTCGAGTGGCTCGACCTTGACGATAGCCGCGCCGTGGTTGCTCCCGACCCACAGCGTGCCGGGGCTCGTCGAATCGTCGAGATAGACGCGGCGGATGTTGGTCGGGCGCGGCAGCATGTATTCGGTGTACTGGCCGCTCTTGATGTCGAGGCGCGACACGCGGTCGGTCAGCATCGACCCGGTCCACGCCTCGCCGTTGCGGCCGGCGACGGCGTCGTAGGGCGCGCTCCACGGGGTCGGCACCCTCCACTCCGCGATGCGCTCGGTCCTGGGATCGAACATGCCGATGGCGTTGCCTTGGTATTCGGCGAACCACAACCGGCCTTGGTGATCGACGCGGCCGCGCCGCGGGCGGGAGTCCGGGGTCGGGGTCGGGTAGACGGTCGCGTTCCTGGTCTTGGCGTCGATCCTGACGATGTTGCCGGCCGCGAAGTCGAGCAGATAGGCGTTGTTCTGCGCGTCCGAGTGGATGCCGTAGGTGCCGATGCGCTTGCCGCTGCGCGGATCCTTGAAGGCGCCGAGGTTCTCCATCTTGTCGGAGACGAGATCGAGACGGTAGATATGGCCGCCGTCGGAGTTCTTGATCCACACCTTGTTGTCGCTGCGGGTGCCTTCGATCGCGATGTGGCCGAGCTGGCCTGCGTCGGTGTCCCATTCCTTGGGGGTCGTCCACATCCGGAACTTCTCCGTCTTCCTGTCGAATTTCGCAATGGCGCTCTGGTACATCACGCCGACCCAGGGGTTGTCGTCGCGGTCGATCTCGAGATCGAGCGTGCCTTCCGACCATCCCGGCTTGACCACGGGGATCGGATACTGCGTCACCTTGCCGGTCTTCGGGTCCATCTTGCCGAGGAACATCTGCCCGAAGTCGGAGTACCAGACGCTGCCCTCGCGATCGAGCACCACGTCGTGCGGCTGGATCAGCGGATTCGGCAGGTCGTATTCCGTGATGATCACGCGCGTGGATCTGCCCGTGAGCCGCGGCTGGGTCTTGAGCGGGTAAGCCCAGGTCTGCTGCTGGCTGAGGTTGACGCTCGCGAGCCATTCCGCGGTCTTCCTGCCGCTGCCGCCGCGCTCGACGTCGCGCGTCGCCTTGCCGGCGAGCCGCTGCGGTTTCAGCGGCGTGCTGCCGGGATAGTAACCGGCCATGCGCTGGAAAATTTGCATGAAGCCGTCGGCGTCGTACGCCGACTTCATGATGCGCTCGAGCGTGTGGCAGCCGTTGCAGTTGAGGAGGAACCGTTTCTGCTCGTCCGTGCCCGGCATGCTCATCATCCATTCGGCATTGGTCAGGTGCGCGGAAAGATTTTTCACTTTCCTGAGCTTGATGTCGGCCTTGGCTTCGCTCCCGGCCGCGACGTCCGCGGCCTGGGTTGCGTCGATCTCATAGCCGGCGGCGCGCGCCTTCAACGCGTAATGCCCGGGCTCGAGTCTCGCGGCCGGAAAAGCAAAGCGCCCTTGAGCGTCGGTGACGACGCTGATGCTGATCGTCGAGCCGTCCTTCCTGCCGCTGACGACGACGCCTTCCATCGCCCCTTCCTCGGCGGAACTGACCCGGCCGGTCAGCGCCACGGCCGCTTGGGCCTGCGCGGGCCTCGATGCCTCGCTTTGAGCGTGCGCGGCCGCCGTGAAAAGAGCGAAACAAGCGGCGGTTACGGTGCGGCGAATAACGGTATCCATCCGTCTCTCCTCTCCCGGGTTCGAGGTCCAGCAGTCATTCACCAAGTGCTCTGAGCTTGTCCGTCCGCAAATAATAATACGGATCGATGGTGCGGGCCGGTGTACCGTAGAGCGGGGCATTGCGGATACGGTCGGTAAGACTGCGCCGGAGGCGAAGCGCCGGCCGGGACAGGGGTTGACGAGCCGGGCGAGGCGGGGCCATCATCTCGTCCGCCTCAAGTCCGGGTAACCCAACTCTGGAGAAAAAACATGACGGTATGGCGTTTCACGAGTCGATGGTTGTCGGCGCTGGTTTTTTCCGCGATCGCGGTCTGCGCCTTCGCGCAGGCGCCGGACGCGGAATTCAAGCCCGAGGTCGGCCAATCGGGCAAGGACGTCGTCTGGGTCCCCTCGCCGCAGGAACTGGTCGACAAGATGCTCGACATGGCGAAAGTGACCTCCAGGGATTACGTGATCGATCTCGGCTCGGGCGACGGCCGCACCGTGATCACGGCGGCGAAGCGCGGCGCGCGCGCGCTGGGCGTCGAGTACAACCCGGACATGGTCGCGCTGTCCAGGCGCAACGCCGCCAAGGCGGGGGTGGGCGACAAGGCGGGCTTCGTCGAAGCCGACATTTTCAAGAGCGATCTCTCCCATGCCACCGTCATCACCCTGTTCCTGCTGACGGAATTGAACCTGAAGCTCCGTCCGATGATCCTTTCCCTGAAGCCCGGAACCCGCGTCGCCTCGAACACCTTCAGGATGGGGGACTGGGAGCCGGACGAGACCGCCGAGCTCGGCTGCGACTCCTACTGCACGGCCTATCTGTGGATCGTGCCCGCGCGCGTCGAGGGCCGGTGGCGAACCCCGCAGGGCGAGCTCACGCTCAAGCAGGACTTCCAGAAGATCTCCGGAGCGCTCAAGTCCGGAAACGTCGCCGCGCCGATCGCGAGGGCCAGCTTGCGCGGCGATCAGATTTCGTTCCTGGCCGCGGGTGCCGAATATCGCGGCCGCGTGAACGGAAACACCATCGAGGGAACGGTCAAGACCGCCGGGAAATCGGAGGGCTGGAAAGCCACGCGCTAGCGGGCAGCGCGCGCCCCGGGGTGGCGGAGAAAACTAATCGATCTTCGCGCCGACGGCCTTCACGACCTCGCCGTACTTGAGGTACTCCGCGCGGATGAGCGCGGCGAATTCCTCGGGCGTGGAAATGAAGGGCTCCAGCCCGCCGACCTTGCCGATCTTTTCGCGAACGTCCGCGCTGGAGAGCAGCCGGTTGGTCTCGCCGTGCAGCTTGGAGAGCACCGGCGCGGGCACTCCGGCGGGAGTGAAAATTCCGATCCACGCAGTGACTTCGAAGCCCGGAAAGATCTCGCCCAGGGTCGGGAGGTCCGGGAAGCTCGCCGAGCGCTTCTTGCCCGCGACGGCGAGCCCGCGCAGCCTTCCCGCCTTGATGTGTCCCGTGACGGAATTCCCGCCGAACATGACCGGAACCTCGCCCGCGAGAAGGGCCACGGTGGCGGGTCCGCCGCCCTTGTACGGCACGTGAACGAGCTGGATGCCGGCGCGCGCTTTCAGCATTTCCATGGTGAGGTGGTGCTGGCTGCCGTTGCCGATAGACGCGTATGCAAGCGGCGGGTTGGCGTGCCGCGCGTATTCCAGGAATTCCTGCAGGCTCTTCGCCGGAACCGCCGGGCCGACAGCGAGCACCATCTGGGTGGTAACGAGCGTGGCGACGGGCACGAGGTCCTTCAAGGTATCGAACGGCAGGTTCGCGTAAAGATGCGGGCTGATGACGATCTGGCTGTCCTGGCCGAGGAGCAGCGTGTGCCCGTCGGGCGCGGCTTTTGCGGCGAGCTCGCTCGAGAGGTTGCCGTTCGAGCCCGGGCGGTTCTCCACGACCACCGGCTGGCCGAGCGCCTCGCCGAGCCTGGGGGCGAGCACCCGCGCGATCGTGTCGGTCGCGCCGCCGGGGGGGTTGGGCACGAGCAGACGGACCGGCCGCGTAGGGTATTGCGCCGAAGCCGCTGCGGCGAGCAGGGCGAAAAGAAACGCCGCCGCGATACGCGGTAGTGCCAGATCCGGAACACGTTTCGGTTTCATGGTCTGCTCCTTTTCAGGACCAAATCCAGGTGCGCACGGACGGCGAAAATGACAAGAATGTAATGAGCCGGTCAGCTTCCCGTTCAGAACGAGATTCTATAGTGGCGCTGCGCTCGGTGTGAATTTCTTCCGGATCCGCCGATCGCTACCGTGTGCCAACTTCGAGGGAAAACACTATGAAACCGTTCGTTCAGGCTTTGGTCGGATTGGCGCTTTCCGCCGCGAGCCTCGTCGCCACTGCAACGGTGACCGAAAGCGACATGCTCGGCAGCCCGGCGCAAGCTTCGGCCGCGCAGCGCACCATCGTCATCGATCAGAAGACCAGGTGGATCACCGTGGAGCGCGGCGAGGTAGTCAAATTCGTGACGAACGGCCGGGAATTCGCCTGGGCCTTCCGCGCCATGGCTTCCTCGTTCGACCTGAACCGGGTCGCGCCCGCCGGCATTCTTGATCGAGATTTGAAGGTCTACATCTGGCCCAATGCAGAGGACCTCGCGGACAAATAGATATTCGCGCCGGAGTGATACTGCCGGGGGCTGAGGCAGACGCGCGCTAGTCCACCATCACCGCCGCGTAGCTTCTTCGACGGCGTCCAGACATTTTCCACCTCCCGCCCTGAACCATCGGCTCAGGGCCGGGCCTTTTCGGCGAAAATTTCCTGCGCCCGTAACTCGCCCGCTTATGACACAATCACGCGCGTAACTCGAATCGCCGCGACGGTAGGGCGCGACCGATGCATCCTTCCATATGGGCTTGAGCGTTCAGGTCGGCAGGTACGACGTCCAGAGGGCGCTCGGCAAAGGCGCGACCGGGACGGTGTACCTCGCTAGGGATACCTTTACCGGGCGCGAGGTCGCGCTCAAGACGATCGAGCCCGAGGTCTTCCGGGATCCCGAGTTCGGTGCCGTATACCGCTCGCAGTTCCGGAACGAGGCGTCGCTCGCCGGGAAGCTGCGGCACCCGCATATCGCCGCGATCCTCGACGCGCTGGTGCAGGAGGATTCCGGCTACATCGCGATGGAATATGTTCCCGGGGGAGACCTGTCCGGGCACGTCACTCCGGACCGGCTGCTTCCGGTGGCCGACGTGCTGCAGATCTGCTTCAAGTGCTGCGGCGCGCTCGAGTACGCGTTCCGGGAGGGCATCGTCCACAGCGACATCAAGCCGGCGAACCTGATGATCGCCGAGGGCACCGAGGTGAAGATCTCGGATTTCGGCGCGGCCTATCTGCGCAAGAGCCAGGCGGTGCAGACCGCCGCGATGGGCTCGCCCTACTACATGTCGCCCGAACAGGTCGCGGGAAAGGAGCTCACCTTCCACAGCGACATGTACTCGCTCGGCATGTCGCTCTACGAGCTGCTCGTCGGGAAGCGGCCGCTTACCGCCGACAGCCTCGAGGCGCTGCTGCACAAGATCCGGGACCAGAGTCCGACTCCCCCGAGCAGGCTGCGCGCCGACCTGCCGAAGTCGATCGACGCCATCATCCTGCGCGCGACCGCGAAAAAACCCGAGCACCGCTACCCGAGCTGGGCCGAATTCGCGCTCGATCTCTCGAAGGCCGTGCAGCAGTTCCTTCCGCCCGGAACGATCCCCGACAGCGAAAAATACGTCGCGCTGAAGAAAGTCGAGATGCTCTCCGGGCTCTCGGACGTGGAGCTGTGGGAGCTCGCGCGCGCAGGGCACTGGGCGCGGGTCCCCGCGAACGAGACGATCGTGAGCGAGAACGCGAGGGGCAAGAGCTTTTATTTCCTCGGCAAGGGAAAGGCGAAGGTCACGCGCCGGGGACGCCTGCTCAACATGATCAACGAGGGCGAGTGCTTCGGCGAGATGGCCTTTATCCGCGGCGGCGAGGTGCAGCGGCACGCGACCGTGGGCTCGGCGACCGAGCTCCTGCTCGCGAAGTTCAGGCCGGACGCGTTTTCAAAGATGAGCCTAGGCGCCCAGCTTTATCTGACCCGCGCGCTGGTGCGCAACCTCGCCGATCGCCTGGAGCTCGCCAATACCCGGATCGCGCGCTGATGAAGGCTCGGGACAGCTTCATCCGCGACGGCATGCGGATCGAGTGGGACGTGCCGATCGCGATGGACGACGGCCTCGCGCTGCGCGCCGACGTGTTCCTTCCGGCGGCCGAAGGCCGGTATCCCGTGATCCTGAGCTATGGCCCTTACGGCAAGGGGCTCGCTTTCCAGGAGGGCTACAAGACCGCATGGGAGATCATGTCGCGGGATTATCCCGACGCCGTCGCGGGGACGACAAACCGGTACGCAAACTGGGAGGTCGTCGATCCGGAGAAATGGGCGCCCGACGGCTACGCCTGCGTGCGCGTCGACTCGCGCGGCGCGGGCCGCTCGCCGGGTTATCTGTGCCACAACAACGCGCGCGAGACGCGCGACATCCATCTGTGCATCGAGTGGGCGGCGGCGCAAGCCTGGTCGAGCGGCAAAGTCGGCATGAACGGCATTTCCTACTACGCGAGCAACCAGTGGCGCGCCGCGGCCTCGCAGCCGCCGCACCTCGCGGCGATCTGCGTTTGGGAAGGCTGGTGCGACAGCTACCGCGACGGCAACCGCCACGGCGGCATCGTCTGCAGCTTCCGCAAGAACTGGCAGGAGATGCAGGTGAAGACGGTGCAGCACGGCCAGGGCGAGCGCGGCGCGAGGAGCCGCGTCACCGGCGAGCCCGTCTGCGGACCGGAAACACTGGGGGAGGAACAGCTCGCGAAGAACCGCGAGGACATGTGGGCCGCGCTGCTCGGGCGCGAGATGGACGGGCCGTATTACCGCGAGCGCACGGCGGACTTGTCGAAGGTGAACGCGCCGCTGCTTTCGGCGGCGAACTGGGGCGGGCAGGGCCTGCACACGCGCGGAAATTTCGAAGGATTCACGGGTGCTGTTTCGAAACGGAAATGGCTCGAAGTTCATGGCGGCTCGCATTGGGCGCCCTTCTACACCGACTACGGCGTGAAGCTGCAGAAGCGTTTTTTCGATCATTTCCTCAAGGGAATCGACAACGGCTGGGACAGACAGCCGCGCGTTCTGCTGAACGTGCGCCACCCGGGCGAAAAATTCGTGCCGCGCGAGGAGAACGAATGGCCGCTGGCGCGCACCCGATGGACCCGCTTTCGTCTCGATCCTTCGGACATGAGCCTGACGACCGCGCCGGTTTCCGCCGGCGGCTCGGCGCAAAAGACCTTTGCCCTCGCGTATGGCGCGATGGGCGAAGGCCTCAGCTTCTCCACCCCGCCGCTGGAGAAGGAGACCGAGATCACCGGGCCTTCGGCATTGAAGCTTTTCATTTCGTCTTCGACCATCGACGCAGATATCTTCGCCGTGCTGCGGCTGTTCGATCCGGACGGAAAGGAAGTGGTGTTCCAGGGGGCGCTCGATCCGCACACGCCGATCGGGCAAGGCTGGCTGCGCGCTTCGCACCGCATGACCGATCCGAAGCGCTCATTGCCTTTCCGTCCGTTCCACACCCACGAGCAAAAGCTGCCGCTCAGGCCCG